>Ga0068858_100004040_pt1 | contig 14467 bp, 11 predicted proteins | sample KBSSwiS12_FD_66589 | JGI IMG/M metagenome (GOLD analysis project Ga0068858, IMG submission 66589) | Switchgrass rhizosphere microbial communities from Kellogg Biological Station, Michigan, USA - KBS Switchgrass S1-2 | ecosystem: Host-associated > Plants > Roots > Rhizosphere > Soil ... | reverse complement strand
GAGGCCGAAAGCGTTCGGCCTGCAATCTTTACCATCGTCCGCGGAGCGGCCGATCCACCTAAAACGCAGGACCTATTTTGCCGCGGTTACTTGCGTTTTCTCGGGCCGGCTTCCAGCCGGAAGACCGTTTCGCCTTCCTTCATCAGGTCGAGGCGGTCACGGGCGATGAGGCCCACGTACTCGGGATCATGCTTGAGCAATTCCTCGATGCGCGTGTTGCGGATGAGGAGTTGCCGCTGCTGATCGACTTCCATTTTCAATTGCTCGACACGGGCCTGCTGGTCGCGCCGCTTGGAGACCTCAGGGAGAAAATGGTACGCCGCAATGGCCCCCAGAACCAAAAGGATCAGGACAAAAAGGAGCCGATTGAGGAAATACCAGATTCCCCCAGACGGAGAAGGGTGTTGGAAGTGGCCGTGGGCCGCGCTCACTTAACGCATCTTACCGCCATAAACGGCGTTGTCACCCAATTCTTCTTCGATCCGCAAAAGCTGGTTGTACTTGGCCACGCGGTCCGTGCGGCTCAGCGAGCCGGTTTTGATCTGGCCGGCGTTGGTCGCCACAGCGATATCGGCGATGGTGTTGTCCTCGCTCTCGCCGGAGCGATGGGAGATGACAGCGGTGTATTTGTTCTCCTTGGCGAGCTCAATGGCGTCGAGCGTCTCGGTGAGGGAGCCGATCTGGTTGACCTTTACGAGGATGGAGTTGGCCGTGCCGGTGGCGATGCCCTTCTTGAGGAACTCGACGTTGGTCACGAAGAGATCGTCGCCGACAATCTGGGTCGTCGCGCCGAGCTTGTCGGTGAGCTTCTTCCAGCCCGCCCAGTCGTTCTCGGCGCAGCCGTCCTCGATCGAGATGATCGGGAATTTCTTCTGCAGCTCGGCGTAGAATTCCACGAGTTCCTCGGCGCTGCGCCGGGAGCCGTCGCCTTTCTTGAAGACGTATTGCTTCTTCGCCTTATCGTAGAATTCGGAAGAGGCGGCGTCGAGGGCGATGAACACGTCCTTGCCGAATTTGTAGCCGGCCTTTTTCACCGCGATGCCGATGGTCTCGAGGGCGTCGTCGGCGCTGGTGAAGTTCGGGGCGAAGCCGCCCTCGTCACCCACGGCGGTGGAGAGGCCGCGGCCCTTGAGGACGCTCTTGAGCGAGTGGAAGATCTCGGTGCCGGCGCGAAGGGCCTCGGAGAAGCTGGGAAAATTCTTGGGGACGATCATGAACTCCTGGAAGTCCACAGGCGCATCGGAGTGCGCGCCGCCGTTGACGATATTCATCATCGGTACGGGGAGGACCTTGGCGTTGGGTCCGCCGAGGTACTTGAAGAGCGACTGGCCGAGCTGGTTGGCGGCGGCCTTGGCCGTGGCCAGCGAGACGGCGAGAATGGCGTTGGCGCCGAGCTTGGCTTTGTTCGGCGTGCCGTCGAGGGCGATCATCGTCTTGTCCACGCCGACCTGATCGAGGGCGTCGAAGCCTTCGATGGCCTTGGCGATGGATTTATTGACATTCGCGACCGCCTTGGTCACGCCCTTGCCGCCCCAGCGGTCCTTCACACCGTCGCGCAATTCCCACGCTTCGTGTTCGCCGGTGCTCGCGCCGCTGGGCACGATGGCGCTGCCCGTGGCACCGCCCGCGAGCACGACATCGGCCTCCACCGTGGGATTGCCGCGGGAATCAATGACCTGGCGGGCGTGAACATCAACGATAGTGGTGAGAGACATGGGATTTAGGATTTACGATTTAAGAATTGCGATTTGTGCCATGCGCGGCAAAACCGTGGGGCGGGCCGGTGCGCGCAAAAGGCAGCGGGTTTCGATAAGAGGTTGCACCCGGATTGGCAAGGCGATTCGGGGGATTCGTTGCGTGTGTCACCGGAATTAGGAGAGATGAAACGCCACCTCAAGAGCTTGGCAGTAGTGCGTGGCTCGCCAGGATCAGGACGCGAAGGGTCGCCACGCCGTCCCTGTCTTTCCGAGGTGTGGGACGATGCCAGTCTTTGGCCTACTTCACTTTTCCGAGTTGGGTGAGGTAGGCGAAGAGGTCGCGGAGGTCTTCGGGGGAGAGGTTGTCGGTCAGGCCGGCGGGCATGAGGGAGCCGATGAATTCGCGCTTGGCGATGTCGGCCTGGGAGATGGCGTGTTCGGCGCCGGTCGGATCGCGGAGGGTGATCTCGGCGTCGTTGCCGGCGACGATGACGCCAATGAGTTCCTCGCCCTTTTTGGTGGTGATGCGGTACGTCTCGAAGCTTTCCTTGACTTCGCGCTGTGGTTCCAGCACGGCGCCGATGATGAAATCGAGCGGTTGCGCACTGCCGATGGCGTCGAGCGAGGGGCCGATTTTGCCGCCCTGCTTGCCTACTTGATGGCAGGTCAGGCAGGCGAGTTCGGGGCGATGGAAGACTTCGTCGCCGTGTTTGGCGTCGCCGTTTTTCGTCACATCGGCGGCGATGCTGCCGAGAATGTAGGGTGAGGCGCGCACGCGGCCGTAAATGGGGACGATGGGGGTGCCCATTTGCTGGGTCACCTTTTTCGCTGGCGCCGGTTTCGGCTTGGGCTTGTCGAGGGTCTTGATGAGGGCGTACCACTCGGGCTTCCAATCGGGCGCGCCCTTGGCGAGGACGGGTTCCCATTGTGGCTTGAGCGTGCTGGTGGCGGCGAAGAGGGCAGTGTCGATGAACTTGTCGCGTGGCTGGGTGGCGGCGCTGAGGACGACGACCATCGATTCCGGCCGCGGGATGTTGCCCGCGGCGACGATGGCCGCGAGGCGCACCTGCGGATTTTCATCGTGGGCGAGGTCGGCGAGCTTTTCCACGACGTCGAAATTCGGCGGCAGACGGTCGGCCCAGCGGGCGAGGGTGCCGGCGGCGTAGGCGCGGGCCTCGGGCGTCTTCGCGGTGAGCAGTTTTTCGAGGAGCGGGCGCTCGGGCGCTTCCTGCCATTCGCAAACGCCGAGGGCTTCGTAGAGGGCGTGTTCGGTGGCGGGATTCACGGGATCCAACTGGGGCCACCACTGGCGCAGGGCCTTTATGACCTGGTCCTTGGGGAGGCCGCCGAGTTCGCGCTTGCTCTGCTCACGGACGAATTTCTCCAGTGAGCGGAGGTTCTCCAGCAATTGCGCCATGGGGGCGCCGGCGATGGGCGGCGATTCGACGAGTGGGCGGCCGGTGTAGCTCACGCGCCAGATCCGGCCGTGCTGCTTGTCGCGGTCTGGATGGCGGAAGCTCGCCTGGTAGTGGCCGATGATGGGGTTGTACCAATCGCAAATGTAGAGCGCGCCATCCGGGCCGAGCTTCACGTCTACGGGACGGAAACTGCCGTGCGAACTTTGGACCAGCGGCGGGAGCTTGGGATCGTCGCTGATTTTGAAGCCCGCGCCATCCGGGTCCACGTGGAGGGTCCAGACGGCGTTGTTGATGTAGCCGCCGGTGACGATCGCGCCCTGCCATTCGTCGGGGAAGTGCGAGCTCTCGATGAGTTCCGGATTGCTGGTCTTGCGCCCGAGTCCTTCCGCCCAGATCGTCTCGCGACGTCCGCCCTGGAAGCCGCGGATCATTTCCGGGAGGGCGAAGTACATGTTGCCGCTGTTGCCGGCGGAGATGAGCGGCTGGCCCCAGTGAGTGTAGGTCCAGCCCCAGGGGTTTTGCGGATCGGCGGATCCGCCGAAGAAGGCGTCGAGGCGCTGCTCGGCGGGGCGGTAGCGCCAGAGCCCGGCTTCATCGAGGGGGACAATACCGTAGGGAGTCTCGACGCGAGCGTGGGCGTGCAGGCCCTGTGAGAACACGAGTTCGCCGCCCGGTGACCAACGGAAGGAATTGATGTTTTGATGATTGTCGCCGGTGCCGAAGCCGCGCAGGACCACCTCGCGTTGGTCTGCGACGCCGGAGCCGGTGGTGTCGGTGAGCTTCCAGAGCTTGGAGCCTTCGCCGACGTAGCAGGCGGAGGGGAAGTGCTTAGTACTTAGTTCTGAGTTCTTAGAAGCCGCAGGCACAGCAGTGTCCTTGCTAAGCACTGAGGACTGAGCACTAAGCACTTCTTGGGAGATAGGGGCGATTTCCAAGCCGGTGGGGATCATCAAGCCGTCGGCAAAAGTCGTGACCTTGTCCGCGTACCCGCCGTGCTTGGTGTCTTCGAGGATGAGGACCTTGTCGTTCGGCGCCGTGCCGGGGACGAGTTGCGGGTAAGTGACGCTTTGGATTACCCACAGGCGTCCGCGGGCATCCCAGCGCATTTGGATGGGCTTGGCCACGCCGTCGCGCTCCGAGGCCCAGAGGTGGATTTCAAAGCCGGGGGGGAGCTTGAAGGAGGCGAGTTCGGCTTCCGGGGAATCGCGATCGGGCTCGGCGGCATCAGTTGAGGTCGCGCCGAGCGCGAGCGTGGCCAAAGCGAGAGCGAACAAGGTGGGGGAGAAATATGAATTCATAGACCTTCGTGCTGTTCGTGTCCGTCGTGGTTCACTTCCCTGCGAGCCGGGCGGCGAGGGCGTCGATTTCCTTTTCCTTGGCCTCAATGAGCGGGATAAATTCCTCGCGTTCGGCGGGGAACCAGCGCTTGGAAGGGTCGCGCCAGTCGCGGCTGCTCGGCTGGTTGGTGCGGTCGCCAGCGAGGAAGGCCCAGTTTTGCACGCGCCAGTAGTCGAACCAGAGTTTGTTCTTGGCGACGATAAGCGAGGCGAGGTGAACCTCCTCCGGATTGCGAAAACGACCGCCTTCGAAGTCGAAGTCGATAGTTGTCCGGCTGGGTGTCAATAAACCGCGAAAATTGGCCGCGAGGACAAATTGGCCGGCCCTGTCGAGATGCAGCCCGTCGCGGGTCTTTTGGACTTCAGGTTTGATATGGAGAGAGAATCGCAGGCAGGGAAAATTCGCGCTTTTGGTCAGATCGGCTATAGCCTCGGAGTAGGCGCCGGAATCGTCCCGCAGCGGGGTTTTGAAGAGTGTGCCTTCGTCGGGGTGGGGCTCTGTTTCGTGGGGGGTGATGACCGCGATCCTTCGTTTGCCTCCACCACTGAGGCGCTCTATCAGCTTCTGATACGCCGCGCTGAACTCCGGCAGTTTCCCTTTCCCATCCAGGCTTTCCATCTGGCCGAACTGGCAGATGACGACGGTGGCGCCGATCTTGTCCAGTTGCTCTTCCCACGTGGGAAAATTCAGGTCGCGGCGCTGCTCGTAGACGGTGTCGCCTTCCCACGCGAGGCTGCGGAAACGCAGGTGGTAGTCGGGCAGGGCGCGGGCGAGGAGGGTTTCGAGGTAGCCGTATTCGCTGGCCACCACCATGTCCTCGCCGCCGACCAGCGCGATGATGTCATTCTTTTGGAAGAAGGGCTCGGCGGCGTGCGCAGAGCCGAGGAGAAAGGCGGCAAAGAGGCAGAGCAGGGGGAGGCGCATGGGCGGGAAGTTATCGCCGGGGAAAATCCGCGAGGCGAGGAAAACGTAGGGGTGGTGTAACGCTAAGACGCTTTGTCGAAATCGTTGTGGGTGCCGATCCAGAACCAATCGATGGTGTCGCCATGGCGGCGATCGACGACGCGGTATTGCTTATTGATGCGGATTGACCAGACATCCTCGTAGCCCTCCAGTTTTAAAGTGGAGTGCCGGATGCGAAGGGTCGGCCGTAAAGCGAACATAAGACTCGCGCGCTTGAGCTCTGGCACTTTCTGGAAGTTCCCGGTAGAGCCGCCAGAATGACGGCCTTGTCCGGGAGATCACAGCTTGTCGGGGGTCAATGGCTCGGCCGGCCCTTCGGCCAGCGCGGCGGCCATGAAGGCCTCGAACTTTGGCCGTGGGGTTGGCTCGGCGATGATCTTTTCCCACGCTGCGTCATCGGGTGATTCGGCGACGCGCATTTGAAGGAAGCGGGCGAAATCCACAAGCTCCTCGACTTTTTGGGCCGGGAGAGATTCGCAGATTTTCGCCAATTCTTCGACAGCGGACATGCGAAAAATCTAGCAGTCGTGGGCGCGGATCACAAGCAATAGACCGCTAGTGCCCGCCGCCGCAGCCACCACCACAACTGCCTCCGCCACAGCCGTGGCCTCCCCCTCCGCAGCCATGTCCGCCGCAACCGTGTCCTCCCCCGTGGCCGCCGTCTCCGCCGCCATGACCATGACCGTGGCCGGATTCGCTACCGCCACTCGAGCCACAACCGGAGCCGCCGCAACTGCCTCCGCCTCCCCTTCCGCCGCCGCCCTTGCGGACGATTCCAATGATTGCGATGACGCCAAGGGCGAGGAAAAAGAAGACAATCCATATCGATACATCGCTATTCGCCTCCGCAAGGATGAGGGGCGGCGCCGCGAGGCCGACCGCGGCGAAGGCGGTGCGACGGCGAGGGAGGAAGCGGGGCTTGCGGATGACCCAGGCGTCTTCGAGGGCGACGCGCTGGTAGTGGCGCTTGCCTTCGAAACGGAGCGCGACGGGTGGCCAGATATCGGCGGGCGGGCGGTGGCCAAAATAGCGCGTGTAGCTGTCGAGGGTGCGCTCGTACCAATTGGCGAACTTGGTGTCCTCGGCGGAGCCGCCTTTGCTGGGGCCGTGATGGAAGGGCCGGCCGAGCACCTGGGGGCAAAGTTCGCCCCAATAGGATTCGGTGTAGAGGAGGTGCAGATGCCAGGCCTGGTCGACGGCGTCCGATGGCGCGACCGGGTGGCCGGCGCGCATGGCGAGGAAGAGGAAGCGGCGATACTCAAAGAGCACGCGCTCCGTGAAGGCGGGAGTCCAGGCATTCTCCAGCGCAAGTCGCGTGGCGAAGCGGTAGGTGGCTTCGGGGGGATCGATGGAGAAATCCTTGAGCTTTGGCCACAAGGGATCTTGAAGTGCCGGGGTGGGGTTGGTTGCTGGGGGGCGGCTGCTGTTGAGCCGGGTTTCGGTTTGGCCAGGATTCTGGCTAACTTCTCCGCAGATTTCTGGGGTCATAATCTTGCCTTGGAAGGACTGCCTCCGGGCATCCGGTGCGCAGCCGTGAGTTGAGTGTCGGTTTTGCCTCCGTGGAGCGGTCGGCGAAAAGTACTCGTCCCATCGGCTATATAATCTACTAAATGAGTAGAGTATTCAAGCGAATTCTTTTGGCCGGACGTGCGCTGGCCCACTACGCGGCAGTGAAGATTGGACGCGAGGCATCAGGGCCAAGCGCCAGACCACAAGCCAGCTCAGCGCAACGCGCTGGGCATCGATCGTAAAAAGCGTCAGCCCCGAAGGGGGCATAACAAATTGTGGCGCCCCTTCAGGGCTGACTGCCATTCACACCGATTGACCCAGGGCGTTGCCCTGGGCTGGCTTGTCTTCGCGCCTTTGGCGCTCCAGCTCCCGTTTACACCCGCTCCGGCCGCTTACTTCTTGTAAGCCTCGATGCTGGCGATCACCGCGGTCCGGTCGCCGTGCTCGGTGGGCAGGGATACCTGCTCGCCAACCTTGTGGCCGATAAGGGCTTGGGCGAGTGCGCTCTGGTAACTGACGATGTTCTTGTCGGGGTCGCCGTCCCAGGCGCCGAGGATGGTGAAAACGTCGGAGCTTCCGGAGCTGGGTTCCTTGAGGGTAACGATGGTGCCGATGGAAACCTGGGCGGTGTCGGGATTGGCGAAGTCGGTGCCGCGGGCCATGCCGAGGTCGCGCTCGGTCTCGGAGCGGCGGCGGGAAAGGACGCGCTGCATTTCCTTGGCGGCCTTGAACTCGAAGTTTTCGCGCAGATCGCCGTGTTCGCGGGCGATGGAAATTTCTCGCACGTTCTCGGGGATCTTGCGCTTCACGAGATCCTCGAGTTCGGCTTGCTTCTTCTCGAGGCTTTCCCAAGAGACGATGAAGGTCTGCGGCTTGGCGTCGCTGTCGCCGGAGACGAGGGTCTGCATTTCGGGATAGACGCGGATGATACGGCCGAGCAGGGAGCGCTTGTTGAGCTCCTCGAAGACCGGGGTGCGCATGAGTTTCTGCATGATGTCGCGCAGCTCTTCGTGCGCGGCAGTGGTCAGCAGATCGGTGAGCATTTCCTTGTCGTTGAGCAGGAGATCGTGCAGGCGGCGGTCGCGCTTGGTCTCGTCGAACTGGTCGCGCTCGAGCGCGCCGATGATGGCGCTGAGCAGGCGCGGGTTCATGAGATCGGCAAAAATGCCCTCGCGTTCCTTGCCCAGCCAGAGCAGGGCCTCGGAGGTGATGGAGTGCTCGCGGATGGCGCGGTCGAGGCCGGTGACGAGCGCATCCACCTTGCCTTTTTCCTCGAGCAAGCGGGCGGCTTCGGTGACGACGCGGGTGCTGCCGCGGGTGACGAGATCGAGCGCCACGCCGACCCATTCGTCGCCGAAGGCCTCGGGGATGGCGGCGAGGGCGCGCTTCTGCTTGGCAGCGGGAAGATCGCCGATGAGCGTGGTGAGGCGGCGCTTTTCGTCGCGCAGGAACTGGGCGACGGTCGGGGCATCCGCACCGCGGGCGAGGGCGGGGATTTTCTCGACGAGCTCATCGCGGGTGAGCAGAAATTCGAGGGACTGAGCTGGATTGAGGCGCTGGTTCTTGCGGGCCTGGTCATCGGCCAGGCTGGCAGCGGCGGAAAGCTGGGTGGCGGGATCGCTGAACTCGGGGAGGTTCTTGACGATCTGGTCGAGGGCGTTGAGCTGGTCCTTGAGCTGGCGCGCGTTGTTGAAGGCCTCGAGGTATTGATCGGCGTGCGAGACGGGGGCATCGCGGAGTTCGACGGGATCGGTCTTTTTTGCCGGCACGGCGAAGTGGCCATCCTTCTTCAGCGCCTTCTTGGTGGTTTCCCACCATTTCTTGAATTCGTTTTCGTTGAAGACCTCCGGGGCGAGGGAATTCGCGATCTGGTCCTGCGTGGCTTTGCCGCCGAAGCTGTCGAGAATGGTGCGGACAAGGCCGACGGCGTCTTCCTTGGCGCGCGCTTTCACCGCGGCGGCATTGGACGCCTTCTGGGCGAGGATGTGCTCGGGGGTGATGGGCTGGAGCGACTCGGCGGCGTACTGGAGCTGCATCGAGTGACCCTTCTTGGCCTTGAAATTAATGGTCATCTGGCTGACCAAAAAATTCAGCGAATCGATCTGGCCGAAACCCCAGCTCTTGTGGATGACGTAAGTGCCGGGTTGGAGTTGATCGAGAACTTGACCGGCCGCGGTGGAGAGCTTGCCGGCGTCGACCGCCTTTTGGATTTCGGGATGCATGGGTTGGCGAAAATAGGAGTGGTCGGGAGTGCGGCCAAGAACTATTTGGGATATTAGCGAGCCTTTTTCAGAGAAAAACGAGCCTTGGCTGTGGCATGGCACTCGCTTTCTTATATTTGGATATGTGCTGCCCATTCTCAAACACCTCCGGCGAACCCGCACGGCCAGCCCATTCCTGACCGCATGGCTACCCTGTTAGAATCTCCCATTCCGCCGCAGTTGGAGTCGGAGGCCAGTTTTCAATTGCTCTTTCACCAGCACCCGCTGCCCATGTGGGTGGTGGACGCCACATCGCTGGCCTTTGTGGCGGTGAACGATGCCGCGGTGAAGAAGTATGGATACTCACGGGAGGAGTTTTTCCAGATGACGATGGACCAGATCGCCATACCGATGGAGGACACGGGCGAGGCCAGCGGGGATGAATTGTCGCAAGGGGCGAGCACGGCCTGGCAGCACAAACGCAAGGATGGGGCGACGCTTTTCGTGGAAAGCACCTGGCACGAGATTCCGTTTGCCGGCCGCGATGCCGTGCTGGTCCTGACGCTGGACCGCACCGAGCAGCGGCGCGCCGAGCAGCGCAACCGGGAGCAGGCGAATCTTCTGAATCTGGCGTCCGACGCGATCATCGTGCGTGACCTGGACAATGTGGTGCTCTTTTGGAACCAGGGCGCGGAGCGGCTCTACGGATGGACGACGGAGGAAATGATCGGCAAAAAGTCGATCGATACCTTTGTGAAAACGCGGGCCTTTGAGGCGGAGATCGAACTTTTGAAAAGCGGCTTTTGGATCGGGCAACTGGACCACCAGAGCAAGGATGGGAGGACGATCATCGTGAACAGCCGCTGGACTCTGGTCCGCGACGACGACGGCAAGCCGAAGTCGGTGCTGGTGATTGACACCGACGTGACCGAGACGAAAAAGCTGGAGTCGCAATTCCTGCGGGCGCAACGGCTCGAGGGCATCGGCACTCTGGCCAGCGGCATCGCGCACGACTTGAACAACATCTTGTCGCCGATCCTGATGTCGTGCGGCATCCTGCGCCGGGAATTCGAGGACGAAGACACGCTGAAGATGCTGAGCATCATTGAAGGCAGTGCGGAGCGCGGCGCGGGGATCGTGAAGCAGGTGCTGACGTTTGCGCGCGGGGTGGAAGGGGAGCGCGTGCTGCTCCAGTTGAAGCATCTGGTGAGCGAACTGGCCAAGGTGATGGCGCAGACTTTTCCGCGAAACATCGATATCCAGACGAATTTTCCGCCCGACCTGTGGACCGTGATGGGGGATGCGACGCAACTCCACCAGGTGCTGCTCAACCTGTGCGTGAATGCGCGCGACGCCATGCCGCAGGGCGGCAGCATCCGCCTGGGCGCGGAGAACGTGGACATCGACCAGCACTTCGCGAGCATGAACCCGGGCGCGCAACTCGGCGCGCATGTTGTGCTGCGCGCGTCGGACACCGGCAGCGGCATGTCGCCGGAAACGATGGAGAAGATTTTTGATCCGTTCTTTACCACGAAGGAAGTGGGCAAGGGAACCGGGCTCGGCCTGGCCACGGTGATCGGCATCGTGAAAAGCCACGGTGGATTTTTGACGGTGCAAAGCGAGCTGGGCGTGGGGACGACGTTCAGCGTGTTCCTTCCGGCCACCCAGGAAACGAAGGCCGGCGCCGCGGCGAAAGAGGAAGAGCCCATCGTGCGCGGCAACGGCGAACTGGTGCTGGTGGTGGACGACGAGCCGCCCATCCGCGAGGCGCTCGTGCGCACGCTCTCGGCGAATGGCTATCGCGCCTACACCGCGGAGGATGGCAGCGATGCGCTCGCCTTGTATTTCCAGCGGCGCGCGGAGATCGATGTGGTCATCACCGACCTCGCCATGGGCCAAATGGATGGGGTGACGCTGGTGCGCTCACTGCGCAAGGTGGATCCCAAGGTGCGGGTGATCGTTTCCAGTGGCCACATGCAGAAGGAAAACGTGGTGATCCTCGAAGGCATGGGTGTGAAGACCTTCCTCGACAAGCCGTATACCGCCGAGAAGCTGCTGCGGGCCCTCCAGAAAGTGCTCAGGCAGCCGGACGAAGAGCCGGAAGTGGTGCGCTGAGGGGCGGGATGCGCCGCTTGTGAAATATTTCACAAGCGGGTGCTTTTTCTGTGATAGAGTAGGCTGTCGGCACGAATCCTATGAAAGTGCATCAACGCAATTTGCCCCGCGTCGTGATCATCGGCGGGGGCTTCGGCGGGCTCGAAGCGGCGAAGGCGCTGCGCAAAACCAATGTTCGCGTGACGCTGCTCGACCGGCAGAATCACCATCTCTTTCAACCGTTGCTTTACCAGGTGGCGACGGCGGCGCTTTCCCCGGCGGACATCGCCGAGCCGCTGCGGCACATCCTGCGCCGGCAGGACAACACCGAAGTCATCCTGGGCGAGGCGGAGCGCATCGACGTCGACCACAAGAAAGTCATCACCGCCGACGGTGAGATTGACTACGACTTTCTCATCCTCGCCACGGGGGCGCGGCATTCGTATTTCGGTCACGACAAATGGGAAAAATTCGCGCCTGGATTGAAGAGCCTCGATGATGCGCTCGAGATTCGCCGGCGGATGCTGCTCGCCTTTGAGATCGCGGAAAAGACGAATGACGATGAAGAGCGCCGCGCGGCGATGACTTTCGTGGTGGTCGGCGGCGGGCCGACCGGGATGGAAATGGCCGGCGCCATCGCGGAGATCGCGCGGGTCACGCTGGTGAAGGATTTCCGCCATATCGATTCCTCGCAAGCGCGGGTGCTGCTCATTGAAAATGCGCCGCGGGTGATCCCGCAATTTACCTCCGATCTGTCGGAGAGCGCGCGCCGGCAGTTGTTCGATGTCGGCGTGGAAGTGCGCCTGCGGGCCCTGGTCGAAAAAGTCTCCGAGGAGGGAGTGACGCTCAAGGGTGGCGAGAAGATTCCCGCGCGCACGGTCATCTGGGCGGCCGGCAATGCGGCGTCACCACTCGGGGCAACCCTTGGGGTGCCGCTGGACAAACAGGGGCGCGTGATCGTGAAGGAGGACTGTTCGATCCCGGGGCATCGCGATGTCTTCGTCATCGGCGACCTGGCGCATTTTGGCGGCGAGACGCCGCTGCCGGGGCTTTCACCGGTGGCGATGCAGCAAGGGCGGCACGTGGCGCGGCAGATCAAGATCCTGCTCGCGGGTGGCTGGACGCAGCGCTTCGACTATTTCGACAAGGGTACCATGGCCACGATTGGCCGGAACAAGGCGGTCGTTGATGCCGGGTTCATGCGCTTCTCCGGGCGGCTGGCCTGGCTGGCGTGGCTCTTCATCCACATTTTCTTTTTGATCAGCTTTCGCAACCGGCTGCTCGTGTTTATGAATTGGGCGTACGCCTACATGACGTACGGCCGCGGGGCGCGATTGATCACCGGGCGCCACTCGGGAGCGAGGGGTGGGGAATCATAGGGAGTAGAGGAGTGCTCAGTGCTTAGTCCTCAGGGGGCGTCTTCGGATGCAGACTCGGCAATAGGAACTTGGAATTAGGAACTAGGAACTTTCCCTCGGCTTCAGCGCAGAAACGCAATGAGCAACGTCACGGTGAGCATGCTGAATAGCGTGGAATAGAAAACCACGGCGGCGGCGAATTGGGAGTCGGCCTGGAATTCGTGGGCGATGAGCGCGGTGTTGACCGCGGTGGGAAAGGAACTGCTGACGATCATGATGGTGGCTTCCTGCCCTTTGAATCCAAAGACGGGCACCAGCGCGGTGGCGATGAGCGGACCGACGAGCAGGCGCAAGCCCAGCGCCCAGCCTAAGCGCGACAAACTCTGGCGCGCCTTGGTCTGGGAAAGCTGCACGCCGAGGGTGATGAGGGCGAAGGCGACCAGCGCCTCGGAGAGGTACTGCAGCGGCACCCAGAGCCAGCGCACTTCCTGTACCGGGAGATGAAAGAGCCGCACGGTAAAAGCGCTGAGCACCGCCCAGAGAGAAACCTGCCGCAGCATTGGCAGCGCCAGCCGCCAGCCGGAGCGATGCGTGGAGGCGGCCAGGGCGAGGCCCACGGTGAAGGTGCTGATGTTTTGCGTGAGGACGATGAACACTTGCAGCAGTGGCCCCATCGTGGGATAGGCCAGCGCCATGAGCGGAATGCCGTAGTTGCCCGAGTTGTAAAACATCGTGGCCAATTGCAGGGCGCGCGTGTGGCCGGCTTCATAGTGCAGGCAGCGCCCGACCAGAGCGCTGAGGACAAACATGCTGGCGATGATGCACGCGGTGAAGCCCATGATCCGCGCCGCTGCCGCGCCGCTGAGATTCGAGTCCACCACGTGCACGAAGATGAACGCCGGGACGAACAGGTAGATATTCAGTTTCACCAGCGAGCCCAGGTCGAGGCGGCTGCGCCGGTCGATCAACCAGCCGAAGCCGACCATCACGAGGATGGGCAGCAGGACGTGGGTGAAGACGGACCAAAAAAACACGAGGGAGGGCGGAGTGTGCCCGTAAAAACAAAAAACGCGAGCCGTGAAGCTCGCGTTTTTTGAAACGGATTGGCGCCTTGCTTACTGGCTGAGGAAGCGGATGAGGCGGTGATTGATGTTCGGCGGGAAGCCGAGCGCGCCGGGCAGGTAAGGAGAGCCACCACGGAAATCGGCGACTTCCGCCGGGTCCTTCGGATCGTTCGGGCCTTCGGCGACGGGATCCTTGGCATCCTTGCCAGTGCCCATCGAGCGGGCACCCGGATCGTAAGCGGCAACCGCTTCGGGCTTGAGGCCGACCTCAAAGCTGTTCAGCGACTCGGTGCCAAAGGAGGCGATCTCACGGATCGTCACGGTGTCGCTGGGCGTCACCGGTGTCCAGCGGAGGGCCAGCTTTGAAGCGCTTACGGCCGGGAAGTCGATGCTCGAGCGGGTGCTCGAACCGTCGAGGACCAGGCTCACGGTTGGCGTGCGGCCTTCCAGTGAAGTGGTCGGCGCGGCGTCGTCGATCGCGAAGAAGTCGAGCTTGCCCTTGGCAGCGCCATCGGTGAGGAGGGCGACCCGCGAGATGGACTGCGTGGCGCCGTATTTGATCACTGCGCCCGGGTCGTTGGCGGAGCCATTGATGGCCACGCCGGTTTCCGGGTTGTCGTCGATCGCCTTCTGCCAGGAGAGCGAGCCATCAGGCGAATTGGCCGAGACGATGGTGCTGCCGGCAAAGAGACCGTTCACATTGAAAGCGGTCCGGTCGTTGGTGTAGCCGAAGATGGCGTGTGAGTCGATCGCCTGTTCGCGCTGGCGAAGATCATAGACGGTGGAAGGCTTTTCCCCGTAGAGATACAAGCTGTAGACCGGACC
>Ga0068858_100004039_pt1 | contig 14467 bp, 12 predicted proteins | sample KBSSwiS12_FD_66589 | JGI IMG/M metagenome (GOLD analysis project Ga0068858, IMG submission 66589) | Switchgrass rhizosphere microbial communities from Kellogg Biological Station, Michigan, USA - KBS Switchgrass S1-2 | ecosystem: Host-associated > Plants > Roots > Rhizosphere > Soil ... | reverse complement strand
GTGGTCTGCGGCCGCGAGTACATGACCGGCTCCAACATCGCCACCACGAAGTGCCGCACGACCGAGCAGGCAGAAGTGGAGAAGGCGGCGGCGACGCGCAGCCTGGGGCGCTCGACCGGTGGCGCCAATGCCAAGCAGGGCGGCGGCTAGCGCGACCGGGCTCGACGTTCGCGGCGCCGCCTCCGCGCCAGGCGCCGCCCCTCGCGACGACTGGAAGCTCAGCGTCGCACCGATGATGGACTGGACCGACCGGCATTGCCGGTTCTTCCACCGCTTGCTGACGCGCCGCGCACGCCTCTACACCGAGATGGTGACGACCGGCGCGCTGCTGCACGGCGACGTCGCCCGCCATCTGGAATTCGACGCCGTCGAGCATCCGCTCGCGCTGCAGCTCGGCGGCAGCGATCGCGACGAGCTCGCGGCGTGCGCGCGCCTCGGCGAGCGCTGGGGCTACGACGAGATCAACCTCAACTGCGGCTGCCCGAGCGAGCGCGTCCAGCGCGGCGCGTTCGGCGCCTGCCTGATGGCCGAGCCGGCGCTCGTCGCCGACTGCGTGCGCGCGATGCGCGACGCCGTCGCGCTGCCGGTCACGGTCAAGCACCGGATCGGCATCGATCGCGTCGAGAGCTACGCGTTCGTGCGCGACTTCGTCGGCGCCCTCGCCGATGCCGGCTGCGAGGTCTTCATCGTCCACGCACGCAACGCCTGGCTGCGCGGCATCAGCCCGAAGGAGAACCGCGAGCTGCCGCCGCTGCGCTATCCGGTCGTCGCGGCGCTGCAGAGCGACTTTCCCGATCGCGTCTTCGTGGTCAACGGCGGCGTGGCGTCGAACGACGCCATCGCCGGGCGCCTCGCGACGTTCGCCGGCGTCATGGTCGGTCGCGCCGCGTATCACCACCCGTGGGACCTCGCCGAGTGGGACGCGCGCTTTCTCGGCGGCGACGCAGCGCCGTCGACGAGCCGCGACGACGTCGAGGCGGCGATGGTGGCGTACATGGAGCGGCTCGTCGCGCGCGGCGAACCGTGGTCGCACGCGTCGCGCCACATGCTGGGGCTGCGCAACGGCGAGCCCGGAGCGCGACGCTGGCGGCAGGCGTGGAGCGAGCCGCGCTGGAAGGGCGAGGCGCCGGCGACCGTCGCGCGCCTCGCGCGCGCGGCGCAGGCTGGACTCAGCGGCGACGCGGCACGGGCCACGTCGCCAGCACCACGCCGCCCAGCGCCAGCGCGAACGCCACGACCTGCAGCACCGTGAAGCGTTCGCCGTAGAACGCGACGCCGACGGCGGCGGCGCTGACCGGAAGGAAGACGGTGAAGATTCCCGCCGACGCGGCCGGGACGTGGCGCATGCCGGTCATCCACAGCCAGACGGTGACGACGCTTGCCGCGATCGCGTAGACGAAGAGCAGCGCCCAGTACGACCAGTCGATGACGCTTGGCGAGAAGTCGACGAGCTGCCAGAACGCGAGCGGGGCGACGAGGACGAGGCCCCAGAGATTGATGATCGCGCTGATCCGCTTCGGCCCGACCGACGCGGTGAGCTTCTTGCCGATGACGACGTAGAGCGCTTCGCACGTCACCGCGGCGAGCAGCAGTGCGCTGCCCGCGAGCGAGCCGCTCGCGAGCTCGCCGTCGGCGTCGCGCGCGAGCGCGACGAGCGCGATGCCAGCGATCGCGCAGGCGATCGCGGCGGCGACGCGCATGCCGATCCGCTCGCCGAGGAGCAGCCACGACAGCATCGCGACGACTGCGGGCAGCGCCGCCATCACGACGCCGGCGGCGAGCGCCGAGCTCTGGCGCATGCCGTAGAGCATGCAGATCGAGAACAGGAAGTTGCCGAAGAACGACTCGAGGAAGAGAAGGCGCCGGCTGCGCGCGTCGAGCTCGGCCTCGCCTACCGGCCGGCGTAGCCAAGGTGCCATCGCGACGGCGCCGATGGCGAAGCGCATCCCCGCGAGCAGGAACACCGGAAAGACGATCACGAGCGCCTTCGAGAAGCCGACGTAGCCGCCGACGACCGCCATCGACGCCGCGAGCGCGAGGTAGGCGAGGGCGGTGCGCGCCGGCGACGACGCCGTCACGACGGTCGCCGCTCGGCGACCGCGGCGTCGAGCGTGCGCCGGCGCTCGTTGCGGGCGAGCAGATAGCTCGCGACGACGACACCGAGGGCGACGAACGCGATGATGATCGTCGCCACGGCGTTGACGCTCGGATTCAGGCCGAGGCGGGCGCGCGAGAAGATGACGAGCGGCATCGTCGTCGCACCGGGCCCGGAGAGGAACGCCGACAGCACGACGTCGTCGAGCGAGAGCGTGAAGGTGAGCAGGAACGCCGACAGCAGCGCCTGTCCGATCATCGGCAAGGTGACGAGCCAGAACACCTGCCACGGGCGGGCGCCGAGGTCGAGCGCCGCCTCTTCGAGCTGCGGGTTGAGCGTCTGCAGGCGGGCGCGGACGACGACCGTCGCGTAGGCCATGCCGAGCAGCAGGTGGCCGAGCCAGATCGTCAGCATGCCGCGCTCGGGGATGCCGACGCCGAACGCCGCCTCGGTCGCGCGCTGCAGGGAGACGAGCATCAGCAGCAGCGACAGTCCGATGATCACCTCCGGCATGACGAGCGGCGCCGCGACCATCCCGGAGAAGAGCGTGCTGCCGAAGAAGCGCCGGTAGCGGACGAGCGCGAACGCGGCGAGCGTGCCGAGGACGACCGACGCGCAGGCACTCGCGAGCGCGACGTTGAGCGAGAGCTCGAGCCCGGCGATCAGCTCGCGATCGTCGACGAGCGCGCGGTACCAGCGCCAGGTGAATCCGCGCCAGACGTTGGGCACCGGCGAGTCGTTGAACGAATAGACGACGAGGGCGACGATCGGCACGTACAGGAACGCGTAGCCGAGCAGCAGCCAGGCGCGGGCGAAGGTGCGGTTGGCGGCGCTCGAACGCATCGTCGTCAGCTCGCCTGGCGCGTCGCCTCGGCCTGGTAGCGGCTGAAGACGGCGAGCGGGACGATGACGAGCAGCACCATCGTCACGGCGACGGCGCAGGCCATCGGCCAGTCGTTGTTGCTGAAGAACTCGTCCCAGAGCGTGCGGCCGATCATCTGCGTCTGCGGACCGCCGAGCAGCTCGGGGATCACGTACTCGCCGACGCAGGGGATGAAGACGAGCATGGCGCCGGCCACGATCCCGGCGCGCGACAGCGGAACGGTGACGCGCCAGAACGCGGTCCAGGCGCTGGCGCCGAGGTCGGCCGCGGCCTCGAGCAGCCGCAGATCCATCTTGGCGAGGTTCGAGTAGAGCGGCAGGATCATGAACGGCAGGTATGTGTAGGTCATGCCGAGGATCAGCGAGAACGGCGTGTTCATGAGCTGCCCGGGCCCCGGGATCAGATGCGCAGCGGCGAGGGCGCGGTCGAGGCCGACCTGCTCGATCGCGTCGGCGACCAGCCCGTGCTCCGTGAGCAGCGCCTTCCACGCGTAGACGCGAAGCAGGAACGAGGTCCAGAACGGCAGCATGACGAGCATCAGCAGCGCCGGCTGCAGCGAGCGCCGCGCGCGCGCCATGAAGTACGCGAAGGGATAGCCGATGACGAGGCAGAGCACCGTCGTCACCGCGGCGTAGACCAGGCTCGACGCGTACGTGCGCAGGTAGAGGTCGTCCTGCGCGAGCAGCAGATAGTTGCCGAGCTTCGCGGTGATCGCGAGCGCGCCGTCCTTCCATTCGACGATGTCCTTGATCGTCGTCGTCTCCATCTCGGAGACGCTGATCCGCGCGACGACGAGGAACGGCAGCAGGAAGAAGACGAGCAGCCACGCGTACGGCACCGCGATGACGGCGAAACGCCCGCCGCGGCCGGGCTTCTTCATTGCGTCAGCACGACCGGCGAGAGGTCGGTCCAGGTCGCCCAGGCGGCGTCGCCCCACGTCAGCTGCGCGCCCTGCTGGCGCTCGGCGTTGCTCTGGCTGACCTTGAGGATGCGTCCGCTGGCGAGCTCGAGGTGGTAGACGGTGAAGCTGCCGAAGTAGGCCAGCTCCTTGATCGTGCCGTGCGCGCGGTTGACGCCGACATCGGGCGTCGCCGGCGACGTCAGCGCGTCGCGGCGGATGCGGATCTTCTCGGGCCTGAGCGCCACCGTGACCGGCATCCCGCGCGTTCCCGTGATGCCGTGGCCGATGCGATGCTGGACGTCGCCGCAGTCGACGACGACGTGGTCGGCCTCGTCGACGACGAGGGTGCCGTCCATCAAATTGACGTTGCCGATGAAGTCGGCGACGAAGCGGCTCGCCGGCGTCTCGTAGATCTCCGCCGGCGCGCCGACCTGCAGGAAGCGGCCTTCGCTCATGACCGCGATCCGCGACGCCATCGTCATCGCCTCTTCCTGGTCGTGGGTGACCATCACGCAGGTGACGCCGACGTCGTGGATGATGCGCGCGAGCTCGATCTGGGTTTCCTCGCGCAGCTTCTTGTCGAGCGCGCCGAGCGGCTCGTCGAGGAGCAGGAGCTGCGGCTTCTTGGCGAGGCTGCGGGCGAGGGCGACGCGCTGCTGCTGGCCGCCCGAGAGCTGGTGCGGCTTGCGCCTCGCGTAGGGAGCCAGCTGCACGAGCTTCAGCATCGCGTCGACGCGCTGCGCGATCTCCGTCGCCGGCAACCTTTCGCGGCGCAGGCCGAACGCGATGTTGTCGAACACCGTGAGGTGCGGGAAGAGCGCGTAGCTCTGGAACATCATGTTCATCGGACGCACGTAGGGCGGCAGATCGGCGAGGTCCCTGCCGTCGAGCGTGATCGTGCCCGAGGTCGGCGTCTCGAAGCCGGCGAGCATGCGCAGGAGCGTCGTCTTGCCGCAGCCCGACGAGCCGAGCAGCGCGAACACCTCGCCCTTGGCGATGTCGAGCGAGACGTCGTCGACGGCGCGGTGGCCGTCGAACTCCTTGACCAGGTTGGCGATGCGAAGAAAAGCGTCGTCGGCCATGCGCGCGCCCGTGGCAAACCCGCGATTCTCCAACAGGACCCGCATGGTTCGACCCCTCCCTCCCGGAGGGAGGGGCTGGGAGCAGCCGTGCGGCGTCGCCGGGGGCGGCTTCGCCGACCCCGGCTAGGCCGTCTTCAGAACATCCGCGATCGTGCTGATCGCCTGGTCGATGTGCGACTCCTCGACGATCAGCGGCGGCGAAAGCGCGATGATGTCGCCGGTCGTGCGGATCAGGACGCCGCGCTCGAAGCATTCGCGGAAGATGTCGAACGCGCGCTTGCCCGGGCTGCCCGGGATCGACTCGAGCTCGATCGCACCGACGAGACCGATGTTGCGGATGTCGATGACGTGCGGCAACTCGCGCAGCGAGTGGACCGCGTGCTCGAACGCCGGCGCCATCTTCGCGCCGCGCGTCAGCAGCCCTTCGTCGGCATAGGTCTCGAGCGTCGCCAGCGCCGCGGCGCAGGCGAGCGGATGCGCCGAGTAGGTGTAGCCGTGCGGGAACTCGATCATGTGCTCGGGGCCGGTCATGAAGACGTCATGGATCGCCGCCTTCGCGAACACCGCGCCCATCGGCACGCAGCCGTTGCTGATCCCCTTGGCGACCGTCATCAGGTCCGGGGTGACGTTGAAGTGCGTCGCCGCGAACGGCGAGCCGAGGCGGCCGAATCCGGTGATCACCTCGTCGAAGATCAGGAGGATGCCGTGCTTGTCGCAGATCGCGCGCAGCCGCTCGAGGTAGCCCTTCGGCGGCAGCAGCACGCCGGTCGAGCCTGCGACCGGCTCGACGATCACCGCCGCGATCGTCGACGCGTCGTGCAGCGCGACGATGCGCTCGAGGTCGTCGGCGAGCTCGGCGCCGTGCTCGGGTACGCCGCGCGAGAACGCGTTGCGCGCGAGGTCGTGGGTGTTGCGCAGGTGGTCGACGCCGCCGACCATCGTGCCGAAGCTCTTGCGGTTGCCGGCGATGCCGCCGACCGAGATGCCGCCGAAGTTGACGCCGTGGTAGCCGCGCTCGCGGCCGATCAGGCGGGTGCGCTGTCCCTCGCCGCGCGCCCGGTGGTACGCGATCGCCATCTTCAGCGCGGTGTCGACGGCCTCGGAGCCCGAGTTCGTGTAGAAGACCTTGTCGAGTCCCTTCGGCGCGATCGCGACGAGCTTCTCCGCGAGCTCGAACGCCTTCGGATGCGCCATGTTGAAGGGCGGCGCGAAATCCATCTCGGCCGCCTGCGCTGCGATCGCGGCGACGATCTTCGGCCGCGCGTGGCCGGCGTTGACGCACCAGAGGCCGGCGACGGCGTCGAGCACCTGCCGGCCCTCGGGGGTCCAGTAGTGCATGTCCTTGGCGCGGGCGAGCAGCCGCGGCGCGTTCTTGAACTGCCGGCTCGCCGTGAACGGCATCCAGTAGGCGTCGAGGCTGGCCGAGAGCGTGCCCTTCGACGGCGTTGCGGCGGGCGCCGCTGCGGGGTTGAGGTCCTTGTGCATGTTGTGTCCTCCGCGGGCCCGAACGATGAGCCGAGACCGACGAGTCTAGAAGAACTGGGGTCGCGGACTTCGTTCCGCATCAGAAAACGAGCTTCTCGCAATGCGGGATACAGCCATGCTGCAATGCCGCAAAATTTCTCATCGTGAAGGATTGCTTGCCACAATACGGGAATCGACCCTAACTTATTGTCGATGCGGAGATTTTTGACCTGTCGCATTTCGACGACCTGCCCCGATCGCTCGATCCTTCCGACTAGCCTCTCGTCATCGATTTCTTCAACCGCGTCCCCGGAGGATCCATGCAAGCCACGACCAGAGAAGAACAGATCCGCGCTCTCGAGCAGGACTGGAGCCAGAACCCGCGCTGGAAAGGCATCCGGCGCAGCTATGCCGCCGCCGACGTCGTCCGGCTCGCCGGCTCGCTGCGCGTCGAGCACACGCTCGCAAAGCGCGGCGCCGAGAAGCTGTGGAACCTGGTCAACACCGAGCCCTTCGTCAACACGCTCGGTGCGCTCACCGGCAACCAGGCGATGCAGCAGGTCAAGGCGGGGCTGAAGGCGATCTACCTGTCGGGCTGGCAGGTCGCGGGCGACGCCAACGTCGCCGGCGAGATGTACCCCGACCAGTCGCTTTATCCGGTGAACTCGGTGCCGATGGTCGTCAAGCGGATCAACAACACGTTCATGCGTGCCGACCAGATCCAGTGGTCCGAAGGCAAGAACGACATCGACTACTTCGCGCCGATCGTCGCCGACGCCGAGGCCGGATTCGGCGGCGTCCTCAATGCGTTCGAGCTGATGAAGGCGATGATCGAAGCGGGTGCCGCGGGCGTCCACTTCGAGGACCAGCTGGCGTCGGTGAAGAAGTGCGGCCACATGGGCGGCAAGGTGCTCGTGCCGACCCGCGAGGCGACCGCCAAGCTGACCGCGGCGCGCCTCGCCGCCGACGTCATGGGCGTGCCGACGCTGGTCATCGCGCGCACCGACGCCGAGGCCGCAGACCTCGTCACCAGCGACGTCGACGAGAACGACAAGCCGTTCCTCACCGGCGAGCGCACGGTCGAAGGGTTCTACCGGACGCGGCCGGGCCTCGACCAGGCGGTCTCGCGCGGCCTCGCGTACAGCGAGGTCGCCGACATCGTCTGGTGCGAGACGGGCAAGCCCGATCTCGCGTACGCGAAGGCGTTCGCCGAGGCGATCCACAAGAAGTTCCCCGGCAAGCTGCTCGCGTACAACTGCTCGCCGAGCTTCAACTGGAAGAAGAACCTCGACGACGCGACGATCGCCAAGTTCCAGCGCGAGCTCGGCGCGATGGGCTACAAGTTCCAGTTCATCACCCTGGCCGGCTTCCACAGCCTGAACTACTCGATGTTCCACCTCGCGCACGGCTATGCCCGCAACAGCATGACCGCGTTCGTGGAGCTGCAGGAGGCCGAGTTCGCCGCGGCCGACAAGGGGTTCACCGCCGTCAAGCACCAGCGCGAGGTCGGCACCGGGTACTTCGACATGGTGACGACGACGATCGAGCGCGAGGCGTCGACCGCCGCGCTCAAGGGCTCGACCGAAGACGAGCAGTTCTTCGACCGCAAGCACGCCTGACCGGCGACGACCACCGGCCCGCAAGGGCAGGCAGGTCCCTCTCTTGCTTTCGCCCGCGTTCCGCGGGCGTTTTTGTTTGCCGCGCCGGGCCGGGCCGGCCTGGAATCGGGCCGAACGACCCCATTTACAAGGGTTCATCGGTCAGGATTGCCGACCGGGCCGTCTCGGGCGGCCGCGGCCGCGCCAGGCAGATGACGAGAACGATGAACATCGACCCCCGCCGCGCGATCCGCAGGATGTGCGCCCTGGCGCTGCTGCTGGCGCTCCCGGCGGCGTGGGGGTTCGGCTTCGAGGACGTTGCCGCGCGGGCGAACAGCCTGGCGGTGCGGCCCTACAAGGCGCCGGTCGTCAATCTTCCGACCGAGCTGCGCGAGCTCGACTACGACGCCTACCGCGACATCCGCTACCGCCCCGAGAAGGCGCTCTGGCGCACCGAGAAGCTCCCGTTCGAGCTGATGTTTTTCCACCAGGGCAGGGCGGTGACCGAGCCGGTGAAGATCAACGTCATCGAGCCGGCGGGCGAGCATGTCGTCGCCTTCGAGCCGGCGCTGTTCGACTACGGAAAGAACCAGTTCGACCCGAAGATCCTGCGCGGCCTCGGCTTCAACGGCTTTCGCGTCCACTACGCGGTCAACAAGCCGGGCTACAAGGACGAGGTCCTCGTCTTCCAGGGCGCCAGCTACTTCCGCGCCGTCGGCAAGGGTCAGCTCTACGGCCTGTCGGCACGCGGCCTCGCGCTCGACACGGCGACCGCGCAGGGCGAGGAGTTCCCGCGCTTCGTCGAGTTCTGGATCGAGCGCCCGCGCCCGCACGCGACCTCGCTCACGATCTACGCGGTGCTCGACTCGCGGCGCTTGGCCGGTGCGTACCGGTTCGTCGTCGCGCCGGGCGCCGAAACGGTGATGCAGGTGACAGGTCGGCTGTTCCTCCGCGAAAAGATCGAGAAGGTCGGCATCGCGCCGCTCACGAGCATGTTCACGTTCGGCGAGAACCAGCCCGGCCGCGACGACTACCGGCCGGAGGTGCACGACTCCGACGGCCTGTCGATCCAGCTCGGCGACGGCGAATGGATCTGGCGGCCGCTCGTCAACCCGCGTCGCCTCCTGGTCACCTCGTTCGTGACCACGAACCCGCGCGGCTTCGGCCTGATGCAGCGCGACCGCGCGCCGTCGAGCTACGAGGACCCCGAGGCGCAATACGAGCGGCGGCCGAGCGTCTGGGTCGAGCCGGTCGGCAGCTGGGACGCGGGAAGGGTCGAACTGGTGCAGATCCCGACGCCGGACGAGACCAACGACAACATCGTCGCCTACTGGGTGCCGCAGGCCGCACCCACGCCGGGCAAGGCCTTTGACTTCGCGTACCGACTGCATTGGCAGAGTGCAGGCACAATACCGTCTGGCAAGGGCTGGACCGTGCAAACCCGCCGCGGTCGCGGGTTCGCGAGGAAGCCGGACGGTGATCTCAACTTCGTCGTCGACTTCGATGGTCCGGCTCTGCGCTCACTGCAGTCTTCGGCCGACGTCGAGCCCGTCATCTGGGTCGACGCCAACGCCGAGCTGCGCGAGCGCAACGTGTTCAAGAGCCCGGTCACCGGGATGTGGCGGATGACCGTTCGCTTCAAGCGCAACGACGCCGCCAAGCCGGTGGAGCTGCGCGCGTACCTCAAACAACAGCAATCGACTCTCACCGAGACATGGAGCTACATCGTTCCGCCCGAAGCCGAGAAGCCGTGAGCGAGGCGGTCGCCCATCCGCGGCTCGCGCGCCGCTCGATGCCGGCGCTGCCCTGGGCCGGTTCGCCCCTGACCAGGCCGCTGCGCCGCCTCCTCGGCACGGCGCCGCCGCGGCCGTCGCGGCACAGCGACGATGCTCGGCCGCTGATGCCGCGCCGCCTCCTCCTGCTCGTCCTCGTCGTCTTCTGCGCCGGCCTCGGCACGCAGGCGATGGCCGACGTGCTGCCGCAGCACGGCGGCACGCTCCCCGAGCGCGGCCTCCTCGTTCTCTTCGGCATCCTCTTCGCCTGGATCGCGGCCGGCTTCTGGACCGCGGTGATGGGTGCCGGCGTGCTCGTCTTCGGTCGCGGCAGGAGTCCGCTCGCGCGCAGGCTCGCGCAGCAGCCGGTGCGTCCGCTCGACCCGAACGTGCGCACCGCGATCGTCATGCCGATCTGCAACGAGCACGTGCCGACGGTCTTCGGCGGCCTGGCGGCGACGATCGACTCGCTCGTCGCGACCGGCGAGTCCGAGCACTTCGACGTCTACGTCCTCAGCGACACCAACGACCCCGACATCCGCGCCGCCGAGCACGCCGCGTACAGCCAGCTCGCCGCGCGCATGGCCGCCGAGGCCGAGGGCGATCCGGCGGCGCTGCGCGTGCACTACCGCTGGCGGCAGCGGCGCACCAAGCGCAAGGCCGGCAACGTCGCCGACTTCTGCCGCCGCTGGGGCGGCGCGTACCGCTACTTCATCGTCCTCGATGCCGACAGCGTCATGAGCGGCGAATGCATGACGACGCTGGTGCGGATGATGGAGGCCAACCCCGACACCGGGATCCTGCAGACCGCGCCGCGCGCGGTCGGCCACGAGACGCTGCACGGCCGCATCCAGCAGTTCGCGGCGCGCGCGTACGGTCCGCTCTTCACCGCCGGCATGCGCTTCTGGCAGCTCGGCGAGTCGCACTACTGGGGCCACAACGCGATCCTGCGGATGGAGCCGTTCCTCGCCCACTGCGCGCTCGCGCCGCTGCCCGGCGACGGCCCGCTCTCGGGCGAGGTGATGTCGCACGACTTCGTCGAGGCGGCGTTGATGCGGCGCGCCGGCTGGAAGGTCTGGGTCGCCGACGAGCTCGACGGCAGCTACGAGCAGGTGCCGCCGAACCTGCTCGCCGAGCTGCAGCGCGACCGTCGCTGGTGCCAGGGCAACCTGCAGAACTCGCGGCTCATGTTCGAGCCGCGCCTGCACACCGTGCACCGGACCGCGTTCCTCACCGGCGTGCTCGCCTACGCATCGTCGCCGCTCTGGCTCGGCTTCCTCCTGCTGTCGACCCTGCTGTTCGCGCAGAACGTCGGCAGCGACCCGACCTACTTCCTCGAGCCGTACCAGCTGTTCCCGGTCTGGCCGACCGCCAATGTCGGGCTGATGCTGACGCTGTTCGGCGCCACCGGCGTGCTGCTGCTCGCACCGAAGGCGATGGCGGTCATCGCGATCGTCGGCCGCGGCGAAGCCGCCCGCTTCGGCGGCGTCGCGCGGCTGCTCGCGAGCGCGTTCATCGAGTTCCTGCACTCGCTGCTGCTCGCGCCGGTGCGGATGCTCTTCCACACCCAGTTCGTCGCCGCCGCGTTGAGCGGCTGGCGGCTCGACTGGAAGTCGCCGCCGCGCGACGACGCCGCGACCCCCTGGCGCGAGGCGATCGCGCGCCACGGCGCGCACACGCTGCTGGCGATCGCGTGGGGCGTCGCGATCGTCGTGTCGAGCGCGACGTTCCCGTGGTGGCTGTCGCCGATCCTCGGCGGCCTGCTGGCGGCGATTCCGCTCTCGGTGCTGACGAGCCGGGTCCAGACCGGCCGCGCGCTGCGTGCGCACGCGCTGATGCTGACGCCGGAAGAGAGCAGCGAGCCGCGCGTGCTGCGGGAGGCTCGTCATGCCGCGGCAGCGGTCGTGGCCGCCGGCAACGTGTCGCTGCAGCACGCGGTCGTCGATGCGGCGACGCACGCGCGCGTCGTCGCGGCGCTGCCGGCGCGGCCGCCGGCGACGGGCGACAAGGCGGGCGGAGAAGCGCGCGTCCTCGATCGCGCGCTGCGGCTCGGTCCTGCGGCGCTCGACCGCGACGACCGCTTGCGCCTGCTGTCGAGCCGCCCGGCGCTCGCGTTCCTGCGCCGCGAGGTGCTTGGCCAGCGGGCGCACCCCGAGTGGACGAGCGGCGTGCGCATGCAGCAACCGCCGTGGCGCGAGACGCTCCCGCCCGAAGAGGCCGAGCGCGCCCACGCCGACGGGCTCGAGATCGCGACGTCGTAGTCGCGGCGACGGGCTCGAGACCGCGACGTCCTGGTCGCGGGCGTCGGCGGACGCCATTTCGGTTAAGGTCGCACGCGCCGCGCCCGCGCTCGCCCATGGCCGACGACATCGCGTCCCTTCGCCGCATCCTGCGCACGAGCCGGACGATCGCCGTCGTCGGCCTCTCGGCCGACTGGTTCCGGCCGAGCTACTTCGCCGCAAAGTACATGCAGGAGCACGGCTACCGCATCGTTCCGGTCAATCCGCGCTACGACGCGATCCTCGGCGAGCGCTGCCACGCGACGCTGGCGACGGTCGAGACGCCGATCGACATCGTCGACGTCTTCCGCAAGACCGAGGACGTGCTGCCGATCGCCGAGCAGGCGATCGCGATCGGCGCCAGGTGCCTGTGGCAGCAGATCGGCGTCAAGAACGCGCAGGCCGCCGCGCTCGCCGCCGCGGCGGGGCTCGAGGTCGTCATGAACCGCTGCGTCAAGATCGAGCACGCGCGCCTGTTCGGCGGACTCAACTGGGCGGGCGTCAACACCGGCGTGATTTCGGCGCGGCGGCCCGTCTGAGAGCGCTATGGCCGATCGCCGTTTCCATCCAGAGACGCTCGCGATCCACGCCGGCCAGATCCCCGATGCCGCGACCGGCGCGCGGGCGCTGCCGATCTACCAGACGACGAGCTTCGTCTTCGACAGCGTCGACCACGCTGCGAGCTTGTTCAACCTGCAGACGTTCGGCAACGTCTACTCACGGCTGTCGAACCCGACCGTGGCTGTCCTCGAGGAGCGCGTCGCCGCGCTCGAAGGCGGGCGCGCGGCGCTGGCGGCGGCGAGCGGCATGGCGGCCGAGGCGATCGCACTCCTGACGCTGCTGCAGCAGGGCGACCACGTCGTCGCCGCCGGCGCGCTCTACGGCGGCACCGTGAGCATGCTCGCGGTCAACCTCGCCAAGCTCGGCATCGAGACGACGTTCGTCGACGGCGCATCGCCGGACGCGTTCGCCGCCGCGATGCGGCCGACGACGCGCGCGGTCTTCGCCGAGAGCCTCGGCAACCCGAGCCTCGCCGTGCTCGACGTCGCCGCGGTCGCCGACGTCGCCCGCGCGCACGGCGTCCCGCTCGTCGTCGACAACACGGTGCCGTCGCCGTACCTGTGCAACCCGATCGCGTTCGGCGCCGACATCGTCGTCCACTCGGCGACCAAGTACCTCGGCGGCCACGGCACGACGCTCGCCGGCATCGTCGTCGAGAGCGGCCGCTTCCCGTGGGACAACGGCAAGTTCCCGGGCATGACCGAGCCGTCGAAGGGATACCACGGCGTCCGCTTCTACGAGACGTTCGGCGACTTCGGCTTCACGATGCGCGCGCGCATGGAAACGCTGCGCGTCTACGGCGCCGCGCTCGCGCCGACGAGCGCGTGGCAGATCCTGCAAGGCGTCGAGACGTTGCCGGTGCGCATGGACCGGCACTGCACGAACGCGCTCGCGGTCGCCCGCTTCCTGCAGTCGCACCCGCGCGTCGACTGGGTGAACTATCCGGGCCTCCCCGAGCACCCGCAGCACGGCCTCGTCGCCAGGCAGATGCGCAGCGTCGCCGGCGCGCCCGGCGCCTCCGGGCTGCTCGCGTTCGGCGTCCGTGGCGGCTACGCCGCCGGGATCCGCTTCATCGAGGCGGCGCAGCTGATGAGCCATCTCGCCAACATCGGCGACACGCGAACGCTCGTCATCCACCCGGCGTCGACGACGCACCGCCAGCTCGACGAGGCGCAGCAGCGGGCGGCCGGCGTCAATCAGGAAATGGTGCGGCTTTCGGTCGGCCTCGAGCACGTCGACGACGTGCTCTGGGACATCGACCAGGCGCTCGCGGCAAGCGCGGCCTGAGCCGCCGCTCAGCGGTCGTTGTCGGGCGGCTGCCCGGGCGCGTCGGCCGCGTTCCTGCGAAGCAGGTGCGGCACCAGGCTCAGGACGGCGAGCGCGAGGATCGTGCTGATCACCGCGGTCGTCTCGCGGCCGAGGCCGCAGGCGACGCCGATCGCCGCGGTCATCCAGACGCCGGCCGCGGTCGTCAGGCCGTGCACCGTCTCGCGCGAGCGGTGCTTGATGATCGCGCCTGCACCGAGGAAGCCGACCCCGGTGACGATGCCCTGGACGACGCGGCCGAGGCCGTCGATCGCCATCCCGGCCTGGTGCGGAACGAGGACGAAGAGGGCGGCCCCCATCGCGACCAGCATGTGGGTGCGGATCCCCGCCGCCTGGCCGCTGCGCTCGCGCTCGTAGCCGAGCGCGCCGCCGAGCAGCGCGGCGAGCAGCAGGCGAACCGCGATCCGCGTGATCTGCGCCGGATCGATCGCGTCGGAGAACTCGGCGCGCAGCGTCTCGATCACGACCTCGGTCATCTCCTCTCCAGCACGGCCGCGCCGCCCGGC
>Ga0068858_100004035_pt1 | contig 14489 bp, 18 predicted proteins | sample KBSSwiS12_FD_66589 | JGI IMG/M metagenome (GOLD analysis project Ga0068858, IMG submission 66589) | Switchgrass rhizosphere microbial communities from Kellogg Biological Station, Michigan, USA - KBS Switchgrass S1-2 | ecosystem: Host-associated > Plants > Roots > Rhizosphere > Soil ... | reverse complement strand
CGAGCGAGCCGAAGTAGTACCAGAAGTTGAAGTTCTTCGGCGCGATGTACTTGCCCCACTGGCTCTCCCAGAGGGCCGTCAGCGGAAACCGCGCATCGATCCAGTTCAAGAGCTTTTCCATCGCATGCGCTCCGTTACGCGGACTTGCCGTCGTCGCCGATGGTCACGTGCGTGCCGGCGGAATCGTATTTGTGCGGCGGCACGACGAGGTTCGTCGGTGCGGGGACGCCCTTGTACACGCGGCCCGCCAGGTCGAACTTCGACTGGTGGCACGGACAGAAGAACCCGCCCAGCCATTCGGGGCCAAGGTCCACCGGCGCGACATCCTTGCGGTAGGTCGGCGAGCAGCCGAGGTGCGTGCAGATGCCGACGGCGATGAAGAGCGGCGGCTTGATCGAGCGGTGCTCGTTCTTGCAGTAGGGCGGTTGCTGCTGAACGTTCGAGTTCGGGTCGGCCAGCTTGGCGTCGAGCTTCGGCAGCGAGGCGAGCATCGTCGGCGTGCGGCTGATGAGCCATACGACCTTGCCGCGCCACTCGACGTCGATCTTCTGGCCGGCTTCGATCTTGGTGATGTCCACCTCGACCGGCGCGCCCGCCGCTTTCGCGCGCTCGCTCGGCCAGAACGACATCACGAAAGGCGTCATGGCGGCCACCGCACCAAGGCCGCCGACCACGCCTGTCGCAGCGATGAGGAACCTGCGGCGGTCGTTTTCGCTGCGCTTGTCTGCGTCCGCTGTATTTCCGGCGTCGTTGGCCATTTGAGCGTACATCCGAAGATTCGTTGGAAATTGCTGGACGCGGGCCGGGCCCGCAAAACCTTCGAATTGTACAAGATTCGGCGGGGTCGCCGGAAGCCTCGCCGCGGGATCGCACCGGATTCGCCCTCGCAATCAGGCAGTTGGCGTCCGCGCTCCCCCGTGCGTCGCGCCCGGGCACCGCCGCCATGCGCGGGCCGCCGAGAGCGCGCGTCTATAATCACGGACTCGGCCTTACACTTGGGAATCACGGTGTTGCGCAAGTTCTGGCTGCTGTTCGCGCAAGCGTGCACGCTTTGCCTCGCGGTGCTGTTCGTCGTGGCCACGCTGCGCCCGGATCTCCTTCCCCGCCTCGCGGGCAAGGCGAACAGCGTCGTGCTCGTCCAGCAGACCGCCGCGCCCGTCGCCGCCGGCACGGACGGCGCCGCGCACGTCACGAGTTTCTCCGAGGGCGCCCGGAAAGCCATGCCCGCGGTCGTGAACATCTACTCGAGCAAGGCGGTCAAAGCGCGCAATCCGGTGCTCGACGACTCGCTGCTGCAGCGGCTCTTTCCGGATTTCGCGCAGCGCGTGCCGGCGCGGCGCGCAACGAACCTCGGCTCCGGCGTCATCGTCGCCCCGGACGGCTACGTCCTCACCAACCACCACGTCGTCGAGGGCGCCGACGACATCGAGCTCGTGCTGTCCGACGGCCGCCAGGTGCGGGCGCGCATCCGCGGCAGCGATCCGGAGTCCGACCTCGCCGTGCTGAAGGCCGACGGCGAGAACCTGCCGGCGATCACGTTCGGCGAATCGGAGACGCTGCAGGTGGGCGATGTCGTGCTGGCGATCGGCAATCCGTTCGGCTTCGGCAACACGGTGACGCTCGGCATCGTGAGCGCGCTCGGCCGCAACCACCTCGGCATCAACCGCTTCGAGAACTTCATCCAGACCGACGCGGCGATCAACCCCGGCAATTCCGGCGGCGCCCTCGTCGATTCCGCCGGGCGGCTCGTCGGCATCAACAGCACGATCTACTCGCAAACCGGCACGTCGACGGGCATCGGTTTTGCGATACCCGTTTCCCTGGCGCGCAGCGTGCTGGAACAGATCATCAAGGACGGCGAGGTGACGCGCGGCTGGCTCGGCATCGAGCCGCAGGCGGTCACGCGCGAGGTGGCGCAGGCGCTGGCGCTCGACCAGAACGAAGGCGTGCTGATCCGGACGCTCCAGCGCGATGGTCCGGCCGCACGCGCCGGCATCCAGCCGCGCGACGTTGTCCTCCAAATCGCCGGCCAGCCGACGCCGGACGTCCCCCAGCTTCTGGCGCGCATCGCCGAGCTGCCGCCGGGTTCGGCGGCGCGACTCAAGCTGTGGCGCGACGGCAAGCCGCTCGAAATGGACGTCACGGTCGGCAGGCGCCCGAAGCCCGTCGCGCAATAGGGCGCCACGGCTGGGCGCGCTGCCCGGCGCTCAGGCCTCGGCCTGCTCCTGGTCCGCCCCCGGCACCGCTTCGACCGGCACCGACACGAACCGCGCGAGCAGGAGTCCGAGCTCGAACAGCAGCCACAAGGGCACCGCGAGCAGCAGCTGCGAGATGACGTCCGGCGGCGTGAAGACGGCGCCGATGACGAACGCGCCGACGATCACGTAGGGCCGCGCGGCGCGGAGCTTCTGCAGCGTCACGATCCGCAGGCGCACCAGCACGATAACGACAACCGGCGTCTCGAACGTGAGTCCGAACGCGATGAACATCGTCAGCACGAACGACAGGTACTTGTCGATGTCGGTCATCATCTGCACCCCCGTCGGCGTGTAGCCGGCGAAGAAGCCGAACGCGATCGGGAACACGAAGAAATAGGCGAACGCCATCCCGACCAGGAAGAACACGAAGCTCGACACGATCACCGGCAGCACGAGCCGCTTCTCGTGGTGATAGAGACCGGGAGCGACGAACGCCCATGCCTGCCACAGTACGTAAGGCAGCGCGACCATGAACGCCGCCATCAGCGTTACCTTGAGCGGCACGAGGAACGTGCCGGTGACGTCGGTGGCGATCATCGTCGCACCGTGCGGCAGCACCTTCAAGAGCGGTTGCGCCAGCGCGTTGTAGATGTCCTTCGCGAACGGAAAGAGCGCGAGCAGGACCACCACGACGGCAATGATCGAGCGCATGAGCCGCGTGCGCAGCTCGATCAGATGCGAGATGAATGTTTCCTGCGGCGCGTCGCCGGCGTCGCTCAAGGGTGGACCCCCACGCTTGCCGCTGGCGCGGCGGCGCTGCCCCCGGAGGGGGAGCAATTCGCGCCTTGGGACGGCCCGGCGGCGCGAATGTCGTTCCGTGCAGTCATATCTGGTCGAACCCCGGCAGCGAGCCCTGGCGCGGCGGCGGCTCGGCTGGGCCTTTCGGCGGTGCGGCTTCCGTCACCGGTGCAGCGGGCGGCTCGGCGAGCGGCGGCAGCGCCGTCGGCGCCTCCGCGGGGGCGGCGGGCGTTTCCGGCGGCGGGTTCAACTGCGTCTCGACGCTGCGCAGCGTCGACTGCACTTCGGTCGCCGCGGACGACACCGACTGCTGCAGGTCGCGTGCAGCGCCCTGCACCTCGTCTTTCAGGCGCCGCAACTCGTCCAGCTCCATCTCCTTGTTGATGTCCGCCTTGACCTCGTTGACGTACCGCTGCAGGCGGCCGAACAGGTGCCCGAGCATGCGCGCTGTCTTCGGCAGCCGCTCGGGCCCGATGACGATGAGCGCCACCACGCCGATGACGACGATTTCGGAGAAGCCTACGTCGAACATGGGATCCGGATGTCAGGACGACGCGTCGCGGCCGGCGGCCGGCGGTCGCGTGCGGCGGGAAAGCGAAACGCAGCGGACGTCAGACTTTCGTCGAGTCCTTCTTGACCTCGCCCTCGATCGTGCGGCCGGAAACCTGCTGCGGCGGCTCCGTCGGCGGCGTGGTTCCGGCCGCGGCATCCTCGGTCTTCATGCCTTCCTTGAAGCCCTTGACGGCGCCGCCGAGGTCCTGGCCGATGTTGCGGAGCTTCTTGGTGCCGAAGATCAGCACGACCACCAGCAACACGATCAGCCAATGCCAGATGCTCAAACCGCCCATGGTTCCTCCTCGGTTACTTGCGCAGGATCATCGGCCCGAGCGGATCGGGACCGCCGATCACGTGGACGTGCACGTGCATCACGTCCTGCCTGCCTACCCGGCCGGTGTTGACGATTGTCCGAAAACCGTCATCCGCACCTTGTTCCTTCGCGAGTCGTCCCGCGAGGGTCATGATCTTGCCGAGCGCCGCCGCGTGCTCTCCGGTGACGTCGTAGAGCGTGCCCACGTGCTCTTTCGGGATCAGCATGAAATGCACCGGCGCGACTGGGTTGATGTCGTGGAACGCCATTACGTCGCCGTCCTCGTAGACCTTCCTGCACGGGATTTCCCCGCGCACGATCTTGCAGAAGACGCAATTCGGATCCGTGTGCATCGTGACGCCCGCGTTCGTTCGTTATCAGCGGCCGCGCGCGGCCTTTTCCGCATGACCGGACGTACCCTCGCGCCGCGCAAGCTCGGCCAGCACGTCGTCCGGTCCGAGGCCATGCCGGGCGAGCAGCACGAGGCAATGGAACCAGAGGTCGGCGATTTCGCTAACGATGCGGATTTTATCATCGTCCTTGGCGGCCATGACCGTCTCCGTCGCCTCCTCGCCGATCTTCTTCAGGATCGCGTCGTCGCCCTTTGCGAAGAGCGCCGCCACATAAGACGTCGCCGGATCGGCACCTTTGCGCGCCTCGAGCGCGGCAGCGATGCGCGCCAGGACGTTCGCGGCGGATTCAAGCGCCATAAATCGTGTCCGGATCCTTGAGCACGGGCTCGACCGCGTTCCACTGGCCGTCCTCGAGCTTCTTGTAGAAGCATCGCTCGCGGCCCGTGTGGCACGCGATGCCGCCGACCTGCTCGACCAGGAGCAGGATCGCGTCGCTGTCGCAATCCATCCGCACTTCGCGCACGCGCTGCGTGTGCCCGGAGCGCTCGCCCTTCTTCCACAGCTTGGCGCGCGAACGCGACCAGTAGTGCGCTTCGCGGGTCTTCACGGTCTTCGCGAGGGCCTCGCGGTTCATCCAGGCGAGTGTCAGCACGCGCTGCGTCACGGCGTCCTGCGCCACGGCCGGCACGAGCCCGTCCTGATTCCAGCGCACGCGATCGAGCCAGTCGGTCATGGGCTTTCCTAGGCGTCCAGCGTCCGGATTTCGATGCCCGCGGCGGCCATCGCGGCCTTCGCCTGCGCGACGGTGAATTCGCCGTAGTGGAAGATCGACGCCGCGAGCACGGCATCCGCGCCTCCCACCTGGATGCCGGCGACGAGGTCGGCGAGCGAGCCCACACCGCCGGACGCGATGACCGGCACGTCGACGGCGTCGACGACGGCACGCGTCAGCTTGAGGTCGAACCCCTTGCGCACGCCGTCACGGTCCATGCTCGTGAGCAGGATCTCGCCGGCACCGAGCGTGGCGACCTCCTCCGCCCAGGCGACCGCGTCGATGCCCGTCGGCGTCCGGCCGCCGTGGATCACGACCTGCCACGCGTCCACGGCGCATTGCTTCGCGTCGATCGCGGCAACGATGCACTGCGCGCCGAAGTGCGCCGACGCTTCCTCGAACAGCGCCGGATTCTTCACGCCGGCCGTGTTGATGGACACTTTGTCGGCGCCCGCGTTGAGGAGCGCACGGATGTCGTCGATCGAATTCACGCCGCCGCCGACCGTCAGCGGGATGAACACCTGGTCCGCGACGGCGCCGATCATGTCGTAGAGGAGCCCGCGCGATTCCACGCTCGCGCGGATGTCGAGAAACGCGAGCTCGTCGGCGCCCTCGCGGTCGTAGCGGCGCGCCACCTCGACCGGATCGCCGGCGTCGCGCAGATTGACGAAGTTGACGCCCTTGACGACGCGGCCGTCGGCGACGTCGAGACAGGGAATGATGCGCTTGGCGAGACCCATGATCCCGCAAGATTAACCCAGTTCGCTCACCCACCGCCCTTGGCGGCCAGGAGAGCCGCCTTGAAGTCGAGCTTGCCCTCGTAGAGCGCCCGGCCGGCGATCGCGCCGATGATGCCATCGTTCTCGTACGGCACGAGCTCGCGGATGTCCTCGATCGAGCCGATGCCGCCGCTCGCGATCACCGGGATCTTGAGCTCGCGCGCGAGCTTCACCGTGGCCTCGACGTTGACGCCCGTCAGCATCCCGTCGCGGCCGATGTCGGTGTAGACGATCGCCTCGACGCCGTAATCCTCGAATTTCTTCGCGAGGTCGACGACGTCGTGGCCCGTCATCTTCGACCAGCCGTCGGTGGCGACCTTGCCTTCGCGCGCGTCCAGCCCGACGATGATGTGCCCGGGGAACGCGTAGCAGGCATCGTGCAGGAACCCCGGATTCTTGACCGCGGCGGTGCCGATGATCACGTAGGTGATGCCGTCGTCGAGGTAGCGCTCGATCGTGTCGAGATCGCGGATGCCGCCGCCGAGCTGGACGGGAATCTCCTCGCCGATCACGCTCACCACCTCGCGGATCGAGAGCTCGTTGCGCGGCTTGCCGGCGAACGCGCCGTTCAGGTCGACGAGATGCAGGCGCGTTGCCCCCTGCTCCAGCCAGTGCTGCGCCATCGCAGCCGGATCCTCGGCGAACACGGTCGCAGTCTGCATGTCCCCCTGCTTGAGGCGGACACAGCGCCCATCCTTGATGTCGATCGCGGGAATGATCTGCATGACTGCGCGGAAGCCGCGGTGGGGCGTCGCCGGTACGGCACGGCGGCGCGGAAGCAGGTGTCGGTTAGATGCGTCCGTCCCAGGCGACGAAGTTGGCGAGCAGCTTGAGCCCGGCGCGATCGCTCTTCTCCGGGTGGAACTGCACGGCAAAGATATTAGCCCTCGCTATCGCGCAAGTAAACGGTGCCGGATAGTCGGCGGTGCCGGCCGTCATCGCCGGCGCGGCGGGCGCCGGGTAGTAGCTGTGCGCGAAGTAGAACCGCGTGCCGTCGGCAATGCCGTGCCAGAGCGGGTGCGCCGCCACCTGGCGCACGGGGCTCCAGCCCATGTGCGGCACCTTGAGGCGCTCGCCGGCGGCCGTCATCATCGCCTCGTCCCGGAAGCGCACGACCCGTCCGGCGACGACGCCGAGCGCTTGCGTCGGACCCTCCTCGCTGGCGTCGAACAGCATCTGCAGGCCGAGGCAGATGCCGAGGAACGGTCGCTCGCGGGCGGCTGCTACCACGACGTCGCGAAGGCCCGATTCGTCGAGGCAGCGCATGCAGTCCGGCATGGCGCTCTGACCCGGCAACACCACGCGGCGCGCGGCGCGGATCGTCGCCGGATCGCCCGAAACGACGATCGAGGCCGCCGGCGCGACGTGCACCAGCGCCTTGGCCACCGAGCGGAGATTGCCCATGCCGTAGTCGACGACGGCGATGTCCACTTCCGTCACGAGGGCTACCGCGCCGTCCGCAATGGGCGGCTGCAGTCCACTAGAGGCTGCCTTTCGTGGACGGCACCGTGCCCGCAGCGCGCGGATCGCGCTCGCATGCCATCCGCAGCGCGCGACCGAACGCCTTGAACGCCGTCTCCGCCTGGTGGTGGGCATTGTCGCCGCGCAGGTTGTCGACGTGCAGCGTCGCCAGCGCGTGGTTGGCGAAGCCCTGGAAGAACTCGTGGACGAGGTCGACGTCGAACGTCCCGACGAGCGACCGCGTGAACGGCACGTGGAACTCGAGTCCGGGTCGCCCCGAAAGGTCGATCACGACGCGGGACAGCGCTTCGTCGAGCGGCACGTAGGCGTGGCCGTAACGGCGGATTCCCATCTTGTTGCCGAGTGCCTGCTTCACCGCCTGGCCGAGCGTGATGCCGATGTCCTCGACCGTGTGGTGCGCGTCGATATGCAGGTCGCCTTGCGCACGGACGGTGAGATCGAACATCCCGTGGCGGCCGACCTGGTCGAGCATGTGATCGAGGAACGGCACGCCGGTGGCGAGATCGGTCACGCCCCGGCCGTCGAGATCGATCGTCACTGCGATCTTCGTCTCGGCGGTGTCGCGCGTCACTTTCGCCGTGCGCGGCGGCGGGTCCATCGTGGCATTCATGCAGCAGTCTCCAGCGCGGCGACGAGCGCGTCGTTCTCGGCGGGCGTACCGACCGTGATGCGCAGGCAGTGCGCGAGCAGCGGGTGCCATCCGTGCACGTTCTTGACCAGGATGCCGGCGGCCTTGAGCGCGGCGAACGTGGCGGGCGCGTCGCGGAACCGCGCGACGAAGAAGTTCGCCGCGCTGTCGAACACCCGCACGTCCGGCACGCGCGCCAGCGCCTGCATGAGCCGCAGGCGCTCGGCGCGCACGTCACGGGCCTGCTGCTCGAACAGCGGGCCATGGCGGAGCAGCAGCGCGGCCGCGGCCTGCGTGAGCGCATTGAGATTGTACGGCGAGCGCACCTTGTCGATTTCGTCGAGCCACGCGCGGTGCCCCACCGCGTAGCCGAGCCGCAATCCGGCCATGCCGATCTTCGACAGCGTGCGCACGACGACGAGATTGGGGAACTCGAGCGCGCGCGGCAGGAACGCGTACGGCGCGAACGCGAAATAGGCCTCGTCGACGACGACCAGCCCCGGCGCCGCGCGGATGATCTGCTCGATGGCGGCCGGATCGAATTGGGTTCCCGTCGGATTGTTCGGCGACGCGAGCCACACGAGCGCCGGCCGCTCGCGCTCCACCGCGGCGAGCATCGCATCGACGTCGAGCGCGAAGTCCGCGGTGAGCGGCACGCCGACATAGCGCGCGTGGGCGTAGTTCGCGTAGAGCCGGTACATCACGAATGTCGGGTCCGGCGCGACGATCGCAGCGCCGGGCAGCGTGACGGCGGTGGTGATGACCTGCAGGAGCTCGTCAGATCCGTTGCCGAGCACCAGGCCCGCCTCGTCCGGCAGTCCGTGCGCCGCGCGCAATGCGGCCTTGACTGCGTCGCCTGCGCCGTCCGGATAACGGTTGAGCGGCACCGTCGCCAGCGCCGCGCCGAGTTCCCTGCGGATCGCCTCCGGGAGCCCGTACGGGCTTTCGTTGGCGTCGAGCTTGATCAGGCCGTCGGCTTTCGCGACGTGATACGCCGTGAGCGCGTGGACGTCGGGCCGCACGGTCGCCGCCACACGGGCAGCGACGTCGCGCGGATCGGCGCCAAGCCGCGGCGCGCGCGGATCGTTCATAGGGCCACAGTGTCGATGATGTAGATATCGACGCCGTTGGTGGCGAAGCGGCCGAGGTCGGCCGCCGTGGCCTGTCCTTCGGCGGAGGCCAGTGCGGCCTGGATGGCGGCGACCGAATCGAAGGTCAGCGTCGCGATGAGGTAATAGAGCGCGCTCCCGTCGAGCGTCACGATCGGCCCGCGCGAGATTTCATAGGCGCGCAGGCCGGGTACCTTCTTCGCGATCGGAACATGGGTCTCGTGATAGTAGCGGTCGAAGGCCGCCTCGTCGGCGGGCTTCCGGTACATCGCAATCAGTCTGGCCATCGCATTCTCCTCGTCAATGGTCGGCAAGCCGCGCTTCGGCGGAACGGGCGTGCGCGGTCAGGCCCTCACCGTTTGCGAGCGTCGCAGCGATCGGGGCGAGCGAGCGAGCGCCGTCGCGTGAAATCCGCAGCACGCTTGTGCGCTTCTGGAAATCGTAGACGGACAGCGGCGACGAAAAGCGCGCCGTGCGGCCGGTGGGCAGCACATGGTTGGGTCCGGCACAATAATCGCCCAGCGCCTCGCTCGCGTAGTGGCCGACGAAGATCGCTCCGGCGTGACGGATTTGCGGCAGCAGCGCCTCCGGCTCCGCGACGGCGAGCTCGAGATGTTCGGGCGCGATGCGGTTCGCGAGCGCGCAGGCTTCGGCGAGATCGCGCGTACGCACGAGCGCGCCGCGTCGCGCGAACGACGCGGCAATGATGGCAGCGCGCGGCATTTCGGCGATCAGCCGCTGCGCGCTCTCGGCGACGCGCTCGATCAGCGCCGCGTCGGGCGAGAGGAGGATCGCCTGCGCCATTTCGTCGTGCTCGGCCTGCGCGAAGAGGTCGAGCGCGACCCAGTCGGGATGGGCGGTCGCGTCGGCGATGACCAGGACCTCGGACACGCCGGCGACCATGTCGATGCCCACGGTGCCGAACACGCGCCGCTTCGCCGCCGCGACGTAGGCGTTGCCGGGTCCGCAGATCTTGTCGACCGCCGGCACAGTGGCCGTGCCGTACGCGAGCGCCGCGATCGCCTGCGCGCCGCCGATGGTGAACACGCGCGTCACGCCGGCAAGATGGGCGGCGGCAAGCACCAGCGGATTGCGCACGCCGCCCGGCGTGGGCACGACCAGCACGATTTCACCGACGCCCGCGACGTGGGCGGGGATCGCGTTCATCAGCACCGACGACGGATAGGCGGCCTTGCCGCCCGGCACATAGAGCCCGACACGGTCGAGCGGCGTGACCCGCTGCCCCAGCTCCGTGCCGTCGGCCGAGCGCACGTTGAACTCGGTCGGCTTTTGCATCGCATGGTATTCGCGGATGCGCCCGGCAGCGGCGGCCAGCGCCTCGCGTTGTGCCGCAGGCAGCGCGTCGTGGGCGGCGCGAAGCTCCGCGGCGCCGATCTCGAGCGCCGCCGCGGCGGCGACGTCGAGGCGGTCGAAGCGCCGTGTGTACTCGACGAGCGCCGCGTCGCCGCGCGCCCGGACGTCCGCGACGATCGCCGCCACCGCGACGTCGATCGACGGATCCTGTCCCGCCTCGAAGCGGATGAGTGCGTCGAGCGCCGCATCGAAGCCGGCGGCGGTCGTATCGAGCCTGCGCACCGCGAAAGCGGCGGCGGCGACTTGCGGCACGGCGCTCACGCCGCCGCCCGCTCGGTGGCCGCGGCGAGCGCGTCGAGCAGCGGCTTCACCAGCGTTCGCTTCAGCTTCAGCGCTCCGGGATTGACGATCAGGCGCGCGCTGATCGGCATGATGTCCTCGACCGCGACGAGATCATTCGCCTTGAGCGTGCTACCGGTGGAGACGAGGTCGACAATCGCGTCGGCCAGGCCCACGAGCGGCGCCAGCTCCATCGAGCCGTAGAGCTTGATGAGGTCGACGTGCATTGCCTTGGCCGCGAAATGCTCGCGCGCCGCCTGCACGTACTTCGTGGCCACGCGAATGCGCGCGCCGCGCTGCACGGTGCCGGCCCAGTCGTAGCCGCGGCGCGTGGCGACGACGAGGCGGCAGCGGCCGATGCCGAGGTCGAGCGGCTGATAGAGGCCAGCGCCTCCGTGCTCGAGCAGCACGTCCTTCCCGGCGACGCCCACGTCCGCGGCGCCGTACTGCACATACGTCGGCACGTCAGCCGGTCGCAGGATCAGGAGAGCGATGTCCGCGCGGTTCGTCGGGATGATGAGCTTGCGCGACGCGTCCGGATCCTCGGCCGGCACGATGCCCGCCGCCTTGAACAGCGGCAGCGTCTCGTCGAGGTTGCGCCCCTTGGAGAGGGCGATCGTAAGCGCGGTCATGGCGGGCTTTGCGGACAGCCCTCCATTCTACCTACTGCCGCGGCGTACGGACGTTCGGGGGCGTCGCGAGGCTCGCGCTCGTGCGGAACGGGTTGATGTCGATGCCGCCACGGCGCGTGAAGCGCGCCTGCACGGTCAGCACCGCCGGCGCGCAGCGCGCGACCACGTCGACAAAAATGCGTTCCACGCAATGCTCGTGGAACCCCGGATGGCGGCGGTACGACACGAGATAGCGCAACAGGCCGGCGCGATCGATCCGCGGTCCCCGGTACGCGATCCGCACGCTCGCGATGTCGGGCTGGCCGGTGACCGGGCAGACCGAGCGGAACAGGTCGGTGGTCAGCGCTTCGTCGACCGCTGTACCGCCGCTCGCGAGCGCGTCGGGGTCGACGTCGTCGTGGCGGCACGCGGCGTCGAGGCCGTCGATGCTTTCACCGGAGAGCAGCGCGACGCGCTCGGCGGCAAACGCGTCCGGCGTGCGCAGCGTCACGCGCACCGGCGTGCCGACGGCCGCGGCGACATCGCGGCCGACGATCGCCGCGACGTCGTCCGGCGACGCGTAGACCGATTGCGCGAACGAGCCGAGGTAGAGCTTCATCGATTTCGATTCCACGAGGGCCGGCGACCCGGCAGGCACGTCCAGCGTCGCGATGGCGATCGCGGGCTTGCCGCGCGGGTCGAGCCACGTGAGCTCGTAGGCCGTCCAGACGTCGCTGCCGGTGAACGGCAGCGCGCTGCCGAGCCCCAGCGCCGCGCGCTGCGGCGCGCGGGCCACGGTGAAAAGCTGGCCCGGGTCGTAGGTATCGGGATAGCCGGTCGCGTGGCCGAGCGGCGCCGCCGCGAGGCCGCCGCTGTCCGCCTCTCCCGTCATTTGATGCGCCGAATGCGCGCGCCGAGGCCCGACAGCTTTTCCTCGATGCGCTCGTAGCCGCGGTCGAGATGGTAGATGCGGTCGATCGTGGTCACGCCTTCGGCCATCAACCCGGCGATCACGAGGCACGCCGACGCGCGGAGGTCCGTCGCCATCACGTTGGCGCCCGTCAATATGTCGACGCCCTTGACGATCGCCGTGTTGCCCTCGACCTCGATCGTGGCGCCGAGCCGCACCAGCTCCTGCACGTGCATCATCCGGTTCTCGAAAATCGTCTCGGTCAGCACCGACGTGCCCTCGGCCCGCGTGGCGAGCGCCATGAACTGGGCCTGCATGTCGGTCGGAAAGCCCGGAAACGGCGCCGTCCGCGCGCTGGCGGCGCGCAGCGGCCCCGCACGCCGCACGCGCATCGTGCCGCCGTCGACCGCGATGGCCGCGCCCGCCTCGACGAGCTTGTCGGTGACGGCATCGAGTGTGCCGGGCGACGCGCCGACGATAGCGACGTCGCCGCCGGCGGCCGCGACGGCCGCAGCGAACGTGCCGGTCTCGATGCGATCCGGCATCACCGCGTGTGTCGCGGCGTGCAACGACGCCACGCCTTCAATCGTGACGCGGTCGCTGCCCGCGCCCGTCACGCGCGCGCCCATCGTATTGAGGCAGGCGGCGAGATCGACGATCTCCGGCTCGCGCGCGGCATTTTCGAGTACGGTGACGCCGTCGGCGAGCGTCGCCGCCATCATCAGGTTCTCCGTGCCCGTCACCGTCACGACGTCGAACACATAGCGCGTACCCGTCAGCCGCGTCGCGCGCGCATTGATGTACCCGTGTTCGAGGTCGATCTCCGCGCCCATCGCGACGAGCCCCTTGACGTGCTGGTCCACGGGACGCAAACCGATCGCGCAACCGCCGGGCAGCGACACGCGCGCCTCGCCGCAGCGGGCGAGCAGTGGCCCGAGCGCCAGGATCGACGCGCGCATCGTCTTCACGAGCTCGTACGGCGCCAGCGGCCAGTCGATGCGCCCCGCATCGAGGATCACCGTGTCGCCGTCGCCGCTTTGTGCGACGCCCATTTGCGCCAGCAGCTGCAGCATCGTCCGCACGTCGTTCAACTGCGGAACGTTGGCGAGCGTCAGCGGCTCGGGTGTCAGCAGCGCGGCGCAGAGGATCGGCAGCGCGGCGTTCTTGGCGCCGGAGATGCGCACTTCTCCGGCGAGGGGCGTGCCGCCCTCGATGACCAGCTTGTCCATGCCACATTGTAGCGTCGGCGAAAAAAGGGCGGCCTCGCGGGGCCGCCCTTCGACTGCAGGTCGCGCGCCTTGCTACCAGTGGAATGCGACGCCGATCGCGGGTCCGTTGAAGTTGACGCTCTCGAGCTTCTTGCCCGACTTGAAGTCGTAGTCGAGATAGCGCCAGGCGGCGAGGACCTCGCCCCAGCTGAACGCATAGCCGACGCCGGCGATGGCCTGCCACGTGAGATCGGATTCGCCGGTGCCGACGTCGATGTAGTACGGCACGAACCACTCACGGCGGTCGCCGAACGCGAGGCGGCCCTTGGCGCCGATGATGCCGTCCCAGTTGTCGATCTTGACCTGGCTCGAGCCCGAGCGCCCCGGTCCGGTGATGCCGCCGATGTCCGCGGACAGGTCGTAGCCCAGCGTCTGCTTCAGCGAAATGAGCCGCGCGCCGGCGAAGACGTCGAACGTCGAATTGGGCGTCGTGTCGACGCGGTACTCGCCGGCGATCGTCCAGATCGTGCCCTTGATGTCGAGCGTCAGGTTGGAATCGACGCCGGCGGGCAGCTGGATGCCGCCGACCGAGATGTCGTGCACGTTCGATTTCGATCCACCGACGTCGAGATACAGGATGTCGGTGAACGCGCCCCACTTGCCCTTCTGCGCCTCGAACGTTCCCATGAACGTGAACTTGAGGTGGTCGAGGATCGTGCTCGCGTCGACATTGATGCTCGATCCTGTCCCCGCGGGAAACGTCGTCTTGCCGCCGATGTCGGGCAGGTAGCCGTAGATGATCGCGTGGAACTTCCAGTCGTCCGCGGTCGACTGCGCCATCGCAGGGCCGCTCGAGAGCAGCGTTGCCCCGAGCGCCGCGGCCACGGTCGTGATCTTGAGTCTTCGCATGTCGTTCCCTTGTACGTCGTTGTCGTTTGCTCGTGCTGCCGTTCGAAAGAACGAGCGACTATACGCGTCAGCGGCGCCCGCCGCCGCGGAATCCGCCGCCGCCGAAACCGCCCCCGCCGCCGAAGCCACCGCTGCCTCCGACGCGTCCGCCCCCCCCCCCGCCACCACCGCCGCCATCACCGAAGCGGTCGCCGCCGAAGCCGCCACCGCC
>Ga0068858_100004034_pt1 | contig 14492 bp, 9 predicted proteins | sample KBSSwiS12_FD_66589 | JGI IMG/M metagenome (GOLD analysis project Ga0068858, IMG submission 66589) | Switchgrass rhizosphere microbial communities from Kellogg Biological Station, Michigan, USA - KBS Switchgrass S1-2 | ecosystem: Host-associated > Plants > Roots > Rhizosphere > Soil ... | reverse complement strand
GGGTCGCCGCGTGCACGCAAGAGTCGTCGCAATAGAGACAGCACAGAATGTCAGCATCCACACGCTCGCTGACACCCGAGCTCGTCGCGATCCCGTTCCCGGTTCCGCTACCGCGTGACCCGTATTACCCTCCTCGATTTCAAGTCGCTCGGCGTCAAACTCCATGGGGAATCGGCTAGCGCAGGCGCGCCACGAAAGCCCGCAGTTCCCGCAGCACTTCAGCCTCTCACGTTATGAACACGTTTTCCTTTCACTTCGCTCCGCTCGGGACCAGGCCCTTCAATTCGTCGAACCAGTTCAGCACCACGTTAATGTGTGTGGCCGGTTGCTCCGGCACCTTCGATTGGATCATCAGGAAACGCCCATCGGCGGAAACGTCGTACCCTGCCGCGCCGGCATCCGCGACCTGGTAGCGACCCTCGAACACCAGCCGGGCCGATCCCGCCGCCAGTGTCGAACCGCCGGCAATGGTCACAGCCATCATCCTGTCGCCGTTGCGGTAGAACAGTTCCCGCCCGTCGTGCGACCAGCGCGGCTCCGACCCGCCGTCCGTCGAAATCGAGAACTTGCCTCCGGGGTTGGGGAACGGCCGCAGGTAGATTTCGCTGCGCCCCGACTCGTCCGAGGTGTACGCCAGCCAGCGGCCGTCGGGCGAGAGCACCGGCGACGACTCGGCGAATCGTGTCCTCATGATCGCCTGCGGCATCCGTCCTGCGTCGAGCGGCATCACCCAGATGTCGCTGCCGGTGTCTGCCACGACGTTAGTAAAGAGAATCATCCTGCCGTCGGGTACCAGCGACGTTGGCGTGTGTAACGTGTCACTCGTCGTCAGACGCTCTTCGTCGCCGCTGCCGTCGCCGGCTCGCCAGAACAGGTTGCGATAGCCTGCCCGCGTTTCGCGATAGACGAGTCGGCGCCCGTCGGGCGTCCAGACGGGCGCCTGGCTGCTTCCCGCCGCTGGAAGCGTCGTGAGTGTCGAGCGCGCAAGGTCGTAGATCCAGATGGATTGTGTCGGCCCCTGAATGCTGACTGCGATAGATCGCCCGTCCGGCGAGATCGCCGGATCCGTGTAGGCGCCCAGAGGAGCCGGAAGAGGTTCGACCTTTCCATGGGCGTCCACCCACACCAGGCGGCGGTCGGCCACGCGGGACGAGGACGGGATGTAGGCGAGCGTCCCGGAATCTGAGACGGCGTATTGCGCGCCCTCGCCTTCCTGCTCGCTGGCTCGATCGACAAGAGTGACCGGGGGACCGGTCACTCGCAGGCTGGCAAGGTCGAAGGGCACGGCGACCAGATCCTCGGCTCGGGCGTAGAGGAGATGACCCGACGGCACGTAGCGCCCCGTACTCGCGCCTCGCGCGAGCATTTGCCGTTTGCCGCTGTCTCCGACTTGCGTTGCGAGGTGTTTCTCGTCCCACCCGGGGCCTGTCCAGACCGTGAAGAGCACGGTCTTTCCATCGGCCACGACCTGCGGCCACCGGTGGCTCACCTCGCCCTGCGTGCGGTCCAGAAGGGTGAATGCCCGAGGGGTGCCTCCTGAAGCGGCGACCTTCCAGATACCTGACGTGTTGAACGGCGCGAAATAGATGGCGTCGTCGGTGCCCCACGTCCCACCGAACCCTAACGCGGCGTCGCACACCGTCTGCAGGCCGCCTCCTGATGCGAGCACCTTCTTCAACTTGCCTTGAGCGAAGAAGCCAATCCACTGCCCATCCGGAGAGAAAAACGGCGAGACAGCGCCTTCGGTCCCGGAGAGCGGCGTCACCTCCGAGCGATCGATGGGACGGACGAACAATTGTGAACCGCTCTGGCCTCGACTCGCCGTGTAGGCCAGTATCCGCCCGTCCGGGGACAAGGTCACCGACGGCCAGACCAACCCGAGCGTGTCACCGAATGGCAGTGCGACGGTCAGCCGCACAGTCAATAATCGATTCGACGTGGCGCTCGGTTTCAACATCCACGCACCGAGGCCAGCAATCAGCGCCGCGACTGCTCCGACGAGGGCCAAAGGAAACGCTCCGCTGCGCCAGACGCGCGTCTTCTGAGTCGTGCCGGCTGCCTCGTCCCCTGCCACGCGCCCGTCCAGCACCTCGTCGATCTCGAGCCTCACATCGGCTGCGTCGCGAAGGCGACGGCTCGGGTCCTTCTCGATGCAGCGCCTCAATAACCGCCGAATTGGGGGCGGCGTCGCCGCCGGCAACGCGGCCCAGTCAGGCTCCCGTTCGATGATGGCCGCAAGCGTGTCGGTGAGCGTTTCGCCGGGGAATGCCGGACGACCCGTCAGCATTTCGTAGAGCACGCAGCCGAAGGCCCAGATATCGGTGCGCCTGTCGACGACTTTGCCGCGCGCCTGCTCCGGGCTCATGTACGCGGCGGTGCCAAGGACGACGCCCTCGAGCGTGCCGCTCATCATGGTGGGCGAGTTCGTGAAGTGCGTCGGATCCGACCCACCAGCCCCACCTGACCCAATTTTGGCCAGCCCGAAATCGAGGACCTTCACGCGGCCGTCAGGCGTGACTTTGATGTTGGCCGGCTTCAGGTCGCGATGGACGATGCCGCGCTCGTGAGCGGCGTCGAGAGCGTCGGCGACTTGTGAGGCGATGGCGAGCGCGTGTGCGATCGAGACGGGCGGACGGGCACTGGCGATCGTGTCCGCCAGGGTGAGCCCCTCGACCAGCTCGAGGACGAGCGCCTGGAGGGAGCCGCTCTCCTCGAACCCGTAGATCGCGCCGACGTGGGGATGGTTGAGCGACGCGAGCATCCGCGCCTCACGATCGAACCGCGCGCGGCGATCGGGATCGGCGAGCCACAACGCAGGCAGGATCTTGATGGCGACGTCGCGTTCGAGCTTGGTATCGCGTGCGCGATAGACCTCACCCATGCCGCCGGCGCCGAGCGATCCGGTGATCACGTAGGGGCCGATGTGCGTCCCGACCGAAAGCGTCATCGACACTACGGTTTCGGCGAACGGCTTTGGCGAAGATAGTGAGGACTGTAGGGGACCCCGTAGGCAGTGGTGACTTCCACGGACGCTTTCTCGCGCGCGAACTGCTCTTGAGACTGCCTGATGGCTGCCAGCTCCTCTTCGTTGCAATCGCGCAGAGTGATCTCCTCGCGCTGTACGAAGAACACCTGTCCGATGGGCATCGTCCGCGACGCCGAGATCCCCTCTCCCGGCTGCAGCACGTAGCGGAATTCGGTTTCGTGGGCGTACCAATCAGTCTCGACCCGGACGGCGAGCATCGCGGGGATCGGCCGCTCGATCATGTTGAAGACCGGCGTGTAGACGGTGTCCCAGCCAGGCGGCGTCTGAAAGTTCGTCGCGCCTCGGAGGGACACTGCGCCCGGCGGCGTGCCGAAGTCCTCGGGCACGATGAATTTTCGCGTGACGATCAATGCGTCTTCGCGGGTCGTCGGCAGGTCTTTGTTCAAGGACTCGACTTCTTCCATGACCAGGCCGATGCTTCCCACCGGGAGCGCGGCTCTGACCGTGAAGACCGGCGCCCACTCGCCCTTGGGGGTCCGAAAGTAATAGACAAACTGATATCGCCCCTCCCCATAGAATCCCACGTAGAACGACTCAAACGGCTCGAGAGGCGGATAGACCAGAAACCCCAGTGCGCTCCCGGCTTCGAGCACGGGGCAATGGCGCGCGTGCTGCGGCAGGAGAGGCCGCTGGCTTTCGCGACGCGGCTTCAGGCCGATCCCGGGACGGGCCGAGTTAGGGAACAACCGGACTTCCACTCACTGCCCCTTCAATTGATCCAGCTGCCGCTTGGTCTGCGCGTTCTGAGGGTCGAGCTCGACGGCTTTTTCCAGGCTCTTGATGGCGCCCTCTTTGTCGTTCTTTTTCTGCTGCGCCTGCGCCAGTCCGATGTAGGTCCGCGAAGAGACCGGGAAGTAGTCGAGATTCAATTGAAGCCACCCAATCGCTTCGTCCGGCTTGTTCGCGTTCGTCGCACGCTGCGCATACGTCACGAGGGTGCCTTCGCTGAAGTCGTAGGCCTGGGCTCCAAAGTACTGCTTGCGCAGAGCCTTGTACTGATTGACGGCGGCCGGCATCCCCTTCTCCGCCGTCGTCTGATCGAGGATCTCGGCGAGCTGTTTGGGAATCGCGACACCGCGGTGACACGTGACGCATCCCACGCGCGTCGCCGAGCTCTCGGCCTTGCCAACCGCCGCCACCACCTTCGGGTTGATGTCCCGGACCATCAGCATCATCTGCCGTGCGGCTTTTTTCTGAGGCTTGTCGTCCGACGCGAAATCGAACGCCGGGGCGGCACCTCCGCGGCCCCCGCGGCCGCCACCGCCATCGCCGCGGCCGCCGGCTGGAGCCGCGGCCTGCACGTGGCAGTACGTGCACTGCACGCCAAGCGCGCCGGCAATTTCCTGCATGGTCGAAACGACCTGCGCCTGCGGCATGTCTTTCGGAAGCACTTGCAGGTTCTGGGGCGCGGGAGGCGTTCCTCCTCGCCCGGCGCCCCGCTGACCCGCGACAGGTTCCTGCGCCAGAAGGACGGGCGCCAGCCACATCGTTGCTGCGACGATGGTGAGAAGCGCGCGCAGAGACAGAAGACGCGACACGCGATGCCGTTGAACGGATCCCGTGGATGGCAAAACGTGACGGCGAATCATGCACACCTCGGTCGGGAACGACAGATCGCTGTCTAAGTCTACTTCGAGGCTGAAGCCGGACACTACGTCCGAACGGCCAGCCTGCCGTACAATCGTCGCCAGCCAGACCGCATGCTACGCAACGGCCCTCTCGTTCTGTGGCGTCCTGCGATCTCAGCCATCGTGTTGACGGCGACGATCGCCGCGCGAGCCGCCGCGCAGTCGGCGCCCGACTGCTCCACCAGGGACTGCGCGAGCCTGAACCAGATCTGGGCACCGGCTGCCCAGATTCACGAGCTCAAGAATCAGTTCGTCGCGACCGTCCGGCAGTTCGCCGAGGCGCTCGCTGGCACCTACGGCGACGAGGGTCGCAGGATCTCATCCGGCATCCAATCGCTCGACCGGGCGCGCGAGCAATGGGACGACGCCATCGTCGCCTACGAAACGATGCTGTCGAAGGTTGCCGAAAGCGCAGAAGTCCACGTCGCGCTGGGAACCGTGTATCTCGATCGAAATCGCGTCGAGGATGCGTTACGCGAGCTCGCTGCGGCGGGCCGGCTCGATGCACGCCGCCCGGATGTCTACAGCCTCACCGCCCTCGCATCAGGCCTCGCTCACAGGCCTGAGGAAGCTGCCCAGGCGCTTCTCAAGGCGGCAGCGCTCGACAGCAATCCGATCACGTTCTACAACCTGGCGCAACAACTGATCAAGAGCGGCCGAGGCGAGCAAGCCAGGGATGCGCTGCGAATGTTCGAGGACTCCCGACGCAGAACACCTGGCGGGTCAGGTGCGACGAACGGGCCGGCGTCTCCGTTCGAGCGCGTGAGTCTGTTTCGGCAAGCAGCGGGAGTGGCGCCGATCTTCCCCCTTCAGCCGTATCGACAGGGTTTCGCGCTCCTGATCGCCGGGAACTACGAGCAGGCCGTCGCCGCCTTCAAACGCGCCGCCGCCGATGATCCGCTGATCGCATATTCGCCAGGAACAGTCGACGCGGTGGTCGATGCGGGCGCAGCGCTCCGGCGCGCACAGTTACCATTGGCGCTCAGCGAACTGGAAGCCGCGATCGTCAAGGCACCAGATCGCTCAGAAGCCCATCGCCTGCTCGGTGTCGCGTACTGGGCCGACGGTCAGGACGACAAGAGCATCGCGCAGTTGAATGCGGCAATCCGTCTCGCGTCACACGACGAGCGATCGCGGATTGCTCTGGCCGACGTCCTCATCGACACGGGACGATTCGCCCAAGCCGAACAATCGCTGAAGGAGACGGTCCAGGCGATTCCGGATTCAGGGCTGGCTCACTATCGCCTCGGACAGCTCCATCAAACGCTCACGATGCTGCCGCAAGCAGTTCACGAATTCGAGACGGCCGCCGGGCTCGATCCCCTGGTGGGCCTGGATCGACTCTACGAGACGATCGGCGGACTCTACGCCAACCAGGCGGATTTCGACCGCGCGGCCGACGCCTACGCGACGCGCGTGGACGTCAACCCGAACAACGCTGACGCGCATCGAAAGCTCGGAGAGATCTATTTCTTACAGGGCCGGGACGTCGAGGCGCTTGCAGAATTTGTCGCGGCCCTGCTCGTCGACCCGAAAAGCTCCGACGCCCTCGCCGCCGCCTGCCAGGCTTATGCGAGGCTCGGCCGGTATGCCGAAGCGGTGGACTCGGCGAGGCAGGCGCTGGCGCTCGACGCTCGACACAGGGAGGCGCGCTACGCGCTCGCGACGTCGTTGATGCGGCTCGGACGAACGGAAGAGGGAAAGAAGGAACTGGAAATCTTTCAGCAAGTCCAGGCGGAAGCGATGGCGAACACGCAGCGCCAATCCGAGCTGAAGATTGCCTTGCGGGACGCAGCTCTCAGCCTTGGCAGCGGAGACTATCTCGCGGCAGCGTCACTCCTTCGAAAAGCGCTTGCGATTGATCCGGATGCTGGCAATGTGCAGCGCGACCTTGGCATCGCGCTCATGAAGTTGGGCGAGATTGAGGCAGCGATTCAGCCACTGACGAGGGCGCTGCAGTCCGACGACGGCGCCGAGTTGCATCAGTTGCTGGCCGATGCGTACCGCGCGCTCGGTCGGACCGCGGACAGCCAGACCCAGGCGGCTCTCGTCGTGCGCGCCGCCGAGCACAAGAAGGAAGAACGGCTCCGGAACCCGATCGGAAGTCGTTAGCGAGCTTCAGTTCCGCTCTCTCCCGTGAAATCCCGGTCGCCGATTCGGATTCCGGGCCGTCATGAGTGCGCCAACCTTCAGCGCGCCTGGGTCGGCCGGATTCCTTGCCCTTCGCGGGCTACGTAGAAGCGGTCGGCCGACAGACTGTTGGTGGTCTCCACGAGACCACTCGGCCAGCGAATCTGCACCTGTTCGACGCGGTCGGCAGCGCCCAGCCCGAAATGCGCGCGACGATCGTTCTGCGAAAGATAGCTGCCACCGCTCCTCACCTCTGACGTTTGCGTGCGCCCACCCGCGGTCACCCGGACCCTTGCGCCGATCGCGTCCCGGTTGCTCCTGGTGCCGACGAGCCCCACCGTGATCCAGTGATTCCCGCCGGCGCTGTCGTTGCGGAGCAGCGTCGGACGATCGTCGAGATTGACCACGAGGATGTCGATGTCTCCGTCGTTGTCGTAGTCGCCGAAGGCAGCGCCGCGACTCGACTTTTCGATTAACAGCCCGCCGCCGACCTGATCGGTGATTTCTTGAAAGCGTTTGTTCCCGAGGTTCTGGAACAGTTGTTTCCGCTGGCGATACTTCGTGCCCAGACCGTGGCTGTCGACCTCGGGATAGATGTGTCCGTTCGCCTGAAACAGATCGAGGAGGCCATTGTTATCGACGTCCACGAAGCCAACGCCCCAGCCCAGATACCGCCCGGCTCCGATGGCGACGCCCGTCGCGTAACTGGCATCGGTGAACACTCCCTGAGTGCTGTTCTCGTACACGGTGGTGTAGTCGTGAGAAAAATGGGTCACGACGAGATCGAGATGCCCGTCGCCGTTGAAGTCGCCGGCATCGACGCCCATGCCCGCCTGTTCGCGGCCATCCCCGCTTACCGCGACGCCGGCCACCAGGCCCGTCTCGGAAAAGGTGCCGTTGTGGTTGTTGTGAAACAGGAAGTTGGGCGTCGAATCGTTCGCGACGAAGATATCGGGCCAGCCATCGTCGTCCAGATCGGTGAAGAGCACCCCGAATCCGTAGTAACCGGGGTCCTTGATGCCCGCCGCGCGGGTGACGTCCGTGAAGCCGCCGTGTCCGTCGTTGCGGTACAGGACATCCGGTTCGCCGGCCAGTCCCTTGGGGCCGCACGACACGTCTACCGTCATGAACTTGCAGCCGGCTTCCGCACCTCGCCTGGGAATCGTCCGCTCATCGAACGCCACGTAGTTGGCGACGTACAAATCCACATTCCCGTCGCGGTCGTAATCTCCGAACGCGCAGCCGGTACCCCACCCCGTATGGCCAACCCCGGCCTGCCGTGTGACATCGGTGAACGTGCCGTTGCCATTGTTGCGATACAGCGCGTTGGGGCCCATCACGGCCGTGACATACACATCGTCGAAGCCGTCGTTGTTGTAATCCGCGACGCAGACGCCCATCCCCCAGCCACGACGCGTCAGCCGGCTTGACGCCGTCACGTCCGTGAAGTGCCCTTTTCCGTCGTTTCGGTACAGGGCGACGAGTGGATCGCCCCCCTGTTTGACCCGCTCTCGAGTCGAACCGTTGACAATGAGGACGTCCAGATTGCCGTCGTTGTCGTAATCGAACCACGCGGCACCACTGCCGACTTCGTCGACGATGTAGTCCTTGGCGGGTCCTCCGCAGATGTTCAGCAGCGTCAAACCCGACTGCGCCGCAACGTCCACCAGTCTGATCGCAAGATCGGCCGCACGCGGACTCGTTGCGGAGACCGCGAGAACGATCAGTGCGGCGCCCCACGGAATCGGAGATTTCACTGGCGGCGAGTCTGCCTCATTTGTCAAGCACGCAGGCCACGAAGACACCAAAACACGAAGAAGAGTCTATATCTGATCACGGCTGCCTCTCGAGCTTCGGGGCACACCACATATAATCCCTCGCAAGGTGCCTGCAAAGGAGTCGCCGTGAAACGGGCGGGCGTGCTTTCAGCGTTGATTGTGGTCGGCGTTCTCTCGTTGGCCGCGGGGTCTCAAGGCCAGCCGCCAACCGGACCCAAGATCGTCACGCTGCAGAAGCTGAAGGACAACCTGTACCTGCTCTCCGGAGGCGGCGGAAATTCCCTGGCCTTCATCACCGATCTCGGCGTCGTCCTCGTCGACACCAAACTACCGGGATGGGGTCAGCCAACGCTCGACAAGCTCAGGACCGTCACGACGAAGCCGGTGACGACCATCATCAACACCCACAGCCACAGCGACCACAGCGGCAGCAACGAATTCTTCCCCACGTCGGTCGAAATCATCTCGCAGGAGAACACACGGCTGAACATGGACAAGATGGACGCGTTCAGAGGCGGAAAGGTGAACTTCCTTCCCAAGCTCATGTTCAAGGAGAAGATGCCCATCGGCGCCGGGAAGGACCGCGTGGACCTGTACTTCTTCGGCGCGGGACACACCGGCGGTGATGCCTGGGTGGTTTTTCCCGCGCTCCGTGTGCTGCACGCCGGCGACATGCTGGCGTTCAAACAGCCGCCGACGATCGACCTCGACAACGGCGGCAGCGGCCTCATGTACCCGGACGCACTGACCCGCGCCGCGACGAGCCTGAAGAACATCGACACGGTCGTTCCAGGGCACGGCCCGCTGATGACAATGAAGGATGTGGAGGAGTTCGCCCAGTTCACCCGCGATTTCCGGGACGCGGCCGTATCCGGCTTCAATCACGGCCTCGGCGCCTCCGAAGTCGCCGAGGCCTGGAGGCTACCAGAGAAGTACCGAACCTACACCGCGACGCCCGAGCAGATCAAAGCGAACGTGCAGGTGATCTTCTCGGAGTTGACGCGCTGACGGTTGCTGGAATCCTGTTCCACGAGTACTTTCACGGCGACAGTGGAGTGGGCCTCGGGGCCAGTCACCAGGCCGGGTGCACGGCGCTCGTCGAGAAACTTCTGCAGCAGACCGATACCGGCTTTCTTCGTTGCCTGATTTCCGAGCCGCTACCGAGACGTCCTACCGTTCGGGCTGGAGTGATGCGGGCTGCTGGGACGGCGCTGGCTGCGGCGTCACTGTCGGAGCGGCACTTGCCGAGGCGACAAACGTGCGCGTCTTGAAGCGCCACCCCTCCGGCGTCCTGGCATACACATCGTCGTAATGGCCGCCCAGGAAGATCGAGCTCGGCATCGCGTTTTCGCCGATATCGATGACTACGAGGTACTCCTTCCCGGTGGCGCCGTCGGGCGTCGAATCGATGACGTGATTGGTGATGAAATGCCTGACGAACTGCGGTCCGTGGGGCGCTGACGCCGCCAGCTTCGCCAACGCCTCACGTCCCTCCGTTCGCGGCTGCCTGAAGACTGCGTCAGGCGTGAAGAGGTTGGCGTACGACGCGCCTTCGTCCGGATCCACGTCCAGGGCGTAGGAATAGCGCGATACCAGTTGCTGGATCTCGACGTAGTCCTCGACCGTCAGGTCCGGTGACTTTCTGGAGGACGCTCTTGGAAGCGCGGCAAGCGTCTTCGCGAACGCCATCGGCGGACCGATAATCGCGGGCGGCGGTTGCACCGGTTCGCCTGATTTCGATTCGTAGTAGGTCCGCGTTTTGAAACGCCAGCCCGACCCGGTCCTTACGTAGACATCATTGTAGAGACCGCCGTGATCGAGCCTGCTTTTCGCGCCGTTTCCGCCGTTGCCGATGTCGAAGATACCGACGTAGCTCCGGCCGACGGCTCCCTCCGCTGTCGGCTCGATGATGACGTTCGCCACGTAGTGGCTGACGAAGGCCGGCGAGCGGCGGCCGCCGCGCGCGAGCGCCGCGAGACGGTCGCGCCCCTGATACGAACGGCCGTTCGGCCCCTGATTGGTGCCGGTGAAAATGCCGTCCGGCGCATACAGATCGGCGTATGCGTATCCGTTGTCCGCACCGCTGTCCAACGCCCAGCCATAGCGATACACCAGTTGCTGGATCTCGATGTAGTCGAGCGCCGTAAACGATGGCAACTGTGCCGAGGCCCTGGAAGTCTTCTGCTGCCGCTGCTGCTGGGCGCGCGCCCCAACGACGAGTGTCACAACGATCACGGCGATGGCAATCGCCAGCCACGCGGTCCTCTTTGTCATCACATCTCCGTCGTTTTCATTTGCGTGTATTACCCGGCGTCCGGGTGCCCGCCTTCGCTTCGCGGAGGCAGCAGCCTGACCGTGCCAGGTCCGCCTCAGGGCGGACCTACGTACTGGTGAAAACTGCCCTCAGTGATTCCCGGTTTCCAAGCTGCCACGAAGACACGACGACAGAAAAGCCAAGAGAAGTCTCGGCGTGCTCGGCGGTTATTTTGTCTGCCGCGGCGCCGGACGTTGAGACGGCAGGAACTGCCGCTGCTTGAACCGCCACCCGTCCGGCGTTCTCACGTAGACGTCCTCGTAGTGGCCGCCGCCGAAAATCTCGTTTGGACGCTCGCCCTCGCCCATTCGCAACTGGACGAGGTACTCCTTGCCGACCGCGCCCTCTGCCGAGGGTTCGATCACGTGGTTCATGATGAAGTGAAACGCTGACTGCTGGCCCCGGGTGTTGCGTCGCGCCAGCGCCGCCAGGTTTTCGGCGCCCGTGGTGGCCCGCCCGGTCCGATCGAGAAACGCGCCGTCCGGAGCGAAGAGCGACGCGTACACGGCGCCGTTATCGGCCCCCGTGTCGACGGCGTAGGCATAGCGTGCCACGAGCTGACGGATTTCCAGATAGTCCAGCGCCGTAAGAGCCGGCGCTTTCGCGGCGGGTGCGCCGCGCTTCTGCGCCAACGCCGTCCCCGCCAGAATGCCGACGCTCAGCGCGAGCGCCACCAATATCTTCCACTTGGACATTTCCGTTCCCCTCGTAAAGTCCGGAGACCGCGGGCAAGAAACTTCGTTCAACCGCCGAGCGCGCAGAGCTCGCTGAGACGTCCCTTTGTGTAGCGTAGAGTCGGTTCGCGGACGCCCCTACCGCTCTTCCTCCGCGGCGTTGGCCGCAGGTTGTTCGATCGGCGGACGAGCAGTCGCGGCGATGGTCGCCGGGGCGCCGAGATCGTGGAATGCGGCGAGCGCGCCAGGAAGAAGTTGTCGGCCGCTTCCGTCTTTGCGCAGAATCGCGACGTCGAGCGGCGTCCGGCCCTGCTTGTTCTTGACGTCCAGCCTCGCCCCATGCTGCGCGAGGAAGCGCACGATGGGCTCTCCAGCGGCGACGTGCATGGCCGAATCGCCCTGGGCATTGACCGCGTTGACATCAAGACCGAGCTCGACGCAGAGCTTGACCGCCTCGAACAGCTCCGCTTCCGTGCCGCGCTCGTACTCCTGCGAATCGGCATTCTGGTTGAACTTCCGGCCGAACCCGGCGGCGAGCATCAGGAGCGTGTTCTGATTCTTCTGCTTCAGCGTCGGATCGGCGCCCGCCGCGAGCAGCAGCCGCATCACCGCCACGTCGCCCGACTTGGCGGCTCGCATCAGGGGCGTCGTACCTTCACCGAGGTTCTGGTTGGGTCCATTGTTGTGCCGCTGCATGGTCGGCGCCGTCAACGCGAGGTCCGGCTTCGCGCCACGTGTGAGCAGCAGCTTGATGAGGTCGACGCTGTTCAACTGGCCGGAAGGCCGCGACGTCGGCCGCCCGTGCATGAACGCCAGCGTGTTCATGTCCACCGCGGCGTACAACGGCGTCATCCCGGTCGAGTCGGCGCGGTCGAGATCCGCCCCCTTCTCCACCAGCAGAGCGGCGAGGTCGTAGTGCGCGTTGATGATCGCCAGGAGCAGCGCGGTCGATCCGTCCGGATCGGCCTGATTCAGATCGGCGCCGTGGTCGGCGAGCGCCCCGGCCGCATCGATCGCGCCCTCTCGCGCCGCGTACATGAGTGCGGTGAATCCCCCGCGTGGAAGGATTGTCTGGCCGGCCACCTTGCGTTTGTAGGTCGTCGGGTTCGAGGCGATGTTCGGCTTCGCACCGTGCTCGATCAGCACCTTCACGGCGGCCGCGTGGTTCTGTGCCGCGGCCCACATCAGCGCGGTCTCGCCGAGCCAGCTCTCCTGGGCGTTGACGTCGGCGCCGTGCTCGGCCAGCAGCGCCAGTGAGGCCGGATTCCCGGTGCGCGCCGCCGTCATCAGCACCGTTTCGCCTTCCGGCAAGGCGGCGTTCGCGTCCGCGCCGGCTTTCAACAAGGTCTCGATGATCGCGGCGTTGCCGTTGGTGGCTGCCAGCGCAAGCGGCGTGACGCCGTAGCGGTTGGCGATCTGCGTGGCGGCGCCCGCCCGCAACAACAGCCGGACAGTCTCCAGATCGTCGACGCGCACGGCCCAGTGCAGCGCAGTGGTGCCATCCGCCGCGCGCGCATTGACCTCGGCGGGTTGCTTCAGCAGCGCCGACACCGCCGATCTATTTCCCGCCTTGATGGCGTCGATGAGCCGGGTCGGAGTGTCGGCCGCGCTCAGGCTGATGGCCGACAAGATCAACAGCGCCCACACGGCCTGGATGTAGCCGCCGCGAGCCATCAGCCGTTCGCCATCAGCCATGTCGTCGACTCATTCCTAAAGGAGCGAAACGCGCCCTGTGCTCTCGCCGAACGTCAGCCCCTCGCAGCCGTACATCTCCGAGACCGTCACCCACAGATTGCCGAGCTGTGTGTGCTCGGGAGCCACGATATGCCGATGTCCTTTCCCCACGCCGCCGCCGACCGCGACGAGCGGCAGCGGATAGGGACCATGCACGTTGGCGTTGCTCATACCGCTGCCGTAGAAGAGGATCGAGTGGTCGAGCAGCGAGCCGTCGCCATCAGGCGTCTTGCTCAGCTTCTCCACGAACTTCGCAAAGAGCGACACGTGATAGGTATTGAGCGTGGCGTGGCTCTTGATCACATCCGGCTTCCCGCCATGGTGCGAAATCGTGTGGTGCGGCGTGGTGATCCCGATGTCGGGGTAGGTCTTCATGCTGGCCTCACGAGCCATCATGAACGTCGCGACGCGCGTGAGGTCGGCCTGGTAGGCCACAGCCAGCAGGTCGAACAGCGTTCCGCAGTGCTCGGCGTAATTCTGCGGAACACCGATCGGCGCATCGAGCGCGGTCACCTCCGAGGTGTTCCTCGCTTCGGTCCGTTGAATGCGCCGCTCGATCTCCCGCACGTTGTCCAGGTACTCGCTCAGCCGCACCCGATCGCGCGAACCGAGATTCCGCTCGAGATCGCCCAGATCGGCCTTGATCGAATCGAGGACGCTTGCGTCCTGCCGCTGGTGCGCCGCCCGCTGCGCGCCCGTGCCCGGCCGGCCGAAGAGCCGTTCAAAGACCACTCGCGGGTTGATCTCCATCGGTACGGGCGAGGTCGGTGACGCCCACGAGATCGTGTTCATGTAGGCGCACGCGTACGCGGGACTGCAGCCGCCGACGTACCCGGCGAAATCCTCTGTCGCGACCTCCAGCGACGGAAACGGCGTGTCCTGCCCGATCTGCTTCGCGATGACCTGATCGATAGTCGTCCCCAGATGGAAGTCCTGCCCTTCGGTCTTTTTGGCGATCGCGCCGCTCAGCCACGCCGCTGACGCGGTGGCATGGCTGTCGTCGTCTCCGGGCCGGTCCAGGTTACTGACGACAATGAGCGAGTCTTTGAAGGGCTCGAGCGGCTTGAGGATCGGCGTGAACTCGAAGCCGGGGCCTTCCGCAGCAGGACGATACTGGTCCATGATGGCGCCGTGGGGGATGTAGACGCCACCGAAGCGCATGCGCGGGTTTGCCGCGGTCTTGGCTGT
>Ga0068858_100004023_pt1 | contig 14505 bp, 16 predicted proteins | sample KBSSwiS12_FD_66589 | JGI IMG/M metagenome (GOLD analysis project Ga0068858, IMG submission 66589) | Switchgrass rhizosphere microbial communities from Kellogg Biological Station, Michigan, USA - KBS Switchgrass S1-2 | ecosystem: Host-associated > Plants > Roots > Rhizosphere > Soil ... | reverse complement strand
TTGCCTTCGATTAGTCGCTTGCGCTGGGCTTGGACGTCCACTTGGAAACCTGCGCAACCTAATGCTGCCCCTGTCGGTCTTTTGCATCGATCGAGAACTCGATCCCGGGCATCTTCATCCCCGCTTTAACATCGCCTTTACGAAAGAGTGCGAAGGCGACGACTGCAGCGAGAGCGAATCCGATGAGGCAAACGGGCACGAATATTCTAATCTGGTCGCGCATAGGTCATCGCCCCTCTCGCCGCGCTGTCGTTTCATCAGCGACCGCGCTGATGGCTCGCGCCAGTTCGTTCGCTTGCTCGACCTTGGCCCTGATTTTCTTAGTTGTCTCTTCAGCCCGCTTCAACAGCGCATCTAGAAGCTCGTCTAGTTTACCTATACCTTCAATGCGCATCCACCGCGGCGCCTCGTTGAAGGGCCACCGCTCCTCAGAATCATGGTCAGGAAAGGAATAGCTTCCGTTCCTCGATCTCAGCGCAATCCCCCAACGATCTTTAAATTGGGCGTAACCGACACTGCGATCCCACCATTGTTCCCCACCAGCATCACCTCCGCTGCTTATCTCAACCCATGCCGCTATGCCCAAGTTCAACGTCTTTAGAACGGTTTCACAAACCTGAATCGGCTTCCCTAGTTCGTCAGAAGCGGCGTTAAGATCGACGGCCGCATGAGCGAGTCGCTTGTAGGCGTCTTGAATTCCCGTGGATTGCGCCGATGGCGGTGGCGATGTAGGCCTAACCACTGCTGATTTGGCGGGCGGCGGTAATTCTGGTGTAGAAGGTTCTGAATCCGGACTTGGTAGCGATGTGGTCCTAATCCGCAATATCGCCGGCGACTCATCTGCTGGTTTGGGGGGCGTCAAAGTGGCCGGTAAAGGCGTCTTTCGGCCAGGGGGTGTAAAAGGCATAGCTTATCTCCAATCTTCCAATTGAATCTTTACGTTGCCCTTACTGACAACGGTACCGACTCCCGGACTTTACCGGACGGGGCTGCAAGCAACCCAATCAATACAACTTCACAGTAGCACAATCAAAAAGGCCGTCGGACCTGAGCGCAAATACACGGTCTCGACCGAGGCGGCCGAGAAAATAACCAAGTTCCAACACTACGTTTTTGGCGCGCACGTTTGGGGCGGCCGGAAATAATGCGGACTGCCACCTGATGCGCGGCGGTATCGAGATCGCCTCCGATTCGCGGGTGTCGTTTATCTCGCCATCGCTCTATTTTTTCCGTTCAGCTTTAGAATTTATTCCGAATGGAATGCGGGGAGGGCAGTTTTGAACGCCCTTATCCCCTATCCCGGCGAGTCGATGCTTTGTGTAAGACGGTTGTCAGTGCTGCTGGTGGCAGCGGCGGGGTTTACGTGCGCGCAGCCGGCGCTCACCACCATTCAGGATATTCTTTATCGCGCGGATGGAACGCGCTTCAGCGGCATCATGTTCATCAACTGGAGCAGCTTTCTGGCTGGCGACACATCCAATATCGCCACGGCGAATCTCACGCTGCCCATCGTGAATGGGGTCCTGAACGTCAGACTGGTGCCTACCACTACGGCGTCGGCGGGCGCGCAATACCACGTGACTTACGCGAGCGGCGGGATCAATCAGTTCACCGAAGTGTGGGCCGTGCCGCCCAGCAGCCCCAAGCTGCGGGTGCGCGATGTGCGCCTGTCGAGCGGAACGGTGATCGGGCCACAGCCGTCGACTGCCCCGATTCAGATCGGCGATGTAACCGGCTTGGCAAATGCCTTGGCCGTCCGCCCGACTGAGGGGGCGGGTTACAGCATCGGGCGCACCGCCATCATCAATCCCTCGGGCCAGATCGACGCCGCCGCCGGCAACCTGGGCGATTGCATACATGTCGACGGAAGCTCCGGCGCCTGCGGAACCGGGACAGGGGGCGGGTCGGGCGGAATTCTGCCCCTGTTCTCGGACGGCGAAATGCCGGCCGGCGCACTGAACGGGATCAACCCCGCGTTCATCCTCTTGTTCGCACCCTCGCCGGTAAATAGCCTGATCCTGTTCCGTAACGGCCTCCTGCAAACCCAAGGTTTCGATTTCACGCTGACGGGGAATGTCGTTACTTTTCTAGCGGGTTCCCTTCCGCAGGCCGGAGACGAGTTAACGGCCAGTTATCGCTACGCAAATCCAAACAATGTCCTAGGAACGCTCACGGCCGCGCAAGTGATCTGTAGCGGCGCCGGGAACGGCACCAGCGCCATTGTTGCCACCACGCTGGGAAGCTGCACCATCCCGGCCGGGTTGCTTACTACTGGCGACCGCATCGAAGTGCAGTTCTACTACCTGCACACCGGCTCCGCCTCCACCTTCACCGGCGAGTTGCATTGGGGAGCGGCGACCATCCTGGCGCGAACATCGGTGACTTCGGAAACCGCGCTCGCCGGTCATGTGACTTTCGGGATTCTCGCCGCCAGTCAATCCTGGGACGCGCAAACCTGGGGCAACAGCTTCGCCTTGGCGAATGCCGTAGGCGCGGCCGCGGCGAATACCTCACTGAGCTTGACCGTAAGCCTCCCGGCCCGGCTGGGATCGGCCACCGCAGACGTGATTTCGCTTAGCAATTTCACGGTGATCCGTTACCCGGCGCAGACCAACCCGTAGGGGACCGCGTCACGGTTGGCCTCGCCAAATACCGGACCTGAGTACTACAAGAAGATAGGCCGGCCTATTACCTAAGGGGTTTTAGAATTGGGTTTCGGGTGTTATAACGCTTGTCCTTTCCCGCCGCCTCGCGCAAGATGTGAATAGAAGTTCAGTACTGCCGAGGGTACTTTATGACAGTGAAACTTTACACATTTATTTGCCGGCTCCACAACGATTTGCGGGGTCAAGACCTGGTCGAATACGCTCTGATGGCTGGCTTTGTGGCCGTCGCTGGTGGCGCGATCTTCCCCGCTACGCTGATGCCCGGCGTGAGCGCGATCTTCTCGAAGCTCAACACGTTCACCGCGGCAGCTGCGAGTCAAGGCGGTTAGAGCTTCCGGGCCGAGCGGCCCGGCAAGCCGGACGCTCGACACTGCCGCGCTGATCGCGCATCGAAGTAGGACAGGCCGATGGCCTGTCGTTGCTATTCGAGGCAGGCCGTGGGCTTGCCCTACTTTGAGGTGCTATGCTGAGCGCAGCCTGTGACCGCCGTTTCCGCCGCACGAGAAATTTCCTTTCGCATCCTGGCTAAAGTTGACGCCGGCGGCTACGCTTCGGATCTGCTGCGCCGCGACACCGCCGCTCTTGATTCCCGCGATGCCGCTCTGGCTGAAACCCTAGTACTTGGCTGCCTCCGGTACCAAAGCCAGCTCGACTTCCTGATCGCTCATTTCGCCGGACGCCCGCAGCCCAAGCTCGACCTGGAAGTCCGCATCGCCCTTCGCTTAGGCATTTTCCAGTTGCGCTATCTGGACCGGGTTCCGGCGCACGCCGCGGTTGCCGAAAGTGTCGAGTTGGTCAAAGGCGCCCGCAAGCGATCCGCCGCGGGCTTGGTCAACGCAGTGCTGCGCAAGGTGAATCGCACGCCGGTCGGCTGGCCGGATCGCGCGACAGAACTCTCGCTCCCGGCTTGGATGCTGGAGCGTTGGGAACTCCACTACGGGCCGGCCGTCGCGAGGGGCATCGCCGAGGCCGCGCTCGCTGAGCCTGCAGCCTATATCAATCCGGAAACCGGCCGACGGCAGGACGTCGGCGCGCAATCTATCGTGCCGCTGCTCGAAATCGAGCCCGGTATGACGGTGCTCGACCTGTGCGCGGCGCCGGGCAATAAGACCGCCCAGGCGCTTGCCGCCGGAGGGCGCGTCACCGCCTGCGACCGCTACCTGCGCCGGCTGGCGGAGGTTCCCGCGGAAGCCGCGCGGGTGGTTCTGGATGCTGCTGATGATCTGCCCTTTACGAGCCGGTCCGGGTTCGACCGAATCCTGATCGACGCCCCCTGTTCCGGCACCGGCACTCTAGCTGGAAATCCTGAAATCAAATGGCGGCTGCGGCCGTCAGATCTCTCAGTGTTCCAGACGAGGCAGCGAAAGATGATCCAGAGGGCGCTCCCGCATTTGCGGCGGGGCGGCCTGCTGGTCTATGCCACCTGCTCCCTGGAAGCGGAGGAGAATGAGGCGGTAGTGCAAGGTTTGCCGGTACTTGCAACCCATTCGCGGATTCCGGGGCGCGACCCCGGGGACGGCTTTTTCGCCGCCGTCATCAGGCCGGATTAGCGGGGTCTGGCCGTGAGACCCACGTTTGGTGCGTGATACCATGAATAAAGCTTTTCGGCCGTTCGCCAGTTCATTCATGCCCGAAATTCTCCCATCTATACTTTCCGCCGACTTCGCCCGTTTGGGCGAGCAGGTGGCTGCGGTCGAAAAGGCCGGCTGCCGGATGCTGCATGTCGATGTGATGGATGGGCACTTCGTACCCAATCTCACCATCGGGCCGCCGGTGGTGGCTTCGCTGCACAAGGCTACACGCCTCACGCTGGATGTCCACCTGATGATTACCGATCCCGACCGCTACGCGCCACTGTTCATCGAAGCCGGCGCGGATCAGATATCGGTGCATCAGGAAGCTTGCCCCCATCTGGACCGCACCTTGAAAATGATTCAGGGCCTGGGAGTGCGGGCGGGCGTGGTGCTCAACCCAGCAACGCCGCTGGCAACGCTCGACCAGGTTTTGGAATTCGTCGATTTCGTTCTGATCATGAGCGTGAATCCGGGTTTCGGAGGGCAGAAGTTTATCCCTTATACGCTGGAGAAGGTCCGGCGTCTGGCGGCGCAGAAGCGCGAGAGAGGCCTCAAGTTCGCCATTGAAATCGATGGCGGCGTCACCCTGGGGAATGTGGCTGAAGTAGTGAAGGCTGGAGTAGATTGGGTGGTGGCCGGGTCCGCCATTTTTGGCGCGGGAGATCCGGCGGCGGCGTTCGTGGAAATGCAGCACTTGGCCCATGCGGCCGGGATGGTGCATGTTTAGATCGGATTTGGTTATAGTCTTGAAGAACACGTAGTAAGGAAGACAGCGATGAATTTCAACACCAAGAAAATCGGGATCGCGGCGCTGGCGGCAGTCCTGCTTACCGGCGGCTGCGGGTTCCACCGCAAGAAGTATGAGAACCCCATCACCAAGGACACCGAGCAGCCCGATAAGGTTCTGTTCGATAAGTCCATCGCCGATATTGAGAAAGGGCGCTACGAAGTGGCCCGGCTCACGCTCAACACTTTGATCAATACTTACGATTCGAGCGAATTCCTGGCCAAGGCCAAGCTGGCCATCGCCGATAGCTGGATGCGGCAAAGCGGGGCTGAAGGCTACGCGCAGGCGGAAGCCGAATTCAAGGATTTTCAGTTGTTTTATCCCACCATGGAGGAAGCTCCGGAAGCCCAGTCTAAAATCTGCGAGATTCACATCCGGCAGATGGAGAAGGCCGACCGGGATCCCAACAACGCCCTGCGCGCCGAGCAGGAATGCCGCGATCTACTGACGAAGTATCCCAACAGCAAATTTGCTCCCGCCACGCAGCAGCGGTTGCGCGAGATTCAGGAAACGCTGGCGCAGGCGGAAATGGTGGCCGGCGATTACTACTACAACAAGGGCGCGCTGGCGGCGGCGACCAATCGTTTTACGGGCTTGGTGGGACAGTATCCGCTGTATAGCCGCGCGGCCGAAGCCCTGTGGATGGATGGCAACGCTTATTCGCGCCTGGGGACTCGTTTCCGCGCGAAGGCCGGCGACGCATATGCTCGCATCGTGCGCGATTATCCGCTCAGCCCATACGCCGATCAAGCCAAGAAGAAACTGCAGGAAATGGAGCTGCCGGTGCCGGAAGCCGATCCTGCGGCTGTGGCACGCATGAAGTTCGAGGCAGCCAATCACGTGGAGCCCAGCAAGTTCCGTAAGCTCACCGACTTTATTCGCCGCAACCCGGATATGAGCGACGCGGCCAAGAGCGGCACGCCCACCATGGATCCGCCGGTGCGTGAGATTCCGGACACCGTACCGAAGACGGCGGACGCCGACACGCCTGGCTTCACGGGCGATGTGACGGTGGCGCCGGTCACCGGCAACTCCGCGCTAGATACCCAACCCGACGCGCGCACTCCGGCTGCTCCCAAGCCGACCACTGGCGGCGCAGCTCCGGCTCCGAAAAAATAGCCGCTCATGAGCGTGATCCTGCTGGCGGATGACAGCCCGCACGCGCAACGCATGGGCCAGCGCATTCTGGCCGAAGAAGGCCACCAGGTGGTGTGTGTATCGGACGGCGAAGCGGCGGCTCTGCGCCTGCCCGAGGTGGATGCGGATGTGGTGATCGCCGACGCGCATTTGCCGGGGCTGAGCGGCCTCGAGCTATGCCGCTGCATTAAGTCCAGCAGCCGGTATGTGCGCGTGATCCTGACCGCGGGATCGCTGGAGGATTTGGACGAGGCCGCGGCCAGGCGCGCCGGATGCGACGCCATTCTGCGCAAACCGTTTGAAGCGTCGGTGCTGGCGCAGGCTCTGCTTCCGTTGCTCGCGGCCGCGAAGCGCGACCGGCAATTAATTTCGATGGCGGCCGCCGCCACCAGCCGTGCGCCCTCGGCGGCCGCGGCGCCGGATGATATCCGCGCCGCAGTCGAGCGTGCCGTGGAACGGGAACTCCCACGACTTCTCGACGAGCTTACGCAGAGAGTATTATTGGCCTTGGGCCACTAGATTCCGCCCGCAAAATCCCTTATGCCAGATAACAGTTTCGACATTGTATCCAAGATCGACTTGCCGGAAGTCAGCAACGCCGTGCAGCAGGCGGTGAAGGAAATCCAACAGCGCTTCGACTTGAAAGACAGCAAGTCTTCGATCGAGCTGCGCGAGAAAGAGAACAAGATCCTGCTGGCCAGTTCCGATGAGTTCAAGCTCAAGGCCGTGACCGACATCCTGCAAGCTAAGCTAGTCAAGCGCAGCGTGCCGCTCAAGGGACTGAGTTACGGCGTCATCACTCCGGCCGGCGGGTCCACTGTGCGCCAGGAAATTACGCTGCAGCAAGGGATTGCCATCGAGAAGGCGCGGGATATCGTGAAGGCCATCAAGGACTCGAAGAAGAAAGCGCAAGCTTCCATTCAGGGCGATCTGGTGCGCGTATCCGCCAAGGATCGCGACACTCTGCAGGAGATCATCGCGCTCCTGCGCGGCCACGACTTCGGCATCGACATGCAGTTCACCAACTACCGGACGAATTAAACAAGAACCGGACCCGCGAATCTACAGCCGATGCCCCGCAAAATCGAGAGCCTGTTCCTGGCTGGTCCGGCGGGACGGCTGGAAGCCTTGCTAGAAGAACCCGACCAGGCCGCCATCGGCATCGCGCTGGTGTGCCATCCCCACCCGCAGCACGGCGGGACCATGCACAATAAAGTGGTCTTCCGGGTGGCGAAGGGGTTGCGGCGATCCGGCCACGTGGTGATGCGCTTCAACTATCGCGGCGTCAATCTCAGCGAAGGAGAGTACGCGCACGGCGAAGGGGAACTCCACGACGCGCGGGTGGCGCTGGAGGTTCTGTTGAGCCGCTATCCGGCGTTGCCGCTCACGCTCGCGGGCTTTTCGTTCGGCTCGAGAATCGCATTGCGCATCGGCTGCGCCCCAGGAAGTCTCGCGCCGCGCCGCGTGATTGCCGTGGGTTTTCCGACGGTTTACAAAGACCGGTCATTTCTTGAGGGCTGCAATGTACCGCGGATTTTCATTCAGAGCACCCGCGACCAATACGGACCCGTGGACGAACTACAGCCGTTGGTCGAAGCGCTCCCCGAACCCAAGCAGTTGATCTGGATTGACGCCGAAGACCACTTTTTCGCGGGCGCCCTGGAGCAACTCGAAGAGTCGGTAATCCAACTGGGTTGACAGGTGCAAAGGAGGCCCGCGCTGCGTTAGACGCCAGCGCCGGCGAGACGCAGTTCGCGCTGCAGGCGTCGTGTGGCCCGCTCACTGATCAGATCCGCCACCTTGCTGAGCAGGCCGGGGATGTCCACCGGCTTGATAAACATGGAGTTTTCGCGCCGCGGGAGATTCGGCCGGGCGTTCTCATAGGTGGTCAGGAAAGCCGTCGCAGGCTTGTAATTCACCATCTTCGCGTGCGCCAAGACCTGCAAACCGGCTTGCGGCGACTCCAGGTGAAGGTCGCTCAACACCAGTTCGTATTCCGAATCTTCCAGCTTGCCGACAGCCTCGGCGGCGCTGGCGGCTGCGTCCACGTTATAACCACTGGTTTCGAGAACGGTCTTCAGCGTCAAACGCGACGCCGGATCGGCGTCGACCAGCAGGACGCGCGCGAGATCGTAATCGAAACTGCGTGGCATATGACTCATTTCTGACGGCCCGGAGCCTTAAAACTGGTTACGGACAATCCCAGTTTAACCCCGAAAGCCTTAATTTTGACCCGCAGATTTTAGTAGATAGTACCTAGGAGGGAGTATCTTTATTAGAATCAATAGATTCCAGGGAACACCCGAGCGAAGATCTGGTCCACGTGGAGTAGATAGCGGTCCACGGAAAACGCCTGGTGAATCTTTTCAATAGAAAGATAAGAAAGGACTTCTTTGTCTGCTTCCACACTGGCCCGGAAATTGCCCTCACTTTCCCAGGCGCGCATGGCGTGACTTTGTATGACGCGGTAAGCCTGTTCCCGCAACATGCCGGCAGCGGCCAGATCCAGCAGGAGTTGTCCTGAAAAAATCAGGCCGTGCGTGCTTTCCAGATTGTGGCGCATGCGCTCGGGATAGACTCGCATGCCGTCGATGAGCCAAATCGTTTTGGCAAGCAAGTAGTCGGTAAGAATGGCTGAATCGGCGAGGATCACACGCTCGACGGACGAGTGCGAGATGTCACGCTCATGCCATAAAGCGATATCTTCGAGCGCCGGGTTCACATTTCCGCGGACCACTCGCGCGAGGCCGCAGATCTGCTCGCAGGTGACCGGGTTGCGCTTATGCGGCATGGCCGAAGAGCCTTTTTGCCCGGCTGAAAACGGCTCTTCCACTTCGCGCACTTCGGTGCGCTGCAGGTGGCGAATTTCGAGTGCGATTTTTTCGAGCGTGGCGGTGAGGATGGCAAGCGCCGAGATCCACGCGGCATGGCGGTCGCGCGCGATCACTTGCGAGGCGATGTCGGCGGGCTTCAATCCCAGGCGCGCGCAGATTTTCTCTTCGGCTGCGGGACCGATGTGGCCGAAGGTTCCAACGGCCCCGGAGATTTTGCCCACGCGCAGATCTTCCGCCGCAGCGTTGAGTCGGGTCAGGCCGCGCTTCATCTCGTCGTACCAGAGCGCCAGCTTCAGACCGAACGTAATGGGCTCGGCGTGCATGCCGTGAGTGCGGCCGATCTGGACGATGTGTTTAAATTCGACAGCCCGCCGCTCGAGCGATGCGAGCAGCAATTCGCAATCTTTCTTAAGCACCGCCGAAGCCTGCTGGAGCACCAGGGCCTGCGCGGTATCCACCACGTCGTTCGACGTCAGTCCGTAATGCAGCCAGCGCGAAGCGTCGGCGGCGCCTGCGGCCGCCATTTTCTCGGCGACTGCGGTGGTGAAGGCGATGACGTCGTGCTTGACCTCGCGCTCGATCTGGTGAATGCGCGCGACGTCGAAGGCCGCATGCTGGCGCAGCGCGCGCGCGGCCTCCGCCGGCACTTCGCCGGTCTCGGCCAGCGCTTCACTCGCCGCCAGCTCTACCGCGAGCCACTGCTCGAAGCGATTCTCGTCGCCAAAGATGCGGCCCATTTCGGGCCGGGTATATCGTGGGATCATTTTTCAGTAAACAAAGCACTCGGCGGGCTGATCGGGGGCGGTCTTAGGCTCGGCAATCACCAGCCGCGTGAAGAGATTACGGCCGTCGAGCGCCTGCGCGGCCATCAGGCGCACAATTTCAGGATGATTGTTGTGCGCGCTCAAATGGCCCAGGATCAAGGTCGACGTGCGCGTGTCCAATTCATCGCGGATGAAGTTGCAGGCCACGTCGTTCGACAGATGCCCGTTGCGGCCCATGATGCGCTGCTTCAGCGCCCACGGATAAGGACCCACCTTCAGCATTTCGACATCGTGATTGGATTCCAGCAGCAGCGCGTCGGAATCGCGCAGGTGGAAGCGAATCGAGTCCGGCATGTAGCCCAGATCCGTGGCGATCGAGATCTTGACGCCCGCGGCGCGGAACGAAAAGCCCACCGGATCGGCAGCGTCGTGCGGGATGGTGAAGCTGGTGACATCGATGTCGCCGACCTGAAACGAGGAACCCGCCGCGAAGAGTTCCAGGCGAGGCGTGTAGTCTTCGCCCCATGGCGTGTCCTTGCCGAAAATCGCCGGGGCTGTCATGCGCGACATGTAAATCGGAATGTCGAGCTTGCGGGCGATCACCTGCAAGCCCGCGATGTGATCGCTGTGCTCGTGCGTGATCAAGATCGCGGTCAGAGTATCGGAGGCCACGCCGATGGCGGCCAGGCGCTCGAAAGTTTCCTTGCGCGAGAGACCCGCATCCACCAGCAGGCGCGTGCGCTCGGTGGCAACCAGGGCGCAGTTACCGGAACTGGACGACGCAAGTACGGCGAGCTTAAAGATGTGGGGGCCTCTTACTCATTAGAAGCGGAAACAGTGTGGCGGCGCAAGCGCGTTCGCCGAGCCAGGCGCGGAGCCCTCACCAGTAGCCCAAAAACCAACTGTTACTGCCCGCGTAGACTTGCCCGCTGAACTACCCTCCACCCGCGTAAAAATTGCATTGCCTATTTTGGACTAGTACTTGCAACGCAAAAGTCATGGCTAAGCAACCTTCCTTAGAGCGTCATTGGTGTTCGGAACTAGTGGCAATCATCAACGTCACCCGTCGCGGCCTGGCGGAATCCATTCCCGGTAATCTGGAGGAGATCGGCGGGCGCAGCGCCCTAGTGCTTAGCGAAAGTCCTCTGCCACTGGGAAGCAGAGTGCATATCGCTTGCCGGAGCCATGTTCTCAAGGGCTCCACGATACGCTGCGAATTCCATCGGGCGCTGGGATATTTCCTGGAGATAGAGCTTGCCCCGGCATCGCGGTGGTCGCGCCGCTGGTTCCTGCCGCAGCATTTTCTGCCGAGACGTGAGTTCCAACTAATGCTTTCCGCCTAGCGAGTACCTAAGGTCCCTGAGAAAGTTGTTCGCGTAGATTCTGCGCGGCTGGAAGTTTTGGGTGCGTGCTGACAGTCGCGCCGGTACTGGTACCATCCGGCAGCCGTACTAGTCGGAATTTCGCTATCTAAGGCGATTACTCTCTTGGGACCTGAGCTTGGCCCTGCTATTCTGCTGCTAGTCGTCCATTCTAGTCGGAGGAATATGAAATACAGATCTTCAGTTGCGAGAGCCGCGTTGCTGCTAAGCGCGACATTTTTGGCGCCTATGGCGGCGCTAGCGGGGGATGAACTTTACCACGGACCAGGCGCCCACGCGCAGCCGGATGGGCGCGGTAACCGCGTTGTTGGCTCGCCGCGGCGCAATACCAGCGGCGGCGCAGTGGTAACCGGCAACGGCATCGACTACAACGGCGGCCCGGTGATGCATGACACCGTCAAAATCTACTTCATCTGGTACGGGGATTGGTCGCAAGATCCCAACGCTGCAGGAATATTGAATACCTGGGCCAGCACGATCGGCGGGACGCCCTATCTGAACATCAACACCACCTACGGCGACGCGACCGGTAATGTGTCTGGTTCGGTTCAATTCGGCGGCAGCACGATCTCCACCAGCAGCTTTGGAAATTTGCTGAGCGATTCCAACATTGCCAGTATCGTTTCGAACGCCTTGACCTCGCATGCTCTTCCCACCGACACCAATGGAGTCTATTTCGTTCTGACCGCGCCGGGCGTCGGCGAAAGCTCGGGATTCCTTTCGCAGTATTGCGGCTGGCATACCTACGGCACCCTCGGCGGGGCTAACATCAAATATGCCTTCGTCGGTGACGCCGGAAACCACTCGGGCTGCTCGGTGCAGTTCAGCAAGAGCCCTAACAATGACCCACCGGTCGACGCCATGATCTCGGTGATGTCGCACGAGTTGGAGGAAGCCATAACCGATCCGAATTTGAACGCTTGGTATAGCAATCAAACCGGCGAGGAGAACGCCGACATGTGCGCCTGGAATTTCGGTGCGGAGTCTACCGCGCCCAACGGCTCGCAGTACAACATGTCGTTCGGAGGCCGCAACTACCTGATTCAGCAGAATTGGCTGAACGCCAATGGTGGCGGCTGCGCCTTGTCGTACACTGCCACGCCAGATTTCAGCTTGTCGGTGTCTCCAACCTCGCAAACGCTGTCTTCCAGCGGAGGCACCACTGGGAACTACACCATCACTGCCATTCCGCTAGGTGGGTTTACCGGGACTCCGAGCTACTCTATAACGGGCCTGCCCGCGGGAGTTTCGTCTAGCGCGATCTCCAGCACGGGCACCTTTACGCTGACTGCGGTCAGCGGTTTGGTCGCGAAGAGCTATCCGTTTACCATCACCGGAACCAGCATCAGCCCGTCGTTGACACACAGCATAACGGCGAGCCTGGTGGTGAACCCGCCGCCGCAGCCTTCCTTCACCATCAGCATCTCTCCCAGTTCGCAGTCAGTGAGCCGCGGGGGTAAAGCTATCTATACGGTGACCATTGCGCCGGTGAACGGCTTCACTGGAACTGTCGCCCTGACGCCCGGCGGCGCCAAGACTGGAGTGAATCCCACACTGGATCCGACCTCGGTCGGGCCTAATGGGATCTCGACGCTCACGGTCTTAACGTCTCCCAGCGCGAAGAAAGGCAATAACACGCTAACGGTTACGGGGACTTACACGGGCACTGGCGGCACCATCACGAAGTCTGCCAGCGTCTCGCTCCGTATCAACTAACCCGACGCTGCACCGCACGTTGGCGGCCTCCTTCCGGACTTATACCCGGAGAAGCCGCCCTTTAGCTCTGCCCTGAATGAGGTGCTTCGGCGTGGGGTGATTGTCAGAGATGGCGGCAGAGGCTAAACTCGTCGATATGAAATTCGCCTTGATTGCCGACTACGATGCCGCCGACCCGCAACTTGCCGTGGTGCGGCCGGTGCACCGGGAATATCTGACGAAACTGCTCGACGCCGGGAAACTGGTGATCTCTGGTCCGCTCACGGATAGCGGCGGCGCATTGATCGTGTACGAAACGGAATCCAGGGAAGAGGCCGTCGCGATTGTCGACGCCGACCCGTTCGTGAAATCCGGCGTCTTCAAGTCCTGGGTGATCCGGCCCTGGAATCCCATCTTCGTAAACAAAGCTTTGTTACCCGACTAACGGCGGGTTCCTGTCAACACGCACCTGGCGCCTCCAGCCTAATCGTGGCGATGCGGATGCGTGTGCGGGTGCGAGTGGGTCACGCCGGTGGCGTGGCGGTGGCGATGGGCGTGAATCATATTGGTGCGGCCGAGCAACGCCTGGTCGTGCAACAGCACCGCCGGCTCGCCTTCCGCCGCGACCTTTCCTTGATAAAGCAGGACGCAGTGGTCGGCGATGTCCTCGACCAATCCCAGATCGTGCGTGGCCGTGATCACGGTGCGCGCGCCGTCGCCCCAGGCGATCAGCATGTCGATGATCTGGCTCTCGCTGCGGGGGTCGAGGCCGGCGGTGGGCTCGTCGAGCAGCAGCACCTCCGGGTCCAGCACCAGCACCGATGCCAGTGCCACGCGCTTCTTCTCGCCGCCTGAAAGGCGATGCGGCGGGCGGCTCCGCAGATGTCCAATCTCCATCCGATCGAGAACCGCGGAGACTCGCTCGACGATCTGTTGCTTGGGCCAGCGCAGTTGCAAGGGCGCGAACGCCACTTCATCGAACACTGTCGGATTGAAAAGCTGGACTTCGGGATTCTGGAACACTAGTCCCACGCGGCGGCGGAAATCGAACGCGAATGCGTCCTGGCCGAAGGCTTCCGCGCTGAGCGCGCGGCCGTGAAACGCGACGGCGCCCGAGTCAGCGAAATGCAGGCCGTCGAGCAGGCGCAGCAGCGTGGATTTGCCGGAACCGTTCGCTCCGAGTAATGCCACGCGCTTGCCGGCCGGGATTGCCAGTGTGACGTCCGCGAGCGCCTCCACCGCGTCGTAACGGTAGGTAACGTGACTGACCTCAAAAACCGGCGTTGTCATGCGGTCAGCGCCCCCACCACAGCGCGGCTCCGGCGAGAAATACGAATCCGGCCAGCCAGCACCAATCCGCGGCGCGCGCGCGGAACTCGGGCAGCACGTGGACTTCGCCGCGGAAGCCGCGCGACTGCATGGCCAGGTGCACATCGTGGCTTAGGTGGACGCTCTTGCTTAAGAGCACGCCGACGGCGGATGCGGCCAAGCGGCGGCTCTCGGACGGACTCAGAGATCCCACCGTGCGGCTTCGGCGCGACTCGAACATGTCGAGCGCGGTGCGCAGGATTTCGAACACGTAACGGTAGGTCATGCCCAGGATCGCCACCAGCACTGTGGGGCACTTCAGGACTCGCAGCGACTTCAGAACCCAGGGCCAGGGCGT
>Ga0068858_100004012_pt1 | contig 14518 bp, 17 predicted proteins | sample KBSSwiS12_FD_66589 | JGI IMG/M metagenome (GOLD analysis project Ga0068858, IMG submission 66589) | Switchgrass rhizosphere microbial communities from Kellogg Biological Station, Michigan, USA - KBS Switchgrass S1-2 | ecosystem: Host-associated > Plants > Roots > Rhizosphere > Soil ... | reverse complement strand
AGCTCGCCGCAAAGCGACGATCCTCCACGCCGCCAATCGCCGGATTTACGGCCAGTGGACAAGCTCGATCCCCAGCCGCTTCCTTGCCGAGTTGCCCGACGCCCACATCGAGCAGGAAACCACGATGACCGGGGGCGAGAGCCTGTGGCGCGCCCAATGGTCGGAGCGGGCTGACCCCTTCGCGCACGTCGCTCGGCCGAGCCGCGGCCCGGGCTGGCAGCGCGCGGTTCGCGGCAATTTCAACCCGGAGCCGCAGCGGGTCATCGAAGCGACTGCCTCGGCGGTCTCGCTGGGTAATCAGGGCCGCACCGACCTGGCGCTCGGCCAGCGCGTGTTCCACGGCAAGTTCGGCTATGGGAGGATCGAGGCGATCGAAGGCAACAAGCTCGAAATCGAGTTCGAAAAGGCCGGCCGGAAGAAAGTGCTCGACAGCTTCGTCAGCGCCGGTTGAACCCTACGCAGCCGTCTTCTCGGCACCGACTAATTCGCGTCCCGCCTCACCACGTTGCGCACCCATGGAATGATCGACGTCCAGCTGAGCTCTTCGAAGACCTCGATTCCGGCGAGCTTGTCGCGCCCCCAGACCACCTCGCCCGGCGGGATAATCAGGCCTTCGACGAAGACCGAAACGTAGGTCCCTATCGCCGGCAGCCCTTCGCCTTCGACCTGAAGTCCGCGCGCTGAAATGTTGCGCAAGGTCGCGGGACAGAAATGCTCGCCGGACTTCACATGGACCGGGCAGCGCACCTCGAGCCTGGGCATCGTTCGCCGCTCACGATCCTGGCTGACGAGGTTGCGGTTAAGCAGCGCGATCACGTCGATGCTGTCGTCGAAGCGCACGCCGAGTTCGCGAACTCCGGTCCAGGCTACCTCGCCGGAAAGGCGCTGTCCGCTGGCGAGCTCGACCGCCACTTTTTCGCCAAGCGCTGGCGTGAGTTCGCTGCGCACCGTTACTCCGAGCGCGGATATCTTGCGGACGACACAGGGCTTCCGCTCGGTGCCGCGAAAGATGGCGGCCGCGTCGTACGGTCCGGTATCAGCCGCTGTCGACGGGTCATCGGGCCATGGGAGTCGATCCCCCACGATGACAGTCGTGACTGAGGGCGTGTCAGTCATTCAATTGCATCCCGGCACGTGTCGCGCGGAATTTTGCGCCCGAGCAGGCTAACAAGTTGCTAACGTTGGGCTTGGAACGCAGTCCCAGCCAACTTCACGTCGGCCCTGACCCAGGCCTCCTCGAACTGTTTCTGCGCCTCTGCCGCCTCCGCATCCTTCTTCTGGGCGGCAAGTGCCTGGGAAAGCCCGTGATAGGCCCAGCCATCGTTCGGATGCCACTTCAAATCTGCCCTGTACACCGCCTCCGCATCTGCAGGCTTCCCCGCCGCGAGCAATTCGGCACCCAGCAAATGACGAGTCGGGAAGAGCATGTCGCTGGGCTCGTTATAAGCGAGCTTGTCCTCCATCCCGACCGCGATCGTCAGCAATTGGACCGCCTCGGCGTGCTTGCCTTCGGCGCTCGCGATGCGCGCCTGGGCCTTCAACTGGCCGATCGCGTAAAGCGGCTTTGCCAGATTGTTCCCTTGGGTCGCTTCGGACGAAACCGTCGGGATCAACGCCGCGGACTTGGCGAGCTCGGCCTTGGCCTCGTCGATCTTGCCGGTGGCAGCGAGCGCGGTTGCCCGCGATTGCTCATAGCTGATCGTCGCTCCGACCAGTTCCGGGTTGGGCGGCGGCTCTTTCAGCATGTCGTCCCACATGCCGAACTTGACGAAACCGTCGTAAAGAAAGCTCGCGGTCCAATCGAATCCCGGCATCGCGATCAGCATTGAGTCCGGCATGTGCGTTCGCGCGTCCCGCAGGGCCTGGATTGTCTCGGCTCGCCGCCCTTCCATTCCCGCTGCCGCCGCGAGGAACTGGAAGTTGTGGATCAGGTACATCGGATAATAATCGGGCGCCGCCGTTTCCTTGAGATAGGCGAGGTCCGCGGCTGCGCCCTTGCGGTTCGCTTCGGCCGCCTCCTCATAGCGCCCGACGCGCTGCATGATGTGCGCCGGCATATGTTCGAGGTGACCGGCCGCCGGCATCATTCCCTCGAGCGCCTCCGCCGACGCAACCGCCTGTTCGGGGTGCTGCGACGCTTCCACCGCGTGGATGTAATAATGGTTGGCGCCGGGGTGCTTGGGATCCTTGCTCAATACGTAGCGCAGCTGCTTCAGGATTTCCTCGGTCCCGGGATTGGCCGACCCGTCGGCGTTCCACAGCTTCCACGGGTTCGTGTTCATCAGCCCTTCGGCGTACATCGTCTGGACGTCGAGGTCGTTGGGATAGCGCTGGGCGACGCTTCGCATCGCATCGACATAGGCGTTAAGCAGGGGCTTGCTGTTCGACGGATCGACCTCGCCCATTCCCCGATACCGTTTGGCGACCGCGGCGATCAGCGCGCGCTCGACCGGCCTGGCGCGGCGCGCGTTGGCCTCCGCCTTGCGCACCGCTCCCCAGCCCACTTTCGCCCGAGCCGAGTTCATCATCGGCATGTTGTAATTGGGTCCCAGGGTTAGGGCGACGCCCCAGTAGCAGCTAGCGCACTTTGGATCGATTTGCGCCGCCTTGGCGAATGAGCGAGTCGCTTCGTCATGGTTGAACGCCCAGATGAAGCGCATCCCCTGGTCGAAATATTTCTGGGCGAGCGACGACCGCGTGGTGATCTTCCGGTGGAAGGTCCCCAGCCCATCGAACAGCTGGGCGCCCTTGGCCCAGCCGGCGAGCGTATCGGGCGGCGCGGGCGGCGCATGGCCGTCGTGCGCCTGGGCGAATGCACTTTGCGGCGAACCCAGCGTCGCGGATACGACCACAAAGACGAGTACGGCGTTGCGCATGGACACCCCCTTCCAGCGGCGCGGAAACTAATCCAACTAGCGGGCCATGACCACAGCCTTCCCTAGCTATGCCATCCGCGACAATATCGAAAAGCACCGCTTCGAAGCCGACCTCCGCGACGGCAGCATCGCGATCGCCGAATATAATCTGCTCCACGACAAGATCGTTTTCACCCACACCGAAGTGCCCCCGGCCCACGAGGGCCAGGGCATCGGGTCGGCTTTGATCCGATTTGCGCTCGCGTCGGCCCGCGACCGGGGTCTCAAGGTGATCCCGATCTGCCCGTTCTTCGCCGCCTACATCAAGAAGCACGCCGAGGAGCAGGATCTGCTCGATCCCGGCTTCAGGAAACCGCTCGGGCTCGACTAGGCCGCTACCGGTTGGTCCGGGCGCGCTCCCCTTGGGGAACGCCATCGTTCGCGGTTGAATCGTTGTCGACGTCGCCTTCGACGGTATTCTCCCCTTCGATTTCTTGGGGCGGAACGCCGGTCATGATGCTGCCCTTTGACTGCGCGATCCCAGGGTTGCGCTCCAGGTCGTCAGCAAGACCTTGATTATCGCCCTTGCGGTGCTTGGTGTGGGTCATGTTCGGCTCCTCATTGGCGTGGCTACCAACGAGCGAGCGGAGGACGCGTTACCTCGGTTCGTCCTCGCCAAGCGTCCAGCTCGGCGGATCGCTTGCCGGGAAACTCTCCTCGATCGTCTCGTCGATCCGCAGATCCTGCTTTTGACTGTCTTTGGAGGTCCGGCCTCTCGAGCCCAGCCAGCGCCACCGCGATGCCCAGTTTCGCTTCATGGAATCGCCTTAGCAGCAGGACGCGCGGAATGCTCCTCGGAGCAGAACAACAATAATTATAGGAACCCGACTCGGGACGAGTGCATTTTCGCGTCAAAAGTCAATAGAAAAATTCAGGTGTGAAATGAAGCGTATGGCAACAGTGCTCGCGGTCGCGGGCACATGGGTAGTTGCGGCCTCGATGCCGGCCAGCCCAGCCCTCGCATTGGAAACGTTCGAAGCGCAAATGCAGGCCAGCGACGCCGCGTCCCGCGCTGCGTTCGACATGTTCCAGGTGTTCGGCTTCAAGCAGCTGAAACCGGGCCAGTATCTCTGGCGCGACGTGCCGGAAAGCGCCGGCCCCGAGCGGGTTGTAGTGAGCTTGGGCGACCAGCTTGCCTACCTCTATCGCGGCAACAAGCTGATGGCGGTTTCTACGATCTCGAGCGGCAAGGACGAGAAGCCCACCCCTACCGGGGTCTTTTCGGTCCTCAACAAGACGCCGATGTACCGGTCGAAGAAATACGACAATGCGCCGATGCCGTTCGCGCAGTTCATCACCGACTACGGCGTTGCGCTCCACGCGGGCTACAACCCGGGGTACGCCGCAAGCCACGGCTGCATCCGGCTCCCGAGCGCGTTCGCCAAGAGGCTCTACTCCGTTACCGGGGTTGGGACCCCTGTTTATGTCGGCGCGTAAATTGCCGACGGGCCGCGCCAGGGCATCGGCGCGGCCCCAGTATCCATATTGAACCCGCTCAGGGTTGCCGCGTTTAAGCAGCCAAGAAACTGATTTCGAAGGTTTAGGACAGTGAAGCACCGGATACTGGCCGGCGCCGCCTGCGCGGCGTTGACGGTCCTTTGCACGCCCGCTTTAGCCGCTGCCGCGCCCGAGGCCGCGACGACGGCCGTCACCACGAGTGTCCCGACGGAGAACCCTGCGGTCGATGCCTTTTACGCCTCGCGCCGCGGAGCACCTTTATGGCTGATCAGCGGCTCCGACAGCCCCGCCGCTCGCGAGCTGATCAACGTGCTCATGCAGTCGCCGCTCGACGGCTTCGCCAATGGCCCTGCGCTCGCGGCCCAGGCGCAATCCCTGCTCGGCCGCGCCCAGGCCGGAGATCCCGCCGCGGCGGCGAACGCCGACCGGCTGCTGTCGGCGGCATGGGTCGCCTACGTGACCGCTTTGCAGACCCCGCCGCCAGGAATGACCTATGCCGACCAGTGGGTTGCCCCGCGCCGCGAAAGTGCGTCGCAGATCCTCGCTCGAGCGGCTTATGCCCCTTCGCTTGCCGCCCATGTCCGTGATGTCGCGCAGGTGAACCCGCTCTACGCGCGGCTGCGGTCCGCCGCCTGGGACCAGATGCAGGCCAACGGCGGAGTTCCCGACCCGCGGATACTGACCAGCCTCGATCGGCTGCGCGATATGCCGTTCCAGAACCGCTACATCATCGTCGATACGGCGGGCGCGCGGCTGTACATGATCGAAAGCGGCCGGATCGTCGATTCTATGAAGGTCATCGTCGGCAAGCCGGATCCGTCGACCCAGACTCCAATGCTGGCCAGCACCATCTATTACGCCACTCTCAACCCGTACTGGCACGTGTCGCCCGAGATGGTTCGCAGCCTGATCGCCCGGAACGTGCTCGACCAGGGACTGAGCTACCTCAAGACCCGCGGCTACCAGGTCCAGCCGGCGGATGGTCAGGGCGACGAGCTGCTCGATCCCGCGAAGGTCGATTGGCACGCGGTCGCCGACGGGCGTCTGCAGGTTCGCGTGCGCCAGCTTCCGGGTCCCGCCAACTCGATGGGCCGCCTGAAGTTCGGCTTCCCCAACGCGTCGGACATCTACCTCCACGATACGCCGGTGAAGGAGCTGTTCGCCCAGGACGACCGAAGCCTCAGTCATGGTTGTATCCGGCTGGAGGACGCCGACCGGCTCGGCCGCTGGCTGCTGGGCCGCGAGCCGCAGGTGGCCACCCGCGATCCCGAGCAGAACGTGCTGCTGCCGACCCCCGTGCCGATCTACCTGACTTACGTGACGGCTCAGCTTGACGGGGGGAAGCTTGGCTTCGTCGAAGACCTGTACGGCCGCGACTCGCGGGTCGCGGCGCTGCGCTGATCAGGCGGAGACTTCGTCCATCGTCTTGAGCTGCGGCTCGGGAACGCCCGACGCCTTGAACTGTTCGGTCAGCTCGATCTTCCGCGCCGCGAGCTGCTCGCCGAGGGCATCCATGTCGAGCCCGGCCCTCCTCGCTTGGGAGAACAGCCCTTCAAGCCTCTTTTCCTCTTCCTCGACGTGGTGCTCGATCTCTTCCTGAAGCACCTTGACCTTGGCGTCGTAGAATTCATCGCTCTTGGGCGCGTCGGCGATAATCTCCGCGATCAGCAACTTGGCCGCGTCATGCTCGACGTAGGATTCCTTCAGCAGGTCCTCGTCAACCTTGCCTTCGCAGGCTGGATAGAAAATCTCTTCCTCGATCTGGGCATGCACCGAAAGCTCGAGGCAGATTTCCTCCGCGAGCTTGTGCTTGCGCCCATCGCCGCTCGCTTTTTCAAACCGCTCGAACAGCTCCTCCACCGCGCGGTGATCGGCTTTCAAAAGCGCGACTGCATCCTGTTTCTCGGCGACCATGAAATCGTCCTTCCTGTTACGCGGACGAAAAGAAACCAACCGTGCGCCTCGGTGGTTCCTTCGGCCGATGGACCATCTCACGAAGCCTGTGTTTCTCGGCATCGACTGGAAGGGGCTGGGCTATCTGACGTCGATCGCCAGCGTCTTCTTCCTCGGGGTGATCGCCTGGCCGAAAGCCGATGACCCGGCGTGGCATTTGCCGGCCCTGATCGTCGGCATGGTCACATCCATCGTCGGCATGGCTTTCCGTTACAAATCCCACCTCGACCAGCAGCGCGAGATCAAGAGGGCTGAAGCCAAGGCCGACGGCGCGCGGCGCTAGTTGCGGTCTCCGCCGCCGCTTTCCGGCTCATTGTCTGCTGCGGCGATGGATTCGGTCGGCCCGCTCTTGAGCTCGAGCCAGTCGCGGAACGGCAGGTGATAGAGCTGGTCCATCACTTCGAACTCGAGACCGCCGGGCTGGTTGGTGTTGCTGTTCCACAGCGCCACCACGCCGCTCTTCTTCGCCGGGTCGAACAGGATCAGCGAGCGATAGCCGTTGATCCCGCCGCGGTGACCGATGATCCTGTGGCCGGCATAGTCGTAACTGCGCCAGCCGTAGCCGTACCAGGCGGTGCCGAGCCGCTCGAGGAACTTGCGCAAGCGCCCGCGCTCGGTGGGGGTCACCACATAAGGTGCGTGAATCGTATCGAGCACTTTCGAATCCAGCACGTCGGGCATCTCGCCCATCTGGGCCAGCATCCACAGCGCCATATCCTTGATGTCGCTGTTCACCCCGCCCGCGCCCGGCACCTTATAATAGGTGTCGACCATCGGCAGCGGCTTCCGGCCGGCAGTATGCGGTCGTGCCCAGCTCTTGTTCGATTCCAGCCCCGCCATCGACACGCTGCCGCTCGACATCCCGATCGGGTTGAACAGCATCCGCTTCACGGCCTGCTCGTAGGGCGTGCGTGTGATCCGCGAGACCATCTCGCTCGACGCGTCGTAGGCGACGTTTTGATACGACCAGCAGGTGCCAGGGGCGCACGCCGGGCTCAGCTCGCCAAGGCTGGCGCGAAGGACGCTCGGGTCCTGCCCCTCTTCCAGCTTGTTATCGTAAGCGTTGCGGTAAATTCCGAGGCGATGCGACAACAAGTCGCCGACCGTCGCTACCCGCTCATTGCCCAGCGGCAGTTTGAGGTCGGGCGCATAGTCTGCGACCGGCGCCTGGAGGTTGATCTTATGCTGCTCGGCGAGCTTGGCGACCATGGTCGCCGCGACGCCCTTCGATACCGACGCCCACCGGAACACCGTTTCCGGAGTGACCGGGTCGCCCGAGCCTTCGAGTGTCTCGCCATAACCCTTGAGGAAAGTGATCCGGCCGTTTTCGACCACGCCGACGGCAAGTCCGACCATGGCGGGCTTGGTGATCAGCAGCTGCAGCCTGGCATCGAGCAACCGGTAATCGACGTCGCGCCGCGATGCCGTCGACAGGGCCGCGAGCTTGAGGTGGGCTGCTGTGGTCCGCTTCTGCTGTGCCGCCGGGCCGTCCGCCCGCATCGCCAGCAGGGAAGCGCCGCCCAGCAGGGCGAGCACGCCGACGGCGATCTTATGCGACTTCAGCAAACTCATTCACTCCCCACCCAGTCCCTGTGTGCCGAGCGGCGGCGGCGCCCTCAACGGGCGCTTTGATACAGTTGCGACAAGCCGACTCTGGCACGCGACGAACGCCTGTTGCTGGCATTCAACGCACGGCTCGCCTAAACGGCCCGCCATGCAATTTCTCAAGACCCTATTCTGGGTCCTTCTCGCGGTGGTGGTCGTCCTGTTCGCAACCCGCAACTGGTCGGACGTAACGCTCAACCTGTGGGGCGATATCCAGGCCGACATCAAGCTACCCGTCCTGCTCGTGGTCGCCTTCCTGCTTGGCTGGCTCCCGACCTGGCTGTGGATGCGGACGCGCATCTGGAGCCACCGCCGGCGCATCGATGCGCTTGAACGCAACCTAGCGCCCTCCCCGGCTTCGCCCGAGCCCGAGACGGAGCCGGTGATATGAGGCCGATCTTCGTCGCCATCGACACGCCAGATGTTCACCGGGCGGCTGCCCTCGCCCGCGAGCTGTGCGGCCTCGCCGGCGGGATCAAGCTCGGGTTGGAGTTCTTCTGCGCCAACGGCCATGACGGAGTGCTTCGCATCGCCGAGCACGGCATGCCGATCTTCCTCGACCTCAAACTCCACGACATTCCCAACACGGTCGGCAAGGCGGTCGAGGCGCTCGCCCCGCTTTCGCCGGCGATTCTAACGGTCCACGCCGGCGGCGGGCGAGCAATGATGGCCGCTGCGAAAGCCGCCGCGCCACCTGAGACGAGGGTGGTCGGGGTCACCGTGCTGACCAGCCTCGACCGCGAAGACCTGGCGAGCATCGGGGTCCACGGCACTCCAGCGCATCAGGTGGAGCGCCTGACCGGCCTTGCGCGCGAAGCGGGGATCGACGGCATTGTTTGTTCTGGCGAGGAAGTTGCCGCCTCGCGTGCCGTCTGGCCGGAGGGCTTTTTCGTCGTTCCGGGCGTTCGCCCGCCCGGCGCCGACGTCGCCGACCAGAAGCGTGTCGTTACCCCGCGACAGGCGATGGACGACGGCGCGTCGATTCTGGTGATCGGGCGCCCGATCACCGGAGCGAATGACCCCGCCCGCGCGATTGAAGACATCATGGCGTCGCTGAACACGCCCGAACAGAGGATCAGAGCATGAGTTGGCTGAGCCGCGTGCGTAGCGGCATCCCGTTCCTGCCCAAGCGTCAGACCGCCGAGAACCTTTGGCACAAATGCTCCAAGTGCGGGACGATGGTCTTCGTCAAGGAGTGGGAGGAGAATTACAGCGTCTGCCCGCGCTGCGATTTCCACGACCGGATCGGCCCGACGCGACGGTTCGAGCAGCTGTTCGACGCCGCGCAATATGAGCTGCTGGCCGCGCCCGAGGTGAAAGAGGATCCGCTGCGGTTCAAGGACAGCAAACGCTACACGGATCGCCTCAAGACCGCCCGCGCCGCCAACGGCGAACGCGACGCGCTGGTCAATGCGCGCGGCAAGCTCGGCGGCCGCAAGGCCATCATCGGAGTCCAGAATTTCGCCTTCATGGGCGGATCGATGGGCATTGCTGTCGGCGCCGCGTTCGTTGCCGGCGTCCGCGCCGCGATCGACGCTAAGGCGCCCTACATCCTGTTCACCGCTGCGGGGGGCGCCCGGATGCAGGAAGGCATCCTTAGCCTCATGCAGATGCCGCGCACGACGGTCGCACTCGCCCAGCTGAGGGAAGCCGGACTGCCGTACGTGGTCGTACTCACCGACCCGACGACGGGCGGAGTGACGGCGTCATACGCAATGCTCGGCGACGTCCAGCTCGCCGAGCCCGGAGCGCTGATCGGCTTCGCCGGCCAGCGGGTGATCGAACAAACCATCCGCGAGAAGCTCCCCGAAGGGTTCCAGCGCGCCGAATATCTTCTGGAGCATGGAATGATCGACATGGTCGTTCCGCGCGGCGAGCTGAAGGAGAAGCTCGCGCTGCTCGTCCCCTACCCCGCTCCGGAGACGAAAGCGGCAGCCTGATGGCCGATTTCGCGCGCTCGACGCATCCTGGCGTCCAGTCGCAGCTCGACCGCCTGTCGATGCTTTCCCCGGCGGGCGACCGGCTCGGCCTCGATCGCATCGCCGAGCTGCTCGATCGGCTCGGCGGGCCGCAGGACCGGCTGCCGCCAGTTTTCCACATCGCCGGCACCAATGGCAAAGGGTCCACGGTCGCATTCCTCAGGGCCGCGCTCGAAGCCGCGGGCCGCACCGTCCACGTCTTCACCAGTCCGCACCTGGTCCGGTTCAACGAGCGAATCCGGGTCGCCGGGCGGCTGATCGACGACGAAACCCTCGCCGCATTGCTGGCCGAGGTGCTCGATTCAAGCGCCGGGATCGAGCCGAGCTTCTTCGAAGTCGCGACCGCGGCCGCCATGCTGGCCTTCGCGCGCGAGCCCGCCGACGCGACCATCCTCGAAGTCGGCCTCGGCGGCCGGCTCGATGCGACCAACATCATCGAGCATCCGCTCGTCACCGGAATCGCCAACCTCGCGCTCGACCATCAGCAGTTCCTCGGCCGCCGGCTGCCGGGAATCGCGGCCGAGAAAGCCTCGATCGCCAAGCCCGGCGCCCCACTGGTCACCCAGCTTTATCCGCCCGCTATCGGCGCGCGCATCGGCGAGGTGGCACACGAGCGCGGCGCGATCTGGCTGCCGCGCGGCGGACAGTGGGATGCGGCCGTTCGCCAAGGCCGCCTGCACTACCGCGACCGGCAGGGAGAACTCGACCTGCCCCTGCCGCGACTCCATGGCCGGCACCAGGCATTAAATGCCGGTCTCGCGGTTGCCATGCTGCGCCACCAGGAACGGCTGCGTATGCCGTCCGCTGCATTCAGCGCGGCGATGGGTTGGGCCGATTGGCCGGCGCGGCTGCAGCACCTCGCGCCCGGCCCGCTGATCGGCGCTCGCGAAGTGTGGCTCGATGGCGGGCACAATCCGTCGGCGGCGCGCCAGGTCGCGTCCTTCGTCAAGCAGCGATTCACCGACCGACGGCCGCTGCACATCGTCTTCGCCAGCCTCGCCAGCAAGGATCCGGGCGGGATGCTCGAACCCTTCCGGAACATCGCGGGCCAAGTTCACACCGTGCCCATCCCCGACCACGCCTGCTTCGCGCCGATCGAGCTGGTCGAAATCGCCGCAGAGCTCGGCTTGCCGGCCCAGGCTCACGACAATGTCGAAGACGCGCTTGCGGCAGTTCCGGCGGAGGCGCGCGTGCTGATCTTCGGTTCGCTCTACCTGGCTGGCGAAGTGCTCGCGGCCAATGATCAGGTCCCGGACTAAGCCTTCGCCTTCACCACCTTGTCGATCGTCGGGGCGGTCGCCTCGGCATCATCGCCCGAGCGCTTTCCTTCGGCCGCGACGCGCCACCATTCAAGGAGCACGAACACTACCGCCAGCAAGCCAGCGGCGGCGGTCCAGCGGAACACCAAAGGATAGCCGTAGGTGTCGAACGATTCGCCGACGAAGCCGCGCCCAAGCGACCCGACGAGAAAGGTGAGCGACGACAGCAGGGCATATTGAACCGCGGTGAACTTCTTGCTGACGATGCCCGACAAATAAGCGACGAACGCGGTCAGCGCGATTCCGGTCGCGATATTCTCGTAGCAGATCGCCATCAGCAGCCGGACCATCCGATCGTCGGCGCCGAACCAGCCAAGCAGGTCGTTGAGCCGCAGCGTGTGTGTGAACTGGTCGATGTTCGCCCCGCCCTCGGCGAGATCGGCGTAAACCAGGTTGCCGAGCGGCGTGACCGCGGCCCCGATCAGCACCGTCGGGAAGCGCCCGATGCGCCCGAACAAATAGCCGCCAAGGCTGATCCCGATCATGGTCATGAAGATGCCGAACACCTTCGACGCGAAGGCCACCTGGTCCTTCGTGTAGTGCAGGTAATCGAGGTAGAAGGGGAAGGCGAAGCTCGACCAGATATTGTAGCAAAGTGCGTAGGTCAGGATGAAGCCGATGATGATCAGCACGCCCCAGCGGAGGCGCTGCGACAGCTCGGCCAAAGGCGACACCAGCGCCCCGTAAATGTGGTTCATCGCGGCACGGCCGGCCGACACTTGCGGATGAGCCTCGCGCTGGACGCCCCGCCCGTGAAGCTTCAGCCAATTGACCACGGCGGAGATGAGCAGCGGCACGAATACCGTCGCGACGATGATCCACGGCCCCACATGGGTGGTGAAATCGGTCACCGACGGCGGCTTGGTGCCCGCCTGCTGCGCGGCAAGCATCGAGATCATGAACCGAGCCAGCGACAGGATCGCCCACAGCCAGCAAATGCCGACGATTGCCAGCGCCCCGAACCGCACGCTGGTGTTCACTTCGCCCGACTGCTCGAGCCCCTGTTCGATCACGCCGGAGGGCGGGCGCTGCGTGTCCGGCGCGGTGATCGCGATCACCATCAGCCCGACGACGAGTGCAGCCATCACGAAATAGACCGTTCCCCACGGAATCCGCGCGGCGAGAAACAAAGCGAACGCGCCGCCGACGATCGAGGCGATGCGGTAGCCGAATTGATAGACCGCCGAGAGCAACTCGACGGGCGTCTTCTGGTCGGCGACGTCGATCCGCCAGGCGTCGACGGCGATGTCTTGGGTTGCCGAAGCGAAGGCGCCGATCACCGCGAAAATCGCGAAGGTGCCGATGCCGGTTGCGGGGTCGCTACCGCCGAGGCCGACAAAGCTCGTGATCAGGCCCGCCTGGCAGAGCACGATCCAGCTCTTCCTGCGACCGAGCTCGCCGAGCACGGGAAGCTTCACCCGGTCGACCAGCGGCGACCACAGGAACTTGAAGGCGTAGCCGAGGCCGATCCACGACAGCACGCCGATCGTCGCAAGATTGACACCGGCATCGCCGAGCCAGGCGTTGAGCGTGCCGATCAGCAAGGCGAACGGAAGGCCGGACGAGAAGCCGAAGGCAAGCATGGTCGCTGCCTTGCGGGTCGACAGCGCCGCCCTGAGCAGCTTCCACCCTTTGGGACGCTGCGTTGCCGTCGCTGCTGCCATTCTTCCCCTCCAAGGCCTTGTCAGACGCGAAACCTTAGACTGGTTTCACGCCCTGCCTAGCCCTGCCATGACGGCCAGTCGCCCGGCTATTTCTGTTTGACGGAAAACACGTACAGCTCGACGCCTTTGGGCGGTTTGACCTTCTCACCCTGGAGGTGACGGTCGACGGCTTCGATCGCCTTACACAGCTGCCGCTCCGTATAGGGCTTGTGGACGCAGCCGACGGCAATCTCCGAGGCGCCGGGATAGGCGTGGCCGGTTGCGAACAGCGTCGGAACGCCCTTCGCCTTCGCGGCCTCGGCCAGTTCGATCCCGGTCCGGTCCCCGCGCAGGCGAACATCGCTGAGGATCAGATGGATTTCCTCGCGGTCAAGCGCCTTGAGCGCCTCGTCGAGATCATCGACCGTGGCGACGATCTCGTAGCCGGCGTCGCCGAGCGCATTTTCATTGTCGAAGGCGGTCAGCGGCTCGTCCTCGACGATAAGGATCCGCTTGACGACCTGCTTCCGCCTACTGAACAGCATGATTGGCCTCGATCATGTCTAAACCTTCGCAACGAACCGCCAGCGCCACGGTGCCGCAACAGCGCATCGCCAAGCTCCTAGCACGCGCCGGAGTCGCGTCCCGCCGCGAGGTTGAGCGCATGATTGCCGAAGGCCGCATCACGCTCAATGGGGAAAAGCTCACAACGCCGGCGACATTGCTCGCAAACCTCGACGGAGTGACCGTCGACGGGAAGCCGGTACGGCCGGCCGCCGCCACGCGGCTGTTCCGCTTCTACAAGCCGCAGGGAACGATCACCGCCGAGCGCGATCCGCGCGGGCGGGCGACAATTTACGACCGGCTGCCCAAGGAACTGCCCCGCGTGATGCCCGTGGGACGTCTCGATTATATGACCGAGGGCCTGCTGCTCCTCACCAATGACGGCGAACTGAAGCGCCAGCTCGAGCTTCCACGAACCGGCGTCGTGCGCACCTATCGCGCGCGCGCGTTCGGCGACGTGACGCAGGACCAGCTCGAGCAGCTCGCGGAAGGCATCACCATCGACGGCATCCACTATGGCTCGATCAACGCAAATCTGGAGCGGCGGACCGGGCGCAATGCGTGGATCGAGATGAGCCTTACTGAGGGCAAGAATCGCGAAGTCCGGCGCGTGCTCGCGCATCTCGGGCTGCAGGTGTCCCGGCTGATCCGGACTGGCTACGGGCCGCTGAGCCTCGCCGGGCTTGAGCCTGGCAGAGTCGACGAAGTTGAACAGTCGGAGCTCGCCGAGTTCCGCAAGTCATTGAAATGAGAATCATCGCCGGTAAGTGGCGCGGCCGGCCGCTCGAGGCGCCGCCGGGACTCGCTACCCGCCCGACGGCCGATCGAGTGCGCGAAACGCTCTTCTCGATGCTCGCCAGCCGGCTCGGCAGCTTCGATGATCTGCGCGTTGCCGATCTGTTCGCCGGCAGCGGCGCACTGGGGCTCGAAGCCCTCTCCCGCGGTGCGGCGGCCGCGACCTTCGTCGAGAATGATCCCGGGGCGGCGGCCAGCATCAGGCGCAACGCGGACAAGCTCGGCGCGTCGATCCAGATGCTGGCCGGCTCGGCCCTGTCGCTGCCACCGTCCCAGCCGTTCGACCT
>Ga0068858_100004009_pt1 | contig 14528 bp, 14 predicted proteins | sample KBSSwiS12_FD_66589 | JGI IMG/M metagenome (GOLD analysis project Ga0068858, IMG submission 66589) | Switchgrass rhizosphere microbial communities from Kellogg Biological Station, Michigan, USA - KBS Switchgrass S1-2 | ecosystem: Host-associated > Plants > Roots > Rhizosphere > Soil ... | reverse complement strand
TCGAGGTTGAGCAGCAGACCCGCCTCCACGATTTGTCTTTGAAACTGGTTCCAGTCCGGCTCGGCAATCGGTTTGCGACCGTAAATGGTCTGGTCATACACCTCGACCATGCCCACCAACAGATCGATGGCGGGTGCGGGAAGGGCCTTGGCGCGCAATTGGGTGAGATACTCGCGATTGGTGCGCGTACGGTCAGCCTCGACGAGATGGCGATTCTCCAACCTCGAGAGAAACTGTCTCCATCCCGCGAGCCAGGCATCGTGCCAGTTGCCAGCCTGCACGGCCTGCTCGATTTCGTCGTCGTAGGATTCCGGAGTTCGAAATATCCTGGGACTGGCATTGCCCGGAGAGGAATCAAACTGCATGTCGTCGCGGCGCCGGGTTAGACGAATCATGACGTAGAGGAGACCAGCCACGCAAAAGATGACGAGTAACGTCATGAGCAACGAGGCGACGGCGGGCATCTCACCGGAGTATTGGAATTTACCGAAGCGAGAGCCGAGACGGAGAAACCATTCGGAGAGGGAATCCTTGAAGCGTGAACTGAGGTTGGCTTCACCAGTGTCCTGGTACTCGGGGCGGGCAACGACTTCACAATAATGAGCGGAGACCAGGGCAGCGTCGGTAACAGGGGGTGACGAGGCGGAAGGCGAATCAGCCGGGCAAGTGCATAGAGATACGAAGAGTAAAATCCCTGAAAGGAGAAGGCGGCGTTTCACGGTTCTTCTCCCAGTTGGCGTGCCATGACTTCGAGATCGAAGCCTTCGCGGCGGATGCGGATGTCGTAATAGAAAAGGGTGGTGGCGATCGGGTAGAGCGGAAGGATGAGCGAAATGGCGAGAAACGTCATAATCTGGCTGATGATGACAGTGGAATCGGGAGGAGGAGTCATCTGCCCTCCGCCGTGACGGATTGCCTCGGTAATCTGATAGATGACGAGAGGTAGCGAGGTCAGGGAGAGGATCAGAAGCTCGATGATGAAGAGTGGCAGCAGGAGAAAGCTGAGGCGCATCTCACCCCAATAGAGAATGCCGAGTCCGGGGTCGTAGCGAACAAGGCTGGAGGAGCGCCAGACCGCTTTCCATCCGTTCATGCCTTCAAGGGCAAGCGCGGGCACGATCAGCATCAGGCGCATGAACACCGCCAGCAGGGGCACCAACGAAATAATGAAAAGAACGAAGGCGGCTGCGATCAAAAGAATGCCCGATATCCAGCCCGTTGGCGGGTAAACAAGGGCGTAGAAATAGGGGGCTCCCAAAGCTCCCAAAGGAAAGATGAAGGTGATCGCGATGAGGGCCATGCTGAGAAGAGAGGTCCAGATCGCCCAGGGAATGTTGCCGGTAAATTTGCGCATACTGTCCGTCACGGACGGAATTTTCCCGAGATAGGCGTCAGCGATGTAAAAGGTGATGATGATCTCGAAACAGAAGACGACGATGTGCGACAGGGCGCCGAGAAACGCGATGATTCCAAGCTTGAGGAACGCCTGTTGCGGTTCCTGGAGGACATCGGTTTGGGACGGATTGAGATTTAGGGCCGTGACGAGGATCTGGTTGAGCAGAGGGGCGGCCTGACAGAGCAGGGCGAGCAGGAAAAAGCCGGCGAAGTGGGATCGATAGAGCGAAAAGCCGCGATCGATGAGCTCACTGGTGGTGAAGGGACGCAGATCGATCGTGGATGAGGCCGGCGTGTGGACGATGGGAGGCGCACCGGTCACGGGAGAGAGAGTGCGGTCGGCCATGCGGGTAAATTGTCAGGCGAAACGAATCAACTGACAAGAGCGTTTCCGGCTCTCACGGTTAATGCATGATTCCGATTTCGGTATGGGGATTTTCCTCGAAGGGAGCCACCCCAACCACCATCGTCATCGTCAGGTACCCATGCTGCTTTTTAGTCTGAAGATAGGCCGTGGGGAGAAGCTTGATTTCGGTGATGCCCAGGAAACCGGATTGCCTGCGGGCAACGGGAAGATTCAGCCCGTTGGAGGCGTGGTAGAAGAAAGTGTTGCCGCCCGGTCCCAATTTTATCTGGGGGAAACTAAAAGTGAAATTGTCCGTGCGGGTGTTGCCACCCTGGGCAAAGGGTTGATTGGAGTAGGTTGCATAAAGCCCGAGATGGTGGTCTCGCCCCAGAGAAGTCCATTGATGACTTACCTCCGATCCGTAGGCATAGGTCTGACCATGGTTGGGGCTGGCGACGTACCAGATTTGTTGGCCCGCCCGGGCAACGCTGGAGCAGGAGATTGCCAGGGCCAGGGCGATCAGGATGACGAGAAGGGTTTTCATAATCTAATTGAGGAGGGACTTGAGATCGACGTTATGGGTGCCGTCGGGATTTTCATTTGGATCCTTGGGTGGCGGCGCGTGCATGGCGGGATCGTTGGGGCTGATCGCTTCGAGTCGTACCGTGATATCTCCACTGGGATAAAGGATACGGATGGTTGCATTGGGCAGGACGACAATGTTTTTCAGAAAGAGGGTCTTCTTCATTTGAGCGACGGGAATCACTTCGCCGTTAGCCGCAGTGGCTGTAAAAAGGCCCTTGGCCTCGTCAAAGCTAACGCCCGGAAGTTGAAAGTAATGAGTGTCTTCCCGGGGTGTGCCATCGTTCATGCGGGCGTCAGTGAAGATGATGACGGCCATGAGAACTTTGCGATTCTTGCTCCAGAGCAGCGTATGATTCTTGATGTCGCCACGAGGAAAGGTGGTGCCCTTATCCGGGCTGGTGATGGAAATGGGAGGACCAGCGTTGTTCCAGGCGAGCGCTGGCAGGACACTGAAGAGCGCCAGGATGACGATCAGGAGATGACGGGACATCCAAAGAGCATAGAATGTTGCCGTCCGACTGTAAAACCGGGAAGTAAGGCCTGCACGGAATTGTAACGCGGCCTTGCCCTATTTTGCAGATGTACCCAAGATGGGAGGATGGAATCTGTTCGCGTTCGTTTTGCCCCGTCGCCCACGGGGATGTTTCACATTGGCAGCGCCCGCACGGCGCTTTTCAACTGGCTCTATGCCCGCCACACCGGCGGTACGTTTGTCCTGCGCATCGAGGATACCGATGCGGCCCGGAACAAGCCGGAGTACGTCGATGTCATTCTGCAGGGAATGAAATGGCTGGGAATGACTGTCGATGAAGGCCCCCAGGTCGATGGCACGATCAAGGGCGACAAGGGCCCGTACTATCAAAGCCAACGCGGTGATATTTATAAGAAGTATGTGGACCGGCTGCTTTCCGAGGGGAAGGCCTACGAATCGGAAGGCGCGATCCGCTTCCGCGTGCCGAAGACGCCCATTTTTGTGCCTGACCTGATTTGCGGCGATCGCGAGATCGACCGGACCAATGAGCCGGACCTCGTCATTCAACGCAAGGACGGTTCGCCGGTTTTCCATCTGGTCAACGTGGTGGACGATCTGGAAATGGGAATCACTCACGTTATCCGCGGAGAGGATCATCTTTCCAATACGCACAAGCACCTGGCGTTGATTGCGGCCTTTGACGCCAAGCCGCCGAGCTACGCGCATATCCCGCTCATCCTGAATCCGAATGGATCAAAGATGAGCAAGCGCGACGAGGGGGCTTCCATCTCCGACTACAAGGAGCAGGGTTATCTGCCCGAGGCCGTGATGAATTACCTCTGCCTGCTGGGTTGGTCACCGAAGGATAATCGCGAGGTGATTTCCATCGCGGAAGTAATCGAGAAGTTTGATTTGCCGCAGGTGAATCGCTCCAATGCGCACTTCGATCTCAACAAGCTTTTCTGGATCAATGGCGAGTACATGCGTGCGGCGAGTCTCGAGGCACTCGAGCCCCTTGCCGTGGACATTCTGCGAAAGAACGGTGTGCTGCCGGAGAATTATGATCCGGCTTATTTCCGCGCCGCGCTGTCCATCGTAAAGGAGAAGATCAAGCTGGGACGCGAATTACCCGAATGGATGGGTTACTTCTTCCGCGAGGATTTCGAATTTGATGCCGCCGCCGTGAAGAAGGTTTTCACGCCCGAAGGTCTCGTCAATCTGGGCAAGCTACGCGAGAAGCTGGCGGCTTTGGATGAAAAGGGATTCTCTGCCACCGAGCTGGAAAACGAATTCAAGACGCTCGCGGCAGGAACCGGCCTCAAGGTCGGCGCCTTCATTCATCCCGCACGATTGGCCGTTTCCGGCCGCTCCGTAGGCCCGAGCCTCTATCATTTGCTGGAAGTACTGGGCAAGGATCGCGTGCTGGGACGGATGGAGCGGGCGCTGAGGCAGTTTGGCGCGTAAGACCGATTCCGACCCTCGCCTCTCTTTCAGTTCAGAATGGTAAAGATGCCCGCTCTCTTTTCACTCATTCTGTCGTACTTTTTCTACAGGAAGAGATGAGCCACAATTTGCCTTTTTATCGCATAGCGGTTTGGTTTCTTGCCTCCCGCCTCTTTGTGGTGGTCATCGCTGGACTGTCTTTGCAATGGATCCCCCCTGGCACCTATTCAGTGGAACCTGGAATCGGCAACTGGTTCAGTCATTGGGACTCGGGCTGGTATCTCAGCATCGCGAGAATCGGCTACTATGTTCACCCCCAAGGTCAATGCAATGTGGTTTTCTTTCCTCTTTATCCCCTTTTGATGTACTTGCTCGGCTTTCTCACATCCGATCTCCGGACTGCCGGCTACCTTGTTTCCAACGGCTTTCTTTTTGCTTCCTGCCTTATGCTCTGGAAGTTGGTGGCACGAGATTATGGAAGCCGGGCGCTGGCTGATCGGGCCGTGTTCTTCCTGTTGCTCAGCCCGTTAACCGTTTTCTATTCGAGCATCTATACAGAAAGTCTCTTTCTCTTTCTTATGCTGGCGGTGTCTTACCTTGCCAATGGTCGGCGATGGCTCGCGGCAGGTCTGTGTGGATTTTTCGCGGCACTGGCACGTCCCCCGGGCATACTGCTGTCGATCTTGATTGCGGTGGAATATGGCGCCCAATTCATACGAGCCCCGGGAACCGGGCGTACCGGCCAACCTTTCAGTTGGGGCGAAGCAGGTCGCGCACTAGTCGGCGTAGCCTTGCCGGAGATCGGGCTGGGTGTTTATGCGCTTTATTTACACGTAAAGTTCGGTGACTCGCTGGCTTTTGTACATGCGCAGGCGGGATGGTCCCAGCATCTGGCTCCTTTTTGGGAACTGCCTTGGGCGATGCCCGATGATCATCCGTTTCACGTCGTCTGGATTTCCGCGGCGCTCTTGATCAGCCTTCTTTTTTTCGTACTTGGCATTGTGTTCCGGCTACGCCCAAGTCATTTGGTACTGACCGCTGTCTTTATTGTGCTGTATGTGTCACTCAGTAATCCGGCAGCGATTCCGCGCTTCCTCAGCGTGCTTTTTCCTTTTTACATTATCGCGGCCGAAATATGTCTGCGCCGGCCGCGTTGGGAGCCATTTTTACTTGCGGCTAGCGCGGTGCATGCGGCCTTTTCAACCGTGCTATTCGTGGACGGATATTGGTTTACCTAAGAATTAAAGGGGGCGGGCATCTTTAATTTTAAATCGAATAGGAAAAACGTTAGTTCCCTTTTTCCCGGGAAAGAAAGCACAAGGGTGACCTTCAAGCTGGCTTTCGATACGATGCATAAATGAGCAACCCGTCCCGACCCGCACCGGGTGAGATCTACGAGCATTACAAAAAAAAGACCTACCGCGTTTTCTCCATGGGGCTCGATGCCAGCCGCCAAGAGGACATCGTGATTTATCAGGCACTGTATCCAACCGACTATGATTACTTTTCCCGTCCATTAACAGAGTGGAACGACCAAGTACAATCGCTCGATGGCAAAGGCCTCGTCCCCCGCTTTCGAAAGATATAGCCGCGGGCAACAAGCAGCCCAGGCTGGCTAAAAGGATTCAATGCCCCGCAGGCACGGCGGGAATGTTGTAGCTCTGGTTGATCAGCCACATCTTGTCCCCATCGCTGGCGCTGTTGCCGGGACTCATATGATTATACTCAGTCTCGGTGATGAAGCGGGAACTGCCGTCCGCAAAGGTATAATTGGCGCCGCCAAAATAGGCCTTCTTGTTGAGGATGTCGTCCTGGTTTCCCTCGACGAAGTCCATGTAAAACTGGGTGTTTCCGTTGATCTTTTGTCCCAATAAAATCAGATTGGTGGCGTTCGTGATGTTGAGAAGACCGACCTGCACGTTCTGATCAGTGTAGGCTCCGAGATCGCTGAATCCGTTGAAGAAAAAGGAGCTGCCATTGGCCGTGTTGGAAATTATTGTCGCAACGGGAAGCGAGCTGTTGATCGGATCGCCCGGATCCACGTAGTTTTTCGGGTCGGTGATGTAAGGCAATAAGAGCTTCGGCCACTTGTCGTTGCCAGCTGTGGTTACTCGCCCGGGAAAGCGTCCGTTGTTATCGTTGGCGTAGAGCGTAAAGGCCATCCCCAGCGTACGCATTCGGGCGATGCACCCTGCTTCGTTCGCGCGCAGAACAACGGCGTGATAGGCGGGCATAATCGTCGCGACAAGAATCGCGATAATGCCCATCACGACCAAAAGCTCGACTAAGGTAAAACCAGATCTTCTGCCACGGTGCATCATCTTCCGTATAAACTCGCGAAAGATAAATTAGTCGCGAAATAGTGAGAGATAGCGTGCGTCAAAACGACGCTTATAATTTTTGCCGCGTCGCTAAAAAGAGTCACAATGACTCTTTGGCGTAGAGTTCGTAAGTCGCATGTTATTTATAATGAAATACTTATTTTTTAAAATCAAAAAGGCATGCTGCTTGCGACATGTACATAAAAGAAAGGATACTCTATGAAACTCGTACGTTATCACAACTCACCACTCTACAATCCTTCGGTCAGTCATACGACTTTGCGCGATGAAATGGACCGTCTCTTTGACGTGGCCTTTCCCGCGCTGAGCACGCTGCAACGCGATGGATTTTTTGATAATTGGCAGGGCGAATTCCCGGTGGATCTCTACCAGGAAAAGGACGCCTTTGTCGTCAGGGCAGAGCTGCCCGGATTCCGCAAGGAAGACCTCTCGGTCGAAGTCGCGGATGGAATCCTGACAGTCACCGGTCATCAAAAGACCGAAGTGACAGCCGACAAGGAAAAGAAGTCCACGCAGGAACGCAAGGTCAGTCGCTCGATCTCGCTGCCGGAACATCTGCAGGCGGACAAAATCACCGCCAACTATGAAGCCGGCATCCTGACGGTCAAGCTGCCCAAGAGCGAAGAAGTTAAACCGAAACAAATTGCCATCGAGGTCAAATAACCCGATCGCCCCAAAGAAAGGAAATTACATGAATCTACTCACGAAAAAGGAAACTCCCGTTGCGGCGAACCGCGTGGTTACTCCCCGATACGATGTCCACGAAACAGCAGAAGCTTATGTCGTCACGGCCTCCGTGCCGGGCGTCGACAAGTCCTCGTTCGAAACCACAGTCGATGGCGACACGCTGACGATTGTCGGTCGACGTGCCGCAACACCAGCCGACTGGACGCCGGTCTACCGGGAAATCCCGCAAGCCGACTTCAAGCTCGTGCTGGAAGTGGACCGCCGATTTAACCGCGAAGCCATCAAGGCCGAACTCAGCCAGGGCGTTCTTACGCTCACGCTGCCGAAGGCCGAGGCCGTGAAACCGCGGAAAATAGAAATTCTCGGTTAAGTTAGTTGGCTATCGGTTAAATGCCCGGTCGAAAGGCCGGGCATTTTTTTGCGATTACCAGTCGTCATGCCAGGTGTCATCGGGTGGAACGGTCTTGCCATGGAGCTTGTCCCAATAACCCCGAGAGTCATAAGGCCCGCAATGCTTTTCGTATTCGGCGCGCCAAGCCTTGAAAACGGTTCCGGCGGCGTGGACATTATCAAGCGCCTTTCTTAGATCTTCGCTCGCGTCGTTCCAGACATCGCCAGCCTTTTCCATCTTGATCCGGGCCTTGGCGGTGGCGTCGACCGAATCGTCCCACTTCTTGGCGGCTGGATCGTAATCCTTACCGGTGGCTTTCTTCACGGCTGCCTTGGCGTCCTGCATTTTTTTGACTGTATCGAGAAAATCGTTGGCAGCCTGGATGTATTTGGCGGAGGCATCAGCCTCGGCGGCGGAAGCAGCCTGGTATCTTTGGTCCGCCTTGTAGAGTTCCTCCTGGGCCGCGCGAACCTTGGCGAGAAGCTGAGCACAATTGTCGGCGTCGTCGCTGGTTTGAGGCATGGCCATCACCGGCGGCTCTTTTTCCGGGGCAGGCTTGGGAACGGCTTTTTTCGGAGCTGGCGTATCGTCGTCAGAGCTCTTTTTCTTTTTCGCCTTGGTGGAGCTGTTGTTGCTGCTGTTCGCGTGACTGAAGTCGAAAGTGAAGCCGATACCTCCGCCCATGCCGCCGCCGTGGTTATTGTCATCCCTGTCATCCGCAGAGCAGGGCACTCCCGCTAGTCCCGCGATGATTAAGGCGCTGGCGAGGGACGTCGTTATTTTTTGATAGGGCAGGAGGTTCATAGGAACGATTTAGAGTTTTACCAGTTCGACCCGGCGATTTTTGGCACGGCCCTCCTCGGTATCGTTGGAGGCGATGGGTTTTGTCGCGGCGAGGCCTTCGGGTTGCAGGCGATCGGCCGTGATGCCGTAACCAGTGACAAGTGAGCTGACCACGGCCTTGGCGCGACCGAGCGAGAGCGTCTGGTTGTGCTCGGGCGAGCCAGTATTGTCGGTATGACCGACGACCTTCAACTTGAGGGTCGCGTCGCCCGTGAGCAGTTTGCCTACTTCATCAAGAGTCGGTTTGCTTTCCGGTTTCACCTCGGTCTTGTCCGTGTCGAAATAGATGCCGTAGAGATTCACCGAGCCGGTCGAAGCGATCTGCTTGGACATATCGCTTGCCGTGCCATCGACCATTTTGTTGGTGACGCCCTTGACCTGGAGCGCATCGATGAGAATTCCGACTTCGCCAGCCTTGAGCGGGCCGCGGTCACCGGTCATTTCACAAATCGCGATATGGATATGGATGTCCCCTTCAGGATCGTGCTTGATCGCACTGATGTCGTAGGTGTTTTGATATGCGCCGGCCCAAAAATCGGTCACGAAGCCGCCCGCTTGCGCCTGTGTGGCAATGAAGACATTGTCGACACCAAGATCTTTCATGGTGCCGCTGTGAAGGATGTCGAAACCCTTGCTTTTTAGTTCCGCCTCGTAATTGCGGCAAACCTCGAGTGCCGAAGTCTTTTCCGGAGCCACGCGATAGATGATACGGATAAGCTTTCCTTCGAGCGCGACAGGTTTGGTGACGTCTTTTTCGTAAAAGGTGAGCGTGTCGAAATTGCGCGCCTTATATTGGACAATTTCGGAACTGTCGAAACGCTTGGTGTAGGGGTTGTCCTTGCTGCCGGGAATATCGGCGGCAAGGGCGGGCAGGGTGAGTATGGCTCCCATCAGGAGCATAAGAATGAGTCGCTTTTTCATGGGGAATAGTGAAGGGCGGATGTTGTTTGGATTTTTCGGGACAGAAAATGACTACTTGTGGTTTTCATCTCCGCCTTTCGACGGCGGTGCTGGCTTACCTGGTTCCTTGGGGCCATAGACGCGTTCGAGATCGTCATCGACGTCGACCGTCGGATAGGACCCGCAATGCTTTTCGAATGCCGCCTTCGCGGTATCGAACGCGCTTTGAGCCTCTTTTTGGGCCTTTAAGGCGGCGTCATAGTCGGCTTGCTTGGCTTTCACGTCGGCGAGCGCATCCGCGTAATCCTTGGATTGCTGCAACTTCGTCTGTTCCTGTTGGAGATTGTCCTTGGCTTGGTCGGCTTGCTTTTGAGCTCCAGCGACATCCGTTTTTCCTCCTTTGGCTGCCGTCCTGCGCGCATTGTCAGCGGCTCCGCGGGCCTTGTCGTAATTTTCCTGGGCATCATGCGCCGCTTTCTCCACGTCGCGCAGATGCTGCTTGGCGTCATCCAACGCGTATTGGGTGAGCTTTGCTTTCCGGGTCTGGACGAAAAGGTTTTCCTGCGCAGCCCTCGCTTCTTCGTAGAGTTTCTTGCAGTCACCGGTCAACTCGTGCCCTGCAGCGGTTGGCCCGGGCCCGGAATCGATCCATCCCACCAAGCTGGGTAACTCTGGGAGGTTCCCCGGGCAATGGCGTTTGTACCGGGCCATTTCCTGGAGAAGGATGTAGAGCAAGTTGTCAGCCTCTTTTCGCAGCGCGGCCAGCTCGTGTTCTTCCTGGACGATTTTCGCATCCTGATTGATCAGCTTCTGCGTTTCAGACTCCTCACTTTCCGACGGGCCGGTATCGCTTTCATCCGGGCCATCGACGTTATCCTCATCCACTATCTCCTGGGCGTCCCTGTTTCCGAGGTCGGCCTCAAGGGCGACGATTTGATTCAACAGCTTTTCCAAGTCATTCAGATCGCCAATAATTTTGGTTAATAATTCGCTGCAATCGGTGGAGGTAGTCGAGGGATGGTTGGGGTCGTACGGCGGAGTCCTTCCGGGGCTGTTGGGATCTGGCGTGACAGACGTTCCTCCATCGGTCGTTGAGCCACCCTTTCCGGTTCCACCATCGGCGCCACCGGTCTTTCCGTTATCTCCTCCCGGTTTGTTGTTATTGCCATTCGGCTTACCGTCGTCGCCGGGCTTATTGGAATGGTCTGTAGTCTTCCCGTTATTGTCACCGGGTTGGTTGGTATTGCCGCCGGCTTTACCGGTGTCATCGCCGGGCTTCGGCGTATTTCCACCGGGCTTGTTCTTGTCGCCATCGGGCTTGTTGCCTTGGCCTGATTTACCGGGTTCATCCTTGGGAACGGAACCGCCCGGGCTGGCCGGCGCATTGGGATCCGGTGCTGGCGGGTAGGGCGGATAACTTACCTTGCCGCCATTGGGATAGGGCGGGAATGACGGCCCCGGTTTGTAGTCGCGACAATGGGCATTGTACGCGGCGAGAGCTTTTTCATATTTGTCGAGCGCCTCATTATATTCCTTCGCCCAGTCGGCCACGCTTTGAGCGGCGGCGGTGACGGCATCTTTCGCGGTATCATAGGCCGCTTTGGCTTTTTCGTAAGCAGCCTGCGCATCGGTCAGCGCCTTGGCGGCGGTGGGATCGTCCGGGTGCCGTGCCGCTTGCATATTGGCATTGAGTTCATTGATCAGCGCCTCATGCAGGGCTTGATAGGCCACATTTGCATCGTCAATCGCATCCTGGCGCGCCTTGATCGCATCGGCCAATCCCTCGGGTGCATATTGCAGACTGGCCAACAACGCGACCAGCGCCTTGTAACGCTCCGGGCAGTCACTGTCGTTGGCCTCCTTTTTGGGGGCAGGGGCGTTGCCGCCTCCCTTCTTTTTCTTTTCTCCTGAATTGGAGAGCGCGTTGAAAATTGCCAACGGATCAATCGTGATCCCGACACCGCCACCTCCGCCGTGATCTCCGCCCCGATCATCGTCGCTGTAACCAAATACCAAAGTACCGACGACCAAACATCCCACCAGAAACAGCGTGGCCGTCCTGCGGTATGTGGGAGAGTGGACCATGATGTGAAGACTCAGTTCGGATCGATCTTTCCCCTGACTGAAATGACCTTGTTATTAACGAGAACGATGATGACATCGGAAGCCTTCGCGTGATACGTCAGCCGGGTGCCGACAAAACCAAGCGCGTGTTCGTCGTGAGTGTCATCCGGCTTGCCGAGAATATCCTGCACCTGTTGGGCCGACATTCCGGGGTCAATTTTAGCCAGGTTAGTCGCGCTGAGTTTGGGTCCGCAGGAAGATAACGACAAACCAATCGCGCAAATTGCAGCGAAGCAAACGACTTTCTCGCATAGTTTCTTCATCAAAATTGAAGTAGCTATTAGGTGCCACGACATTATTCCGACAAATGAGTATTCGGCAAATTTAATATCTAAATTTTCAACGCCTTAAGGCCTAATTAGAGATAATAGCTTTCGCGGCGGACAAACACTTAATTAGCGCTGAGGCACTTCGCACAACCCGACTTCCTGACGTTGATGATGGCCCAAGGCATCATACGTGGCGTACTTATAAAGCTCGCTGAGCGTGGGATAATTGTAGCAGGTCTGGATAAAGAGCTCGGCCTTGGATTTGTTGAGGAGCGCAGTGAGGCCCAGATGGACCAGATCGGTCGCGTTTTCCCCGATGATGTGGACGCCCAGCAAAGTCATGTCCTCGGATTTAAAAAGGAGTTTCAGGAAGCCCGACTTCTCCCCGATAATTTCTCCGCGTCCATTGTTCCGATAAAAGGCTTTTCCTGAAACGTAGGGGATGTTCTTTTGTTGCAGGCTCTCCTCGGTGTCTCCCGCCATCGCACACTCGGGAATGGTGTAAACGCCGAGCGGCAGGATGTTGGCGACCTCCTTCTTATATTGGAGGTCAAAGGCGTGCACCATCGCGACGCGGGCCTGCTCCATGGAGGTGGAGGCCATTCCCGGAAAACCGATCACATCTCCCGCAGCATAAATGTGCGGAACCGCTGTCTGATAGCGTTCATTGACGACAACATGCCCGCGATGAGTCGTGGCGATGCCGACTTTCTCCAGGCCAAGGCTCGCCGTGTTTCCATCGCGACCCGCTGCGACCACGGCCAGTTCTGCGGTTACACCCCGGCCACCTTTCAGGGCAACGTGAATCTCCCTGGAAGTGCCCGTAATCCCCATCACTTCTTCGGGAATAAGGCACTCAATGCCGTTCGCCTTCATTTGCAGTTGAAGGTTGTGGGAGACTTCGTGATCAAGAAAGCTGAGCAACCGGATGTGATTAATGAGGGTGACCTGCACGCCCAAGGCACCAAAGACGCAGGCATATTCGCACGCGATGGTGCCTCCGCCCAGGATGACCATCGACTTGGGAATCTGCTCCAGCTGAAGGATCCGGTTGGAATCCACCACGCGCGGTTGATCGGCGGGAAAGTAGGCGGGATGATGCGGCGTTGAGCCGGTGGCGATGAGGATGACATCCCCATGCAGGCACTCGAATTCGCCCGTCTGTTTGGTGACGATAACCGAGTGCGGATCGACGAAGTGGGCTATTCCTTGATGGATATCGACTCCGTGCCGCTGAAGATTCTGGTCGATCCGGCAGCGTTGCTGATCCATGACGGTGCCGGATCGGCGCACGAAATCCTGAAAGCTCAGGGACTCGTCCAGACTAAAGGTCAGGCCGTGAAGCTCGCGGCGACGATACCCGGTCAGCCAGAGCGCCGTTTCGCGCATCGATTTGGAAGAGGCGCCGCTGTGGACCGCAGCACCGCCCAGAAGCGGCTCCTTCTCGATCAGTGCGACCTTCTTGCCAAAATAGGCTGCCTGGGCCGCGCCTTTTTCGCCGGCGGGGCCCGATCCTATCACGACAAGATCATAACGTTGACTATCCACCCCCTTAATAGACGAAGCTTGAGGCTAAAAAGCCATCAAATATTCTTCGCCGCTTAAAGGTTTCGTGGGTACGACGAGTCAATCAGGCCTTCAGCCCATCGATAAAGAACATCTCGATCTCGCCCTTGCCCTTGCAATCGATCAAACCGCGTGACTCGGAGATGACGCGGTCGCTGACCCAGCAGTGGAAGTCGGCAGAAGCGTTGATGCGGCCGGGATCGCCCGCCGATTCGACGCGAGAAGCCGTGTTGACGGTGTCGCCCCAGACGTCGTAGGCGAGCTTGCGAACACCGACGACACCTGCAATGAGCGGGCCGACATGCAGGCCAATACGCACATCCCAAAATTGAAGGCCCTTAGCTTCGCGCTCAGCTTTGCGCTTAGCCATGTAATCGCGCATTTCGATGGCGGCTTGAAGGACGTGCAGGGCGTCGTCGGGGGTCGAGCGCGGAATGCCGGCCACGGCAAGATAACCGTCACCGATGGTCTTGAGCTTTTCCACGCCGTACTTGCCCATGACCCAATCGAAATGACAGAAACATTCGTTGAGTTCTTCCACCAACTCGGCCGCTTCCATCGCTTCGGCGACTTTGGTGAAGCCGACAAAATCGGTGAAGAGGACAAAGACCGGCTCGTAGCGCATCGGCTTGACGTGGCCATTGGCGCGCAGTTCCTGGGCCACTTCCACGGGAAGGATGTTGTGCAGCATGTCCTCGGCCTGCTGTTTGGAGGTCTGGAGCTCCTGGACCGTTTGGGCGAGTACCGCCTGGCTTTCGGCCAGCGCGTCCTTGGCCATGATGGCTTCGTTCTGCGCCTCGATGACGTCTCGAAGCTCAAGTTCACGTTCGACGAGGGCGGTCAGCTCGTGCAGGAGTTCATACTCATGTGGAGTGAAGACACGAGGCTTTTGGTCGACGATGCAAAGCGTGCCGACCTTGAGTCCCTCGGGACTGCGCAAAGGCTGTCCTGCGTAAAAGCGAACAAAGGGATCTCCGATCACCATGGGGTTTCCGGCAAAGCGAAGGTCCTTGCGAGCATCCGGGATGATCAGGGCTTCATCCTGCAAAATGGCATGGCCACAGAAAGAGGTATCGCGCGGGGAACTCTGCGCCTCGAGACCGATGCGCGATTTGAACCATTGCCGGTCTCTGTCAACGAGCGAGACGTAGGAAATGGGAACTTC
>Ga0068858_100004008_pt1 | contig 14532 bp, 13 predicted proteins | sample KBSSwiS12_FD_66589 | JGI IMG/M metagenome (GOLD analysis project Ga0068858, IMG submission 66589) | Switchgrass rhizosphere microbial communities from Kellogg Biological Station, Michigan, USA - KBS Switchgrass S1-2 | ecosystem: Host-associated > Plants > Roots > Rhizosphere > Soil ... | reverse complement strand
AGGAATGAAACATGTTCCCTCCCCTTTCAAACGATTGCAAAGTGTAATGTATCACAACTTAAGGGAGCCCTCAGCCTCCTGTGATAAACTTCATTCCGGAAACACTTCATGAGATCCACCCTGACCGCCTTAGTCGCAACGCTCTTGTGCGCCGTCGGCAACGCCCAGCAACCGCAGATGTCCGAGGAGGTGTTCAAGAACATCCAGGTCCTCAAAGGCATCCCCGTCAGCCAGTTCATGGAAACCATGGGCTTCTTCTCCGCCTCGCTAGGCGTCAACTGCACTTACTGCCACGTCCAGGAAGCCGGCGGCAACTGGGCCAAATACGCCGACGACAACGCCCACAAACAAATGGCGCGCCGCATGATTCTCATGGTGCAGTCCATGAACAAGGCAAACTTCGGCGGACGCCGCGCCCTGACGTGTTACTCCTGCCACCGCGGCGACGAGCGCCCCAGAACCACGCCCAGCCTGGCGGATCTGTACGGCCCCCCCATTTCCATCGACGCCGACGACATCTTCGAACAGGACCCCAAAGCCCCGCCCGCCAATCAAATCTTCGACAGATATTTAAAAGCGTTAGGCGGCACCCTAACCAGCTTCACTGCCAAAGGAACTTTCCAAGGCTACGCCGAGCAAGACAAAAGCCCAGTAGAAGTTTTCGCGAAGGCCCCCAACCAGCGCGCCACCATCATCCATAGAAAGGTAGGCGACAGCACCACCGTCTACGACGGCCGCGTGGCGTGGTCAGCCGCCCCGTCGACCGAAGTCCCCGTGACCCTGCTTCCCCTAACCGGGTCCGATCTAGACGCCCTAAAAGTCGATGCCGAGCTGACCTTCCCCGCGAACATCAAAAAGATGTTCATGACCTGGCGCGTGGGCTTCCCGTCGACGATAGACGACCGCGACGTCATGGTAGTTCAAGGAACCAGCCCCAATCGCTCTCGCGTGAAACTGTACTTCGACAAAGAGACCGGCTTGTTATCACGAGTAGTCCGCTACACCGATTCCCCCGTAGGCCTGAACCCCACCCAAATCGATTATTCCGATTACCGCGATGTCGCCGGCGCCAAGTTCCCCTTCCACTGGACCCAGACCTGGCTAGACGGCCGCTCCACCACAGAATTGACCGAACTAAAGCCCAACGTCCAAATCGACCCCGCCAAATTCGCAAAACCAATAGCCCCTAAGTAGAACGCTCACATTCATTTACCGTTTCAACCTTCTCCATTCCCAGAACTGTTGATGTAGATTGAGTGCAGTGTCGGGCCCACCCATTGGGCACCCCGGCCGCGAGGGCGGTAGAATCACTCGAGCAACGCCGCCAGCGCTAGATCAATGGGGAGAAATGGCGCACCTCAAACGCCATCCCTCTCGCGTACGTCCTACTGGGTCGTGCGGGCTCGCAAGAGTCTCAGGGGTTACTGACGATTGGTGGGGCCCCAACAGGAACGGCGAAAAACGATTTAGCCGCGAATGAACGCGATTGAACGCAAATAGAAAAAGGGCGAGTCGGATTTACGTTCATTCGCGTTCATTCGCGGCCAATCTTTCTTAGTTCGTACTAGGCGGACGCTGATACTTCGTATTGATATACTTCCCAGCCTCTTCAAGCGCACCCTGAGTGTTGTCCTTGGTGCGCAGCGCCTGCCGGTATTCGTTCACAGCGCGATCCCGCTGATCGGTGATATCGAAAATCTTCCCCAAGTTGATGTGCGCCCAGACCTCAGTCCACTTAGGCTCCAGATCCCCATTGAGCACTTCCCGGAATCCATTCGCGGCAGATTGATAATTGTTCTGCAAGAAGAACAACTCCGCAACGCGATAGTGAGCCAGCGAACTATTCCGTCGAACATCAATCGCTTTTTGGTATTCCTTCAGAGCCTCAGCGAACTCACTCACTTCTGCAAACTGCTCTCCGCGCCGGATCGCCACCGCCACCCGCATCGCATCATCGAAGCGCAAAACTTGTTCCTTGGGATCGAGCGACACAGTCTTGGGTTTGCCGAAAGTCTCCATCGCAAACTCCGAAGAAGTGCCGACAACCTCGATGGTCTTCTCCTCCGGATTGCCCTCCGTCTCGACGTGCAGCTTCACCGGCATGCGGAACGTATCCAGGTCCTGGGCGATCTTACCCATCACGCGGAAACCCTTCTGCGTGCGGAAAACCGTATATTCCATCTTGAATTCCGGAGCCCCGCTCGATTCAATCCACTGCACGAAGAACCCTTGCAAACTCTGCCCCGCGAATTCTTCCGCGAGTTTACGGAACTGGTCCGTATTCACACTCTTCCAGGCAAACCGCTCCGGCAGCGCCTTCAGGATCTTGTTGAAATTCTCATCGCCCGCAATGAAGCGCAGCATATTCAAGACCGCCGCCCCTTTGCTAGCTGTAGCCGCCCAGAACTCCGGCGAGTAATCTTCCAGCCTTGCCGATTGGATCAACGGCGGCTGATCCACCGTCAGCGCCTCGACGTAAGTATCGTGAATTTCCTGATCCAGCGCGCTCACACCGTTCACGTGCTCCAGGTACATAATCTCGGAATACCGCGCGAGGCCATTCTCGATCCACATATGGTTGCGAGTCACCGGCGAAACCAGCGCGCCCCACCACTGCCGAGCCACTTCGTTCGCCACCAGCCGCATGTTCACCGGCTGTGTCATGCCCTTAGGTGCTAGGAAAATAATCCCCGGCCCCGCATATCCATTCGGAGTACCAGCCTCCGTTTCAACCACCACTAGGTTCTTCTTGAACGGCAGTCCGAACAAGTCCGTGAAAAACACCATGCACTTGGCGATTTCCTCGCCGTAAGCCTGCGACACCGCCGCGCCCGTCCGCACATAAAGCTGCGTCGTCACGCCGTCTGCCGACACAGTCTTTGGCTCCCCACGCACCACCGCAATGCTACCCGGGAAAGACGCCTGCGTAAACTGAAACCGCTCCGTGCGCATCCCCGCCGGAGCATTCGCGTCCACCACGCCGTTCCCGCTAGCCACCACGTGGTACCCATCCGGCACCGTGACTTTGAAATCGGAAGCAAAGCGATCCACCGTGTAATCGCTTACCGGGAACCAGCGCGCCGGATACATAAAGTACGCCACATCCGGAGTAATCGCCGCAAACTTGATCCCGAACACTGGCGAATCTTCCTGCCCCGTCAGCTTCCCGCTATACACAAACACCAGCGTCGCCGGCTGCCCCTTCGGCAGCACCTGCGGCATACTCAACCGCACACTCATGTCCTCGCCAAAGCGCGACGCCGTAATCTGCCGCCCTTCGACGTCGGTCACGCGCGTCAGATTCAGCGCGTTATTCAACTCAAAGGTAACGCTAGAAGTGTTATCCAGCGGAATGAAGGTAACTTTCGCAGTAGCGCTCAGCGTCTGCGCAGCGGGATCGATCTGCGCGTCCAGCGCCACCGTCTGCACGTCGATTCGCGCGCGCGCCTGCTGCGCCCGCTCCTGCGCGAACCCCGTCAACGCAACCAGCACGAACAACCCAAGGACGCCCGTCCCAGCCCGCAGAGAACCGCGCGCGCCAGCAAGCGGTCCCGCAATGCCAAAAAAACTAGCTGACTTCATTGCTTAATACCATTTTCCACTAAAACCTGTTCTATGCACTCCGCCGCCACGTCCATCGGATCCCGCTCGCTAGAAAGCCGTTGCTTCACGTCGTCCAGATCCGCTTTCATCTTACGCCTAGCGCCCTCGTCACCCAGCAACCGCAGCGCCTCGGCCGCGATTCGTTCCCCGGTCATATCGCCCTGGATCAACTCCGCCACTATCTGCCGCTCAGCCACCAAATTGACCATCGACAGGAACGGAGCCTTCACCATCCAGCGCCCCAATCTCCAACTTAGCGCGTTTACGCGATAAAAGGTCACCATCGGTGCGCCCAGCAACGCCGCCTCGATGGTGACAGTACCGCTCGCCGCCAACGCCACCTCCGCGTGCGCCAGGCAATCCCAAGTGGACCCCTCTTTCACTTGGATGGATGCCGAGCGCGCGGGTTCCCAAAAAGTTGTGTTTTCAGCCCCAAAACCCGCCGGCAGAGCCAAAATAAATCGCAAATTGGGAACGGACCGCAGCCGTTCCACCGCGTCCAGCAGGTAAGGCATATGCCGAGCCACCTCCCCGTGGCGGCTTCCCGGCAGCAAAACCACCAGACGTTCGTCCGCCGCGAGCCCAAATTCCGCCCGCGTCAGCGACGATTTCACAATCCGCGCCAGCGGATGCCCGATGAACTTCGCCGCGACGCCATACTTCTGAAAAAACGCCTCTTCGAAAGGAAAAATGCATAGCAGCCTTTGCAGCGTCCTTCGCATGGTTTTGACGCGCCCCCGCCTCCAAGCCCAAGCCTGCGGAGCGATCAGATACACCACCGGCACCCCCAGCGCGTGCAGTTTTTTTGCGAGCCGCAGATGGAAATCCGGCGAGTCCGTCAATATAGCCAGATCCGGCCGCCGCGTTTTCGCCGCCCCTACCAGCTTGCGAAATTCCCCGTAAATGCGAGGAATGTGGGAAAGCACTTCGACGATCCCGACCACTGCCAAAGACCGCTGATCCACCACCGCCTCGACCCCAGCGCCTTGCATTCTCGGCCCCGCACACCCAAAAAATTCCGCCTGAGGATGTCGCGCCTTCAACGCCTCGACGACCCGCGAAGCGTAAAGGTCCCCCGAAGCCTCCCCCGCCGAAATGAGCACCCGCACAAGACCAGTGTAGTGCGGGAGGGACAGTATCCTCTGTCCCCTGAACTGCGGGGACAGAGGATACTGTCCCTCCCGGCCTCATCTTTTCCAACACATCCCGATTAACACCTCCAGCATGCACGGCGGGCTGTGATAAATTTGCCGCGTATGGCAAAGAACATCATCATCTGCTCCGACGGAACCGGCAACACGGCCATCAAAGGACGCGGGACTAACGTCTTCAAAATGTTCGAAGCCATCGACCTCAACGGCCACCGCACCAACCCCGCCCTCGACCCGCAAGTAGCCTTCTACGACGACGGCGTCGGCACCGAAACATTCCTGCCCTTGAAACTCCTGGGCGGCGCCTTCGGCTTCGGCTTAGCCAAGAACGTGCGGAACTTGTACACAGACCTGGTTCGCATTTACGATCCCGGCGACCGCATTTATCTCTTCGGCTTCAGCCGCGGCGCGTTCACTGTGCGCACCGTCGCCGGACTCATCGCCAAATGCGGCGTTCTCGACCGCGACAAATTACCCACTACCGATGCTCTGCGAAAAATCGTCGGCAAAGCCTACAGCACCTATCGCCGTTCGTATCGAACCTGGTTGGGGCAGATGCTCCACTCCCACCAGCGCGACCTGGACGCGATGCAGGATTTCAAGCAAGCCCACAGCCTCCCCGGCGATATTCGCATTCACTTCATGGGCGTGTGGGACACCGTCGACGCCGTCGGCGGCCCGTTTCATTCGAGCGATATTATCAACGCGTTATTCCACCGTTTCAAATTCCCGGATCATAAACTGAGCGATCTGGTCGACTGGGCGGCGCAAGCTCTCAGCATCGACGAAGCGCGCGCCGCCTTCCAGCCGGTGCTGTGGGAGGCGAAGCCCAATATCGAGCAAGTCTGGTTCTCCGGCGTCCACTCCAACGTCGGCGGCGGCTACCCCAAGCAAGGCATGTCCCTGGTCACGCTCGACTGGATGATGGAAAAAGCCCAGGCGCGCGACCTGCGCCTGCTCGCGGACGACCGCCAGAACTACTGGGAACACGGCAACGTCGACGATAAAATGTACGATTCGCGCGCCGGCCTAGGAGTCTTCTACCGCTGGCAGCCGCGCAACATGAAGCGCCTATGCGAGCAACAGAAAGCCGCACTGCCGCCATCGATCCACCTGAGCGTACTCGAACGCATCGCCCACGGCACCGACGGTTACGCCCCAGGCACGCTCGCCCCCGGCGCCGAAATCGTTTTCACGCCCAGCAACGATCCCGAGCAAGACGCCGCCGTAACCGTCCGCGCCGCCGCAGCGAAAGCCGCCGTAGACGCAGCCTACGCCAAGTCCGGATCGAACCTCAAAAAAGCCCACGGTACGGTTGCGATCGGACGCATAGCCTATTACCTCTACGTGCTTTCTTGCCTGGCAGTAATCCTGGCCGCATCCGTCCCCGCAGGCGCCGGCTCGCGCCGCCATCTGTGGACGGTCCTGAAGAATGCCGGCACTCTGCTCTACGACGCCGTAACTGCTCAGTGGTCGCCGCTGCTGGCTGCCCTGGAGCGCCTGGTCACCGATCCCAAGCTAATCGGCACGCTGCTAGCCGGCTTCGCCGTCTCCGCCGCCCTCGCCTACTACGTCGATCACAAACGCAGCCTGGTCTTCTCGCGCTACTGGCACGACGCCCGCCAGGACCTGCGCACGGCACTCAAGAGTGCGCGGATTGCGTTGCTGTCTGCGAAATAGAGTCCGCTCCTTGCAGTCGCGGTTCTGTGCAACCACTGGTTGACAGCGCGGGCGCCCCGGCACAGAACCGCGCGCGCAGCAAGCGGACCCCAACAAAAAAAGGGGCGGCCGAAGCCACCCCTCTCTCGTCAACTGTTACTGAAAACTACTTCGGCAGTTCCACCATGCTCAGCGTGGGGCCGGCGCCGTCCTTCGGGCGCGGTAGCGTGCTCGGTCCCGAGGCCTTCAACATCTTGCTGATATCCGTGTTCGACGGAATCAGGAAGCCCAGGAAGCTCGACTGCATCTCATCCCAATTCTGCGGGCCCCAGAACACCGTCTTGCTGGCGTCCGGGTTCCACTTGTTGTTGGGCGAGTTGTCGTAATGCACGATGGTCAGAATGCGCGTGCCCTTGGGAACCACAATCGGGTCCTTCAGGTCGTAGCCCAACTGCCAGTCAAAATCCCACTTGCCTCTGAATACGGTTTCCTTCTCGCCAGTCGGGTAGATCAGGCGCAGTTCGTAGTCCTTGGCGCGCAGGTGCATGTGCGGCTGAATGTAGGTCAGCTTCGCATTGTCCACGCCCACGGTGCTCTCAGCCACGATCTCGGCATTCGCCTCGCCCGCCGGGATCACCATATTCAACGCCGCCGGAGTGCCGGGCGACAGGTAATAGCGCGTCATGGGCTTGCTCTTGGCGAACACAATCCCCACCTTCGAAGTGTCCGAGGTGGCCACGCCGGACGTCGTATAGTGCAGTTCGAAAATGAAGTCCGAGCCTTTCGGGATCATCTTCGCGGAGCCGCCGATATCGAAGCTCTGCGCGCCCAAGCCGGGGTTGAATTTGCCCAAGATGTCATTGCCGTCCATGGCATCGTTGCGGCCGGTCTCTTTGCCTTCATAAGGCTTGCCGGGAACCGCATCCGCCATCCATTTCGAACCCGGCGGCACCACCCAAACTTTTCCGTGATGCAGAACCTTGGGATTGCTCGGCCGCATTTCCGCGCCTTCCACCCACAGATCCTGCGTGATGTTGCCCTTCACGCGAATGTACTGATAATTGATGGTGCCCTTGGCGGGAATCGGAAACGCTTCCGGCATTTCGATCACCATGTCGGGTTTGATCTTCCAGCCCGCGGCGAAGGTCAGCGGAGCCGGCTTGTCCTTGGCGTCGCCTTCGGGCGAACCGTTGTCGGCCCACGCGGAAATGACTTCAATCTCTTCGGGACTCAAGCGCCGGTCATTGGCAAAGTGCCCGTACTTGGGATCGGCGAACCAGGGCGGCATTTTCTGCGTGACCACGGCGGCTTTGAGCGCCTTGGCCCAGGGACGCGCTTCCGAGTAAGTCAGCAGCGACATCGGCGCCACTTCACCGGGGCGATGGCATTCCTGGCAGTTCTTTTGCAGGACCGGCAAAACGTCCTTATTGAATGTCACATTGTTCGAAGCGGCCAACGCTGCCACTCCCAGAAAACAACCCGCAATAGAAACGCTCAGAATCCTCATCCGTTCGTGCCTCCTTGGCGTACGGTCCACCGGGACCTATTGTATCTTGCCTGGAGAAGGAATGGGAGGGCTAAACAGCATAGGACTGCGCGTGGCGCAGACCCGGATTCCGCGCTATCCCGCTCTCTTAAAAACCACTTCCCGGCCGCCACCTGAACCGCCGCGTTTCCCGCGCCCGCCGCGTCCGCCGCCGCCCGAGACCGTCAGCGTGAGGTCGCCGGAACTCGAAAGCGTGCCTTTCCATTGCTGGGTGAATTGGTTGCCGTTGAACTCGCGGACTACCTTGAAGGACACGCTTTCGCCATCAATGGCGCCGCTCGAAATATCCACCGCCCCGCCGCGCGCGCCTTCGAAGGAACCCGTCAGCGTGTTGCCGGATGCCTGCAATGTCAGAGTCTGGGTTTGCGTGCCGCCGCCTCTGCCTTGCACTTCGGCGGTCCATTTGCCGTCGATGTCGGCCGCCAACGTGAGCGAGGAAACGAGCGCCATCATCAGGAACAGATTTTTAACCATGGATTACCACCTGCAAATAGAAAGGCGTGTTCCACTGGGCCTGAAGTTACTGGAGCGTTGACAGTTCAAAAGGCCGCAAGTTACGGTGTTGGTCATGGCGCTGTGCGCGTACTGCCAGAAGGAAACCGAGTTATACAACGGTGGCACGCCCGTCTGCGTCGAATGCTCAGCTGCGCACGCAGCGAAACGCCAACCCTCGCACCACGCGATTTACGCTGCTTTACAGCAGGATGTGGCGGCGGCGACGGAGCGCGCCGATGCAGCGAATGCGGCCTTCCGCGAAGTCATGAAAGACATCCCCAGCCACTTGCCGCACCCGGATGGAACGCGGCGCGTGCTCAACGTGTGCCGCTTGCTCTCGGCCGCCCGCCGGGAAATGACGGACGCGGACTCGCGCCTCAATGACTTCCTGATTCACGGAACCATCCCGGAACACTTGAAGCGATAGCGCTCGCCACTTAGGCGTTGACAGTCTAAATCGTAGCGAGTTACGGTGTTGAGCATGGCGCTGTGTGCATACTGCCAGAGGGAAACCGAGCTGTACCATGGCGGCACCCCGGTCTGCGTCCAGTGTTCAAACGCCCGGGCATCCCAGCCTTCGATTGCCTCTCGCTTAGAACGCGAATTGGCCGCGGCGGCCGAGCGGGCCGATGCCGCCAACGCCGCCTTCCATGCGCTGATGCGGGACGTTCCCAGCAGTTTGCCGCAACCGGATGGAACGCAGCGCCTGCACAACGCGTCACGGGAACTCACCGTCGCGCGCCAGGCCTTGCTGGAAGCGACCTTGCGGCTCAATGATTTTCTGAACCACGGGACCATCCCGGAAGATCTGAAGCGTTAACCAATTCACTCCTTTGGCAGTGCCCGCGCTTCACTCGTAACGTAGCGCTTCTACCGGATCGAGGCGTGCGGCTTTGCTGGCGGGCCAGATGCCGAAGAAGAGGCCGATGCCGACGGAGACTCCGATGCCCAGCAGCACGGCCCACAGCGGAACCAGCGTCGGCAGATTGGGGAACGCAAAGCGGCTGGCGACGGATACCATCCAGCCGAGCGTCATGCCCAGCAGGCCGCCTGCGCTGGTGAGGACTACGGCCTCGGTTAGAAACTGGCGCACGATGTCGCGGCGGCGGGCGCCGATGGCTTTGCGGACTCCGATTTCGCGCGTGCGCTCGGTTACTGACACCAGCATGATGTTCATGACGCCGATGCCTCCTACCAGCAAGCCCATCGAGCTCAGCACTACCATCACTAGCGCGGTTACCGAGGTTAACTGCCGGAACTGTTCGATCATTTGGTCAGCGGTCGAGATCGCGAAATTATCGGGCGCGGAGAACGGGACATGGCGGCGCTGGCGCAGAACTGCGGTCAGTTCGTCGATGGCGGCGGCCATGCGCCCCTCGCGCGGCTGCACGAAAAAGAGATTCTCCTTGGTCTGCGGGAACATCTTGCGCATGGTGAAGTAGGGCAGCAGAATGCGGTTGTCGGTCTGGCCGGGCAGCGAGGTGGCGGGACGCTTGAGGACCCCCACCACTTCCAGTTCGCGGCCGTCGACTAGAATCTTTTTTCCTTCGGCGATTTGGGTTCCGAACAGCGATCCGTAAACGTCTTCGCCGATCACCGCCACGGGAATGCGGTGCTGATTTTCGGCGTCGCTGAAGAAGCGGCCGGTTTTGATGTCGCCTTGGCCGCTGGCGGCGTAATACTCGTCGGTCGCGGCGAGCTGGATCTGATAGGCGTCGTTGCCCTGATAGCGCGCGCGGTCGAGACTGACGCCGCGAAAATTGATCTGCATCAGGTACGGGCTCACGTGTTCGACGGAAGGGCAGCGCTCGGCAATCGCCACGGCGTCTTCATAGGTGAGCGGCTTGCGCAGCAGTTCTTCGGGAGTGCGCCCGCCGAACGCGGGGCCCAGACGGAACTTGAAAACCAGGATGGAATTGGTGCCCAAGTTGCGAATCAATCCGGCTACGGAATTGTCCAGGCCGGCGAGGATGGAGCCGACGCCGATGATGGCTCCGGTGCCAATGATGACGCCGAGGAGCGTGAGGAACGAGCGCACTTTGTTGGCGCGCAGCGTGTCGAGAGCCAGGGCGATTACGGAGAGGAGCAGCTTCATGACTAGCTCTCCGCCCGCATAGCGACGATGGGATCCAGGCGCGCGGCTTTGCGGGCCGGGTAGATGCCGAAAAACAATCCAACGATGGTGGAGAGGCTCACGCCTAGCAGCACGGAATACGCCGGGACCTCCATGGGCACGGGCGTTAGCGTGCGCACCAACACGGCCGCGGTCCACGCGAGTAAGACGCCCAGCACGCCGCCTGCTCCCGACAGCATCGACGACTCGCACAGGAACTGGGTGAGGATATCGCGATGGCGCGCGCCCACGCTCTTGCGCACGCCGATTTCGCGGGTGCGCTCGGATACCACGGCCAGCATGATGTTCATGATCACCACGCCTCCCACCACCATGAATACGCTGACTACGGCGACGGCCATGGCGGCAATGGAACCGGTGAGGGAATCCCAAAGTCCCACCAATGAATCGGAGGTGAGCACGGAAAAATTATCGTCCTGCTGCGGCCTCAGGTGGCGGTGCGCGCGGATCAGGGTGCGCACTTCGTCGACGGTCTGCTGCAGCGAATCGCGATTGCGCGCTTGGAAGTTGTAGCCGATGCCGGAGCGGTCCCCGTAAATCTTGAAATAGGTGCCAACGGGGATGGAGACATAGTTGTCCTGCGATTGGCCGAACAGGCTGCCTTTGGGCTGCGCGGTGCCGATGACTTCGAAGGGCAGTCCGTCGATGGCAATGGTCTTGCCGACGGGGTCGACGTTGGGGAAGAAGCGCTCTTTCAAATCGGAGCCGATGAAGGCGACGGCCAGATGGCGCTGATCGTCGATATCGGTGAAGAAGCGGCCCAAGTCCACTTGCGTGTTGCTCATCACGGCGGCGTTGGAGGTCACGCCTTGGATCGCGACACCGGGGACGGCGTCTGCACTGTAGGTAATCGTACCGAGGCGCGTGCCGGAGATGCCGGCTTCGCCAACGAGCGCGACGCGGGTTTTGACGAACTCGTATTCTTCTTGCGTGAGCTGCGGGTTTTTTTGCTGGGCTTCGAAGAATTTCTTGGCGTCCTGAAAGCCGCCAAATGCCGCGCGCAGAACGCGAAAGCCGTCGGTGCCCATGGTGGAGGCGCTGCTCGCCACGTAGACGTCCATGCCGTGGATGATGGCCATCACGGCGATCAGGGTGGCTGTCGAGAGCATCACGCCGAGCAGGGTGAGGGCGCTGCGGAGTTTGCTCGAGCGTAGGGATTCGAAGGCTAGACGGACGGCTTCGAGGAGCGACACACCCATGTAATCAGGATACGTGCGTGGAGGCGAAGTTGTTCCTGCTATCGGTGCGGCCGCATGCTGCGCATGGCGGTTCGGTGCCGTTGCGCGGAACCCTGAGCGCTAGCGAGGGGAGTTCAGCCAGTCTGTGATCAGCGTGTCCAGCCAGAGGCGTGGGGGGTGGCGATCCAGGAAGCCCAAGTGGCCACCGTGGTCTACGGCTACCAGATGCAGGTATGGATTTTTAGTTAGGGCCGGGTGGGCGTACATTTTGAACGGCACCATGGGGTCGTCTTTGGCTTGCACTAAAAGCGTGGGGATGCGGATGTGTTCCAGGAATTGGTTGGAGGATTGGGTGCGGTAGTAGTTGTCGGCGGTGCCGAAGCCGAAGATCTTGGCGGTGTAGAGGTCGTCGAAATCGTAAATGGTGCGGACTTGGGCTAGGGGCCCTAGCGGGAACAAGCCGGGGGCCAGGGGGTTGCGGAGGCGGACTCGTTCCTTCAATTTCGCGACAAAACGGCGGCGGTAGAGAATGTTTTGGGGCTTTCCGGTGGCTTCGACGGACGCGGCGAGGTCGATGGGGGCGGAGACGGCGCAGACTCCGGCGAAGAGTTCCCCGCCCTGCTCGCCTAACTCGCCGGCTAGCTTCAATACAATGTTGCCTCCTAGGGAGTAGCCGACGGCGAAGATGGGCAGGCCGCTGGCTCGTTGGCGTTCGCGGGCTAAGTGAAGCAAGTCGCCGGTTTGCCCTGAGTGATAGTTGGCGTTGGGATGCCACGGTGACGCTCCGCACCCACGCATGTTATAGCGATGCGTCGCGAATCCCGCGGCCAGCGCGGCGGCGGCCATGCTGCGGGCGTAGCCGGATTCGCTCGATCCTTCCAGGCCGTGGACGAGAATTAATTCGGCGTGAGGGCGCTCCGGAGTTTGTGAACAGATCAAAATCTGCACACCGGGCTCGGGCTCATAGAGGACGTCGGTCACCGGCCAGCGCTGCTCGCTCGCGGGGCGCGGCCAGAAATTACCGGCAATGGTTGCCAGGTGGGAATTTTTGAATAGGGGCTCGAACGGACGCAAACCTTATTATGGCTTGCGGCTAAGCAATGATTGAGAGGCTAGCGGCGCTCGCTGCCGTCGCCTACTTCGAAGGAGATGGGGATCCGGCGGAAGCACCTACGGCATTGATAATAACCGTGAATCGGCAGCATCACGCGGCGGTGGAACAGGCGGCACCAGATGCCTCCGAACCAGGCAGTGAAGCCGTGCCGGTGCGGGTAGAGGCCGTGTTCGGTCGAATCCAATTCACTCATGGGTCCTAATGGGCGAGCACTTCGAAGGCCAGTCGGGGGCCGCTTGCTTCGCGCGCGGTTCTGTGTGGGACTGGGTGGATGCACCACAGAGGTTGCACAGAACCGCGACTGTAAGGAGCGAACGCGCTGGAGCTGATGCTGCGGCCTCTGCCGCAGTGCAGTAGCATTTGGAGATGAGACATTCGTGGCGGTTGGTTCTGTGCGTGCTGCTTTCCAGCGGGGTGCAGGCGCAATGGATGCACTCTCCCACGCTGGGCATTCCGCGCACGCGCGATGGTAAACCCAATCTGTCTGCTCCGGCGCCGCGCGTGAATGGCAAGCCGGATCTTTCGGGGCTGTGGCAAGTGGAGCCCACTCCGTCCGCTGAAATGGCTCGCTTGTACGGGCCGGGCTTGGGTACGTTCAGCGTTCCCGGCGACGATCTGAGGACCTTCAACAAATACACTCTCAACGTCCTGGCCGACTTCAAACCGGAAGAGGCGCCGCTGCGTCCGGAGGCGGCGCAAATTCTAAAGCACCGCTTCGAAAACCCATTCACGAATCCCACCGCGCACTGCCAGATGGCTGGCCTACCGTTTGGCGGGCTGCTGCCGTTTGCGGTTAAGTTCATTCAAGCTCCCCGCGTGATCGTAGTCATTCAGGAAAGTGACGGCGGGATCCGCCAGATTTTCACGGATGGCCGCAAGCACACCGCCGATCCGACGCCAAGTTGGATGGGGTACTCAGTCGGCAATTGGGAAGGCGATTCGCTGGTGGTCGATACCGTGGGCTTCAACGACAAGGGGTGGGTGGATGCCTTCGGTCATCCGCGCAGCGAGGCCATGCATCTCCAGGAACGCTACCGGCGGCGGGATTTCGGACACATGGATGTCGAGGTCACTTTGGACGATCCAAAAATGTACACCAAGACCTTCAGCATCAAATACACTTTGGATCTGCTGCCGGATTCGGAGATCGGGGAATACGTTTGCGCGGAAAACGAGAAGGATAACGCGCACATCAAATAGCGGGTCAGTGCGGCGGGCTCCCCAGAGAGCACAGCGGATCGCCCACCACGATGTTCTGCCAGCTCAGGGAGCGGATCGCTAGATAAAAACTTTCCGCGAGATTGCGGCCGCTGTAGTAGGCGGGGAGCAGCAGGTCGGGGCGCGGGGTCATGATCAAATACGGCTCGTAGACGTGGCCGGAGCCGCCGGTGGCGCCTTCCAGAAGGTAATCGGCGAGCAGCGATTGCGGTGCTCCGGCGAACCAGGCCCACGGTGTGTTCCAGGCGCGGCTGGGGGTCCATTTGTCGGGGGGCTTGGCGAAAGTGCGGCCGTCGCTGGATACATACTCGGTGACGATGCCGCCGGGGAGCCAGTGGAATCCGGGGAAGCGGCGGTGGTGATTCGCGTCGTTCGAACCCCAACTGGCGTAGCCGATCACGTCGGTCTGGTCCCAGATGGGCTGCGTGGTGTCT
>Ga0068858_100004005_pt1 | contig 14540 bp, 10 predicted proteins | sample KBSSwiS12_FD_66589 | JGI IMG/M metagenome (GOLD analysis project Ga0068858, IMG submission 66589) | Switchgrass rhizosphere microbial communities from Kellogg Biological Station, Michigan, USA - KBS Switchgrass S1-2 | ecosystem: Host-associated > Plants > Roots > Rhizosphere > Soil ... | reverse complement strand
CACGAGGCCATGCTGGCGCAGGAGTCCGCCACCGCGGAGCCGAATTCGGTTCTCCAGGTCGTACAGCCTGGATATGAGCTGAATGGCCGGGTGCTGCGGCCCGCGCGGGTCATCGTTTCGAAGGCCTGAGGCGCTGCCGCTCGAGCACCATATTTTACAAGGGCCTCTACTTGAATAGGTAGGGGCAAGCACCCAACAAGTGTGACTACTGGAACACAACTGATTTCTTGCGGAGTAAACCAATGGGTAAGGTAATCGGCATCGACCTCGGGACCACGAATTCCTGCGTGGCCATCATGGAGGGCGGCAAGCCTCGCGTGATCGAGAACAGCGAGGGCGACCGCACCACTCCTTCAGTTATTGCGTTCACCAAGGACGGCGAGGTTCTGGTGGGCCAGCCGGCGAAGCGCCAGGCGGTCACCAATCCGGCGAACACCCTTCACGCCATCAAGCGTCTCATCGGCCGTAAGTTCGACGACGAGATCGTGCAGCGGGACATCAAGATGGTCCCCTACAAGATTGTCAAAGCCGACAACGGCGATGCATGGGTCGAGGTCCAGGGCAAGAAGATGGCCCCTCAGGAGATCTCCGCTCGCGTTCTCATGAAAATGAAGAAGACCGCCGAGGACTATCTCGGTGAGACGGTCACCGAGGCCGTGATCACCGTGCCGGCGTACTTCAATGACTCGCAGCGCCAGGCGACCAAGGACGCTGGCCGCATCGCGGGCCTGGATGTAAAGCGCATCATCAACGAGCCGACCGCGGCGTCGCTCGCCTATGGCGAGGACAAGGTGGGCAAGGACCGCAAGATTGCGGTGTACGACCTGGGTGGTGGTACGTTCGACGTGTCCATCATCGAGATCGCCGAAGTCGATGGCGAGCGTCAGTTTGAGGTGCTCTCCACCAACGGTGACACCTTCCTCGGTGGTGAAGACTTCGACCTGCGCATCATCAATTTCCTGGGCGAAGAGTTTCTCAAGGAGTCCGGCGTTGACGTGCGCAAGGACCCGCTCGCCATGCAGCGCCTGAAAGAAGCCGCTGAGAAGGCGAAAATCGAGCTGTCCTCGACCCAGCAGACCGACATCAACCTGCCGTACATCACGGCTGATGCCTCAGGGCCCAAGCATCTCAACATCAAGCTGACCCGCGCGAAGCTGGAGTCACTCGTTGAGGATCTGGTCTCGAAGACGATTGGTCCGTGTAAGACGGCCATGAAGGACGCCGGTGTGTCCTCGAGCGACATCGCCGAAGTCATTCTGGTCGGTGGCCAGACTCGTATGCCGCTCGTCCAGAAGTACGTGAAGGACTTCTTCGGCAAGGAGCCGCGTAAGGACGTGAACCCGGATGAGGCCGTTGCGGTTGGCGCGGCGATCCAGGGCGGCGTGTTGGCTGGAGAAGTGAAGGACGTTCTGCTGCTCGACGTGACCCCACTGTCGCTCGGTATCGAGACGCTCGGTGGCGTGATGACGAAGTTGATCGAGAAGAACACGACGATTCCGACCAAGGCATCGCAGACCTTCTCGACCGCCGATGACAATCAGACTGCGGTGACCATCCATGTCCTGCAGGGTGAGCGTGATCGCGCGCATGACAACAAGTCACTGGGCAAGTTCGACCTGACTGAGATTCCCCCGGCGCCGCGTGGCATGCCGCAGGTTGAAGTGTCCTTCGACATCGACGCGAACGGCATTCTGAACGTGTCGGCGAAAGACAAGGCCACCGGCAAGGAACAGAAGATCGTCATCAAGGCCTCGAGCGGTCTGAACGAGGATGAGATCAAGCGGATGGTGCGCGATGCCGAGGCGCACGCCGAAGAGGACAAGAAGTTCCGCGAGCTGGTCGACGTCCGCAACAAGGCGGACGGCATGACCCACTCGGTCGAGAAGACACTCAAGGACCTCGGTGACAAGGTGGATGCAGCCGAGCGTGCCAAAGTGGAGTCGGCCATCTCCGATCTGCGTTCTGCGCTGAAGGGCGACGACAAGAACGTGATTGAGAAGAAGACGGAAGCACTGGCACAGGCTTCCGCGGCCATCGCTCAGCGCGCCTATGCTTCCGAACAGGGGGCGCCGGGTGCAGGCGCTGGCCCGGGTGCCGCCGGAGCGACGGGTGCGGGTGCGCAGGGTAGCGCGGCCGGCCGCGACGATGTCGTCGATGCCGAGTTCGAAGAAGTGAAGGACAAGGACCGGAAAGCTTCGTAAAGTTACGAAGTCTGACAGGGCTCACTATTGAACATAGTGAGCCCTGTGCTCATTCCGCAGGGGTTCTGATCAACACGCATGTCCAAACGCGACTACTACAAGGTACTCGACGTACCTAAAACCGCGACTGAAGCGGAAATCAAAAAGGCGTACCGACGCCTTGCGATGAAATTTCACCCCGACCGCAACCCCAATGACAAAGAAGCGGAAGAGCGCTTCAAGGAAGCCAAGGAAGCGTGCGAGGTCCTGACTGACGCCAACAAGCGGGCCATCTACGATCAGCATGGTCATGCGGGTATCGAAGCCCACTCACGCGGCGGCGGTGGTCGCTCCGGGTTTTCCGGCGGCGATGCGTTCAGCGATATTTTCGGCGATGTGTTCGGTGACATTTTCGGTGCACGACGCGGCGGCGGGGATCCCCGCACGCAGCAGTTTCGCGGCGCCGATCTGCGTTACGAGTTGGAGCTCGATCTCGATCAGGCGGTGTTTGGCTATGCGGCCGAGATCGAAGTGCCCAAGCTGTCAGAATGCGAGACCTGTCATGGCAGTGGCTCCGCGAAGGGCAGCACGGCTGCGGCCTGCGACACGTGTGGCGGCTCCGGACAGATCCGCATCAGCCAGGGATTCTTCCAACTTCAGCAGACGTGTCCCCGTTGCCGTGGCAACGGCACAATCATCAAGAACCCGTGCGACACCTGTCTCGGCCAGGGGCGTGTGCGCCGGACGCGCAAGCTCTCAGTTAAAGTTCCTGCCGGTGTCGACACCGGAGATCGCATTCGCCTGAGCGGCGAGGGTGAGGCGGGTCGTAACGGCGGTCCTCCAGGGGATCTGTATGTTGAAGTCAACGTGCGTGAGCACGCGATCTTCGAACGTGAAGGCGAACACCTGAGCTGCGAGGTGCCGGTGAGCTTCGCAACGGCGGCTCTCGGCGGCACGGTTGATGTGCCCACTCTCGATGGCGACGTTACTTTGAAGGTGCCGGCTGAAACGCAGTCAGGCCGTGTGTTTCGCCTACGGGATAAGGGCGTGAAGCCGGTCCGCGGTGGCGCTCGCGGTGATCTGTTCTGCCGTGTAGTCATCGAGACGCCCGTGCATCTTTCATCCGAGCAGAAGGATCTCATTCGCAAGCTCGAAGACACGCTCAAGCAGAATTCAGATCGCCACGCTCCTCGTGAACAGGGATTCTTTGAGGGCGTGAAGCGGTTCTTCTCGAGCGGCGCCAAGTGAGTCAGCGCCCTGGCCGCCAGCACCTGCTGCTGCCGGCCGCAGGCGGCGTATGACACGCGCCGCCATCATAGGCGTCAGTGGACGCATGGGCCTTGCGCTCGTGCGCGCCGCAGCCGAATCGAAAGACATCTCGATCACGGCAGCCGTGGCTTCGCCTGATAGCTCTGCCCTCGGGAAGGATGCAGGCGAACTTGCAGCTGTGGGCCGGCTGGGTGTTACCGTCACTTCGGATCTGGCCGCCGCGCTCGCCCAGGCCGACGTGGCCATCGATTTCTCGAACGCCAGCGCGACTCAAAGCAACCTGGCGGCGTGCCGCCAGGCGCGCAAGCCGCTGCTCATTGGCACTACCGGCTTTACCCCCGGTGCCGAATTCGAGGTCGCGGCCAGGGAGATTCCGCTCCTCATTGCTCCGAATACCAGTCTTGGGGTGACCGTCCTGATCGAGCTGGTCCGCCAGGCGGCAGCCGCATTGCCCCCGTCATTCGATATCGAAATCATCGAAGCGCACCACCGGAAGAAACAGGATGCCCCATCCGGAACGGCATTGGCGCTCGGGCAGGCCGCTGCCGATGGTCGGTGCCAGACGCTCCACGGCATCGGCAGCCAGCCCGAGGTCGTCCAAGGCGGCGCGGCCCGGCACGGGCATGGATCGCGCCAAGGCAACGCGCCTCGCCAGGGCAGCGAGATCGGTTTTGCGGTGGTCCGGGGAGGCGACATCGTCGGCGCGCACGACGTGTTGTTCGCCGGATTAGGGGAGAGCCTCACTCTGAGTCATCGCGCGACCGACCGGGCGATCTTTGCCCGTGGCGCCCTTCGAGCTGCTGTCTGGCTCCAGTCCCGGGCGCCGGGCCAATATTTCATGCGCGATTTATTCATTAGTAAATCAGGCAGTTGAGAAGAACCCTGCGGAGTTTTACCCCTTTTTTACCAAGGTCCGTGCATACGATTTTCCATGGACACATCGCGCTGTATGCCCGTAAAATTTCCGCCTAATCCGAGTTCGGGTTAGTCCAATGCAAGGCGGGAGGATGTTCGAGAGAACTCCTCCCGCTTTGTATATCTGCCCCTCGAAGATCTCGCGTCTTTTCAAGCTTTTTGTCAGGGGATAGTCACTAGTGAGCGTAACCGCTGTGCTGGCGCTGGCGGATGGAACCATCTTCCGCGGCCAGTCAATCGGAGCCAAAGGCAACACCACCGGCGAAGTCGTTTTCAACACTGCATTGACGGGCTATCAGGAAATTCTCACCGACCCGTCATACGCCCGTCAGATCGTCACTCTCACCGTTCCGCACATTGGCAACACCGGTACGACACCGGAGGACCTCGAGGCCGCGCAGATTTATCCCGCGGGGCTCGTGATCCGTGATCTGCCTCTGCTGCGCAGTAACTGGCGCTCCAACGAGTCGCTCTCGGAATTTCTCGAGCGCGGCAAGGTCGTGGCCATCGCCGGCGTCGACACGCGCAAGTTGACACGCATTCTGCGCGAGAAGGGCGCGCAGGCCGGTTGCATCATGACCGGCGACAAAGTTGATGAGGCCGCGGCCGTCAAGCTTGCGAAGAAATTTCCCGGCTTGAAGGGCATGGATCTCGCCAAGGTGGTCACTGCGAAGCGCACGTTCCAGTGGAATGAAGGCAGCGTGTGGCCGGAAAATCTGCGCGCACCCATTCGCTCTCACCAGCGCATGCATGTCGCCGCCTACGATTTCGGCGTCAAGCGCAACATCCTGCGGGTCCTTTCGGACTACGGTTGTCGCATCACAGTTGTTCCCGCGCAAACGAGCGCGGAAGAGGTCATCGCCCTGAATCCGGATGGTGTGTTTCTTTCCAACGGTCCCGGTGATCCGGAGCCGTGTGACTACGCGATCAATGCTACTCGCAGGATCCTCGAGACGGATCTGCCGGTGTTTGGTATCTGCCTCGGTCACCAGATACTGGGTCTGGCCGTCGGTGCGAAAACCACCAAGATGAAGTTCGGCCATCACGGCGCGAATCATCCCGTGCAGGATCTCGACTCCGGCCGGGTATTCATCACCAGCCAGAATCACGGCTTCGCAGTGGACGAGACGACGCTGCCGGCGAACGTCAGGGCCACTCACCGTTCACTGTTTGATGGCTCACTGCAGGGGATCGCGTTGAAGGACAAGCCGGCGTTCAGCTTCCAGGGACATCCGGAAGCGAGCCCGGGCCCGCACGATCTGAAGCCCCTGTTCGAGCGCTTCAATCACCTCATGCTGCGCCGGCTGCAAGCCCAGCTGAAAGCCGCGGGAGGTCGGTAATGCCCAAGCGTACTGACATCCAGAGCATCCTCATCATTGGAGCCGGTCCGATCATCATCGGCCAGGCGGCCGAGTTTGATTACTCCGGCGCCCAGGCGTGCAAAGCCCTCAGGGAAGAAGGCTATCGGGTCATTCTGGTGAACTCGAACCCGGCCACCATCATGACGGACCCGGGCATGGCGGATGCCATCTACATCGAGCCCGTCAACTGGAAGACCGTGGCCCGCATCATCGAGAAGGAGCGGCCCGACGCGCTGCTGCCGACGATGGGGGGGCAGACGGCACTCAACACGGCGTTGGATCTCGTACGCGAAGGCGTGTTGGAGAAGTACGAGGTTGAGTTGATTGCGGCTTCCCGCGCTGCCATTGATATGGCGGAGGATCGGGAGCTGTTCCGAAACGCCATGCGCGAGATCGGCCTCGAGTGCCCGCGGTCGCAGATTGCCCGCAGCATCGAAGACGCGTTGGAAATCGTGGCTGACACGGGTTACCCGGCGATCATCCGTCCGTCGTTCACCATGGGTGGCTCGGGCGGTGGAATTGCCTACAACCGGGAAGAGCTCGAGGCCATCGTGGCCCGCGGGCTCGACGCATCACCCACCAGCGAGGTGCTGCTCGAAGAGTCGGTGATCGGTTGGAAAGAGTATGAGATGGAGGTGGTCCGTGATCACAAGGACAACTGCATCATCATCTGCTCGATTGAAAACCTCGATCCGATGGGCGTGCACACGGGCGACTCCATAACCGTCGCGCCGGCCCTGACGCTCACGGACAAGGAATATCAGCGCATGCGCGATGCCTCCATCGCCGTGTTGCGCAAGATCGGTGTTGATACGGGCGGCTCGAACGTGCAGTTCGCGGTCAACCCGCGTGACGGCCGGTTGCTCGTGATCGAGATGAATCCCCGCGTATCGCGTTCGTCGGCTTTGGCCTCGAAGGCCACCGGGTTCCCGATCGCGAAGATCGCCGCGAAGCTCGCTGTTGGTTACACGCTGGATGAGTTGAAGAACGACATCACCGGCGGCGCGACACCTGCATCATTTGAACCGTCGATCGACTATGTCGTAGTCAAGATCCCGCGCTTCACATTCGAGAAGTTTCCTGCCGCGAACGACCGCCTGACCACTCAGATGAAGTCGGTCGGCGAGGTCATGGCGATTGGACGCACGTTCCAGGAGTCGCTGCAGAAGGCGTTGCGCGGGCTCGAGACCGGCCTCGATGGCCTGACTGAGCAGTTCCCGCTGCCGTTGAGCGATGAGAACCAGGACAAGCTCAGCTATGAGCTGCGTGCGCCGGGTGCCAATCGGCTGTTGTATGTGGCGGATGCGTTCCGCGCCGGGTGGTCCTTCGAGCGCATTTTCGAGCTGACTCACATTGATCCATGGTTCCTCGCCCAGGTCGAGGACATCATCAGGGAAGAAGGGCTGGTGCGTTCCGAGGGACTCGGCGCGATGACGGAGGATCGGCTGCGTTTGCTCAAGCGCAAAGGCTTCTCCGACGCGCGGCTCGGTCGACTGTTGGATATGCCGGAAAAGGCCATCCGCCAGAAGCGCCACGAGATGGACATTCGCCCCGTCTACAAGCGGGTTGACACCTGCGCTGCGGAGTTCGCCACATCCACCGCGTACATGTATTCCACCTACGAGGAGGAATGCGAAGCCAACCCGACCGACCGCAAGAAGATCATGATTCTGGGCGGTGGCCCGAACCGGATCGGGCAGGGCATCGAGTTTGATTACTGCTGCGTGCATGCGGCCCTGCAGCTGCGCGAAGACGGCTTCGAGACCATCATGGTCAATTGCAACCCCGAGACGGTGTCGACCGACTATGACACCTCGGACCGGTTGTATTTCGAGCCCCTGACCCTCGAGGACGTCCTCGAGGTCATGGACAAGGAAAAGCCGCAGGGAATCATCGTGCAGTTTGGCGGGCAGACGCCCCTCAAACTGTCACGTGCCCTGGAAGAGGCGGGCGCGCCCATCATTGGCACGACCCCGGATTCCATTGACGTCGCTGAAGATCGCGAGCGCTTTCAGGCCCTCGTGAAGAAGCTGAATCTGAAGCAGCCGGCCAACGCGACCGCGCGGACTGAAGATCAGGCGGTGCGCCTCGCGCGTGAGGTAGGTTTCCCCCTCGTGGTGCGACCTTCCTACGTGTTGGGTGGTCGCGCGATGGAAGTCGTCTTTACTGAAGATGACCTGCGCTCGTACATGACACACGCAATGAAGGTTTCGAACGACAGCCCCGTGTTGTTGGATCGCTTCCTCGATGTGGCCATTGAAGTCGACGTCGATGCCGTGTGCGACGGCGACGATGTGTTGATTGGCGGGATCATGGAGCACGTCGAGCAGGCGGGTGTGCATTCGGGCGACTCCGGATGCTCGCTGCCGCCCAACAGTCTGAGCCCCGAAGCTCAGGCGGAGCTGCGCGAGCAGACCCGCAAGCTCGCCAAGGCACTGAATGTCGTGGGCCTGATGAACCTGCAGTTCGCGATTCAGAACGGTGTCATCTACGTGCTCGAGGTCAATCCACGCGCTTCGCGCACGGTGCCCTTCGTTTCCAAGGCCACGGGAGTGGCGTTGGCGAAGATTGCTGCGCAGGTGATGACCGGCCGCAAGCTGAAGGAGCTGGGTGCAACGGTCGAGCACGTGCCCCACTATTATTCGGTGAAGGAAGCCGTCTTCCCCTTCAACAAGTTCCCGGAGTCCGATCCCATACTCGGTCCCGAGATGAAGTCGACCGGGGAGGTCATGGGCACGGGCCGTACCTTCGGCGAGGCCTATGCGAAGGCGCAGGCGGGTTCAGGCGTAACATTGCCTCGCAACGGGGTATGCTTCATCAGTGTGAGGGATCGGGACAAGCCGGGGGCAGTCGGGCTTGCCAGGAAGCTCATTGAGCGGGGATTTGAGGTGCTGGCGACCGATGGCACGGCGCAGGCTCTCAAGGAAGCCGGAATTGCCTGTCGCCGGGTCAACAAGGTCCGGGAAGGCCGGCCCCACATAGTGGACATGATCAAGAACGACGAGATCGACCTCATCGTCAACACGACGGAGGGGAAACTGGCGGTACGGGAGTCGAACTCCATTCGCCGGGAAGCCGTTCATCGGCGGGTGACGTACTACACGACGCTCGCGGCGGGGCTTGCAACTTGCGAGGCCCTGGATCATGTCGATGACGTTGAGGTCAATCGACTGCAAGACCTGCACAAAGAGGCAGTACGTGCATGAAACGCACACCAATGACTATCCGCGGCGCTGAGGCGCTGCGGGCTGAGCTGAAGAAGTTGAAGACCGAGTCGCGGCCGAACGTGATCAAGGCAATCGCCGAGGCACGCGGCCACGGGGATCTGTCCGAGAACGCCGAGTATCACGCCGCGCGTGAGCAGCAGGGGTTCATCGAAGGCCGGATCGGCGAGATCGAGGCGAAACTGGGGTCGGCTGAGATCATCGACCCCACCAAGCTCGTGACCAACGGCAAGGTGGTGTTCGGCGCGGTCGTCGAGCTCGACGACCAGGACGACGCCAAGCATCACGTGACTTATCAAATCGTCGGTGAGGACGAGGCGGATATCCGCGAAGGGCGCATATCCATTACCTCGCCCATTGCCCGGGCGCTGGTCGGCAAGTCCGAGGGCGACGTAGTCGACGTAACCGCCCCAGGCGGGATCAAGTCGTACGAGATCGTCGCCGTCCGATATGAATAATTGGCGCGGCACTAGCCGCGCGGAGCCCGAGTCCTTTTCCGCGGGGCCGCCCCAGGCCGGCCTGGGCGGCGCCCCAAAAAGCGTGGCCTGGTTGGTCGATCGGGGGCGGCTGCTCCTGCGGTCTAATCGGGAATGATGATGCGTTGCAACGTGGCGTTCGGCCTGTAGAGGACCGCCACGTTCCCGATGCGGTGCACCAACGCACTGGCTGTACGTTGGGCCAGGTCCGTGAACAGGGTGTCCCGTGCTTCTCGATCCCCGCCGGGTCCTTTCACCTTGACGAGCTCGTGGTCGTGCAGGGCACGAGCGGTCTCTGCGGCAACTGCCTCCGTGAGCCCGGCGTTACCGAGGCGAATCAGCGGCTTCAGTTCGTGTGCGAGGCCCCGCAGGTGGCGCCGCTGCTTCTCGGAAAGCTCGGGCGCGACCGGAGGCGCTGCCTCAGCGGCCGAACCCTGGCCTGGCGTGCGCTTTTTGCGTGGCTTGGGTGGCGTTCCGCCAGCACGCACGCGCTTGCGTTTATACAGGCTGGTTCCAGCTGGACGTTCGGTAGCGGAATGAGACGGACGGACACGACGGGAAGGGATGTATTTTTGAATCATCCCCCCATTGTAATCCGAACGCCGATCGGGAACTTTAACCCTGAACGGGTCTTGAAACCTGGGCCTGTGCCCTGATGGACATCAGCAGTAGCCCGCAGCCCTAAATGTATTTGCTGGCTAAGGACTTTACGATGGTGTAGGTTGCTTTTTAGCCACCTCACCGCGAGCTAATAGAGGTCGAACCCTTTGAACGATTTGACTAAAAACATCCTCCTCTGGGTGGTGATCGTCCTGGTGCTGCTGGCGGTTTTCAGCCGCTACATGCCCACGGTCGGACAGCCGGAAGAGGTGCGCTACTCCACCTTCCTGGACGACGTGAAGTCCAACAGAGTGGACTCTGTGGTTCTGCAGGGCGAGATGATCTACGGCGCCCGCAAGGACAAGACCCAATTCAAGACGTTCAATCCAGAGACCGACTACACCGCGCTGATCGGCGCGCTGCAGAAGGCGAACGTTGCGATCGAGGGTCGCCCGCCGAAGCAGCCCAACTTCCTGGCGCAACTCTTGTTGCAGCTGGCACCGGCGCTACTGTTGATACTCGTGTTCGTCTACATGCTCCGCCAGATGCAAGGTGCATCCGGTGGACGCGGCGCGATGTCGTTCGGTAAGAGCCGGGCGCGCCTGTTGGGTGAGGATCAGGTCAACGTCACGTTCGCGGATGTCGCGGGTGTCGATGAAGCCAAGCAGGAAGTGTCCGAAATCGTCGACTTCCTGAAGGACCCGGGCAAGTTCCAGAAGCTGGGTGGAAAGATTCCGAAGGGCGTGCTGATGGTCGGCTCGCCGGGTACGGGCAAGACGCTGTTGGCTCGCGCGATCGCGGGCGAAGCGAAGGTGCCTTTCTTCACCATCTCCGGCTCCGACTTCGTCGAAATGTTCGTGGGTGTCGGTGCCTCACGCGTGCGCGACATGTTCGAGCAGGCGAAGAAGCATGCGCCCTGCATCATCTTCATCGACGAGATCGACGCCGTCGGTCGGCATCGTGGCGCGGGCCTCGGTGGTGGTCACGACGAGCGTGAGCAGACATTGAACCAGTTGCTGGTTGAGATGGATGGCTTCGAAGGTAACGAGGGCATCATTGTCATCGCTGCCACGAACCGCCCTGACGTGCTGGATCCGGCGCTGTTGCGTCCGGGCCGCTTCGACCGTCAGGTTGTGGTTCCGCTGCCTGATGTTCGGGGCCGCGAACAGATCCTCCGCGTTCACATGCGCCGTGTGCCGCTGTCCGACGATGTGAAGCCGAGCCTGATTGCACGCGGTACTCCGGGATTCTCGGGTGCTGATCTCGCCAACCTGGTCAACGAGGCTGCGCTGTTCGCCGCCCGTGCCAACAAGCGAATCGTCGGCATGGACGAGTTCGAGCGCGCGAAGGACAAGATCATGATGGGCGCCGAGCGGCGATCCATGGTCATGAGCGAGGACGAGAAGCGCATGACCGCCTATCACGAGGCTGGCCACGCCATCGTCGGTATGACCGTTCCTGAGCACGACCCTGTCTACAAGGTGACGATCATCCCTCGCGGTCGCGCGCTGGGTGTCACTCAGTTCCTGCCCGAGCAAGATCGCTACAGCATGTCGAAGCGTCGCCTCGAAAGCGCCATTGCGACACTGTTTGGTGGTCGTATCGCAGAAGAGTTGATCTTCGGACGCGAGGGCGTGACGACGGGTGCTTCCAATGACATTGAGCGCGCCACCGAGTTGGCTCGCAACATGGTCACGAAGTGGGGCTTGTCGGACAAGCTGGGTCCGCTCACGTACTCCGAGGACGACGGCGAGGTTTTCCTCGGGCGCAGCGTCACTCAGCACAAGGTGGTTTCGGACGGTACGGCGCACGCGATTGATGAAGAAGTGCGTAGCGTCATCGAGAGCAACTTCCAGAAAGCCAAGCAAATTCTCGTGGCCGCCCTGGACAAGCTGCACTTGATGGCTGATGCGTTGATCAAGTACGAGACCATCGACGAAGAGCAGCTCAAGGAAATCATGGCAGGCAAAATCCCACGTCCGCCGCGTGACTGGGATGAGAACCTGTCCAACAAGCCGCCCAAGGTCCCACCGGCCGAAGGCGCGCCGAGCGGCCCGATCGGGTCACCGGCCGGCCAACACTGAGCCGATACGGGTAGTCGCTGAAGAGGCATCGGGGCGTTCGCGCCCCGATGCCGTTTTCGCAGCCGGATATCAATATGTTGCTGCGATGTGGACCGCAAACCCTCGACCTGGCACGGCCCGCTGTCATGGGCGTCCTCAATGTCACCCCTGATTCCTTTTCAGACGGCGGGAAATTTCTCGACATCGCGGCCGCTGTAGCCCATGGCCGGCGTATGGCGGAGGAGGGCGCGCACATCATAGATGTGGGCGGCGAGTCAACACGGCCGGGTGCCGACCCCGTCAGCGTCGACGAAGAAATCCGTCGTGTCGTCCCTGTCATAGCACAGCTCCGCGCTCAAACCGGCGCGGTAATCTCCGTGGATACCAGCAAGCCGGAGGTGATGCGCGCGGCTGGCGAGGCTGGGGCTGGCCTTCTGAACGACGTGCGTGCCTTTTCCGAGCCAGGTGCTCTGGAAGCGGCGGCCGCTACCCAGTGCGCAATTTGTGTCATGCACATGCAGGGTGATCCCCGAACCATGCAGTTGGCTCCTCACTACGATGACGTCGTCAATGAGGTGAGAGCGTTCCTGCTGGGACGCGTTGCGGCTTGCAGGGCTGCGGGCGTCACGCCTGATCGGATTGCAATTGACCCGGGATTCGGATTTGGAAAGACCCTCGAGCACAATCTCGAGCTGCTGCGACAGCTGCGCACATTGGGCTCCGAGTGGCCGATAATAGTGGGCTTGTCGCGGAAGTCTTTCGTGGGTCGGATAACCGGGCGAGGACCTGGCGAGAGAGTCCATGGGAGCGTGGCGTTCGCCATGATGGCGGTGCTCAATGGCGCCAACATCGTGCGCGTGCACGACGTCGGTCCGACAATGGACGCGTTGAAAACAGTCATGGCTGTGCAGAGGCTAGGTGAATGAGTCGACGATACTTCGGAACTGACGGCATCAGAGGCACAGTGGGTGAGCACCCGATGACCGTGGATTTCGCACTCCATCTGGCGAGCGCGGCCGCTCGCGTGTTGGCGCCTGAGGGCGGTACCGTACTCATCGGCAAGGACACGCGCCTGTCGGGCTACATGTTCGAATCCGCTCTCGAAGCAGGATTCGTCGCTGCCGGCGTCAACGTACAACTGATCGGACCTCTGCCGACACCCGGCATTGCGTACATGACCCGCCGATTCAACTGTGATTTCGGCGTTGTCATCAGCGCCTCCCACAACCCTTATGATGACAACGGCATCAAGTTCTTCGATGCCAGCGGCGGCAAGCTGTCGGATGAGTTGGAAGAGCGCATCGAAGCAGAGCTGGCCCAGCCGCCCATTACGCAGATTTCCCGCAGCCTGGGACGTGCGACCCGCGTCGACAGGTCACGCACGCTCTACCAGGAGTTCTGCGCCGCTACTATCGAGGCCGGCATCGACCTGTCCGGTATGAAGATTGTCGTCGACTGCGCAAACGGCGCGGCCTACAAGGTCGGCCCGCGAGTGTTGGCAGACCTCGGCGCGGAAATTGTTCCGATCGGTTGCTCTCCCAACGGCCGCAACATCAACGACGGCTGTGGATCGACCGCTCCGGACTTACTCCAGCTGACGGTGCCGGGCGTTCGGGCCCATGTCGGACTCGCGTTGGACGGGGACGGTGATCGTCTCGTCATGGTCGATCACCTCGGGCGGATCGTCGACGGCGATCAGCTTCTGTACGTCATCGCTCGCGCTCGCAAGGAAGCAGGAACCCTGAAGGGGCCGGTGGTTGGCACCGTGATGAGCAACCTCGGCCTGGAGGTTGCCTTCCGGGAAGCCGGCATTGAATTCATGCGGGCGCCCGTGGGCGATCGTTATGTTCTGGCCATGCTTCGCGATTCCGACGGTTCGTTGGGCGGCGAGACCTCGGGACACATTCTCTGTCTCGACAAGACAACCACGGGTGATGGGCTCGTCAGCGCCCTGCAGGTGCTGGGCGTCATGAAAAAGACCGGGCGTTCCCTGGCTGAACTTGCTTCCGGAATGCGGAAGTTCCCGCAGGTGCTCCTGAACGTGAAGGTGGCGAAGCGTTTCGATCCCTCCACGGTACCGTCTGTACAGGAAGCCGTGCAGAAGATCGAAAAGCGCCTGGGCGGGGACGGACGGGTGGTTTTGCGTGCCTCCGGTACGGAGCCAGTGATCCGGGTGATGGTGGAGGGTAAAGGGGAGGCCGCTACCAAGGCAGCCGCGACCGAGCTGGCCGAGGTGGTCAGGGCCGCCGCCGAGTAGAACGATTGCACCACGGGGAGCGCGTCGCTATCATCGCGCGCCCGCGAAATCTGGAGGTCGGTCAATGCGCCGCCCCATCGTCGTCGGAAACTGGAAGATGCACGGCTCGCGCGCCGATAACGCGCGGCTGATCGAAGAGCTGGGGGCTCATTACCCGCGTGATCCGGTTGCGGATTGCGTTGTGTGTCCGCCCCT
>Ga0068858_100004002_pt1 | contig 14542 bp, 11 predicted proteins | sample KBSSwiS12_FD_66589 | JGI IMG/M metagenome (GOLD analysis project Ga0068858, IMG submission 66589) | Switchgrass rhizosphere microbial communities from Kellogg Biological Station, Michigan, USA - KBS Switchgrass S1-2 | ecosystem: Host-associated > Plants > Roots > Rhizosphere > Soil ... | reverse complement strand
GTCCTCGGCGTTGACGCGCACCTCGATGGCGTGGCCGCGGCGCTCGATGTCGTCCTGGGTGAAGCTCAGCTTCTCGCCGGACGCGACCCGGATCTGCTCGGCCACCAGGTCGATGCCGGTGACGAACTCGGTGACCGGGTGCTCGACCTGCAGGCGGGTGTTCATCTCGAGGAAGAAGAACTCGCCGTCCTGGAACAGGAACTCGACGGTGCCGGCGTTGTAGTAGCCGCACGCCTGGGCGACCTTGACGGCGGCCTCGCCCATGGCTTGGCGCACGTCGTCGGGGAAGGCCGGCGCCGGGCTCTCCTCCACCAGCTTCTGGTGGCGGCGCTGCGCCGAGCAGTCGCGCTCGCCGACCCACACGCAGTTGCCGAACGTGTCGCCGATGATCTGCATCTCGACGTGGCGCGGCCACGTGAGGTAGCGCTCGACGTAGCACTCGCTGCGACCGAAGCCCTTGAGCGCCTCGGACTGCGCCGACTCGAGGGCGGCGGCGGCTTCGTCGGCGCTGTTGACGACGCGCATGCCGCGCCCGCCGCCGCCGTAGGCCGCCTTGATGGCCACCGGCCAGCCGTGCTTCTCACCGAAGGCGATGACCTGCTTGGGGTCCGACAGCACGGTGTTGTCACCGGGCACGCCCGACACGCCGGCCTTGTCGGCGGCGATGCGCGAGCTGATCTTGTCGCCCATGACCTCGATGGCCTCGGGGGGCGGACCGATGAACGCGACCCCCTCGGCCGTGATCGCCCGGGCGAAGTCGGTGTTCTCCGAGAAGAACCCGTACCCCGGGTGCACGCCGTCGGCGCCGCTGCGCCGGATGGCGTCGAGGATGGCCTCGGTGTTGAGGTAGCTCTCGGCGGCGGTCTGCCCGCCGAGGGCGAACGCCTCGTCGGCGAGGCGGACGTGGAGGGCGTCCCGGTCGAGCTCGGAGTACACGGCCACGGTGGCGATGCCCAGCTCGCGGCAGGTGCGGATGACCCGGACGGCGATCTCGCCCCGGTTGGCGATCAGAACCTTGGTCAGCATGAGGCCCGTATCGTTTCAGATCGTGCTGGGCCCGGTGGAAACGACCGCGGAGATCGACTCCACCAACGCCGAGCTGCTCCGGCGGGCGGCGGCCGGAGCGCCCCACGGGATCGTCCTCGTGGCCGACCACCAGACCGCCGGCCGGGGCCGCCTCGGACGCCGCTGGGAGGCCGAGTCCGGCGCCGCGCTGCTGGTCTCGGTGCTCCTGCGCCCGTCCCTACCGGCGCCTCGGTGGCACCTGCTTACCTTCGCCGCCGGGCTGGCTGCCGTCGACGCCGCCGGCGGGGGGTTGAAGTGGCCCAACGACGTGGTGGTCGGTTCGCGCAAGTTGGCCGGGTTGCTCGCCGAGTCCACCGCGGATGCGGTGGTCGTGGGCATGGGCCTCAACCTCCGGCGCTCCGACGTCGACGGCGCCATCTCGCTCGAGGAGCTGACCGGTGAGACCGACCGCGAGGCCGTGCTCTCGCGCTGGCTCGCCGCGTTCGACGAGCGGCTCGGGCGGCTCGACGACCTGCTCGGCGAGTACCGATCCGTGTGCTCGACGCTCGGTCAGCGGGTGCGGGTCGACCTCGGCACCGAGTCGTTCGAAGGCGTTGCCACCGACGTGACGGCCGAAGGCCACCTGGTCGTCGACGGCCGCGAGGTGACAGCCGGCGACGTGGTGCATCTCAGGCCAGCTTGACCGCGGCGACCACGATGCCGGCGAGCGCCGTGTTGGCTGCGACCACGGCGATGAACTGCTGCCGCAACGCCCGGTACAGCTCGGCCCGGAACTGATGTCCCTGGCTCTCCATCTCGAGCCTGAGGGTTGTGCCCAGGTGTTCCGTCGCGGTGCGCAGGTCGTCGAAGCCATGCTTGGTCGCGGCCCGCAGGTCGTCGATGTCGCGCTTCGTCGCCACGTCGGCCCATCCGACCGGCGGCAGGTGCTCCATCAGCGTCGTGGCTTCCTCAGGGCCGAGCACCTCCTCGAGGCGCTGATACATCCGATGACGGTCGTGCTCGGTGACGGCCATTCCCCGCTCCTGCAGTCGTGCGCTCGCCGGGGAAGTGGCTTCACGGAGATCGTATCGATCGGAACGCCTCGGCGGCCGCGAGCGTGACGGGGCCAGGTGCCTGCGGCACGGCGTGCTCGTCGACGTGGGCGACCGCTTGCACCTCGCGGGTGGTGGAGGTGAGGAACACCTCGTCCGCGGTGAACAGCACGTCGTAGGGGAGCGTCTCCTCCACGGCGTCCGTGCACTCGAGCACGAGCTCGCGAGTCACGCCCGCAAGGCAGCCCGATGACAGCGGCGGCGTGAGCAACCGTCCGTCGATCACGACGAACACGTTGGTGCCCGTCCCCTCGCACAGCTCGTCACGCGTGTTGGCGAACAGCGCTTCCGACGCGCCCGCGTCCTTGGCTCGGGCCAGCGCGACCACGTTGTCGGCGTAAGAGGTCGTCTTCAACCCGGCGAGCGGGGACCGCTCGTTGCGCACCCAGGGCACGGTGATCACGTCGGTCACCGGCGGCACCGGTTCGAGCGGAGCGACCGCGGCGACGATCGTGCAGGCACCATCGACGCGGCCGGAGCCCAACGGCCCCGCTCCCGCCGTCACCGTGAGGCGCACGCGGCACTCGGCCATCGCGCTGGCGGCGATCACCTCACCGACGGCGCGCTCGAGCACGTCGACCGGCGGTGGCGTGAGCCCGAGCCCCGCGGCCGACCGGGCCAGCCGGGCGAGGTGGCGATCGAGCGCGAACGGCACGCCGTCGTAGGTGCGCATCGTCTCGAAGACGCCGTCGCCGACGGTGATGCCGTGGTCGAGGGCGGGGACGGTGGCGTCGTCGGGAGCGACCAACCGACCGTTGACCCAGACCGGTGTCACGACGCGACCAACGAGGCCGACGCCACCGACAGCAGCCGCCGTGCCTTGAGCTCGGTCTCCTCCCACTCCCCGCGCGGGTCGGAGTCCCAGGTGATGCCACCGCCGGTGCCGAGGTGGAGGGAGCCGTCGGCGAACCAGAACGTGCGGATGGCGACGTTGAGGTCGGCCGTCTGCGCGTCGGCGTCGACCCAGCCGATGGCGCCGCAGTACGGGCCGCGCTCGACGGGCTCGAGCCGGCGGATCATGTCCATGGCGGCCAGCTTCGGCGCGCCCGTCACCGAACCGGGCGGGAACGTGGCGGCGAGCAGCTCGCCCCAGCCGACGTCGGGGCGGAGCACGCCGCGCACGGTGGAGACGAGGTGGACGAGCCCGGGGTGCGACTCGACGGCGCACAGGTCGGGCACCTCGACCGAGCCCCACTCGCAAACGCGTCCGAGGTCGTTGCGCACGAGGTCGACGATCATCACGTTCTCGGCGCGGTCCTTGGCGAGGAAGCCGTCCGCCAGGGCCGCGGTCCCCTTGATCGGTTGCGACTCGACGACGCGCCCGTTGCGGCGCAGGAACCGCTCCGGTGACGCCGAGGCGAGGTGCACGCCCTGGTCGGGCAGGCGCACGACGGCGGCATGCGGAGCCGGGTTGCCGCCCGCCAGCGCCGTGCCGAGGGCCAGCACGTCGGCATCAGCCGGCAGCGGCGCGGAGAGGCGGCGCGTCAGGTTCACCTGGTAGACGTCGCCCGCCGCGATGGCGTCGCGGATGGTGCGCACCCCGTCCTCGAACGCGGCGCGGTCGAGCGTCGTCGTCCACGCGTCCGGTCGAGGTCCGAGCCAGCCGCGAGCCGGTCGGCCCCGCAGCGGGCGAACGTCGGCGAACCGGGCGCACACCGGCGCACCGTCGTAGGGCAGCACGACGACCCAGAAGCCGGCACCGTCCAGCGCGGCGATGTCGGAGGTGACGTCGCGCAGCCCCGTCGCGAGCCGTCCACCCACGGCAGCGACCGGCAAGAGGCTCGACATCGATCTGCAATGTAGGCAGGACGCCGGGGGGCCGGGGACGAAGTCCTCGCGGATCGCCAGCAAGGAGCGCGCAATGGAACTGTCCCCTCGGAAGCTCGGTGCCGCCCTCACGGCCGCCGCGCTGGGAGCGGTGGGCCTCGGCTTCACCGCTCACGCCAACGCCTCGTTCGGTCTCACCCGGGTCGCCGGGTCCGATCGCTACGCCACCGCATCGGCCGTCGCGGCGAACGCCTTCACGGGCACGACGCCCAACGTCGTCATCGCCCGCGGCGACCAGTTCCCCGACGCGCTGGCCGGCGCCTACCTGGCGGGCATCCTCGGCACCGGTGCGCCCGTGCTGCTCACCACGACCGACGCCGTGCCGACGAGCACCAAGGACCGGCTCGCCGCCCTCGGCGCCAAGAACGTCTACCTCCTCGGGGGCACGACGGCCATCAGCCAGGCGGTCCAGGACGACCTGGGCAAGAGCTACACGGTGACCCGCATCGCCGGCAGCGACCGGTTCGACACGGCGTCGAAGGTCGCGCAACAGACCAACACCGCCGGCGTGGGCACCGTCGCCGGGGCCAAGACGGCGATCATCGCCAGCGGCGCGACGTTCCCCGACGCGCTGGCGGCGGGCAGCCCGGCGTTCGCGGCGCGCTTCCCGATCGTGCTCACCAATGCCGATGCGTTGCCGTCGCAGTCGACGACCGCGCTGAGCGCGCTGGGCATCAAGCACGCACTCATCGTCGGCGGCACGTCGGTGGTGAACAGCAGCGTCGTCAACCAGCTCACGACGGCGGGCATCACCAGCGAGCGCATCGCCGGCAACGACCGCTACGAGACCTCGACCAAGCTGGCGGACTGGGAGGCGAGCAACCTCACCGGCTGGTCCACCTCCCAGGTCGACCTCGCCAACGGTGACGTGTTCGCCGACGCCCTGGCCGGTGGTCCGGCGGCCGGCCGTGGCACGCGCCCGATCCTGCTCACCGCGTCGACCGGGTTGAGCGCCGCGCCCCATGACTGGTTGGCGTTCCACTCGGCCACGTTGCTAGGCGGCCGTGTGTTCGGCGGCACCGCGGCGGTGAGCGACGCGACCGTCACCGCGGCAGAGACCGCGGCGGGCGGCGGTGTCGCACCGCAGAGCGGGCAGGTCACGTCGGCCGACAAGACCAACCACCGGTACACGTTGGTGCCGACCGGTGCGACGGCGCCGTTGACGGTCAACTACAAGGCGTCCGACACCTACTCGGTCGACGGCACGTCGGTGCCGTTCGCCACGTTCGAGACCGCCCTGACCGTCGCCGACAACATCACGTACACGCCGGTGAACGGCACCACGCCGGCCAGTCACGTCCTCACCAACGTGAACCCGAGCACGATCAAGTCCGGCACCGTCGGTGCCGTGGCGGAGAACGCGGCGCCGCCGTCGCACACGTTCAAGTTCGTCAACCCGGTGACGGGCGACGCCCTCACGCCGGCGATCGACTATTCGGCGGCGGGGAACACGTTCACGATCGACGGCGCGGCCTCCACCCTGGCGGGGTTCGGCGGCGACATCAGCGAAGGTGACACGGTGACGATCACCGGCACCGCGTTCGCCCTGACCAACGGTTCGGTGTCGGGCGCGGCGAACACGATCACCCACGGCAACGCGCTGAACCCCACGACGACGTTCAAGATCGGCTTCCTCGGCGACAACCCGACGGCGGGCGACTCGCCGCCCCTCGTCACCACCAACGACACGGTGTTCTCGGCGAGCGGCGCTTCCGGCACGACCGACGTGTACACGGGCGAAGCGGCCGATTGGGCGCACTTCGATCCGCTGCTGACCGACGGTGACACGGTCACCTACAGCCGCAAGGGCGGGCACCAGACGTTCAACCTGGTGAACCAGGCGCCGACGAAGTACTCCGGTCAGGCCACGGGCACCGACACGACGAACCCGGTCACGAAGGCGGGTTCCTTCACGCTGGCGACGGCCACGAAGGCGGTCACCATCAACTACACGTCGGCCGCCACGTTCAAGGTGAACGGCGCGCCGTCGGACCAGGCGACGTTCGAGGCGGACTACTCGCCGGGTGACCTCATCAACTACCAGGCCGCCGACGCGTCGACGAGCACCGCCGAGAGCATGGAGCTGACCGATCAGAACGTCGCCGGCATGATCCCGCAGACGGGGGTGAACACCACCGCCACCCCGTCGGCGTCGGGCCAGGCGCCGCACACCTACCAGGTGCTCGCGTCGAACGGCTTCACCGTGCTGACGACGGTGACCTACGCGGACGGCACGCCGGCGGACAACGTCTACGTGGTCGACGGCGCGACGGTCGCCCAGACGGCGTTCGAGACGAAGCTGAACGACATCGCCGCCGGCAAGATCGGCGGCTCGGTGGTCGTCACCAAGGCCGGGTCCGTGCAGACCCACACGTTGACGACGAACGCCTGAGGTCACGGCGGCCGAGCTGGCTCCTAAGCTCGGCCGCCGACATGGCCGCCCCCGCCCACGCTGGGCCCCGTCTGCACCGCACGTGGCCCCAGCGGCTGCTGATCGGCGTCAGCATCACCGTCGTCGTGCTGTGCCTCACCGGCGCGGGTGGCCTGGGCTACTTCTACGTGCAGTTCAACCGCCTGCCCCGGGTCGGGTTCGTCAAGAACACGCTGGCGCCCCCGCAGCCGCCGAGCGATCCGGAGAACTTCCTGCTGGTGGGCAGCGACACGCGGGCGTTCGTCGAAGGCGGCCAGGACGCCAAGTCGTTCGGCAAGGTCGGCGGTCAGCGCTCCGACACGATCATGCTCGTGCGCGTCGACCCGAAGGCGCACCACGCGTGGATGCTCTCGTTCCCGCGTGACCTCTGGCTCCCCATCGCACCCGACGGGCACCTCCAACGCATCAACACCGCCTACGACACCGGTCCGCAGAACCTGATCGACACCATCAAGGCCGACTTCAACGTCCCCATCCACCACTACGCGGAAGTCAACTTCAAGGGCTTCCAGGGCCTCGTCGACACGGTCGGCGGCGTGACGATCTACCTCGCGTCACCGGTGCGCGACACCGTCACCGGGCTCAACCTCACCGACACCGGCTGCGTGCTGCTCCACGGCGACCAGGCGCTGGCGTACGTGCGCAGCCGCCACTTCCAGTACAAGGAGAACGGGCGCTGGAAGACCGACCCGACCGGCGATCTCGGGCGCATCACGCGCCAGCAGGACTTCATCCGCCGGGCCACGCGCGAGGCGTTGTCGAAGGACCTGTTCAACCCGAAGCGCATCAACGGGCTCGTCAACGTGGCGCTGAACAACGTCAAGGTCGACAACGCGCTCGACATCAAGGAGATGCTGCGGCTCGGCAAGACGTTCAAGTCGCTCGACGCCAACGCCATCACGCAGTACTCGCTGCCCGTCGTCAACGCCATGACGAGCGGCGGCGCGTCGGTGCTGAAGATCCCCCAGAAGGACGAGGCCACGGTGAACGCCATCCTCGACGTGTTCCGGGGCGCCCCGCCGGTCTCGCCCCAGCAGGAGCCGGACGTCGTGCCCTCGGGAGCCACGTTGCGGGTCCTCAACGGCAGCGGGGTGTCCGGCCAGGCCGGCGACGCCACGTCGGCGTTGCGCCAGGCGCAGTTCTCGGTGCAGGCGCCGGGCACGACGACCCACACGACGCGCACGACGATCCGCTACGCCGAGGGCCAGAAGGCCAAGGCCGACCTCCTCGCCCGCTACCTCGTCAACGGCGCCGACGTCCAGCAGTACCCGGGCCTCACCGGCGTCGACGCCGTGCTCGTCACGGGCACCGACTTCGCCGGCGTGCTCGCCACGCCTCGGCCCGCGTCCGCCAGCCCCACGACCACCACGCCGCTGCCAGTGGCCACGCCGGCGCCGAACGCGCCACAGTGCTGATCCGATGAAGGCCCTCGTCCTCTGCGGCGGCGCCGGCAGCCGCCTGCGCCCGCTCACCCACACCAGCGCCAAGCAGCTCGTGCCCGTGGCCAACAAGCCGATCCTGTTCTACGGGCTCGAGGCGATCGCCGAGGCGGGCATCGTCGATGTCGGCATGATCGTGGGCGACACCCGCCACGAGGTCATGGCGGCCGTCGGCGACGGCTCGCGCTGGGGGCTGCGGGTGACCTACATCCGCCAGGACGAGCCGCTCGGTCTCGCCCACTGCGTGCTCATCGCCCGCGACTTCCTCGGCGACGACGACTTCCTCATGTACCTCGGCGACAACCTGCTGGAGGCCCGGGTCGCCGAGTTCGTGGCCGCCTTCGAGTCCGAGCGGGGGCGCCTGGAGGGCTCGCCGGCCGCGTTGATACTGCTGCGCAAGGTCGAGGACCCCCGCCAGTTCGGCGTGGCCGTGATCGACGCCGGCGGCCGGGTGGTGCGCCTGGTCGAGAAGCCCGCCGACCCGCCGTCGGACCTGGCGCTCGTGGGCATCTACCTGTTCGATCCCCGGATCCACCAGGCCGTGGCGGCGATCACGCCGTCGGGCCGCGGCGAGCTCGAGATCACCGACGCCATCCAGTGGCTGGTCGACCACGACGACCCGGTGGCGGCCCGGGAGATCAGTGGGTGGTGGATCGACACCGGCAAGAAGGACCCCCTGCTCGAGGCCAACCGGCTGCTGCTCGAGCGCATCGAGGCGCGGGTCGACGGTTCCGTCGACGCCGAGAGCTCGCTGGAGGGCCGGGTGATCATCGAGGCGGGCGCCGTCGTGGTGCGCTCGACGGTGCGCGGCCCGGCGGTCATCGGCGCCGGGGCCCACATCACCGACAGCTTCATCGGTCCGTTCAGCGCCATCGGTCCCGGTTGTGAGGTGACCAGCTCCGAGATCGACCACTCCGTCCTGTTGGAGGGCAGCCGGATCGTCGAAGCCGGCCGCATCGTCGATTCCCTGCTGGGCCGGGAGGTCGAGGTCCGCCGGTCCTCGGCCCGCCGTGGCGCCACCAGCCTCACCCTGGGGGACCACTCCCAGGTCGATCTCGCGTAGTCCCCCCGCGTTCTTTGTCGCGTTGTGGTCGCCCAGCGACCACAACGCGACAAAGAACGTTCAGGGCCAGGCGCAGGAGCGTGTGTCGGGCCCGAGCGGGGCGCAACTAGCCTCTCGGCGTGCGGTTGCTCGTCACCGGCGGTGCCGGGTTCATCGGCTCGAACTACGTAAGGTGGGTTCTCGGGCGCACCGACGACGCCGTCACGGTCTACGACGCGCTCACCTACGCCGGGAACCTCGCCAACCTCCACGAGGTCGAGGACGACCGCCGGTTCGCGTTCGTGAAGGGGGACGTCTGCGACCGGGCGGCGCTCGAGGAGGCGATGACCGGCCACGACGCCGTGCTGCACTTCGCGGCCGAGAGCCACGTCGACCGCTCGATCGTGAGTCCCGACGACTTCGTCCGCACCAACTGCGGTGGCACCAACGTGGTGATGGACGTGGCGCGGCGCGTGGGGGTCGAGCGCGTGGTGCACGTCTCGACCGACGAGGTGTACGGCTCGGTCGCCGTCGGCTCGTCCACCGAGGACGCCCGCCTCGACCCGCGCAGCTCCTACAGCGCGTCGAAGGCGGGATCGGATCTCCTCGCGCTCTCGCACCACGCCACGCACGGCACGCCGGTGGTGGTCACGAGGTCCTCGAACAACTTCGGGCCCTTTCAGTACCCGGAGAAGGTCATCCCGCTGTTCGTAACCAACCTGCTCGACGGCCAGAAGGTGCCGCTGTACGGCGACGGTATGAACGTGCGCGACTGGTGTCACGTCGTCGACAACTGCGCGGGGATCGACCTCGTCCTGCGGCGCGGGCTCGACGGCGAGATCTACAACATCGGGGCCGGCAACGAGCTGTCGAACCGCGACCTCACCGCTCGCATCCTCGAGCTCGTCGGTGCCGACGAGTCGATGATCGAGATGGTGGCCGACCGCCTGGGTCACGATCGTCGCTACTCGATCGACACCACCAAGGTGCGCGCCCTCGGGTGGCATCCCGAGTGCGATCTCGACGAGGCGCTCGCTGCCACCGTCGAGTGGTACCGCGCCAACCGGTGGTGGTGGGAACCGTTGAAGGCCTCATGACGCGGGTGCTCATCACCGGCGGGAGCGGGCAACTGGGGCGAGAGCTCGTCGACGTGTTCGACGGCGCCGTTGTCACCGACGAGTCCAGCCTCGACATCACCGACCGCGACGCCACCGTCGGCGCCATCACCTCGCTGGGTCCCGATGTCATCGTGCACACCGCCGCGTGGACCGACGTCGACGGGTGCGAGGCCGATACGGCGCGGGCCATGCAGGTCAACGCCCTCGGCACCCGCCACGTGGCGGACGGGGCCCGGCGGGTCGGCGCCCACGTCGTGTACGTGTCGACCGACTACGTGTTCGACGGGACCAAGCCGGTGCCGTACGACGAGTGGGACCTCCCGGCGCCGAGGTCGGTGTACGGACGGTCCAAGCTCGGTGGCGAGCGGGAGCTCGATCCGGGCGCGACGATCGTGCGGACGTCGTGGCTGTTCGGCCGGCACGGCAGCAACTTCGTGAAGACGATCCTGCGTGCGACGGGCGAGCTCCGGGTGGTCGACGACCAGCGGGGCTGCCCGACCGCCGCCGCCGATCTCGCCGCGGTGGTCCGCCAGCTGGCCGTGGGCCGGCTTCCCGGGGTGTTCCACGTCACCAACCAGGGCCACACCACCTGGTTCGAGTTCGCCCGCGACATACTCATCGCCGCCGATGACGATCCTGCCCGTGTCGTACCGATCAGCACCGCCGAGCTCGGGCGGCCGGCGCCGCGGCCGGCCAACTCGGTGCTGGACAACGCCGCGCTGCGGCTGATCGGCATCCCCCTCGCCGCCGACCACCATGAGCCGTTGGAACGCCTCGTCAAGGAGCTCGTCTCATGAGCCAGCATCGCATCGCCGTCATCGGGACCGGCTACGTCGGCCTCACGACCGGGGCGTACCTCTCGCACCTCGGCCACGAGGTCGTCTGCGCCGACGTGGTGCCGGAGAAGGTCGAACGCCTCAACCGTGGTGACGTGCCCATCCTCGAAGCCGGCCTCGACGAGCTCGTAAGGGAAGGGCTCGACGCCGGTCGGCTCTCGTTCGTGCTCGGCGCGACCACCGCCGCCGAAGACGCCGAGTTCGTGTTCCTCTGCGTGCAGACGCCCCAGGGGGAGGACGGCTCCGCCGACCTCCGCTACATCCGCGAGGCGGCGAGCGCGATCGGTCCCGTGCTCTCACCGGAGACCGTCGTCATCAACAAGTCGACCGTCCCCGTCGGCTCGACCCGAGTGGTCGAGGAGGCGCTCGGCCGTGACGACGTCTTCGTCGTGTCGAACCCCGAGTTCCTCCGCGAGGGCTCGGCGGTGTTCGATTGCCTCAACCCCGACCGCATCGTGATCGGGGCCGACGATCAAGCGGCGGCCATGCGCGTGGCCACCCTCTTCGAGAGCCTCAAGGCGCCGCTCGTCATCACCGACCCGGCGTCGGCGGAGACCATCAAGTACGCGTCGAACGCGTTCCTCGCCACGAAGGTCAGCTTCGTCAACGCCCTCGCCAACGTGTGCGAGGCCGTCGGCGCCGACGTGCGCGAGGTCGTGCTCGGCATGGGCTACGACAAGCGCATCGGCTTCGAGTTCCTCAAGCCCGGTCCGGGATGGGGCGGGAGCTGTTTCCATCCCGACGAGACCCTCATCGTCCGCCGCGACGGTGTCGTGCGGCGGCTGACGTTCGCCCAGCTGTGGGACGAGGTCGAGCGAGTCGGCATCGAAGGGTGGGAAGCGCTGTCGTGGCGTCTCGGCGAGCCCCGGCCGGAGTTCTTGTCCATGGCCACCGTCTCGCGGCGTCCGTACCAGGGCGACGTCGTCGCCATCGGCACCAAGATGGGTCGGCGCATCACGGTGACGGCCGATCACCCGGTGCTCGTCTGCGATGGCGTCGACGACTGGACGTCCACGAAGGTGCTCGCGGCCGATGTCACAACCGGCCACTGGATGCCGATCGCCCAGGGCTACCCGCTGTCGCTCGACGACCCGCTGGTGCTCACGCCGCCCGCGCCGCTGCGGCCGATGGTGTCCGCCAACCTCCTTCCTGCGGAGATCGATGCGAGCCCTCGCTTCTGGCGAGTGATCGGGCTCTACCTCGCCGAGGGTCACATCGCCCGGAAGCGAGCGGCGTCCGCCGTGGTCTGGTCGTTCAACCACACCGGTGAAGACGACCTGGTCGAGGAGGTCGCCTCGTTCTGGCGGGAGCTCGGTCTGCGCGTGCGCGTCGAGCCCCGACCGACGGCGACGAACGTGACGGTGTCATCGACGCAGCTCGCCCGCTGGTTCATCGAGCTGGGGCTCGGTCACAACGGCTACGACCACGCGATCCCCGATCTCGTCTGGGAACGCCCGGAGATCGAGAAGCGAGCGCTGCTCCGCGGTCTGTGGGACGGCGACGGTTCGTGGTCGTACGTCAACCACGGGCCCTCCGTGATCATGGAGTACGGCACCGCGTCGAAGGCGCTGGCGGACGGCATGCTCCGCCTCCTCGGTGATGTCGGTCTCATGGCTTCGCAACGCATCGGCCGAACGCCGAAGTCCACCGTCGACACGCACTGGTTGCGCGTCTCAGGGGCCGATCAGATCGACAAGGCGTGGTGGCTGTTCCCCGACGCAGAGGTCACCGAGATGGAGCACTCGGTGGCCCAGCAGGCCAAGCGCATCGCGCCGACCGGCTACCGCCGACTGTCGAAGAACGCGGCGTGGGTGCGCGTCACCTCGACCGAGCGTCGACCGTACGTCGGGGATGTGTACTCGGTGCACGTGCCGATCAGCGAGACCGTCGTGACGACGGGCGGCCTGGTGCTGGGCCAGTGCTTTCCGAAAGACACGCGGGCCATGGTGCGGATCGCCGAGGACCACGGCTACGACTTCAACCTGCTGCGTGGTGTCATCGCCGTCAACGACGAGCAGTACGAGCGCATGGTCGCCAAGATCGAGCGCCTGCTCGGGGGCTCGGTCGACGGGACGGAGATCGCGGCATGGGGGCTGACGTTCAAGGCCCGCACCGACGACCTGCGCGACTCGCCGGCCATCGAGATCATCCAGCGGCTGCGCCAGCGGGGTGCGTCGGTGAAGGCGTACGACCCGGGCGTGAAGGGCCGCTCGTCGCCGCTGCTCGACGGGATCGACGTCGTGATCGATCCGTACGCCGCGTGTGAAGGAGCCGACGCGCTCGTGGTCCTCACCGAGTGGGACGAGTTCCGCTGGCTCGACTTCGCCAAGGTGGCCGGGTTGATGAAGACGGCGCGCATCGTCGACACGCGCAACTTGCTCGAACCTGCGGCCGTGCGCCGGCGGGGCTTCGCCTACGACGGCTTGGGGCGGGCGTAGTGCGAGCGAGCGTGCGAGCGAGCCAAAGGGTGTCGGGTCCTTGGCCGAAGGCCGACTCTCACGTGTCGCCGCCGAAGGCGGCCCCCAGATGAGAGTCGTCGTCACGGGAGGCGCCGGGTTCCTCGGCTCGCACCTGTGCGAGTCGCTGCTGGCGCGGGGCGACCAGGTCGTCGCCCTCGACAACCTCGTCACCGGCTCGATGGCCAACATCGAGCACCTGTTCGGCCGGGAGGACTTCGTCTTCCAGCGCCAGGACGTGTCGAACCACGTGCACGTCCCCGGCGCGGTCGACGCCATCCTCCACTTCGCCAGCCCGGCGTCGCCGAAGGACTACCTCGAGCTGCCGATCCAGACGCTGAAGGTGGGCAGCCTCGGCACCCACAACCTCCTGGGCATGGCCCGCGAGAAGGGCGCCCGGCTGCTCCTGGCGTCGACCAGCGAGGTGTACGGCGACCCCGAGATCCATCCGCAGGTCGAGTCGTACTGGGGTCACGTCAACCCCGTCGGTCCGCGCGGCGTCTACGACGAGGCCAAGCGCTTCGCCGAGGCGCTCACGATGGCGTACCACCGCTACCACGGCGTCGACGTGCGGATCGTTCGCATCTTCAACACCTACGGACCCCGGATGCGGCCCAACGACGGGCGGGTCGTGTCGAACTTTCTCGTGCAGGCCATCGAGGGCAAGCCGATCACGATCTACGGCGACGGGAACCAGACCCGCAGCTTCTGCTACGTCGACGACGAGGTGCGCGGCATCCTCGCCCTGCTCGACGGCGCCACCGTCGGCCCGGTGAACATCGGCAACCCGAACGAGTTCACGATCCGCGAGCTCGCCGATCTCGTGATCGAGGTGACGGGCTCGGCGTCGGAGCTGGTGTTCGAGCCGCTGCCCGTCGACGACCCGACGCAACGCCGACCGGACATCACGTTGGCGCGCGACGTCCTCGGCTGGGAGCCGGTGGTCCAGTTGCGCGAGGGACTGACGCGGACGGCGGCGTGGTTCGCGCGATGACCGACGTCAGCGCGGTCATCGTCAGCTACAACGTGCGCGACCTGCTCGTGCAGTGCATCGCCAGCCTCCGGGCCGACGGCATCGAGCACATCGTGGTGGTCGACAACGCGTCGTCCGACGGCTCCGCCGCCGCGGCGCGGGCCAGCGACGTCGACGTCGTCGCGCTGGACACCAACATCGGCTTCGGGTCGGGGGCCAACCGCGGGGTCGTCCGCACGTCGACGCCCTACGTGGTGGTGTGCAACCCCGATCTCGAGGTCGAGCCCGGCGCCAACAAGGCGC
>Ga0068858_100003999_pt1 | contig 14550 bp, 13 predicted proteins | sample KBSSwiS12_FD_66589 | JGI IMG/M metagenome (GOLD analysis project Ga0068858, IMG submission 66589) | Switchgrass rhizosphere microbial communities from Kellogg Biological Station, Michigan, USA - KBS Switchgrass S1-2 | ecosystem: Host-associated > Plants > Roots > Rhizosphere > Soil ... | reverse complement strand
ATGTTCACCCCTTTGTTTGTGATTGCCCGCACCACCGGGTGGGCCGCGCACGTCATGGAACAGCGGGCCGACGGGAAGATCATCCGTCCGACGGCCAACTACATTGGCCCCGAAAACCTCGAGTTCGTGCCGATGGACGACCGTGCCTGATCGGGCCAGGCAATCTGCTGCCGCCATTCGCGGTTGAACTCAGCGTAGATCGCAAGCGAAAATTTCGCCGCGCTGATGATCTCTTCGGCGCGGATTTGAAGCTCGAATTCTGATTGCCAATTGACGGGCAACCCAATTTGGTTTGCCCGCCCTGCTTTGAGCGCCGAGTAGATCGCTTCGTAATCGGTCGTCAGCGTGAGATGACCGGCTGCATCCCGATTGCCGCTGAACATCGGCAGAAATGGAATGGACACCGGTTCCAATGTGGGATTTGGATGTTTTGAAACAAAGCCGACGTACACCTTGCCCGACTGCAGCGTCAAGCAAACCCAGAATTGCTCCACACAGGATTTCAACAATAATCGGTCCAAGTAACTGAGTCCTCGGGAGGCAGCCCACGCACGAGGTGTCACCCAGTTTCCCAGTGAGCCGCATATAGTGCCGAGCAACAGTGAATAGAGCGCCGTGACAATCCACTCAGCGCGACGCTCTCGCGACAATTGCTCCAATCCACTCTCAAATTTGAGCGCGGGTCCGACATATTCAACCAATGCTGAGTCGAGGCCGCGATATCCGGGTGACATCCAGATCAGAAGAGTCCGCAATTCGAGTGCAAGGAGGAACAAGAGGCTCCCACATAGTGCAGCCCGGAAGAAAAGGTGATGGCCCTCGGTGCGCCTCGTAGTAAAGGCGGTGGCTCGCCAGAGGTAAGCAAAGCAATAACCCCCAAGCACCACCAGTACAGATACAGCGGCCAGATCCACGGCGTCCCTGCCAATGATGTTGTGACTCTAGCCCTGCTCCTTCGGCTTCACTTCGCCAGCAGCTTCGCGCTCTGCCGCCCAAAACGCCTCCAGCTGCGCTCTACGCCTCAGCTCATCTTCCAGGACCTTCTTCCAATCGGGTTCGCGACGGGTTGTCGCTATTCCGTGTTTGTAATAAATCTCACCACCGTATTTTGTATATATAGTAAATCCGGGTGTGAAGTTCTCAAAGAACCACCGGATACGTCGACGCCATTTTTCCTGCATGATGTTCATCTCTCCTGACCATGCTCTCGCACCGTGAGCTCACCTCAACCGGAAGCAACGGTATCGAATTGACCTCGTGCCAAGAAGACCTACAAATTGGGGCAAACTCCCAGGAACTGAGGTTTAGTGGTGTTGTGGCTTGCCCGGTGAGTCATCAGGCGACTTCACCTCTCGACGGGTTTCGTTGGCGGCTCCCTCACTCCGTGGAACACATTCGCAACGCGCACGTGCTTAATGCCCCTGATTGACACTATGTCTGGAGACCCCGGCGCCTTGTCGGGGATATAGGCGTATACAATGACAAACTGCGCGGCCCTCCCGCGGCGCAACCACAAGCCCGAGTCGGCCCGCCGCAACTCCGGGGGATTACGCTTGGGATGTGCGCAGATCTCATCTATGCCGCAATGAATATCCGCTCTTCGAGCTTGTGGCTTACCCCATGGCTGCCTCCCCACGAAGTTTATGCATTCATCAATGTCTCGACTAACCCTTGGCATGTAGTGAGGTATCAGAACCTGACACGACTTATCGCCTCGTCACAGATTCGGTCGATCAATGCATGCATCGCCTTCATGGCTTCTTCCCACGTGGGATAGTCATCCGAGTTGAAAGCGAATCGCCCCGCCCTGTCGTCAGCCTCCGTAGTAGCGATGATGTCGTCCCAGTCGATGTCATCCTCGTGATCTACGATGGCTTCCCACGTATCGGGATCGTCTGGATCGTAGGTCTTGCGTTTTGGCGGCTCCGGTACGCCTTCAAGCACATTCGCGACACGGACGGGTTTGATTGCCCGAATAATGACTACGCTTGGCACATTCGTAAAAATCGGGGGCAAGTAGGCATACACGATTGCAAATCGCCCCGCGATCCGACGCCGCAACCATACGTCCACGTCGGGTAGTTGCACCACGGGACGGTTGATCAGCGGGTATGCACGGACGTCGTCAATCCCACGTTGAATTTGCATCTCACAATCTTGTGAGCTGCCTCCTGACTGCCGGGCCATGAAGTCTCTGCACAGTTGGATATCTCGTCTAACCCTTGGCATGCATTGAAGCATCGCGATCGTCATGTTCCTTTTCCTCTTCGAATATGGAATGGATCCAAGCATGCAGCGACGTCGTCACTTCCTCTTCTGTCGCACAGTCGGCCGAATTGAAGGCGAACCGGCGCCTCCGGTAGTCCGACTCTGTCGTGTCGATGATTTCGTGCCAATCGATGTCATCCTCGTGCTCGATCCCGCCATCCTGAGCCTCGGCATTGTCGAGCTCGTTGTCAGGTGTCATGCACCCTCCAATGGGTAAACGGAAAGCCTACGAAGGCCTCGGGCCTTCTTCCACGGACAAAAGACGACGCTCGCTCCCGGCGCGTTCCGAGACAGATTCCTCGCGGTGCGCACGAATGCCGCATTTCTCGATGTTTTGGGCCATTTCTGGATATCGCCAGACGGATCGAGGCGTTGGATGATGGGCCCATGTCAGTCCCGTTCATCCGAACCCTGCGATTCAAGCTCCGTCCGGAGTCTCATGCCTGGCTCAATGCGGCTGCGGTCGAAGTGAACGGTGTGTTCAACTACTGCAATCAGATTTCCCTCGCTACGGCTACCCGGACGGATCGCAAGCGCAAGTGGCTCTCCGGCTACGACCTGTGCCACCTCACGGCCGGCCGGTGCGACCGAGTATTTCCAACACATCGGCGCGGACACCATCCAGCGGATCTGCGTGGAGTACGCGCAGAAGCGCGTGGCGGCCCGACGCCTGAAGTTGCGCTGGCGGGTCAGTCGCGGAGCCCGCCGCAGCCTCGGGTGGATCCCGTTTAAGGCAGCGAGCCTCAAGCGCAAGGGCACCGCGCTGCGCTTCTGCGGCAAGACCTTTCGTGTATTTGAGCGTGAGCGCCTGGAGGGGGTGAGCTGGAAGCAGGGCTGCTTTGCACAGGATGCGGTCGGGGACTGGTGGCTGTGCTTGCCTGTGCAAGTGAGCGTTGACCAAACCGCTGCGCCGAAGGCGTCGGTGGGTATTGATCTCGGGATCAAGGATGTCGCGGTGACGAGCGACGGGGAGCGCTTGGAAGCGATTCGCTTCTATCGGGATGCGCAACATCGGATCGGCACCCTGCAACGACGCGGCCACGTGCGGCAGGCCAAGCGGATGCACCGGCGGATCCGGTGGCGTCGGCAGGATGTCTGCCACCAGTTCAGCCGCAAAATGGTGAATACCTATCAGAGGATTGTCGTGGGCGATGTGAGTAGCCTGAAGCTGGCGAAGACACGGATGGCGAAATCCGTATTGGATTCCGGCTGGGGCACACTCAAACGATTCTTGCAGTACAAGGGCGAGTGCGCCGGCAGAACCGTCCAGGTCGTCAACGAGCGAAACACCTCGCGAAGCTGTTCTAGCTGCGGAGCCCTCAGTGGTCCCAGTGGTCTCAGGCAGCTTGCTGTAAGGCATTGGGAATGTGCGCACTGTGGTGAGTGGCACGATCGGGACGTCAATGCGGCCCGAAACATTCTCAGAGCCGGGTCCAGGTGTGGGACCTCCGTCCGCGGGAACGAGTCTTCGCCTGTTGAGCATCCGCAGAGCCAGATATCGTGTCTGCGCGAGGCAGGATCAGACGCTCAGCCGACGGCGGCATGACCACCGGAAGAGACGATATCCGGGTGACTTAGGAGCGAGAAGAGACAGAAAGCAAGGGAAAAGCCCAGAAACATCTGGGCTGCGCGACTAACGATTTTATTCGCGACGTCTTATTTACGACGTTCGCGAGGACGCTGCGTTTGGACGCGAGCGTTGGCGGGTGACATTTTCATGGAGCGACGCACGGTGAATCGGCGTCTGCGAGGCCGAGATTTTGGCCTCGGCTTCAATCTGCCCGCGGTGTGTCAACATGCCCCTCTCTTTCGAGATGAGCGCACCGCGGGCAGCCGAGCGTTCCTTGCTCACTAGGGAACGGCGTTAGACAGTGTACTTATTCCAAGGAGGTGACCCGGCCTCAGTAAAGACGCCAGATGTCTGTCCCTTGGTCTGCTTCGACGCCTTCCCACAGTCGACCAGAAGCGAGTGAGCAATGAACAACAATTTCATGAAAATCTCCTGTTAAACATTGGTGCTTTTTTTGCGCTCCTTTGCTCGGTTTTATAGCTGGCACGCCGGCATGGCGCGCGTGCGTCCCCTCAATATAAATTGAAAGGAATCGGACTCGTTTACACTGAATCGGATTAATTCTCGACGGCTCGGAACAGGAAAATTACCAGCGCTTGCGGACCTCGAAGCTGACTAGGCGGCCATACAGGTCGGCGTTTTCTTGGTCGTACCCTATGTTCACGAGGGTATTATTGAGAAACGGTGGATTGACGTTGAAGACGTTCTGCACATTGAGCGCGACCTGCGTGTTCCCCAACCATCCCAGTGCATCCGGAGGCGTTTGATAACTCAATTGCATATCGACCGTGGTCCACGGAGACACGCCCCTGCTCGGTACACTCAAGGTGTCGCGATAGCTGTTCTCGAAGTTGATGAATCCTGCAGCTCCAAACCCGCGATGCGCCCACGCAGCAGAGCCGCGTGCCCGCAGATTGATCGGGTTGTTTTGGGTGCTGACGATGTTGTCGAGTGGGCTGGTGGGTGTATTCGACTGCGCGTAGCGCAACAAGTACGTAGCATTCAATCCGAAATCGAAGCGTCCGGCACGATTATCCGTCGTGTATTTACTGATCAGGTCGAACCCATTGGTCTTCAGCATCGCTATGTTGCGCAGACGATTATCAAAGATAATCGTCGTACTCGAGTTGGCGCAGTCCTCCGCCGTACCAAGCTGGTACACCGTCTGTTGACAGGCGGACGCAAGTTGCGACGGAGTCGCATTTTTCGTGAAAAGCCAACCCAAACCAGGCTGCATCAAGGCGGCGGGGCTGACCTGCGCATCCGTTATCCGATTAGCGTATGTAATATTGAAGTATGTAAATGACATCAGCAGGTTTGGAACGGCCGGCACCGCAAAATCAGTGCCGATCGTCCAGCTGCGAGCGGTCTCTGGACGCAAGGTGGGATTGGTACCGTACAAGCTGAGTACTTTGGTCTTACCTGACGGCGAGCTCAGATCGATGAAGTTCGCCAAGGTACTCAGACTTCCCGATCCGACAACATCTGTCAGATTGGGTGCTTTAAAGGACTTCGTCCAACTGCTGCGGATACTCCAATCACGATTGATAGACCAGAGCATTCCTATCTTTGGACTCGATGCGCTACCCACGTCACTGAAGTCTTCGTGTCTTCCTCCCAGTGAGAGCTCGAGCCTCCGTGCGAAGCGCAGATCATTGTCCTTGCCGATGATAGGAACTACGGCTTCAATGAATTCAGACTTGATATTCCGGCTCAACTCGCCCGAGCTGATAGTTGGATCATGAGGTAGCGCATTGGTAATACTGAAATCCTGGAGTCGGTATTCGGCACCCAAGGCCAGGTTCAAATCACCACCAGGAAGGCTGATCACCGGACCGGTTGCGGAAAATGCAGTGCTTCGAATCGTCGATGTGGAATCCGACCTGTTGTCACCGCTGATCGAGGCAAGGGTCGCTGGATTGTTATTCGATGCATTTCCGAACGGATTGAATGCAGTTGCCACATTCGGATCATTGATCGCGGCATCCAACGCGGCTTGATTGACAAAACCATGCTGTACCGCGTGCTGCTTTTCCAATGCGTAATTCGCACTGACCTCCGCTGTCCATTGATCGAACGGAGCTATGGACAAGCCGAGGGAAAAGTTGCCGGTGTCGATCCGATTTTCACCCAGCGTCGACCCGAAGTAGCCGGATGACCCTGCCACAACAGTGAGGTCATCAATCCCACCTGTCGGATTGATGTAGTAGGGATTTGTATGCGGCACGGTCATGTTCAGCAGGAACGCATTGGACGTGATGTCCGCGACATTTCGCCGCGTAAACAAGCCTTCAAAGTGAAGGTGAAGAGCGTCCGTCAAGCGCTGACTTTCTTTCGAAAACACGCTCCAACGCTTCTCGCCGGGCGTAACATATGCGCCCTCTAACAAGTCGTAGTAATTTCCCTGCGCGGCGATCAAGTCGCTCGCCGTCAGCACGGAACCATTCAAAGTCTTGGGAATAGCCCACATCTGATCGCCAAGAAAGACGGTACCCGGCCCGGGGCCGACGAAGCCGTCAAAATTGTTACCACCAAGCGCAGTGAGATTGTTGGAAAACTGCGGCCGATCACGCGCTCGTAGTGGATCGCGCTCAAAGTATTCAAACGACAGGAAGTCTTTTCCGGTCTCACGCGACTGGCCGAGCAATTGGCTGAATTGCCGCTCACCCATCGCGCCGTTGGTCACGCCACCGCCACGGGCCTGGGTGGAAAGGCCGGTGAAGTTCTTTCGCGTCACGAAGTTGACCACGCCGCCGATCGCGTCCGCGCCATATTTGGCGGACGCCCCATCGGGAAGAATGTCAATGTGATCGATGATGCTCAGGGGGATGTTGGAAATGTCGTCGAATGCCCCCGCGGTACCGCTGGGGGCGATGCGCTTCCCATCTATCAACACCAACGTGGCGCCAGCATCGAGCCCGCGCACGTTGACGCCTGATCCGTGTGCCGAGTTGGTTGCCGCCTCGCGACCCAACACCGTATCCTCGGTGGGTCCTCCACCAAACACCTGCGGCAGTGTCCGCAGGAAGTCCTCAGTCGTTGCCAATCCCGAGCGTTCGATGTCGATGCGCCCGAAGTTGATTACCTGTGCTCCCAACAGCGGTTGGGTGCCGGTGTTCCCGTCGGCGCCGGAGATCAACACTTGCTCGAGCCCGTTGTCGTCATCGCCATGCTTCGAACGCGTCTTCGCACGATGCCACAGCTTCGAAAGCATTGACGGTTTCTTCGGCGTCACGGCCAGCGTATGGTCGTTGACGAAGTCGAAGTCCAGGTTCGTGCCCTTCAGCATGGCCGTCAGGGCATCGGAAACGTCGAAATCACCGGTCACTGCGCGAGTCTTCATCCCCCTGAGCATGTTGAAGTCGAACAGAACCTGCATATCGGACTGGCGACTGAATTCATTCAGCATGAGCGAGGCGTCGCCGGCTTCCAGTTCAAAATGGTGCTCAGGGCCTTCCGCATTCGCGGTGGCTGTATGAAGAGCCAGGAATACGACGAGTATCGCGCAGATCCGCCCAGTAGTGCGGTACGGGATCACTCGGCGAAACCCGTCCTTGTGTTCATCCATGCTACGCACAGTATTGGGCAACCCAAACGTACAGACGGAAAGGCGTCAAGATTCCGTCATCCCATTCGCGCCTTACTTGGCGAATTTTGAATGACGCAGAGCGATGTTCACAAAGGAGAGCAAATGTGATCCAACACTCGTGTTTGAGTGCGCCGCAACATAACTGTAAGTATGTAAATGTCATGCGGCAATCACGGACTATGCCGCATCCGACGGTGTACGCTGATGTGTTATCCACCGTGGGGGACAGAAGCCAACAACCCAATTTGGGTTTTCGTCCTGGCTGCTGACGTAATGTGTGCCGCTGCGAGTCCATCTGCAGTATTTTCCCTGGCTGGGCCGCGTCCCTTTATACACGGCATAGGCGAGCCTATTGACCCATGTTGCTTGCGCCGCGGCCAATTGTCGCGGTGCTCCGTGTGCGAGAAACCGGGTCCTGGGGAGCATCCTACATAGGCACGCCCAGGCCGGCACGGTACTCGCATCCGGACTGATTTTATTTCCCGCGCTCACGTCACGGGGTTGAGAAGTTTGGCACGGCTTCGTGGTGGTCACAGCCCCCCAATGTAGTTATGGGCATGACCTTTCAGCCGATGTCCTTTGAGCATGGGGCCATGCTTATAAGGCATCGTGAGGCAACCCTTCCGGGGGGTGCTCTGTGCTGTCCCGTTGATGGGAGCACTTCGCCAGTAGGACATCACGCCGGCAGAGGATTGTCGCGTAGCCCTGCGGTCGGGTCCGTCGGCTCGGTCACGAGGACACCACCCTTGACGATGGACACAGCCGAAGGTCTGTGGCGCGGGCCGAGCGCAGGGGCCTCGCATCGCACTACCCCACGCCGCGTCTGCAGGCGCATCGCCGCAGCGCATGGTCAGGTGCGGCTTGGTCACGGAGAGACCCGAGGCCAACACAACCGTCGGATATCAGACGTGACTAAGACCGCCTCACAAACACGTCGACTTTTCCCCGGGACCCGATGAGCGACGACCCCAGCCATCCGGTGATCCAGACAATAAAAGCAGTCCCAAACGCCGACCAGAACCCTCCGGGTATATGGAAACCTGGCAGCATCGCGGCCACCAGGCCCACCATCGCTGTGTTGATCACCAGCAAGAACAGCCCCAGTGACAGGATCGTCAGGGGCAGTGTGAGCACAATCGCGATCGGTCGGACGATTGCATTGACCACGCCGAGCAAAAGCCCGGCGAGCACCAAAGTTGTAGAGTCGTCGATCCGGATGCCCGACACCAAACGGGTCGCCACCCAAAGACCGATCGCCGTAATGCATGCACGCAGAATGAAGCCCGTCATGGGGACTTGCTCCGAAGTTGCTTCTCGGTAAGGACCTTTAGCCGCGTCATCGCCTGCTGCCAACCCAGCCGCAACCGCTGATACTGCCGGTTCCACTCTTCGGTTGCCGGAAAACCCGACCCCAACAGCCTGAGAATCGTTCCGGGCTCCTTGGGATTGGCGTCGATGATGAAGTCATCCACGAGGGGATCTTCGGTCGGCGGAAGAGACTGTGTAGGTAAGTAGATGAGACGCAATCGCCGCCCCGGATCGAAGACGTCAATGTGCGCCTCCAGCTCCGTCACACGATCCACGCTCGCACGAAACAGCCCGCCTTTCTGCGCTCGAATCTGCGCGTTAGGCGAGCACCACTTAATCAAGTGCTCCGATTCCGTCAGAGCTCGCCACACATCATTGACGCTGGCGACGATATCAACGCGGTGGGCGTAACCCCGGGCTCTGTCCCTCATGAAGATATTCTGCCATCGGGGTGAACACAGTTCTCCACTAGTAGATTGGCAGCAATAATGGTGCGGCGGAGGCTGGGCTCTTTCCGCCGGCGTGGGCGGCGGCGCACGGCGGGTGCGCGGTCGGCGCCCTAGGTCCTATGCTACGTGACCGGGGCCGTAGGGTGCCTCCGTTCCCCAGCAACAAGGTAAGCCATGCCGTACGTCCACATTGTCGTCTGCCTAGCTCTCGTCGAATTTCTCTGGTTCGGTTTTGCGGTCGCAAAAGCGCGCGGCCGCTACAAGGTGGCAGCGCCTGCCGTCACGGGTAACGAGATATTCGAACGATACCTGCGCGTTCAGATGAACACGCTGGAACAACTCGTCGTGTTCATCCCGTCGATATTGCTCTTCGGCCAGTACATGAGCCCGTACATTGCGGCGGGGCTCGGGGTCATCTTCCTCATTGGACGAGTGGTCTACTTCTTCACGTACGTCAAAGATCCCAAGTCACGAGAGCTCGGGTTCGGCCTGACGATAGGCCCCAACGCCATACTGCTGGGCGGCACAATCGTTGGCGCGGTGCGAGCGGCGCTCTACACCTAAGACTACTGAGCCGCGCGGCAGCGCAGCAATGCTCGATTACTGCGCCACGGCAGACCGTCGCGACTTGAAGAATGCGAACACCATCGGGAGCAACGACACAAAGATGATGACGATGGTGACGATGCCGAAGTTCTGCTTCACCACCGGGATATTGCCGAACAGGTAACCACCCCAGATAAACAACGCTACCCACAACGTACCGCCCAGCAGGTTCCAGCCGAGGAAAGAGCCGTACGGCATCCGGCCGACACCTGCGACGAAGGGCGCGAAAGTCCGGATGATGGGCATGAATCGTGACAGCGCCACCGCCATGGCGCCGTAGTTCTTGAAGAACTCCTCCGTCCGATGGAGGTATTCGACTTTGAGCAGTCGGTAGCGTCCGCTGAATGCCGGAGGCCCGATGGCGCGACCAATGGAGTAGTTCAACGTATTGCCCAGGATGGCGGCCGCTGCCAGCAGGACGAAGAGTAGTGGTGCGTTGAGCGTGCCGGTCGTATCGACAGCGGCAAGAGCGCCGACGGCAAACAATAAGGAATCGCCTGGCAGGAAGGGCGTAACGACCAGCCCGGTCTCGCAAAAAATCACTGCAAAGAGAATCGGGTAGATCCAGCCATGGTAGGCGGCCAGCAAATCGACCAAGTGCTTGTCGAGATGCAGAACGATATCAATGAACCAGGAAATCAAAGCGGCGACCTACCCAAAAGAAAGCAGTCGCGAGCATATACGAGCCCGCCCCCACGGGGGACGGGCTTTAGGAACCTGGAAGTTAATGTTTCTTAAGGTACGAACGCAGCCCTGACCAGAGCAGCAGACCCTGCCTGACCTTTCGATGCAGACGCAGCCGCCACCCGCACCTGGTCCTTCAGCGTACCGAGCGCCAGGGATACTTCCTTGTCGCGCGACTGAAGCGACGACGAATTTTTGCCCGTCAGCAATTCCGCCGGCGGATCCTCAGCGCCCTGGGCCACGATATCGGGAACGATGCCCTTACCGTGGATCGATGCACCCGAAGGAGTGAAGTACCGGGACGTCGTCAGCTTAACCGCACCGCCATGGGTCAACGGCATCACGGTCTGCACGGAGCCCTTCCCGTACGTCTTGTGTCCAATCAACTCGGCGCGCCCGTGATCCTTCAGCGCACCCGCCACAATCTCGGAAGCAGAGGCAGATCCACCATTGACGAGAACCACCAGGGGAGCACCGTCGATAACGTCACCCGGCGTAGCGTCCATTTCGAAGCGAGCATCAGGCGTCCGGCCATCGGCAGTCACAATCACGCCGTCGTTCAAGAACGCGTCTGCCACAGCCACCCCAGCTTCGAGTACACCACCGGGATTGTTTCGCAGGTCGAGCACCAGACCCTTGATTCCCCCCGGATTGTCGCGTTTGAGGCGGGCAATCGCATGGTTTACGTCATCGGAGGTCGTCTCACTGAAGCCAGTGATCCGCAGGTAGCCATAGCCAGGCTCGAGGCTCTGCTGGGCCACGCTATGCACTTCCACCTTCGCGCGGCGGAGAGAAAAGTCGAGCGTCTGACCGGTAGCAGGACGGAGCACGCTGAGCTTCACCACACTGCCTGACGATCCACGCATCCGGGCGATCGCCCCAGCAAGGTCCGCCCCGATATCCTGATCGTCAATCCGAACAATCTGGTCCCCGGGCAACAACCCGGCCTGGTCTGCCGGCGAGCCTTCAATGGGACGGAGAATCTTCACGGCCGAATCCTCGGCCACGACTTCGATTCCGACACCCGGATAGGACCCCATGGTGCTCAGTCGAATCTCTTCGAACTCATCCGTATCGAGGAACGCGGAGTGAGGGTCCAGTGCCGCAACCATGCCGCGGATGGCCTTGTCCATCAGAGCGTGATCGTCGACGTCGTCAACATACTCACGCTTGATCCTTTCATACACCTCGGCGAACAGCCGCGCTTCTTCCCACGGCAAGGCAGCAGGGTTCGTCCCGCTTCCGGTATGCGTGGCCACCGTGGCGGCACCAGCCACTGCGGCAGTATTAACAAGAGCACTCGGATGTTCCGCAAGTACGCCACTCGTCACCGACGCGGAAAAGCCAAAGACGGCCCCCGCGGCGAGAGCGATCAGCGTTCGCGATCGCGTCGACATCATTTCCTCAAACCCCCCGGTTTGGATGCATCACGGATACTACAGCCGTCCCTCATGGGTCAATCCCAGACGGGCTGTTTACAGAACGCGCACCAATCTGATTGCTCGAGTTGATGATCAGTGCACAATTTCGATGAGGTGGTCGGCTTCAATGTCGCCGATTACCGTCGGCATCGTGTCAGCCGACGCATACAACGGCAGCTCGGGTAACAATTCAGCGAGGGGTGCGGGACGGCCAATAGCAAAGCCTTGTCCATAGTCCACACCCAGTGTCGCAACACGCGTACGAATCTCTTCAGTCTCGACGTACTCGGCCACCGTCGTGAGTGACATGCTCCGCGCAAGTTGCGCGATGGCTCGGACCATCGACTCGGCTCGAGGGTCCTTGAGAATGTCGCGCACAAAGCTGCCATCAATCTTCAACATGGTGACCGGCAACTGTCGCAGGTAAGCCAGCGACGACAGTCCCGTTCCGAAATCATCCAGCGCCACACTGCAGCCCAGATCGCGCAAGCGGCGGATCAGGACTTCAGCGCGCGCGATATTCGCAATCGTCGCGTTTTCGGTCAGCTCGAAAGTGAACACCGCCGGGTCGATGCCGCTGGAACGGATCCGCTCCAGCAGAAAACCCGCAAAGCCCTGGTCATTCAGTGACTGGCCGGAGAAGTTGATGGCGAACGACACTGAATGACCGGCGAGCAGCTGTGCCTGCGGCTCGAGCAGCTCAACCGCCGTGTTGATCACCCAGCGGTCAATCTCCGGCATCAACTGATAGCGGTTGGCGGCCGACAGAAAACGATCCGGGCCCACCGTGCGGCCATCTTCATCGAGCATTCGCAGCAGCAGCTCGAAGTGCGGCCGAGGATTTTCGGCACAGGCAAACGGCACGATCAGTTGCGAATACAACTGCAACCGGCCTGCGTCAATTGCCGCACGCAACTGGCCGGCAATGTTGATATCCGCAAACCGCCGCACCAGGCTGACGTCGTTGGATTTGTAGACCTCGACGCGATTGCGACCACGATCTTTTGCCGCTTTACACGCTGTTTCAGCGGCCGGCAGCGAATGCATCAACTCGCCCGCGGCAGTATCCAATGAGGCCACGCCAACGCTGATCGAAACATGCAGGCGCGAATCGCCATGGGTCGTGCCCAACTGCTCGACGCCTTCACGAAGTGATTCGGCGAACTTGGCCGCATCGTCGAGTTGTGTTGGCAGCAACACGGCGAACCGGTCGCCTGAAATTCGGGACGCAAACGCTCCCGGCGGCAGGCGATGGCGAATCAACTCACCGAGCTGACCCAGGACAGAATCGCCTACATGCATGCCAAAGCTGTCGTTGATGACGTGCAACTGGTCCGCGTCTATGTACAAGGCGGTCCAGTGCTTCGAGCTCTTCGGATCTCCAACAACTGCCCGTATACGTTGTTCAAACGCGGGACGCGTGTAGAGACCACTGAGCGCGTCATGGCTGCTCTCAATGAGAGCAACCGCCTTGCGCGCAAGAATTTCAGTCAGCCGGGCCTCGCGATCACCAAATGGTTCCGCGAGGTCCTCTCGAAACAGCGCAAGTACGCCGATGGTCTTCCCTGCGCCCGAGCGCAACGCACATGACAGGATCTTGTACGGCAGCACGCCCATCGCACTGTTGGGCGCCATCTTGTTGATGATCACCGGTTCGCGACGCGCCTGCGCCATCGACAGCAACTGCTTGTGTGCACGAGCCACGAGCTGCATATCCGCGGGACGATTCGTCGCCGAACGCAGCATCGTGATGCTCTTGTCAGGCACAATCAGTGCGGCCGTGAAGCAATTGATGTGCTCAATGGCCTGCTTGAGAACTCCCTTGAGCTCATCCGCGCCAGCGCCCGCGGGACGATCGCCGGATCCATCCGCCAACAACATCTCCAGATCGCGGTCACGGGAGTCGACAGTCCGGCTCAGATGCTCAATCGCCGCGCGCGACAGCAGATCGCGCCGCAGGCATTCCAACACCGGGCGCAACAGAGCGTGTTTGAATGAGAACTCGGGGCTTTCCGAGTCCGCGGAGCCGCTCTGTCGACACATGACGGCGACGATGCCGATGAGCTCCTCCGTCTCATCGCGTATCCAGAAAAGATACACGGGCTGATTGCGATCCAACATCCGCATCAGGCCCGGTCCCTGCGGCCGGGGCCCGGCGGTAGTGACCGCATCCTCGACGAGACTGAAAAAGTCAGGCCCCGTGGTCGTTTCGCTGGACCAACGCATAGCCCCCGTCGCGTCGAACAGGGACACGCTGGTGGCCCGTGGCAAAAGCGAGCGCACGAGTTGGACGTAGGGCTCGAAAGAGCCCCACGGGTCAGGGATCATTTCATTCTTATTTGAAGGAGAAGCCATGCGCAGCGGCCTGGGCGTCTTGAGTGCCATAACCATCTCAGACGATGGTCCCAGCGAGCGTTGCGCGAGTTGGCGATTCCGAGGGGCGGATACCCCGGGTTAAAGCCAAATATTGAACTTATTCACATTGCGGGACCGTTGCGGCGCTCTATCGGGCTGCCCACCCCTGCGCTCAGGGTTCGCCAGATCGGAACCAGGGGCGGGGATCGACCGCCTTGCCCGATTTGCGGATCTCGAAATACAGCTCGGGACGGTTGCTGCCGCCGCTGTCGCCCGCGGACCCGACCGTGTCTCCGGCGC
>Ga0068858_100003991_pt1 | contig 14556 bp, 10 predicted proteins | sample KBSSwiS12_FD_66589 | JGI IMG/M metagenome (GOLD analysis project Ga0068858, IMG submission 66589) | Switchgrass rhizosphere microbial communities from Kellogg Biological Station, Michigan, USA - KBS Switchgrass S1-2 | ecosystem: Host-associated > Plants > Roots > Rhizosphere > Soil ... | reverse complement strand
CCGAGCAGGAAGCCCATCTGGTACTGCGCGATGCCGTAATACGTGCCGACCATCACCCCCGCCACGGCGCCCAGTCCGGCGCCGATCACGAAAGTGAGTGCAATGACGCGGTTGATGTCGATCCCCATCAGCCCCGCCACCTGCTGGTTCTGCGACGTCGCGCGCATCGCGATGCCGAGCTTCGTCCGGTAGACGAGCGCGAGCAGCCCCGCCATCATTGCGACCGACGTGACGATGATGACGATCTGCACGTTGGTGATCGTCGCGCCGTCCGGCGTGTCGGTGAAGTGATACGAGTGAACCCGCACGATTTGCGGGAACGACAGCGGATTGCGGCTCCAGATGATCATCGCGAGATGCTGCAGGATGATCGACAGGCCGATCGCCGTGATGAGCGGCGCAAGCCGCGGCGCGCGCCGCAGCGGCCGGTAGGCGGTGCGCTCGAGCGTGTAGCCCACGCCCATGCACACGGGGATGGCGACGAGTGTGCCGATCACGACGATGACCAGCGCGGGCCACGTCGGGTGCGCTCCAGCGAGCGCCGTGATGACCGAAAACGCCACCATCGCACCGATCATCACCACTTCGCCGTGCGCGAAGTTGATGAGCTGGATGATCCCGTACACCATCGTGTACCCCAGCGCGACGATCGCATAGACACTGCCGAGCGTCAGGCCGTTCACGAGTTGCTGCAGGAAGATGTCCACCCGGTCCCCGGTTGCCGCGTCATGACCGGCACGCGTCGGCAGCGATTGTGATGGGCGGAAGCGATGCAGGCAATCCCCATGCGTTGGAAATAGTCTTCGTCTTGTCGCGGCGCGTGTCGTTCGCGGTCGTTTTGGTCCGGCGCGAGAGCGGAGACGGGCTGGCTGGCGCGGCCGCCGTCGGCCCGGCGCGCAGCTTGGAAAGGATGGTCGTCGCCACCCCAAACAAAAACGGCGCCCCGAAGAGCGCCGTTCCTGTGCAGCGGGAAGGACTACTTCTTCGGGGCCATCGCCGGAGCGGGGGCCGGCGCAGCGGCAGGCGCCGCGGCGGCGGGTTCCGCGCCGACCTTGGTCGTCTTGCCGGCCTTGATGATGGCCACCGGCTCGACTTTGCCGCCCTTCATCTGGAAGATCGTCATTTCGGCGTCCTTGCGGTCGCCCTTGGCGTCGAACTCGATCTTGCCCGTGGCGCCGTCGTAGCTGATCTTGGCGAGCTCGGGCAGGTACTTCGCAGGATCGGCGGAGTCGGCCTTCTGCATCGCCGCGATCATCACGTTCGTCGCGTCGTAGAAGAACGGCGCGTATTGCTTGACTTCGCCGTACTTCTTGGTGAAGGCGTCCTGGAACGACTTCGACGCCATCTGCGTCGGGATGCCCGCCTGCGAGCAGATCATGCCTTCCGACGCCGGGCCGGCGAGCTTGCTCATTTCGGCCGTGCACGCGCCGTCGCCGAACGCGAACACGCTCTTGATGCCGAGTTCGCGGGCCTGCTTCAGCAGCGGGCCGCCGGTGGCGTCCATGCCGCCATAGAAGATTGCATCCGGCGCCTTGCCCTTGATCTTGGTCAGGATCGCCTTGAAGTCCGTCGCCTTGTCGTTGGTCTTCTCGCGCGCGATGACCTGCACGCCGGCGGCCTTCAGCGTCTTCTCGACCTCGTTCGCGAGGCCCTCGCCATAGGCGGTGGCGTCGTCGGCAATGGCGACCTTCTTCGACTTGAGCTCGTTCGCGATGTAGGCGGCGACAGCGGGACCCTGCTGGTCGTCGCGCCCGACGGTGCGGAACACGACCTTGAACCCCTGCTCGGTCAGCTTCGGATTCGTCGCCGAACCGGAAATCACCGGCAGGCCGGCCTGGTTGTAGACGGCCGAGGCGGGAATGGTGACGCCGGAATTCAGGTGGCCGACTACGCCGGCGACCTTGGCATCGACGAACTTCTGGGCGATCGTCGGGCCGAGCTTGGGGTCGGCCTGGTCGTCTTCGCTCATCATTTCGAACTTGACGGTCTTGCCGCCGATCTTGATCTTCTTGTCGGTGGCTTCGTCGACGGCGAGGTGGACGCCGTTCTCGTCGTCCTTGCCGAGGTGCGCAATGCCGCCGGTCAACGGACCGGCATGGCCGATCTTGACGGTGACGGTTTCCTCGGCCGGGGCTTTGGGCGCCTCGGCGGCCTTCTTGGGTTCTTCCTTCTGGCCGCAGCCGTAGCTTGCGACGAGTGCGCCGCTGACCAGCGCGACGACGAGTTTCTTGGTGAATGGCATGGGGATCTCCGAGCGGGGGACTGACAGGGACTTCAAGGGTGACAAGGGAAACGTATAATTATCGGCGTGCCGCACTGGGGGTGTCAACGCGGCCGATGAGTGCGGCCGCCGGCCTCGGCGTTCAGGGCCTGCGTGCCGCGGCTCATCGCCGCCGGCTACGGCCTGTCGCGCCCCGCTTGCGACCATGCGATCGCCCACCTAGGCTTCGTCCGCCAGAGGTGAATCCGGACCGACCGTTCGTCGCATCGAAGCAAGGTCCGGAGTGTTTCCGAGGTTCCGCCAACGGCCGGCTGCCCGCCGGCACACGGCGGGCAGCCGGACGCGCCCCACCCGGGCGTGGTCAGGGGAGAAGATATACATGGCATCAAGATTCACGCGCCGCCGCGTCATCGGCAGCTTGGTCGTCGTACTGGCGCTGGTCGGGGTGGGCGCCGCCCTGGCACTCAAGTCCGGTCCCAAGCTGCAGGACGGCGGTCCCGCCAACGTCGGCGGCAAGTCGCCCGCCGTCGCGCTGCAGTTCATGCCGGGCGACCTGGCGTACGTCCAGGCCAAGCCGCTGTCGCGCTGGCTGCCCGTCTCCGGGACGCTGCAGCCGATGCGCCAGGCGATCGTCAAGGCCAAGGTCGCCGGCGACGTGCTGCAGATCACCGTGCGCGAAGGCGACACGGTCAAAGCGGGCCAGGTGCTGGCGCGCATCGACACGACGGACCTCGACTCGCGACTGATCGACAAGACGGGCGCGCTGGAGAGTGCCAAGGCGCAGCTCGCGCTGGCCGCCAAGACGCGCACGATGAACGTGCGGCTTCTCAACGACAAGTTCATCTCGCAGAACGCCTTCGACAGCGCCGAATCGAGCTACAGCGTCGCCCAGGGCAACGTGAAGTCGATGGAGGCGCAGGTACAGCTGGCGCGCAACGCCCTCAAGGACGCCGTCGCCGTCGCGCCGCTCACCGGCATCGTCGCCAAGCGTCACGTGCAGCCGGGCGAGAAGGTTGCAATGGAGGCGCCGCTCGTCACCGTCGTCGACCTGCAGGATCTCGAGGTGCAGGCGCTCGTGCCCGCGATCGACGTGCCTGAGCTCAGGATCGGCATGCCGGTCGAGTTCGCTGTCGACGGCTTCGGGGAACGCCGCTTCACCGGGCGCGTGGAGCGGATAAACCCCTCGACCGAGCCGGGAACGCGCGCGCTCCTTGTCTACGTGGGCCTGCCCAACTCCGACGCCGCGCTGCGCAGCGGCATGTTCGCGACGGGGCGCATCGCGCTCGCCGCCAGCACGCCCGCACAGACGCTGCCCGCCGCTGCAGTGCGCACCGAGGCCGGCCAGGCCTACGTGTGGGTGATCGACAAGGGCAAGCTGTCGCGGCGGCTCGTGTCGCTCGGCCGGCGCGACGAGGCAAATGGGCTCGTCGAGCTCAAGACGGCGCTGCCGCCCGACCTGCCCGTGCTTGCCGCGCGCTTCGACAACCTCAAGGACGGCGCACCGGCGCTGGTGAAGGCGCCGACGTCCTCGCAGAACGCAACGACCGCGACGCCGGGCGGCGTGAGCTGACCGGCCGGGAAGCGCCGCGCGCGACGCGGTTGCGCACCGGACGGCGCCTGCACGACGCCGGCGAACACGACCGCACATCGAAGGCACGACCATGTGGATAACCAGAACGTCGATCAAGAATCCGGTCTTCGCCACGATGGTGATGGTCGGCATCACGGTGCTCGGCGTGTTCTCGTACAACCGCCTGCGCGTCGAGCAGATGCCCGACGTGAGCCTGCCGTTCGTCATGATCATGACGAACTATCCCGGCGCCGCCCCCGAGGCCGTCGAGGCCGACGTCACCAAGCCGATCGAGTACGCGGTCAACCAGGTCGCGGGCGTCAAGCGCATCTTCTCGAACTCGCGCGACGGGTCGAGCCAGGTGTTCGTCGAGTTCCGGCTGTCGACCAACGCGACGACGGCCATCCAGGACGTGCGCGACAAGATCGCGCTCGTTCGCCCCAGCTTCCCCAAGGACGTGAAGGACCCGCTCGTCAACCGGGTCGAGAACGAAAACAACCAGCCGATCGCGACGCTCGCGGTCATGTCGACGACGACCGACCTGCGCGAGCTGACGTCGCTCACTGACCAGACGATCGTCAAGGCGCTCGAGAACCTGCCCGGCGTGGCGCGCGTCGATGTCAACGGCCGCGTCACGCGCCAGATCCTAATCCAGATCAAGCCGAACGCGCTGACGGCGCTCGGCATCGGCGTCGACCAGGTGATCAACGCGATCCGCGATGCCAACCAGGATGTCCCGGCGGGCCGTCTCACGAGCGGACAGAGCGATTCCGTGGTCCGCATCGAAGGCAAGATCAAGGACCCCCTGCAGTTCAGCCGCATCATCGTCGCGCAGCAGGGCGGCGGCCCGGTCTACCTGTCGCAGGTGGCCGACGTCATCGACGGCGAAAAGGAGTTCACGTCGTACGCCCGCATCAACGGCCGCCCGGCGATCACGCTCGACGTGCAGAAGGCGCAGGACGCCAACATCGTCGAGACCGGCCGCAACGTGAAGGCGGCTGTCGCGGCACTGAAGGACCGCCTGCCCTCCGACGTCGAGGTGCGCCTCACCTATTCGACGGCCGAGAACGTCGAGAAGAGCGTCGACCGCGTCAAGGAGACGATCCTCGAAGGCGCGATTCTCACCGTGCTGATCGTCTTCCTGTTCCTGCACAGCTGGCGCAGCACGATCATCACCGGCCTCACGCTGCCGCTGGCAGTGATCGCGACGTTCATCGCGCTCTACGCGTTCGGCTTCACGCTCAATTTCCTCACGCTGATGGCGCTGTCGCTGTGCATCGGCCTCCTCATCGACGATGCGATCGTGGTACGCGAGAACATCGTCCGGCACCTGTCGCTCGGCAAGGACCACATGACGGCGGCGCGCGAAGGCACCGACGAGATCGGCCTCGCCGTGATGGCGACGACGTTCGCGATCGTCGCGGTATTCGTGCCGATCGCGTTCATGAGCGGCATCATCGGCCGATTCTTTTTCCAGTTCGGCCTGACGGTCGCCGTCGCCGTGCTGGTGAGCCTCTTCATCAGCTTCACACTCGACCCGATGCTGTCGTCCGTCTGGCACGATCCGCCAGGCTCGCGCTTCAAGCGCCTGCCGTGGCTCGGGCGCTTCATGGCATGGATCGAGCGCGGCGTCGACGGGATCCACGTGCTGTACGGCCGCCTGCTGCGGTGGGCGCTCGGTCACCGCAAGACGGTGATCGGCATCGCGCTCGCCACGTTCTTCGGCAGCTTCGGCATCATTCCGCTGGTCGGCACCGAGTTCATGCCGCAAACCGACCAGAGCTTCATTTCGCTGCGACTCAACACGCCCGTCGGCTCGAGCCTCGAATACACCGACGGCAAAGTGCGCGAAGTCGAGGAGACGCTGAAACAGTTTCCGGAAGTCGCGCTCACCATGACGACGGTCGGCACCGAGGACGGCCGCAACTACGCGCGCGTGAACCTGAGGCTCACCGAGCGCAGCGCGCGCAAGCGTGCACAGCGCGACCTCGAGGCGCTGATCCGCGATGCACTGAAGCCCATTCCCGGCATCGAGCTCGCCATCGGCTACGACCGGCCGATCTGGTTCAACATGCTCGGCCCCGATTCCGACACGCTCGCGAAGCTGGCGAAGGAGTTCGCAGACAAGGTCGCCAAGATTCCGGGCATCGTCGACCTCGAGACATCGGACAAGGCCGCGAACCCGGCGCTGTCGATCCGCCTCTACAACGATGCGGCCGCCGACGTCGGCATCAACGTGCAGCAGGTGGGCGCGACCATCCGGCCGCTCCTCGCCGGCGACACCGTCAGCTACTGGCTCGGACCCGACGGCCAGAACTATGAGGTCAACGTGCAGCTGTCGAAGGACAGCCGCAAGCTCGCGGCCGATCTCGGCAACCTCTATCTCAGCACGAACCGACGCGGCCCCGACGGCCAGATGCGCATGGTGCCGCTCCGCCAGGTGGCCGAGCTCGTCGAGACGACGAGCCCGCAGATCATCAAGCGCCAGGACCTGCAGCGGCGCGTGGGCATCTACGCGAACGTCGAGGGCCGGCCGTCGGGCGACGTCGGCAACGAGGTGCAGAAAGCGGCCAGCGAAATGGAGCTGCCGCCCGGCTACCGGCTGCAGGCCGCCGGCCAGCAGCAGGATATGCAGGAATCCTTCCAGGCGGCAGTTGCGGCGCTCGGCCTCGCGATCATCTTCATCTACCTCATTCTCGCGTCGCAGTTCGCGAGCTTCACGCAGCCGCTGGCGATCATGGCGTCGCTGCCGTTCTCGCTGATCGGCGTCTTCCTCGCGCTGCTGGTCACGCGCACCACCCTCAACATCTTCTCGATCATCGGCTTCATCATGCTGATGGGCCTCGTGACGAAGAACGCCATCCTGCTCGTCGACTTCGCCAACCGCGCGCGCCGCGTGGGCGCGCCGCTGCACGAGTCGCTGCTCGACGCGGGCCAGGTGCGCTTGCGCCCGATCCTCATGACCACGGCTGCAATGCTGGGCGGGATGCTGCCGCTGGCGCTCGGCCTCGGCGAGGGCGGCGAGAACCAGGCGCCGATGGGGCGCGCGATCATCGGCGGCGTGATCACGTCGACGCTGCTTACGCTGATCGTCGTTCCGGTCATCTACACGTATCTCGACGGCGTCCACGAATGGCGCAGGCGCCGCCGCGAGGCGCGCGATCCTTCGCGCGTCGCCGCTGCCCCCGTGGCCGCCAAGCTCGGCGCCGACGACTGAACTGCCCGCGACGCGACGGTGCGGCCGCCCTCCGCGGCGGCCGCCGGCGCAGCGCGCTCTTTAACAATTCGGTCCCGGTCCGGCCGGGGCCCGCGCGAGGCGCGGGCCCCGTGCCCGGACAATTTGATTACTGGTTGACTGTGTAATTAAACAGCCGTACAGTAATCGGCATGCCTCGTCCGTCCCGCAACGTCGATGCGCTGCTGCTTGCCGCCGGGCGCGACCTTTACGCCGACGCCGGCGCGGCGGGCCTCTCGGTGCGCAGGATCACCGACAAGGCGGGCGTCAACCTCGGCATGTTCCACTACCACTTCCGCACCAAGGATCAGTTCGTCCGCCGCCTGTTGCAGGCGATGTACGACGAGATGTTCGCGAGCCTCGAGCTCGCTGCCGCCGCCGGCTCGCCGCGCGACGCGCTCGGCGCGGCGCTGAAGGTGCTGGGCCGCTTCGGTCGCGAAAACGGGCGGCTCCTGCGCCGGCTCGTCGCCGACGCACTCGCCGACGAGCCGCTGGCGCTCGAGTTCCTCCGTGCCAACATGCCGCGCCACATCGGCGTCATCGTCGGGCTCGTCGTCGCCGGCCAGCGTGCGGGCGAGCTCCGCCGGATGGCGCCGCTGCAGGCGCTGGCGTTTCTCGCCGGCAGCGTCGCAGCGCCGGTGCTGATCGGCGGCGCGATCGCCGAACATGCGCTCGTTCCGGGCGTGACGATCGACCTGGCGGCGCTGATCGCCTCCGACGCGGCCATTGCGGAGCGGGTCGAATGCGCGCTGGCGGGCCTCGCCGTCCCGGGGCCCGGGCCGGCGAAAGGACGCAAGCGATGACCCGCCGGTGGATTCCCCTCTTCGCCGTCGCCGCGACGATCGGCGGCTGCACGCCGCCGCCGCCGGCGGGCTTTCCGGGCTATGTGGAAGCCGACTATGTGCGCGTCGCCGCACCGCTGTCGGGCAGCCTCGCGCGCCTCGCGGTGCAAAAGGGCGACGAGGTCGCGCTGGGCGCCGCGTTGTTCGCCCTAGAAAGCGAGCAGGAGCGAGCGGCGCGTGCCGAAGCCGAGGCGCGGCTGCGGCAGGCTGAGGCGGCGCTGGCCGATCTCGAGAAGGCGCGCCGCCCGCCGGAGATCGCTGCAGTGCGTGCGCAGGTTGCGCAGGCGGAGGCCGCCGCGCGGCAGTCGGAGGCGGACCTCGAGCGCGCGCGAAAGCTCGTGGCCGACAAGTTCCTGCCGCCGCAGAAGCTCGACGAAGCGCTCGCGACAAGAGACCGCGACCGCGCGCGTGTTGCCGAGCTCTCGGCGCAGGTGGCGGTCGCCAACCTGCCGGCGCGCAACGATGCGATTGCCGCGGCGCGCGCCGACGCCAAGGCGGCGTCCGACGCGTTGGCACAGGCGCAATGGCGCCTCGACCAGAAGGCGCAGACGGCACCCGCTGCGGGGCTGGTGAACGACACGCTCTACCGTCCCGGCGAGTGGGTGGCGGCCGGGGCGCCCGTGGTTTCGCTGCTGCCGCCCGGCAACGTCAAGATCAGGTTCTACGTGCCCGAGCCGGCGCTCGCGTCGTTGCGGCCCGGCGGCAGCGTCACGGTTCGCTGCGACGGCTGCGCGCAGAGCATCGCGGCGAAGATCGGTTTCATTGCGCCGCAAGCCGAGTACACGCCGCCGGTGATCTACAGCCGCGAGAACCGCGCGAAGCTCGTGTTTCTGGTCGAAGCGCGTCCCGACACGCCCAGCAGTGCGCTGCGCCCGGGGCTCCCGGTCGAGGTGGCGCTCGGCGCCGCGACGCCGTGAACGCGGCGATCGACGTCCGCGGCCTCACCAAGCGCTACGACGGGCGTGCGGTCGTCGACGATTTCGCTATCACCGTGGAGCGTGGCCAGATCTTCGGCTTCCTTGGCCCGAACGGCAGCGGCAAGACGACGACGATCCGCATGCTGTGCGGGCTGCTCACCCCCGACGCCGGCGAGGGCACGTGCCTCGGCCACAACATCCGTACCGAGGCCTCGGCGATCAAGCGCGAAGTCGGCTACATGACGCAGCGCTTCTCGCTTTACGAAGACCTGTCGATCCAGGAGAACCTCGATTTCGTCGCGCGCATGTACGGCGTGGCCGATCGCCGCAAGGCGGTCGCCGATGCGATCACGCGGCTCGGGCTGTCCGCGCGCCGCACGCACCTCGCCGGCACGCTGTCGGGCGGGTGGAAGCAGCGCCTGGCGCTCGCGGCCTGCCTGCTGCATTCGCCGCAGCTCCTGCTGCTGGACGAGCCGACCGCCGGCGTCGACCCCAAGGCGCGGCGCGATTTCTGGGAGCAGATCCACGATCTCGCCGCCGACGGCATGACGGTGCTGGTGAGCACGCATTACATGGACGAGGCCGAGCGCTGCCACCAGCTCGCGTACCTCGCGTTCGGCAAGCTGCTGGTGAAGGGCACGGTCGCGGAAGTCATCGCGCATTCCGGGCTGTCGACGTGGATCGTCGCGCAGCGCACGCCCGGCGATGCGCACAGTCTCGCCGCCGCCGCGCGTGAACTTCGCGCAGATGCCGCCGTCGAGACGATCGTCCCGTTCGGCACGACGCTGCATGTCTCCGCGCACGATGCTGCCGCGCTTGCCGACGCGATCGGGCGCCTCCGCACAAACCCCGGCGTGACGTGCGCGCCCGCCGAGACCTCGCTCGAGGACGTCTTCATCAGCCTGATGCAGGGCGCGAAGGACAATGTCCAATGAGTGTCCAATGAGTGTCCAATGAGCGCAGCCCGCGAAGGGTTCTCGTGGACGCGCGTGGCGGCGATCATGCTGAAGGAATTCGTCCAGATGCGCCGCGATCGGCTGACGTTCGCGATGATCGTCGGCATTCCGATCCTGCAGCTCGTGCTGTTCGGCTATGCGATCAACACCGACCCCAAGTCGCTGCCGACGGCAATCGTCGATTACGACAAGAGCGTGTTCTCCCGCAGCATCGTGCGGGGCCTCGAGAACACACGTTACTTTGCCGTGACCGAAGTGCCCGGCGGCGAAGCCGACGCCGACCGCCTGATCGCGCAGGGCGACGTGCAATTCGCCGTCGTCATCCCGCCGGATTTCTCGCGCCGGCTGCAGCGCGGCGAAAGACCGTCGCTGCTGGTGGCCGCGGACGCGACCGATCCGGCAGCCACCGGCAACGCGCTCGCGGCGCTCGCCGAGCTGTCGACGACGGTGCTCCGGCACGACCTGACCGGTCCGCTCGCGTCGCTCGCCCCCGGCGCCGCGCCGTTCGACCTCGTCGTCCAGCGGCGCTACAACGCCGAGGGCATCACGCAGTACAACATCGTTCCCGGGCTCCTCGGCGTGATCCTGCAGATGACGATGGTGATGATGACGGCGTTCGCCGTCACCCGCGAGCGCGAGCGGGGGACGTTCGAGAACCTGCTGGCCACCCCGGCGCTGCCGCTCGAGGTAATGACCGGCAAGATCGCGCCGTACATCCTCGTCGGGTTCGTGCAGGCGGCGATCATCATGGGCGCGGCGCGCGCGCTGTTCGACGTGCCGATGCTGGGCAGCCTGCTCCTGCTGTTCGCGGCGATGATGCTCTACATCGCCGCGCTGCTGGCGCTGGGCTTCACGATCTCGACGGTCGCCGGCAACCAGCTGCAGGCGATGCAGATGACGTTCTTCTTCTTCCTGCCGTCGCTGCTGCTGTCGGGCTTCATGTTCCCTTTCCGCGGCATGCCCGGGTGGGCGCAGGCGCTCGGTGAGATCTTTCCGCTCACGCATTTCCTGCGCGTGGTCCGCGGCATCCTCCTCAAAGGCAACGGCGTCGGCGAGGTCGCGCCGCACCTCTGGCCGATCGCGGTGTTCCTGCTCGCGATGGCGGCGCTGGCGCTCGTGCGCTACCGTCGCACGCTCGACTGAATCGGGCGCTGGGGCGGACGGCATCAAAACGGGGCCGATTTGTTATAATGACCGGCGGTCAGTTAGCGTATTTTTTGCATTGGGGAGACGGCATGCACGCATTCGACGTTGAAAAGGCGCGATACAACATGGTGGAGCAGCAAATCCGGCCGTGGGAGGTGCTCGACCAGCGCGTCCTCGACCTGATGCTGACGGTGCGCCGCGAGGATTTTGTGCCTGCGGCCTATCGCGCGCTGGCGTTCGCCGACCTCGAGATACCGCTGTCGCCGCGTGCGGCGATGTGGCCGCCGCGCATCGAGGCGCGCGTGCTGCAGGAACTGAAGCTGCAGCCGGAGGACCACGTGCTGGAGATCGGCACCGGCAGCGGCTATTTCACTGCGCTGCTCGCGAGCGAAGCGGCGAATGTGGTCAGCGTGGAGATCGATGGCGAGCTGGCGACGTCGGCCGCCGCCCGGCTTGCGCGCGCCGGCTTCACCAACGTGCGCATTGCGACGGGCGACGGCGCCCGCGGCTACGGGGCCGAGCTGTACGACGCGATCGTGCTCACCGGTTCGACGCCGCTCTTGCCCGAGCGCGTGTGGTCGCAGCTTAAGCCCGGCGGCCGCGTGTTCGCGATCGTCGGCGATCCGCCCGCGATGCGGGCGCGCCTGACGCTGTTGTCGGCGGCCGGCGCGCGCGTCGTCACCGACCTCTTCGAGACGGTGGTCGCGCCGCTCGTGAATGCCGCGCAGCCCGTGCGCTTCGAATTCTGATCCCGCCCCCCTCCAGGACAAGCATGCGCCAGGCAACGTTACGCACGACCGTTCTCACGCTCACGCTGGCCGCGCTGTTCGCGGCGCCGCAGCTCCGCGCCGAGGATCTGCTGCAGATCTACCGCGAAGCGCAGCAGAACGACCCGACGCTGGCCGCGGCGCGCGCCTCGTGGGCCGCGACGCAGGAGCTCGTGCCGCAGGCGCGCTCGGCGCTCCTGCCCAACGTGAACGGCGCGGCGTCGGCGAACCTCAACAACTTCAGCGAGACGATCCGCACCGATCCGCAGACCGACATCAGCAACCGCACTTTCCGGCTGGGGTCGCTGTCGGTATCGGCGGCACAGCCGCTCTACCGGGTCGCGAACAAGGTCGCGTACGACCAGGCCAAGCAGCAGGTCGCGCAGGCGGACTACACGCTGTCGTCGGCGCAGCAGGACCTGATCCTGCGTGTCGCGCAGGCGTACTTCGATGTGCTGCTGGCGGAGTTCAACGTCGAGCTGGCGGAAAGCCAGAAGACCGCCGTGTCGGAGCAGCTCGCCCAGGCCAAGCGCAACTTCGAAGTCGGCGTCGCGACGATCACGGACACCAACGAAGCGCAGGCCAAGTACGACTCGATCGTCGCGCAGGAAATCACCGCCCGCAACGATCTCGACAACCGGCGCACGGCGCTGCGCGCCATCATCGGGCGGATGCCGCAGTCGCTGAAGCGCGTCGGGCGCGGCTTCGAGCCTGCGGACCCGACGCCGAATTCGCTCGACTACTGGGTGGACAAGGCGCTCGTCGAGAACCTCGCGGTCAAGATCGCTGCGTACAACTACGACATCGCCACGCTCGAGGTCGACCGGCAGCGCGCGGGCCATCTGCCGACCATCGATCTCGTCGGCAGCTACAGCCTGCAGGCCGGCAACGGCGCGACGAACATTTCCGCCGGCTTCGATCTCCACCAGGCGCAGATCGGCGTCCAGCTCAACGTTCCCATTTACCAGGGCGGGTTCGTCGATTCGAAGGTCCGGCAGGCGATTTCGCTGCAGGACAACGCGCGGCAGAACCTCGAGGTTGCGCGCCGCGTCGCGCTGTTCAATGCGCAGACGGGCTACTCCGGCGTGACGAGCGCGGTCGCATCGGTCAAGGCGTTCGAGCAGGCGGTGGTGTCGGCGCAGGTCGCGTACGACTCGAACCGGCTGGGACAGGAAGTCGGCGTGCGCACGACGCTCGATGTGCTCAACACACAGCAGAACGTGTTCCAGGCGCGGCGCGACCTCGCGCAGTCGTACTTCAACTACCTCGTCGGCGTGCTGCGGCTCAAGGCGGCGATCGGCACGCTCTCCGAGCAGGACCTCGAGGAAATCAACCGCCGCCTGGCGGGTTGAGTGACGCCGGCAGGCGCGGCGCGAGCCACGTCCACAGGCGCTCCGCTGCGCCGCGATGCGCGGCGGAAAACGCGCAAGCGCGCTCGGCCATGGTGCCGCGTACCGCGGCGTCCCCAAGCAGCCGACCCACGCGCTCGATGAGATCGTCCGCATCGGCGACGCGCACGGCCGCTCCCGCCTCGACGGCGCGCATGCTCGCTTCCGCGAAATTGAACGTGTGCGGGCCGATCAGCGTGGGTATGCCGGCGGCGATCGACTCGATCAGATTCTGTCCCCCGAGCGGCAGCAGGCTCCCGCCGACGAACGCGACGTCGGCCGCCGTGTAATAGACCAGCATCTCGCCCAGCGAATCGCCGAGCAGGACCGCGCATTCGGGGGGCAGCGCCGCGCCCGTGCTCCTGCGCGCGTAGACGATGCCGCGTGCGTCGAGCAGGGCGGCCACCGCGTCGAAGCGTTGCGGATGCCGCGGCACGAGGATCGTCAGCGTGTCCCGTGGCAGCGCCCGGGTCGCGGCGATGGCGTCGAGCAGCAGCGCTTCCTCGCCGTCGCGCGTGGACCCGGCAACCCAGACCGGCCGGCTCGTTCCGATCTGCGCGCGCAACGTGCGTCCGCCGACGCGCGCCGCGGCCGGCACGTCGACGTCGAACTTGAGATTGCCGATCGTCGCGACGTCGCGCGCGCCGAGCGCGGCGATGCGCGTCGCGTCGTCCTGTCCTTGCGCGGCCACGCCCGTCAGCGCGGCGAACAGCGGGCGCGACAGCGCGCCGATCCGCGCGTAGCCCGCGGCGGAGCGTTCGGAGAGCCGCGCGTTGACCAGCAGGAGCGGAATTCCGGCGGCGTCCGCGCAGGCGGCGAGGTTCGGCCACAGCTCGGTCTCCATCAGCAGGCCGATGCGCGGCGCGAACCGCGCGAAGAACGCACGGATCGCAAACGGCACATCGTAGGGCAGCCAGGCCTGCACGACGCGGTCGCCGTAGAGCGCGCGTCCCGCTTCGCGGCCGGTGGCCGTCATGTGCGTCAGCAGGAGCCGGGTGGCCGGCCGCTCGCGCAGCAGCCGCTCGACCAGCGGCACGCTGGCGCGCGTCTCGCCCAGCGACACGGCATGGATCCAGATGACATCGTCCGACAGGCGCGGTACGTCCGCGCGATACCGGCCGAACCGCTCGCCGATCCGCGCTCGATAGCCGGCCTCGCGCCGACCGCGCCACCAGAGGCGCAGCGGCAGCCAGGGCAGCGCGAGCCACCACAACAGCGTGTAGAAGGTGCGCGCCATCGCGCTAGCAGCGCGGCGCGCCGCGCTGCAGTTGCGCCGCCGTCGCCACCACTTCGGCGACGTCCGGCATCCGATGCAGGTGGCCGAGATCGCGCGCGTGCGCGCCCGTCGCGGCGACGCCATGAACGACCGGGTCGGTGGCGTAAAAGAGGGCGATCGTCGGCGTCGACAGCGCCGCGGCGAGATGCGTGAAGCCCGTGTCGATGCCGATGGCGAGCTCCGCACGCGCGAGCAGCGACGCTGCTTCCGGCAGCGACAGCCACGGCGGCACGACGGC
>Ga0068858_100003982_pt1 | contig 14578 bp, 15 predicted proteins | sample KBSSwiS12_FD_66589 | JGI IMG/M metagenome (GOLD analysis project Ga0068858, IMG submission 66589) | Switchgrass rhizosphere microbial communities from Kellogg Biological Station, Michigan, USA - KBS Switchgrass S1-2 | ecosystem: Host-associated > Plants > Roots > Rhizosphere > Soil ... | reverse complement strand
CGGATAGTCCAACGTAATTCGCTGCGACAACCTGCGACGCTTGTCGTGAAGACGATTTGCCACCAATAGATACTCCCTGCCCCTTCCCCTACCGCCACTCCCTCCATCGGCGCCTGGCGCACCCGAAGACGGGAGCGGCCGCTACTGCCGACAACGCGAGAGTTCGGCCATCTTATCGGCCGCGTCGTGGCGCGTCCGGCGTATGGCGTGCGTGCAGATGCACACGATCGCTCAAACTCGCTTCCAAACTTGCGCTTAGCAGTAGAGCGTCTGCGGTGAGCTTACGTTTCAAGGCCGCGCCGGCCCCTGAGTGCCTGGAATCAGGATCGGCCCACAGGGTCCAGCCTCTACTATGCAGATTCGCCGATCCTAACTAACGGGTTTCGCGAGGCGGGCTGTTTATGCTGGCGCAGTGTAAGGCACTTGCGAATCGCGTTATTAAGCTAGTTCCGGAGCCGGGACTTTCCCTCGGCTCGTGTCAGCTTTCGCGCTTTTTCCTCGCACGTCCCCGCGGTATGCAGAGGGCGAGACGCTCTCCTGCTTGCGGAATACGCGCGTGAAATAGGAGGGATCGTTGAAGCCCACGGCCACCGCAACGTCGGCAACCGCCATGTTGGGATTCGCTAACAGACGCTTTGCCTGCGTGACGCGGTAGGTCGCCAGATACTCAACGAACGTCACGGCGAAGGCTGCCTTGAATTCGCGGCAGAAGCGTGACGGCGACATGTTACACAGCAGCGCCACCTCCGACTCTGGAATCGGACGTGGAAAGTTCTTGGCGACGTGCGCCAGCGCGGCTTGCAGTCTCGGGCCCGCCCGGGATAGTGGGTGGTAACGGGTTTCGATTGGAGGTTGCGTCGCTATCGTCTGCGGTTTGCGCCCTGCTTGCGAGCGTCGCGACCGTAGCGCGGCCACGACACGCTCTAACATGTGCTCTACCTCGTTCACGACTGCCGGCTTCACAAGCAAGTCAAACACGCGCGAGCGCAGCGCCCACACCGCCAACTCCGAGGAACTCTGCAGGGTAAGCATCAGTATCGGGGTCGACGGCCAGCGAGCTTTGGCTGCCGGAATGAGACTCAGTCCCGACAAGTCCGGGTAATCGAAGTCAAAGCACATCGCGTCCCAGGCCCTTTCCAGCCCCGGATCTTCTAGCTCGGCGGGTGCTACGTATGCGAGGTCAAAAAAGCGCTCGAATGGAATTCGCGAAACTCCATTCGGGGCTCCCTCGCCAACGTTCACCCATAGCATCTTTAGCTGTGCCATGCGTGAGACGGTCTTCTGAGTACAGGAAATAGCCTATCAGCCCTATTCCACCCGACCACGGCTCTAGGTCGCAAATGCGGCAGATCCGCGCGCCGCCGCTGCCAGCCGATGTTCAGCAGTGCGTTGGTTTCTAGCGGCAAGCGCTCAGCGATGTGACTAAATGTCGCGGCGGTGTGCGTCGCGACGTGAAGCGCGTCACGGTTCGGAGGCGCCGTGCAAGAACGTCCAATTCGAGAACAACTCCATCCTAACCCTACTGCACCTGGGTACAACACCGTACGCGAAAGCCAGATCGGTTCATCGGCCTGGCTAAAACAAGACCGGTCCAAAAGGACTGGCCGAACCATGCAGTAAGGAGAACATGAATGAAGACGTTAAAGAGCGGGCTGATCAGGTTATGGAAAGAAGAGGAAGGGCTGACAGTTGTTGAGTACGCGATTGCCGGTGGCCTCATCGGCGCCGCCGTAATCGTTGCTTTCTTCAACCTCGGCGGAACCGTGGGCGCCATCATCGCCTACATCAACACTACGTTGGTCGCCAACTCACCCGCAGCCTGAGATTGATTCGGGCCCCGAGGGGGTGTGCACACACCCTCTCGGGATTTTCAACTTGCGGCAGTTTAGGCGGGGTGATGGACGCTAGTCTCTTGAGTCGAAGTATGTATCTGATCACCTTCCTGGTCGCGGTTGCGATCGTGGATGTGACTAAACGGCGCATTCCGAATTGGCTGACGCTGTCTGCCGCGATCGTGGCTCTGGTACTGAATTTCTCAAAGACCGGCAGTGATGGTGCCCTAACTAGCAGCGCCGGCCTGCTGACCGGGCTGGCAGCCTTCCTACCTTTCTACCTCGCAAGAGGGTTCGGCGCCGGGGACGTGAAAGCCATGGGTGCCGTCGGCGCGTTCCTGGGTCCTCAGGGCGCGTTACTCGCTGCGGCATGGACTCTGGTCGCCGGAGCCATCGGCGCGTTGCTGGTATTGATCGTGCGCCGCGAATACCTCGCGCTGCGGTCACTCGTGACGCGGTGGCTGTTGCGTGGCTACGCCCTGTACGCCGCCGGACAAGCGCACCCCCTTGCCGGGGGTCCGAACGATCCAACACGCCGCCGCTTTCCTTATGGACTGGCGATTGCGAGCGGCACGTTGGTTTCGATGGCTTGGAGAACGCCATGAACAGCGTGGTCGACCTCAGGCCCAATGAGCATGATGCGATCGCGCTACGCGCAGCTTGCATTGCCCCGCGTCCGAAGACTGTCGCGGAAACCGGACTCGGAGTCACTTTTCTCGGTGACCTGCTCGAGAAGCATCTGCACATGGCCGGCGTGATGACGCTGGGCGCGATGGGGAAGCGCGCGGCGCTGGCCGGCGCAGTCCTCGAAGAGATTCTGCACTTTCTGCGCCGCGAGGGCCGGGTCGAGATCCGTGCCCGTACCACTGATGAACACGGTCTGCGCTACGGACTCACTGAGCGCGGCCGCGCGAGCGCGGAGGCGGCCTTTGCGCGCGGTGGTTACGTAGGACCAGCCCCCGTGCCGCTGGGTGTGTACACGGACGTCGTCCGCACGCAATCCGTACCCGATCGGCTCGTGACGCGCGAGCGCATGCACGCGGCGTTCGACGACACGGTACTCAACCCGGCGATCCTTGACCGTCTGGGTCCAGCGCTCAACTCCGGCAAGGCGCTGTTTGTGTACGGTCCTGCTGGCACGGGGAAAACGTTCATCACTCAGCGCCTGGCGCGCCTGTTGGACGACGCCGCGCTTGTGCCGCACGCGATCGCCGTTGGCGAGTCCACGATCCAGATACTTGATCCAGCCGTGCACAGCCCGCTGCAGACCGCAGAACCCGGAGTTCTGCTCGACGACGGGCACGATCCTCGATTCGTTTTGTGCCGCCGTCCCGTGGTTATTACTGGTGGCGAGCTCACCGCGGAAATGCTTGAGGTGCAGTTCGATCCGGCGACGCGCCAGTACATCGCGCCGCTGCAGCTCAAGGCCACTAACGGCATGTTCATACTTGATGACCTCGGCAGGCAGCGTGTGCCCCCGCGAGTCGTGCTAAACCGCTGGATCGTGCCGATGGAAGAGGGGCACGACCATCTTCGCTTGCCGACTGGACAGCATTTCTCTGTGCTGTTCGACGTCATACTGGTTTTCTCGACCAATCTAGATCCCAGCGAGTTGGCGGATGACGCCTTTCTGCGCCGCATCGGCTACAAGATTAACTTTCCGCCGCTCACTGCGGATGAGTATCACGATATCTGGAAGCAGACCTGTGCGCTGCACGCGGTCGACTACGATCCGGCCATTTGTCAAACGGTCATCGATCAGTTGCATCGCCCCTCAGGTGTGCCATTGCTTCCCTGCCATCCGCGCGACCTGATTGATATGGCGCTCGATCATGCCGCCTACCTCGGTGCGGCGGACGAGTTGTCCTCCGAGTCACTGCGCTGGGCCTGGCAAAACTACTTTCTGAATTCAGGGCATTAAACCAACGGCGGTATGTCACATGAAACGACGTGGGCTTCTCTTAATCCTCCTCTCCCTCGCACTCGCGATGGGCGCGGCCTGGGCGGCCAGAAGCTGGGTGCAGGCGCGGCTCAATGCCAGCGCCAACGCCGATCCGGCAGAACAGATCGTAGTTGCAGCCATGGAGATCCCGTTCGGATCGAAGGTTGAACCGCGGCACCTTAAGACCATCACCCTGCCCCGCAGTGCCCGGATCGGTAACCACTACCAGAAGACCGACGACGTTGTGGGTCTCATCGCTCTACAGAAGATCGTCACGGACGAAATCCTCTTGCGGGAGCGATTCGCGGATCGCTCAGCCGGCAGCACTCTGGCGGCGATCGTCAAGCCTGATATGCGTGCGGTCACGGTGAGGGTGGACGACGTCGTCGGCGTAGCCGGCTTCCTCATGCCGGGCAATCACGTGGACGTTGTGGCCGCGCACATGGAGAACACGCGCGCCGACACCCATACCGTGCTGCGCGACCTCAACGTCCTGGCCGTCGATCAGACCGCCTCGCAGGACAAGGACCAGCCTGTCGTGGTGCGTGCCGTCACGCTCGAAGTGACGCCCAAGCAAGCGGAAGTTCTTGTAAAGGCGCGCGAGGAAGGGAAGATTCAGCTCACCCTGCGCAATCCGCTGGACCAGAGCCACACGGCCGATGAGTCCGAACTGGTAGCAGCCGCGCCGCCGCCGTCCAAGCAGCCAACGGTGCATCGTGCACAACCGGCAAAAGTCCGACCTGCCGACCCAGGCACCGGCGTCACCATCATCCGCGGTACGAACGTTCATAACTCCGAGTCTGCCACGTGACGCCCGCGGTCAGGGACTTGACTCCAGAAATAAGAGATTTACACATGCACGACCGAACCGCGCAACGCACTGGGTGGATGGTTCTGCTCCTTGTCTGCCTGGGGGGACCACTAACGGTTCAGGCCCAGACCTCTGATGAGGTGATCCACGCGGAGCGCTTTACCAGCATCTCGGTGCCGCTCTACAAAAGCCGTGTGGTTACCCTGCCAACTGCGCCCAAGCGCGTCTCGATTGGCAACCCTGACATCGCCGACGTGCTCATTCTGGGCTCCAACGAGCTCTACATCCTCGGCAAGGATCTCGGCAGCACCAACGTCCTTCTCTGGGACCACAATGCGACGCTGATCAGTTCCATTGCAATCTCCGTCACTCACGATAGCGACGGTCTGCGCAGAGTGCTCGCGACGGCGGTTCCGGGCGAAAAGATCGACGTCACGAGTGCACAGCGCAACTTGGTTCTCTCCGGACAGGTCACCAGCGCGCTGAAGATGGATGCGGCGATGCAGATAGCCAAGGGTTATCTGCAGCAAGCGGCCACTGCGAAGGAAAAAATCATGTTCAAAGAGGAGTCCGGAGCAGGCTCCAACCCGCAAAAAGCAGTGGGCGAAGTCATCAACCTCATGACCGTCGCCGGCGCGCAGGAAGTGATGCTGCAGGTCAGGGTTGCCGAGGTCCAGCGCAGCGCGATGAAAAACCTCGATGCCCAATTCTACGCTCTCAGCAACAAGGGCCGCTGGGTCACAGGCGGAGTAAATGGTGGCGCCACCTTCCCCCCTGCAACTTTCCTCCCGGGCAACCACAACGTCCCCATTTTCGGGGGCTCCAACCCTGCTAACGGCAGCCCGATCGGTCCCAACCTGTCGCTTTTCCAGCCTAATGTTCCAAGCATCGCCAATCAGGGCCTCTTCTCGGGCTTCATAGGCGGCAGCATTGCTGCACAGCTGGTGCTCGATGCCGCACAGCAGAACGGACTTGCGAAAATCCTAGCGGAACCCACCGTCACCACTCTCACGGGTCAGGAGGCGCAATTCCTCTCCGGCGGCAGTTTTCCGATCCCGGTTCCGGAACAGAACGGGACGATCGGTATCGAGTACAAAGACTTCGGCGTGAAACTGATTTTTCAGCCGCTGATTCTCGAAGGCGGTCGTATCAACTTGAAACTCAATATCAGCGTGAGTCAGCTGGTACCTACAAATTCCCTAGTGGTGACACCGATCACTTCGTCCACGGTGTTCGCGGTTCCGGCTCTCAGTGAGCGGCGCGCCGTGTCCACGGTCGAACTCTCTGACGGCCAGACCATGGGTATCGCCGGCCTGATGAATGAGAACATGAACAATGCCGTCACCAAGTTCCCGGGCCTGGGCGACATTCCGATTCTGGGACAACTCTTCCGCAGCCAGGCTTTTCAGAAAGGCCAGACGGAGCTGGTAATTTTCGTGACGCCACATCTGGCGAAGCCCGTCGCACCAGGAGCGGTGAGCCTGCCAACCGATAACATCACCGAGCCTTCCAACGTCGACTTCTACCTGCGCGGCAAGATGGAAGGACCCGCACCAGCTGCAGCGCCTGCCCCCGCCGAGCCCCCGGCACATTGATTCACCAGGAGACTCGTCTATGACCAAACTCTGCTACGCGATCCTCCTCACCTCCGCGGCGACGATGAGCGGCTGTGAGACCGACTTCCCGTATTTGGATTCACACCTCGGCAAGTCAGCCGAAAAGATGGTTCAGGCTCAGACTCTGAACCCGAGCGTGGCGGCCTCGCCCGCCCTGCTGGCGCCGGAAGGCGCGGACGGTCAGCGGATCAAGAACGCCGTCGACAACTACTACAAGGATGTGCCACGGGAAGGTCAGACTGTGTCGCGCCCGGTCGCCTTCGAGGCGGGTAAATAATCACCTCGGAGTGTTGAGCGTATGTACCTGCGCAGTTCACATCCTCCGGTAGTTTTGCGATCCCAGCGCGGCGTTGCAATCGTCTTCATCATGGCCGCGCTGGTGGCTCTGCTGCTCATGGGAGCGCTAGCGCTGGATGTCGGCCACGCGACCCTAAACAAAGCACGACTGCAAAACGCCACGGACGCCGCGGCCCTGGCTGCTGCGAAAATGCTCGATAACACCCACAACACCACACTTGCGACAACGGAGGCGCTGATTGCCTTCGGCGCCAACTCAGGCACCACCGGCAACCAGGAACTCGCCAGTTCCTACGCGAATGGCGGTGGGCAAATCACGATCACCGTGCAGTATTCGGCGACACTGCCGCCCTTTACACCCGGGTCCGCCACGGGTCCTTATGTGCGTGTCAAGGTGACCGGGTTTAACCGCCCCGCGTTTCTCGCCGGGCTCGCCGGAATTCCGCAGATGACCGTCGGCGCAACCGCGGTCGCCGGTCCAAGTCCCACAATCAACAACGCCTGCAACATTGCCCCGATGATGGTTTGCGGCGACGCCGCCGCCGGCGCCGCGAATCTCTGGGGATATACGCCCAATGCGCCCACGGTCCTCAAGAAGTCGACACCGGGTGGCTCCTCGCCGGTGGGTCCCGGAAACTTCCAGCTCATCCAGCTCGGCGGTCCGGGTGCGAATATCGTCCGTGACAATCTCGCCGGCGGGTATGCGGGCTGCGCCACCCAGGGGGATACCATCCAGACGCAAACCGGCAACGAGGCCGGACCCACAGCGCAAGGCATCAACACGCGATTTGGGGACTACAGCGGTCCGATGAACGGCACGCAGGCCCAGTACCCCCCTGACGTTATCGTGACGCAGACCACACCCGCGCTCACAGTGACCACCAGCGGTACCACGAACACAATCATGCACGGGTCCACGCCCATTACCGCCCAAAACATCGGTCTCATATATAACTATCAGAACTATCTCACGGACCTTACCAACCCGGCGCGGTATAGCTACCAGCCGGCCCCTAGCGGCATCGGTGCTTTCCAGCGAAGGATCCTTTCCGTGCCGATCGGAAACTGCACGGGCACGACCAATGGACAGGGTGCTGTTCCGCTGCTTGGCTTCGGGTGCTTCTTTCTCTTACAGACGGTCGTACAGAAGGGGACGGATGCCTACGTGCTCGGTGAGTTCATCGGTAACTGCGACGTCAATGGCACACCGGGACCCAATCCGGGCGCCGGGCCTAATCCCTACATCATCCAGCTGTATCGCGACCCTGACAGCGGTGATTCCTGATGAGACCCTGGTACTGCCGATTCCATTCTCGGGGTGTTGCGATTGTCGAGTTCGCGATCGCACTCCCCTTCCTGCTGATGTTGATGCTCGTCACAGCGGAGTTGGGCCGACTGCTGAGTCAATACGACACGCTGACGAAAGCCGCTCGCTCGGGTGCGCGTTACGTCGCATCGAATGCTCTGCAGGGTAGTACCGGAGTGATAAGCATCACGCCTCAGGTGCGAACCGCGGCGCAGAACCTGGTGATCAAGGGCAACGTCGGCGGTACCGGTACCACCCTGCTTCCGGGTCTGGTTGCCGCCAACGTGACCGTCATCAGCCCGGCGCCCAATTACGTGTCCGTGTCCGCTTCCTACCCTTATCAACCGATGGTTGGCGCCATACTGCCAACCTTTGGTTTTACCGGACCCCTCGCGATGAATTATTCCCTCACGGTCAGCGTAATGATGAGGGCATTGTGAAAAGTAAGCGTGCTCAGGCGGGCGTCACGACTGTGGAGTTCGCCGTCATCGGCACTCTGCTGATGGTCGTGGTCTTCGGCATCATCGAATTCGGGCGGGCGCTGTTCGTCATGAACGCCCTCACGGAAGCGACGCGGCGCGGCGCGCGCATGGCGGTGGTGTGCCCGGTGGGCGATCCAAAACCGGCCAGTACCGCGGTATTTGACAGCGGTGCGGGCAACAGCGCGGTCGTTTCAGGCCTGACCACCGGCAACGTACAGGTTCAATACCTTGACACCGCAGGGGGCGTTATAGCGGCCCCGGCGGCCAGCTTCAGCTCCATCCGCTATGTCAGGGTGAGCATCGTGGGGTTCACACAGACCCTACTTATCCCCCTTAATGTGGTAGCCATCCCCATGTCGGGGTTTTCCGTGACCCTGCCGCGCGAGAGCCTCGGCATTCCGCGGGTCGGCGTCGTCACGGCTTGCTGATCCTCAGCCCCGCACCAGGAAGGCAATGGACATCAGCTTAAACGTACTGCTGGTTTCGCGGCGCAAAGAGACACTCGAGAGTCTCGAGTCGATCCTCCGCAAGTATCCCGGACTACGCCTGGAGCGCCGGCTCACCGTGAACGGGCACGTCGATCCGTTAAGCGACGTCAACACGCTGCCAGACGCCATGATTCTGCATCTGGGCGAAGCTTCGCACGCCGAGCTCGAATCCCTCGCGGCGCGTGCCTCCGACCGACGGCCGCCCCTCATCGTCGTCAGCTCCGGAAGCGATGCGGCGGTGATGCGCCTCGCCATGCAGGCAGGTGCGCGGGATCTGCTTCACCTGCCACTGGTCGAGGCGGAGCTTGTCGCCGCGCTGAAACGCATCGATCGCGATCATCGGTCCGGCAATGCGCGTGGTCAGGGGTCCGTGATTGCTTTCATGAATGCCAAAGGCGGTTGCGGAGCGACCCTGCTTGCATGCAACGTTGCGCACGCCCTCGTAGCGCTCTCCGAGCGGCGTGTAACTCTCATCGATTTTGATCTGCAGTTTGGCGCTATTCCTCTTTACTTCGATCTGTTCCCTAAGCGCGGGATGCTCCAGGCGCTGGAGAATGTCGAAGGCCTCGATGAGCTGGCGTTCAACGGTTACCTGGTCGAGCACGAAAGTGGCCTCAAGGTACTCGGGCAGGCTGCCGAAGACGCACTACCAACCCAGCGCGTGAACCCCCAGCACGTGAATCAGCTGGTGGACCTCGCGGTCGAGAACAACGACCACGTCGTCATTGATCTGCCCAGACGGATCGATTCCGCAGCGGCGCTGGTGGTGGAACGGGCTCAGCATGTGGTGCTGATTGTGCAGCAATCGGTGACGACGCTGCGCGACGCTACCCGCCTCGTCAACTGTCTGCGCCGCGATTTGGGCGTCAACAAGGACCGCCTCGTGCTTGTCGTCAATCGCTACGAGAAAGACGCGGGAATCACGACCGAGGACATCCGCGCGACTCTCGGATGTGGCGAGCTGTCGCTAGTGCCAAATGATTTCCGGACCGTATCCGAGTGCATCAACGCTGGAACTCCGCTACTCACTCACGCCCGCAATTCGGCGATCACGCGCGCGGTAGTGGCGTTGCAGAGCAGGCTCGGCGGCGCCGAACTGGAACGCCAGGGATTGCTGGCGCGTACTCTTTCGGGTTTTCGTAAGTCGAGGTCACCGTGACAACTGATGCCAAATCACGCTTTCGCGCGATTCCTTTCAAAACCACCGCAACGGACGCGGACCTTGATGACCGGATGAGGCCGCTGACTCCGGCGGAAAAGGAGTGCAAAGACCTGGTCTACCAGCGCCTGCTGAAAGTCATGGATCTGTCCTTGATCAGCAGCCTGCCGGAGCGTGAGGCGCGCGGCCAAATCCGCGAGATCTGTGAGCGGTTAATCACCGAGGAGCAAGCCCCGCTCGGACTGGCTTCGCGCCAGTGCGTCGTCCGGCGCATCGAGGATGAGGTGTTAGGACTCGGTCCTCTTGAACCGCTGCTCAATGACAAGACCGTCTCGGACATACTCGTCAACGGCCCCGCTCAGGTGTATGTCGAGCGCCGTGGCCGTCTCGAGCTCACCGACGTGCGTTTCAATAACGACGCGCACCTCATCAACATCATCGATCGCATCGTTTCCGCGGTCGGTCGCCGCATTGACGAGTCCTGTCCGATGGTCGACGCACGACTCAAGGACGGATCACGCGTGAACGCGATCATCCCCCCGCTGGCGCTTGACGGCCCCTCACTCTCCATCCGCCGCTTCGCGGTGGAGCTGTTGGCGATCGAAGATCTCATTCGGCTCGGCACGATGACTGCCGAACTTGCGCAGGTGATGCGCGCCGTGGTGCGGGGGCGATTGAACGTGCTGATTTCTGGCGGCACGGGCGCTGGCAAGACCACGCTGCTCAACCTTCTGTCGGGATTCATTCCCGAAACCGAGCGTATCGTCACCATTGAAGACTCCGCCGAACTGCAGCTGCAGCAACCGCACGTGGTACGCCTTGAAACCCGTCCGCCGAACATCGAAGGGCGCGGAGCGGTTGGCCAGCGTGATTTGGTGCGCAATAGCCTGCGCATGCGTCCTGATCGCATCGTCATCGGCGAGGTTCGCGGAGGCGAAGCACTGGACATGCTTCAGGCAATGAACACTGGTCATGACGGATCTCTTACCACTGTTCATGCGAACACGCCCCGCGACGCGCTGGGGCGCATCGAGAACATGGTGTCGATGACGGGCATCAGCTTTCCTGCGAAAGCGCTGCGCGCTCAGATCGCCTCTGCGATCGACATCCTGATTCAGGTCGAGCGTCAGGAGGATGGACGGCGCCGCATCGTGAGCCTTCAGGAAACCAATGGCATGGAGGGCGATGTCATCACCACCTCGGAACTCTTCAAATTCGAGCGTCGCGGCCTGGACAAGGACGGCAATGTCCAGGGAGAACTGATCACCACCGGCATCGTGCCGGGTTTCGAGAAGCGCCTGCGCGAGCGCGGCATCGAACTGCCGCTCGAGCTGTTCCGGCAGGGACGTGACGTTCACCTGGTGAGGAGATAACGCGTCATGGGAAGTCCGTGGCTGTTTCTCGGGCTGGTGTTTTTCGCCGTTTTCCTTTTGGTCCAGGGAATGGTGGTGCCGGTCTTTGGTGAGTCGACCCGCATGCGCAAGCGAGTGCTTTCACGCCTCACGGCGGTGACCGCCGGAGGCGGCCAGACCGATTTCGCATCGCTCCTGCGCCAGAAGTACCTGCGGGAGCTTTCGCCCCTGGAGCGCGCGCTGGAAACACTCCCGGGCATGGAGCGCCTCGCGCGCCTCATCGAGCAAAGCGGCAAGACAACCCCCGCCTACCGGGTGCTGATGCTTTCTGTACTGTTGGCCGTGGTGGGTGCGTTCTGCGCGTGGACCTATACCCGAGTTCCTCACTGGTCGCTGCTGGTTGCACTCGGGACCTTTTCCCTCCCCTATCTGAAGATTCTGCGGGACCGCGGCGCAAGGCTTGCAAGATTCGAGGAACAGCTGCCCGACGCGCTCGACGTTGTCAAGCGGGCGCTCAAGGCCGGACACCCGTTCAGCCAGGCCTTGAAGCTGGTGGCTGAGGATATGGACGATCCGATCGCGCATGAGTTCGACCTTGTGTTCTCCGAAATCAACTATGGCGGCGACGTCCGTACGGCGCTGCTCGGACTGCTGGAACGTATTCCTTCGGTTTCGGTGATGGCGTTCGTAACTGCGGTGCTGGTACAGAAGGAGACCGGCGGCAATCTCGCCGAGACCTTTGAACGCATCACCGCGGTCATACGCGGGCGTTTCAAGTTACACCGGCGAGTTCGCACGCTGTCAGCGGAAGGCCGTCTCTCGGCCTGGATCCTGGCCCTAGTGCCTTTGGTGCTGTTTGGAGTGATCTCACTCACGACGCCCGATTACCTGCCTATGTTGTTAAAGGATCCCATGGGCAAGAATCTGATTGCCATTGCTCTGGTGCTAGGCGTCCTGGGAATACTGTGGATCCGCCGCATCATCCGCATTCAGGTCTAAATTAAAGGGGAGCTCACGTGTTCGGATCTCTAGAGGCTCTACAAACCTACCTCCGGAATCAACCGTCCGCGGCCATCACTTTCGTTGTCCTGATCGGGACGGCGGTGTTTGCCCTGAGCCTCGGCGTTTCCGCGTTCGTCGTCGCGGTCGGGAATCCACTGCGCCGTCGCGTCGCTCAATTGGGAGCACCCGGTGTTCAGGTTTCGTCATCCGCCAGCGACCTGGTCGCGCGCCTTCGCCCACTGTTCCCCTATTTAGTCCCCGCAAAGGACAAGGAGCGCTCCCGAGTCAGCAAGCTGCTCGTGCACGCGGGCATGAGGTCGCCGAGCGCCCTGCCTGTATTTTATGCGTGTAAGACACTCCTCCTGCTGAGTGTGCCTATGATGGTATTCCTTATTGCGCCGTTTCTTCCCCGAGTGTCGAGCGGGAAATTGCTGTTTGCAGCAATTCTCGGGGCTCTGCTCGCTTATCTCTCGCCCAGCGTGTGGCTGGACCGTCGGGTCGCCTCGAGGCAACGCGAGCTGCGCGTGGCCTTTCCGGATGCCCTCGACTTGCTTGTGGTTTGCGTGGAGGCGGGCCTCGGACTCGCTCCGGCACTGCAGCGTGTCGCCGACGATCTGGTCATCAGCGCTCCACAACTGGGCGGCGAACTCGCCCTCGTGAACGCCGAAATGCGCGCCGGCGTCGAGCGGTCGCAGGCGCTCAAGAATCTCGCGGAGCGCACCGGGTTAGACGACATCAAGGGTCTGGTCGCGCTTCTGGTACAGACCATGCGATTCGGCACGGGTGTTGCGGACGCATTGCGCGTCTACTCCGAGGAATTCCGTGACAAGCGCATGCAGGCGGCCGAGGAAGAAGCGGCGAAGATCGGCACCAAAATGGTATTTCCGCTCGCATTTTGCCTGTTCCCGTCCTTCTTCCTGGTCGCCATCGGGCCGGCGGTCCTGCGCCTGATGGAAGTCTTCAAGACCATCCATCATTGACCGCGATGCCGGGGTGCCAGCTGTGATCGAAGCCCTAAGGAACATCTTCGCGCCGCCAGGTTCGTTGACCGCCGTGCGCGTTTGGCAGGAGGCACTTAACATTGTGGTGCTGGTGCTTTTCGCGCTGCTCGCTGTATCCAGCTACCACTATTTCGCCACGTCGCGATCATTTACATCCCTGGGGATTCTTGCAGTCAATACACTCTTCCTCGGTCTATTTCTGAGTCGGCGCACCCCCAAGGCCGAGACGCTTTCGCTGCCATCATGGTTGTTAGGCGTCGCCGGCACCGTACTGCCCTTGCTGCTGCGCCCAAGCCACGGGCCCGGCTTCATTGTCCTTGGCACTGTCCTTCAACTTGCAGGTATCGCATTGGTTGCATGCGGACTACTTTCTTTGCGCCGCAGTTTTGCAGTCGTGCCAGGTAACCGCGGTATTCGCGATGGCGGCCTATACCGCGTCGTGCGCCATCCCATCTATGTCTCGGAACTCGTCGCACTCCTTGGCGCCGTACTGGTGAGCCCCACCCTCGCAAACTGCGTGATCTGGATCTGTGAGTGCGGTTTGCAATTCGCCCGTGCCCGCATGGAGGAGGAATTCCTCTCGAGCGATCCCGCCTATCGCGCCTACCGCGAGCGGGTTCGTTTCCGGCTCATCCCAGGTATGATCTGACCGACAGCCGCCACTGGCAACCAATCCGCTGGGAAAGCGATGAATGGCCGCGTAACGCCGGCGTCACGAGCTTGAGAGGAGCTTGATCCGCTGGATTCGGAGACTTCTTTGCGGGATGTGATGCACGAAACGCGCTCACAGGCCGCCCGCCTTGCTGACAAGAGACCCCGCCCCAGGCGGGGTCTCACTCCTGCTTCAGGAACAGAGTCCTACAGGCCGATCGTCACTGCCTTGGTCGCCAGATAGTTGTCGAGCACCGCTTCACCCATCTCCCGTCCCCACCCGGACTGCTTGTAGCCCCCGAAGGGCAGTGCCGCATCGAAGATGTTGTAGCAGTTGATCCACACCGTACCGGCCTTCAGACGTGCGGCCAGCGCATGCGCCTTGCTGACATCACGCGTCCAGATACCGGCCGCAAGACCGTAGATCGTATCGTTGGCTTCCTGGACCAGGGTCTCCTGCGCGTCGGTAAAGGGCGCCACCGTGACGACGGGCCCGAAGATCTCTTCCTTGACGATCTTCATGCCGGGCTTGGTGTCGACGAACACCGTCGGTTCCACAAAGTACCCCGCGCCCTCGCGCGCCTTGCCGCCCGCGGTCGCCTTGGCCCCTTCCTTCTTGCCCGCCTCGAGGTAACTGGA
>Ga0068858_100003978_pt1 | contig 14588 bp, 8 predicted proteins | sample KBSSwiS12_FD_66589 | JGI IMG/M metagenome (GOLD analysis project Ga0068858, IMG submission 66589) | Switchgrass rhizosphere microbial communities from Kellogg Biological Station, Michigan, USA - KBS Switchgrass S1-2 | ecosystem: Host-associated > Plants > Roots > Rhizosphere > Soil ... | reverse complement strand
CGAACGAGAAGCCGCGCTTCAGGCTCTCTCCCTCCTCGCTGCGCCAGGTCGGTTTTCGCGAAGACGAAGCCCTCCTCCCACCATCTCCCAGGGGCTTCGAAGGCTATCGTTTGCTCGCGGAATACTTTACCTTTGCCCAGCGCTTTCAGTTTTTCGAGTTCGGCAGCCTGCAATCGGTGCTGCGCGGATGCGACAGCACGGAGATCGATTTGATCATCGCCTTGCGCGAGCCGGAGACCCGGCTCGAGGGCCGGGTTGACGCGTCCACCTTCGAGCTTTTCTGCGCACCGGCGATCAATCTTTTCACCAAGCGGGCCGACCATATCCTCCTGGCGGAAAAGCAGTCGGAATTTCATGTGGTGCCCGATCGGACGAAACCGTGGGATTTCGAGGTCTTCCAGGTGGAGAGCGTCATGGCCTATGGCTCGCGGACAGGGGAGGAGCAGGCGTTCCAACCGTTTTATCGCTCGCACGACACGGGGCTGGAGAAGGGGGCTTTTTACACGATGCATCGCGTGCCCCGGGTCCTCGCGGAGAAAGAAAAGAAGTTCGGCCAGGTGTCCTCCTACGTGGGCACCGAGGTTTACCTCTCGCTGGTCGATTCCGAGGCGGCGCCCTATTCGAGCGAACTCCAGCAGCTCGGGGTGACTGCGCTTTGTACCAACCGCCATTTGCCGATCACCATGGCCATCGGTTCGGGCCGCTCGGATTTCTCCATGGAAGTCAACGCGCCGATCGCGGAGATCCGGGTTCTCAGCGGCCCGACCACGCCGCGTCCGCCGCACCCGGACGGTGAGCTTACCTGGCGCATCATCAGTCACCTCTCGCTCAACTATCTTTCCCTGCTCGATTCGCCGGATGGTGACGGCGCGACGGCCTTGCGCGAGATTTTGAAACTCTACGTCGACCGGACGGAAACCCAGATGTTGCGGCAGATCGCCGGCCTTCGTTCCGCCCGGTCGAAACCGATCACCCGGCGCATCGAAACTGCCGGACCCATTACCTTTGCCCGCGGGATCGAAGTGACGGTCGAGTTCGATGAGACCGCGTTCGAAGGCAGCGGAGTCTTTATCCTCGGGGCCGTGCTCGCCCAGTTCTTTGCGCGCTATGTTTCCCTCAACTCCTTCACCGAAACCGTTGTCCGCACGCAGCAGCGCGGCGAAATCATGCGATGGAAACCCCAGATCGGAAAGCGACAACTGATCTGATCGGCGCGCTGATCGCGAAGCCGGCGACGTTCGATTTTTTCCGCGCCGTGCGCTTGATCGAGGCGCAATACGCCGAGCGGCCCCACCTTGGCACGTCGATCGACATTCGCGACGACCCCGTGCGTTTTGGCCAGCACCCGTCGCTCGGCTTCGCCTGTTCGACCGTCGAGTCGTTCACCGACGGCAGCACCGGGCCCCATCGCCTTTTTGTCAACTTCATGGGCATGTTTGGGCCCAATGCCCCGCTCCCGCTGCACATCACGGACTACGCGCTCGATCGTGAGCTGAACGCGAAGGACAAGACCCTGACCGCTTTCCTCAACATCTTCCATCATCGCCTCCTGTCACTCTTCTATCGGGCGTGGGCGGTCAATCAAAAGGCGGTGGACCTGGACCGGCCGGAGCAGGCGAACTTTCCCCGCTATATCGGCAGTTTATTCGGGTTGGGCGTGTCGGAACTCCGGCACCGCGACGCCATTCCCGATTGGGCAAAGCTCTACTACTCCGGCTGGCTGGCTGGCCAGACGCGGAGCGCCGACGGATTGGAGGCGATATTACGCGACTTTTTTCAAATGCCCGTTCGCATTCTGACATTTTTGGGCCACTGGCTCCAGCTTTCCGAGCACAGTGTCTGCCGCCTCGGGGAACGGCCGGAAACCGCGACGCTGGGCCACAGTGCGGTCATTGGTTCGCGGGTTTGGGACTGCCAGTTGAAATTCCGAATTCGCATCGGACCGGTGGGTCTTTCGCAATTGCAACGCCTCCTTCCTGGGACGGAAACGTTTATCCGGTTGCAGGCGTGGGTCCGGGGCTACTCGGGCGATGAACATTTGTGGGATATGCAGGTCGTCCTGAAAAAGGAGGAGGTGCCGGCGATTCAACTGGTGCGCTCCGGACTTCTGGGGTGGACGAGCTGGCTGAAAAGCCGCCCTACCGAACGGGATGCCGAGGATCTGGTGCTGGAGCCGAACTTGGGATGACTCTGCCATATACTCAAATCGTTGCTCGCCACATCGCGGGCGCTTGGAATAGCGTTGGCGTCAACGAAGCTCACATCCCCGTCGTACCGTTGATGAATTGACGTCCTTCGCCGAACCATTCGCTCTCCCATGGAAATCCGTCGCAGCACACTCTTTGGCAAACTCAACCAGCTCGGTTACAAGAGCATCGAAGGCGCCACGACCTTCTGTAAAATGCGCGGCAACGCCTATGTCGAATTGGCGCATTGGCTCAATCAGATCCTGCAAAACCAGGACTCCGATATGCTCCGGATCGCCCGGCATTTCGGTCTCGACGCCGGTCGGTTGGCCGGTGATCTGACCGCGACGCTCGACAAACTGCCTCGCGGGGCGACCGCCATCTCGGATTTTTCTCCCCACATCGAAGAGACGATCGAACGGGCCTGGACGTACGCCTCGCTTCTTTTCGGCGACAGTCGGATTCGGACGGGCCACCTCGTGGTCGCGTTGACCAAAGCGCCTGGTCTGAAGAACGTGTTTGCCGGTATTTCGAAGGAGTTTTCCAAGATCAAGGCGGAGGAACTGTCGGACAATTTCGAAAAGATCGTCAGCGGTTCACCGGAAGATGCGATGACCGCGAAGGACGGCGGCTCGGCGGCTCCGGGAGAGGGTGGAGGGACTGCTCCGGCGGCCATGGGCAAGCAGGAAGCGCTCGCCAAGTTCGCCGTCGACCTCACCGAGAAAGCACGCAAAGGCGAGATCGACCCGATTGTCGGACGCGACGAAGAGATTCGGCAGATCGTGGACATCCTCATGCGCCGCCGGCAGAACAATCCGATCCTGACCGGCGAGGCGGGTGTGGGAAAAACCGCGGTGGTCGAAGGTTTCGCGTTGCGCATCGCGGCGGGCGACGTGCCACCCCAACTCAAGAATGTTTCGCTGCGTACGCTCGACCTGGGCTTGCTCCAGGCTGGTGCGAGCATGAAAGGGGAATTTGAAAATCGTCTGCGCCAGGTCATCGAGGAAGTGCAGGCTTCGCCCCAGCCAATCATTCTCTTCATCGACGAAGCCCACACATTGATCGGCGCCGGCGGAGCCGCAGGGCAGGGCGACGCGGCCAATTTGTTGAAGCCGGCACTGGCGCGCGGCACCCTTCGCACGATCGCGGCGACCACTTGGGCGGAATATAAAAAATACTTCGAGAAAGATCCGGCGCTGACGCGGCGCTTCCAGGTCATCAAGGTCGAGGAGCCCGACGAGGACAAAGCCGTGCGCATGATTCGTGGGCTGGCGCCGGTGCTGGAGAAGCATCACCGCGTGCTCGTGCTCGACGAGGCGCTCGAATCGGCGGCGCGCCTCTCCAATCGCTATATCCCGTCCCGGCAGTTGCCGGACAAGGCGGTCAGCCTCATCGACACAGCTTGCGCCCGGGTGGCGATCAGCCAGCACGCGACCCCGCCGCCCGTGGAGGACGTGCGCCGCCATATTGAGGCGCTGCAGACCGAGGTGGATATTCTCAACCGGGAAACGAAGACCGGTTCGGCTCACGACGAACGGATTGCGGAAATCACCGCGAAGTTGACGGAGTCAAAAGCGCGCTTGGTGGAATTGGACGGGCTTTGGGCGAAGGAGAAAGAACTTGTCGGCAAAATCATCGACTTGAAAGGGCAACTCCAGGCGCCAACGGAAACGGCTGCGGACACGAAGGATGGCAAGGCTGCCGCTGCCGCTGCCGCGGCCACGGTCACGCCGGCCGCTCCCCCCATCGATCGTGTCGCTGTCCTCGCCGAGTTGCGGGCTCGTGAAGCGGAGCTCGCCACATTGCAGGGCGAGAGCCCGCTCGTTTTTCCCAAAGTCGACGCCCAGGCCGTGGCCGCGGTCATCGCTGATTGGACCGGCATCCCTGTCGGTCGAATGGTTAAGAACGAAATCCAGGCTTTGCTTTCTCTCGCCGATACCCTCGAGAAGCGAGTCATTGGTCAGCGGCATGGCCTCGATGCCATCGCGAAACGCATTCAGACGACCCGGGCCGGTCTCGAAAACCCCAGCAAGCCGATCGGCGTCTTCATGCTCGCCGGCCCCAGCGGGGTGGGCAAAACCGAGACGGCGTTGACTTTGGCGGAGGCGCTCTTTGGGGATGAAGGCAGCCTGATCACGATCAACATGAGCGAATTCCAGGAGGCGCACACCGTTTCCACGCTGAAAGGGTCGCCGCCGGGATATGTGGGCTACGGCGAGGGTGGTGTCCTGACCGAGGCCGTGCGGCGCCGTCCCTATAGCGTGGTGCTGCTCGATGAAGTCGAGAAGGCGCATCCCGATGTCCATGAAATCTTCTTCCAGGTATTCGACAAAGGCTGGATGGAGGACGGGGAAGGCCGGCTCATCGACTTCAAGAACACGGTCATCATTCTGACCACGAATGCGGGCAGCGACTTGATCATGAATCTCTGCAAGGATCCCGACACGAAGCCCGACACGGATGGGATGGTCAAGGCACTGCGCCAGCCGTTGCTCAAAGTATTTCCGGCGGCGCTCCTGGGGCGCATCTTTGTGATTCCCTACAATCCGCTGAGCGACGAGATGCTGAAATCGATCATCAAGCTGCAGCTCAATCGAATTGCCAGCCGCCTGAAAGACTCGCAGGACATTCCGTTTTCCTACGACGAGGCCGTGGTGAACCTCATCGCCAGCCGTTGCACCGAGATTGAAAGCGGCGGTCGTATGGTGGACGCCATTCTCACCCAGACGATGCTGCCCGAGATCAGCCGCGAGTTTTTGACCCGCACCATGGAAGGCAATCCCGTGAAGGGAGTTCAGGTTGGGGTGCAAGATTCGAAATTTACCTATGCGTTTTCTTGAACTGCCATTGAGCACGAAATCGCACCCGCCGGCCGGACGTGAAAACGCGCCGCACCGAAGCTGCGCCGATTAGACTTTTTGCCCGCCATGTCTATTTCCCAAGCCAAGCGCATTGCGAAAATCGACACACCCGCCGGTCAGGATGTTCTCGTCCTGAATCGTGTGGTGATCAGCGAGCAACTCAGTCAGCCGTTCCGGATCGAGGCGGACCTGTTGTCGGAATCAAAGGCGCTGAAGTTCGAGGACCTTATCGGAGAAAGTGTGACCATCACCATGGCCACCGATGAGGATATCCCGCGTTATTTCAACGGGATCGTCAGCCGCTTTACGCAGATGGGAATGGAAAGCCGGTTCGAGGCCTACCGCATGGAGATTGTGCCGCGACTTTGGGCCTTCAGCCGGACCTTCCAAAGTCGCATCTTTCAAAACCTGGCGGTGCGGGATATTATCACCAAAGTCCTCGAGGGCGTGGTGATCGAATGGTCGCTGACCGCCAGCTATCAACCGCGGGACTATTGCGTGCAGTATCGCGAGACCGACTTGAATTTCGTTTCGCGGCTGATGGAGGAGGAAGGGATCCACTATTTTTTCAAGCACTCCCACGGGAAGCACACGATGGTGATTGCGGACAACCCGGGAGCGCACGAGGTGCTGCTGGATAAATACGCGAAGATCGCCTTCCGGCCGTATACCGGAGCCCCTACCGGCGACGAATTCGTCTATGACTGGGCACAGGACAAAGTGCTGCTCCCCGCGAAATACACGCACACGGATTTCGATTTCGAGAGCCCCAAAAAGAATCTGCTGGCGCGTTCGGAGAAATCCTTCGGGCATGCGCTGGACACCGGCGAATGGTACGATTTCCCAGGGCTGTACACTTCGCCCGGGATTGGCGACAAACGGGCGCGAGTCCGTTGTGAGGAAATGCACACCCGCTACGACATGGCCAAGGGAAAGGCCGACGCGCGTGGACTCCAGACCGGTTTTGTTTTCACCATGCTGGATCACCCGCGGGGCGACCAGAACGTCAAGCACCTGGTCACCGCCGCCATCCATACCATCCAACTCGATGCCTTGGAATCCGGTGACATCGATAGCGGCTCGCCTTATCTCTGCTCGTTTTCCACCATTCCTTCATCGGTGCCCTACCGGCCGCAGCGGATCACGCCCAAACCCTTCGTGCAGGGACCGCAGACCGCCATGGTAGTGGGACCGGCGGGAGAGGAAATCTACACGGACAAGTACGGGCGGGTGAAAGTGCAGTTTCACTGGGATCGGGAGGGCAAGTTTGATCAAAACAGCTCCTGCTGGGTGCGTGTTTCGCAGATCTGGGCGGGCAAGAATTGGGGCGGCATGACCATTCCCCGCATCGGGCAGGAAGTGGTGGTGGATTTTCTCGAAGGCGATCCCGACCAGCCGATCATCATCGGACGGGTTTACAACGGCGAATCGATGCCGCCGTATGATCTGCCCGGGAAGAAGGTTGTGAGCGGGGTGAAGACCAATAGCACCCCGGGAGGCGGTGGCTACAACGAACTGGCGATGGATGATACCAAGGGCAGCGAGAAATACACCGTTCATGCCCAGAAAGACATGGATACCACGGTGCTCCATGACGAGACGCACGACGTCACCAATGATCGCACAACGACGATCGGCCATAACGACACCGAGACCGTCGGGATGAATCAGGAAATTACGATTGGAAAGGACCGAACGCTCACGGTCGCCGAGAAGCAAACGACGACCATCGGGGCCGAGCTCTCCACGACGGTCGGGGGGGAAGAGAGCCGCACCGTGGGCGCGGCCCGCTCGACGAACATCGGTGCCGAGGATTCGCTGACCGTGGGCGCGGCCATCAGTACGACCGCGGGAGCGGAGATTTCGATCACGGCCGGAGCCGCGATTTCAGTGACTGCCGGCGGTGCGATCGAGATTACCGCGGGCGGCGCAGTGGTGATTACGGGTGGTGCTGCCATTTCGATCGAAGCCGGTGCGGCCATTGCCATCAGTTCCGCGGTCGCCATCGCCATCGATGCGCCGGTGCTGGCTCTCAACGGACGTCCGGTCCTCCCCTTGGGGCCGGAAGTACCGATTTAAACCGCGCCCCAAGCATTGCGCCTGATTTATGCCTCGCCTCTACCTCGTCGATGAGCGGGTCGCCAATTCGCATCTGATCGTGGAAAGCATCCCGAAAGGGGATCTCGGCCTGCGCATCGATCCCTACCTGTCGGTCACGGATATCGTCGGGAAAGTCGTCGAGGCGATCACCGATGCGGACCGGGATGAGCACAGCTTGCGCCGATCCACTCTCGATGAGCCCAAATCCTTCTTGATTACCCAGTTGCGGATTATGGCCTATGGCAGCGGCGATGAGTTGTGTCTCGGCTGGGGCATTCATGCGCGCAACGCCGGTCAATTGGCTCCTCTCGCGCCGTACCTGCGCACGGGCTCCAGCGGTCGATGTATGCTGTTCGGATGCAATGTGGCCATGAACATGCAACGCGCGGAGCGTTTTCTCGGGGGCTCGGCGGTCGGCCAGCGATTTGGCTCGCCCTATTTCGGCAGGATGCCGGAGGACATCGGGGTGTCCCAAGTGCCGGGGTATGCGCTGCTCCATGCTTTCGCCAGGGCGTTGGGTGTGCCCGCCACTGCCGCCCTCGACAGCCAAACCGCTTCATATGACTGGCAAACCAAGGGAGTGACCTTGACGGTGGATCCTTTTGGAAAGGCCACTTTTACCGGCATGGACACGCCGCCAAACCTTTGAGCCCCATCGCTTCCCACACCTAATTTCAGCGCAAGACCAAGCGGCTGGAATGGTGACGATCCATCGTCATCATTTTTAATGGACGCGGGGCGAATTTTTGCAAAAAGAAGAGAACACAACCCCTCACCTCCCTATGGCCCGCAAAAAAGAGATCATCCAGAAAGAATGGGATACGGCGCAAGAAAACCTCACGACCGCCTTGAACAAAGCAACCAAAGGGGTGGAAGACCTGACCCTGACGGCAAAGGATGTCGAGGACGCCCAGGCTAAATACGATATCTGGAAAACACTCCTCAACGAGTCGATCGTGAAGATAGCGGACTGGAAAAATGAAAAGGATAAGAAACGGCTGGAGTGGATGAAATATGTGGAGACCCAAAAGACCAAGGTCGACCGCAACTATGTCGCCAGGATCAAGGAGTTATGGACCGATGCCGCGACTATCTTGAGGAAGATCGCGGGTCGGGAGGCGTTGACGGAAGTGATCAATCAGTACGGAAACGACGCCCAGCCGAAGTTGGAGAAAGTAAGCGAGGTAGTGAAAGAAATCGTTGCTGCGATCAAGGATCGAGACGCCGTGGCGGCCCTGCAAAGACATGGCGCCGCCCTCAATTATTTGAAAGGGGTAACTTCTTACGCCAGCAAGGCGGGCATGAAGAAATTGGCGGCGGATGCGGCCAAAGTGCGCAAGGCCACGCTCAACGAAGTCGATTTGAACGACAAGGACTTGAGGACGTGCTTTACGAAGACCGCGACGGCCTACGAGAAACTCACGAAGGTCTTGGACGACCTTGAGCCAACCATCGGAGAACTTGCCGATGAACTTTCCCAGAAGGAGCCCGAGACAGACAATCCGGATCCTTTATACAAGACCCACCTGAAGGAGATCCAATCCGATTACAAAGAGGTGGTCGCGTTTGCCCTTTCCGGTTTGGCGAAGACCAAAAAAAATCAGGCGGGTGTTGGATCCCTGGCGGGAATTGCCGCGAAGACGACTGCGGACAAGGCGGACAAAGTTGCGGACGCAGCCGTTACCATCTTCGAAAACCTCAAAAGGGAATACGGCGCGGTGGATAAGCATATCCAGGAGACAATCCGGACAACCTCCAGCACCGTGACCGTGAAGAAGAAATCATACGGCATCACTGAAGCCGATCAGACAAAGACGCTCGCACCCCTCATGAACCGGGCGTTTGCGCTCAACTACCAGGCCAAAGCGGCGTTCGAAAACAGCATCGATGGGCTGCGCGACATCCTTGAGGATATGGCGGCCCGGTTTGGCAGCGAGAAAGCCAAAACCGCTCTGGGCACCGTGACGATGTAGATCGCAGCGGAAGTTTTCATCCGCAATCTCCGCTCGAGGGGTTGCGGTATACTTCGTTCAGCAGAGCCCCACTTCCTGCCCAAGCTCGTCGAGCGGCTTCGCCGGGTCCGCAGACCCGTTTTTAGGATGCTGAGTCCGTCGCGGGTGGCGGTGGATTTGGATTCTCGGCAGGCGGGGTTGCGGCCGTCAGGTCAGCCAGGAGCGCATCGAGTCCTCCCAAACCGTCGTCGGGTGCCGCGTCCGCCGTGGGCGATGGAGGGGTCGGACTTTCTGCGGGCGGCGCCGCGCTTGCCAAATCGGCCAGCAGCGAGTCGAGCCCTTCAAGGCCGGCCGCTGCGTTTTCGGGTACGGGTTCTGCCGGCGGTGGCGGCGAAGCATTCGAATCTGCTGCCGGTGGCGGCGCGGCGGGTGCCTCCTCTTGGGCAGGCGGGGGAGCTTGCGGTGGAACTGCCCTCGGCGTCGGTGGTGCCCACCAGCCAGCCAACACCGTCCCGGCAATTGAATTAAAGCCACCGAGGCGAATCTCAGGGCTGCCTTTGATCGCCAGGACGGGCATGAATCCCTGTGCTTGAAGCTCGGACGCCGTGCGCGAGGTCAGCAGCAGTTCCGTGCAGGGCAAGGCGACCTGATCGCCGTCCTGGTCGGTCTGAAAGTAAAAGGGCAGTTCACCAACGCTGAGAATTCCGCGCGACGTCATCTTGGCGCCGTCCCGACTGAAGTTTGCGCCGAGGAGAAAGCCGGCAAGGATGGCGGAATTTCCCCACAGCATTCCACCCAATCCCGTCTCGGGGGTAAATTCCTCGAAATCGAACGAGTCAATGGGTTCGGTTTTGGCGCCATAAGGCTGCCGGAGCATAAATTGCGGCACGGTTAGCGCGACGTAGTCGGACTCCGGCATGGCTCTCAGCGCCGCCCAAGCCTCCTGAATCTGCGGTTCGATATCGTCTACTTTCACGTCCACGCAGGTGGCGGTCATGCTCGCGATGAAGGGAGCTTGCGCTCGCGCCGCGATCCTGGCGACCCGGCCAAGCAATTCCGCCTGTGCTGGGGTGCGGTCAAAAATGTAATTGCCGACAATCAGCGAGTAAGGGCCTTGGTGAGCATCCTGAGCCGGCTGCTCCACGAGCAATTGATATATCCCGGAGTTAGCCAGGTCGTCGTCGCGGCTGAGATCGGCGGCCAGTTCTTCCGCGGAAATATCGAGCAGCACGATCTGCAAGTGCGCGTCCGACTCGAGCCGGCGGACCAGGAAATCCACCGACCGCCAGAGCCCCTCCAGCGTTTGGAAATCGGGATGATGCAGGACCTCGCGCATCATCGCAGCCACCGCCTTATCGAGTGCAGCCACCAGCAAGTCCTGCCGCGGATCCTTGCTGGGGACGACGTGGGGAGCGACGAGGTTCTTCAGAAGAACGTCCACAGCTGTCTCGCCGCCGGATTCCGCCGTTGGCTGACCGACAAGGCGCGCAAAGTCGCTGAGCTGACCCTCGGAGGGAATGGTCGACCCGCGAGCCGGGCTGAGCACCTCCGAAGGCGGCGCCGCCACTTCGCCCGCCCATGTCTGGACCTCCTGTGCCGCCTTGGCAAAAGTGGACTTAGTTTGCAGCCGCTTCCGCAGGCCGGCGAGTTCGCTGAAGATCGGGAGATTGGCGTAGAGTTGATCGGGGTGCAGATCGTCAAGCGTGGCGATCTCGATTTCCAGCGCCCCGTCACCGAAGGGCAATGCCACCCTTGGGTGGAGTCGCGCGATCATGTCGTCGACATTGTCGCAATCGACTTTCAGCGGTTTGCGCGCCGCGATGGCTTTTCCGGCTTCCAATTCCCCGCGGTTGGCTCGGGCGGAAAAATCGCCCAGCACCGCGATGCGGAACGAGCGGGTTTTCTGGGCGGGAGAAACCGACTTGGCGGTGGTGAGACGGCCAAAATTGATTTGGTAAGACATAAACTGATGGATGGGACGCCTGGCGCGGGTGGTATGTCCAACCCCTCAACGCCGGCTGGCCTGCGGCGTCTACTCACCGCTGCCAAGCAACGCCTCGAGGCGTTTCTTCAGCGGGTCTTCAAGATTGTGAATGGTGTCCAGGCCAATCAATTCGATAAAGGCCGGGACGCCGGAAAAGCTGACGGCCGCGAGAATCAATTCGTCAGCGGGCCGGAATGTCGGAAGTTGCGCGGTAATCGTGACGAGCGGCAATTTGCCGAACCCGGGGAGTTCCTCCACGCGAACATCAAAGCGTAACGCGGCCAGCAGTGCCGTTAGACCGGTGTTGCGGGTGACCAAGCCGTTTAGGACGAGTGCGTTGACCACGAACCGATTGAGCAATTCCGGCTGGCGCTCGCTGCGTGAGACCAGGCCCCGGGCGATCTGCGCAAGTGTCGCCCCGGATTTGTAGCCGAGAACCCAGCGAGCCGGATGCGTCATCGTGATGGGTTTCGGTTGGCCGCCCGCGCTCGCTTCGTGCACGTATTCCCACCGGGAAAGTTCGAGTGTGCTATCGACCTTGGCGACCCAGGCATTTTCGAACTCGTGCGGAAGATCGAACGGTTTTCCGGTGAGGGCCTGATAAGCTTGCTGAATCTGCGCAAGGGCCTTGTCGCCATGCGCGGCGATGGCCTTGCCCCCAGCATGCTTGCCGAGGAGCCGCTCCGGCTCGAAGAGCGGGCGCAAGGTTTCGAGGTAAGCGACGAGCTGGGCTTGGAGAAACTTAGAGACGGTTTCGGTGGCCCGCCGAGCTTCCGCCAGTTCCGGGAACGTGAGGGTGCGCGCGGGTTGTTCTGGTTCGGTGCTCATAGTGTATGGGGGGGAGGAGCTAACAGCCAACCGATCGTCGTCGATCGGCGAAGATGCGCGCCGGCAATCTGATTTGACCGCAACTTCAGGTTTTCTGACATGCAGCGAGATAGAAAATGCCCTGCTCTTCGGTCACAATTTTTTCACAAGCGTGGCCGAATGCGGAACGTTCGAACAGCGACTTAATAGCGTCTTCATCGCGATGCGCAATACTCCAGCCGAGGATGTGCGCCAAAAATGTCTTGTCGGGATTAGACGGATGCAGCCCTCCCACCCACGCCCATCCGCCCGGCCGCAACAGCCCGTGGAGATAGTTCAGCAGCCCAATGGCGAAACGATCGGAGAACGAGGAAATCAGCATCGTGTGGGCGAAGTCCTGCCCTTCTACGTCGACTCGCCGTTGTGCGAGGGCCAGGTTCACGAGACTTTCCTGTTCGAGGCGCAGCCGGGCTCCGCCGCGATGAGTGCGCATCCAGGCGAGCGCTTCATCATCGAACTCCACGAGGGTCGCTTCGACATCCGCTGCCCGGGCGGCAGCCAGACCTCGTAACTCGCCAGCCGGGGCCGATCCTACCGAAGTGAAACGCACGGGTGTGCCTTTCGCCTCATCCGCCGCGCGACTTAACTCGGATTGCAGAAGCTTTCGCCCCGACCGCAGCGCGGTCATCGAGGGCAAGGCCAGAAATGCCCCGTCGATGAGCGGCCCCAGCGGCGCTTTGCCTTCAGGCTTATTGGCATAGATCATTTCCATCGCCCGAAAATCCGCCGGATAGCCGCGCGGCTTTTCGTAAAGTTGGGCCGGCGTGCTCGCTTTCAGGAAAGAGGGTAACAGTTCGCGCTGGATGCGGGCGCCCAGTTCCTCCCGCGCGTCGATTGTTTCCGAGGAATCCGGCCCAATTGCGCGATCCATCGCCGCCGCGAAGGCGCGGAGTGACGCCGCCAATTCGGCGCCGTCCGTCTCGGCCGGCAGTTTGCCTGCCGCGAGGATCCGCGCTTTGAGTTGCTGGGTCTGGCGGGCGATTTCACTCCAACGAGCCAGGGCTGCTTCGTCGGCGACGGGTTCCGCTTCCAGCCAGCGCTCGAGCTTGCCGACCACATCGCGCAGTCGCCGCGAAGCGACCACCGCGAGGCCTCGGTAGAGGTGGGCCGAAAACGCTGCGTCTTGCCGGAGTTTCTCCTCCACGGCTGGTCGCGGCAGGGCGAGGACTTCGGATCCCTCCAGCGCCCGAACCGTAGCGGAAGCCGGACGATCTTCCAGAAAGGACATTTCGCCGACAATTTGGCCTGGACCGAGTTTGGCGATCTCCCGTCCGGCGGCGCCGCCGATCGAAATACTGAGGACACCGCTGAGGACCAAATAAAGGGTATCGATTCGCGTCCCTTCCTGGACGAGCAATGCGCCGCGTTCGCAATAGCGCCTCTCGCCTGTTTCACGCAGCCAGGCGATTTCGCTGTCTGCCAGCTCACTCAGCAGCGCGAAACCAGCCTGCGGATTTGGATCATTGGGAACCATAGTCTAAGTGTGACCGAGGACTTGCTCGACCACCGAACGAATTTCCCGATTCATGTTCCAATCGATCAAAATTAAACTGCGCGAACGCACGAGCAAGCTGTCCAGATGCGCGAGCGGCCCGTCGAACACCTTCTCCAGGGCGAGGGCGGGTGCATCCCCCAGGTCGCGGCAGTAACTGGCCGGGAGGATTCCCGGAAAGCAACGCATGATCACCCCAATCGTGGCCCACCATAGCTCCCCCGGGAAAAGTAGCGCACCGTCTTCCGGCGAAAGTGCATCTGCCAGGAGGTGATGAGGGCCAAGGGTGGCCTGCCATTTCGAGTCCTCGGCGACGATCGCCCGGATGGCGTCGAGAGTCTGTGTGGCGTCGCCACCCTTCTCGGCCACCAGTGCCGCCAGGGAGAGGATTTCATCCATCGCCATCGGCAGAGTCATGCCGCCGCCGCTCGCCAGGAAAGCCTGCACCGCGATGACGCCCACGGCGTGCAGGTCGCAGGCCGTGCTCAAGACTGGCAACGTTTCGAATGCGACGTGCGGTATGGCAACCCCAGTTTCACGAAGAGACATGAGGATCGTCGGCGGCAGCACCCGTGGCAGTGTGCGAAAACGCAATTCGTTCGAAGAAAGTGCCTCCGACGCATCCCAACGGCCATAGAGGGAGACCCGACCGGAAGGTAACGCGAGGTGCAGACAGAGCAGATCGCTGGCCGCGATATTGATCCGCTCCTCGGTCGTCAGTGTCCCCTCCATGACCGAGGTACCGTTATCACCGGTTGTCAGTTCGCGTACCCGGAGCACGCCTGTCCCACGCACGGGCGCGCTTGCCCTCGGCTGGTAGACCGATTTCTCGCCCATATGTGGGGGAGCAAAGAAGCGTATGTCCGTTGTCTCGACCGGGAGGACGATGGCCTCCCCCGGGACTGCCAGCGTGGTTTCGCTATTCCAAAGAAATGGCAACCGCGTGTCCGTTTCACCGAGTCGCACTCGAAAGCTCTCGGCCCGAAGATTGAGAAACGGGCGTTGTTCGCGCGCCACCCATTCGCGCACCAGAACCAGTGCGGCTCGCAGGGTTTGCAACTTGAGGTGGAAAGTTTCGAGAATTCGGCCGGGACGGCCTTGGGGAGACAGCAGGAAGTGCCCTGCGCCCTGGCGCATCGCGTCTTC
>Ga0068858_100003964_pt1 | contig 14607 bp, 10 predicted proteins | sample KBSSwiS12_FD_66589 | JGI IMG/M metagenome (GOLD analysis project Ga0068858, IMG submission 66589) | Switchgrass rhizosphere microbial communities from Kellogg Biological Station, Michigan, USA - KBS Switchgrass S1-2 | ecosystem: Host-associated > Plants > Roots > Rhizosphere > Soil ... | reverse complement strand
AGCGTCCGGCGCCGGATGGTATCTCGGCGCAGGGATGGTCTCGGGCAATCGCTTCGTAGGCCTGTTGGGAAGACATCGCGCAGGTTTTACGGAGTGCTTTCATGCAACATCTTTCTGCAGTATCTCGCCGAGCGGCGTCACAGGTCGCTGTTCGCGTCGACAGTTTTTCCCAACTCCGCTGGTTCCTCCTCGTCGCCCTCGCCGTCGCGCTGGTATTCGCGGGCGTGAGCCACGCGTACGCCGAATCGGCGGCCGCCGCCGTCTACGGTCAGAAGATCGCCCGCGGACACATCCTGGTCGGCAAGAACAAGACCAGCTCGCGTGCGGACTTCAACAACGCGGTCAACTCGCAGGGTGCGCGGTCGCTCAGCACGCTCGCCGGGATCGACGTCGATATCGTGAACGTGCCGCCAGGTCACGAGTCGGAGCACATTGCGCGCCTCAAAGGCAATCCGCATGTCACGTTCGCCGAGTACGACGAACTGATGCAGACGGCCGGCACCGTCAACGATCCGAACTACCCCAGCGAATGGCATCTGCCGAAGATCAGCGCGCCGCAAGCCTGGGACTACACGCTGGGCAGCGGGGTCACCATCGCGATCCTCGACACCGGCGTGGACGGCACGCATCCCGACCTCGCGCCGAACATGGTCGCGGGGTGGAACTTCTACGACAACAACAGCAACACCACGGACGTGAACGGCCACGGCACGGCGTGCTCCGGCGTGGCTGCCGCGGCCGCCAACAACGGCATCGGTGTCGCCGGCGTGGCGGGTGCAGCGAAGATCATGCCGTTGCGCATCGCCGATGCGAGCGGCTACGCTCTCTGGAGCACCGCGGCGCAGGCCGTCAACTACGCGGCCGATCACGGCGCACGCGTCGTCAGCATGAGCTTCGACGGCGCGTCGTCCAGCAGCACCATCCAGTCCGCCGCCAGCTACCTGCGCTCCAAGGGTGGCGTCATGTTCGTCGCGGCGGGCAACAGCGGCATCCTCAACACGACGGCGCCGACCTCGCTGATCACGGTGGTCTCGGCGACGCTCCAGGACGATTCGTTTGCCACGTGGTCGAACTACGGCAACTACGTCGGCATCTCGGCCCCCGGCTACTACATCATGACGACGGCCATGGGCGGCATCTACCAGAACTGGTGGGGAACGTCCGTCGCAACCCCGATCGTCGCCGGCGCGGCGGCGCTCGTCATTGCCAAGCGCCCGGACTTCTCGCCTTCGCAGATCGATTCGACGCTGCGCTCGACGGCCACCGACCTCGGCGCGCCCGGTAACGACATCTACTTCGGCGCCGGCCGCCTGAACGCGGGTGCAGCGGTCGCGCAAGCGGCTGGATCGACCCCGGCCGATACGACGCCGCCTACGGTGGCCATCGTGTCGCCGACCGGCGGAACCGTGTCGGGCACCATCACCGTGTCGGCGAACGCCTACGACAATGTCGGCGTCGCCCGCGTCGAGTTCCGCGTCAATGGCGTCACGGTCGCGACCGACGCGGCTTCGCCGTATGCCTTCTCGTGGACGACCTCGTCGGTCGGTGACGGCAACGCGACGATCACCGCCGTGGCCTACGATTCGGCAGGCAATTCTGCAACGTCGGCACCGGTGACGCTGCTGGTGTCCAATGCCCCCGTCGGGGATACGACCCCGCCGACTGTCAGCCTCCTGTCGCCCTCTGCGGGCAGCACGCTCACCGGGCAAGTGAGCGTCTCGATCAGTGCGGCCGACAACGTCGGTGTGACCCGTGTCGACTTCCGCGTCAATGGAATCTCGCAGGCGACCACGAACGTTCCGCCGTACACGTTCAGCTGGGCATCGACGCTGGTTCCGGATGGCGTGGTCACCCTCACGGCCGTCGCCTGGGATGCTGCCGGCAACACCGCGACATCGGCACCGCTCAGCGCTACCGTCTACAACCCGCCCCCGATGGGCTCAGGCGGCAGCACGGGGCCGCAGGTGTCGATCGCCAATCCGCTGAACGGAGCGATGGTGAGCGGGAACGTGTCGGTCAACGCAACCGCGAGCGATGCAGGCGGCACGACGGGCCTCACGCAGACGCTGTACATCGACGGCGTGAAGAAGGCGTCCGCAACGGGCACGTCGCTCTCCTACAACTGGAACACGCGCAAGGCGAGCATGGGGACGCACACCATCAAGGTGACGGCCAAGAACGGCGTAGGCGTCTCGACGTCCACGCAGATCTCCGTTACCCGCAAGTAACAAGCAGCGGCCTCAAAGCGCGGGGCGGCCTTCGGGTCGCCCCGTTTATTTCTGGCCGTCAGTACACGCCGGGAATGAAGCGATAGCGGACTTTCGCGGCGTAATCGGCATATTCGCCGTCAACGCCGCGCAGATGGTCTTCTTCCGTCAGTGCGCGCAGCACGTAGATCATCGACCACGCGACCATCGACGCGATCGCCTGCACCCCCTCGAACAGCGAGTGGCTAAAGCCGGTCAGCACCAGCGGCACCGACGCAATCCACCACGCCATGTTCTTGCACACATAGGCCGGATGGCGGATGACCGCATAAGGCCCGCGCGCAATGATGCCGCGATGCGTGAGATTGCTTGCCTTGAAGCCCAGCGCCACCGACGCGGAGGCGTAGATCGCCATCAGCGCCAGAAGGGCCAGATTGAGGCCCAGATGAGCCGTCGGGTCGTCGAAGCGGGGGAAATCGCTGACCGGCGAGCCCAGAATAATGCCGGTGACGTGGTTGAACGGCGGATAGCACACCACCGCGGCAAGCCATCCCATCAGTGTCGGATCCACCGAGCGGATTTCGTTGCCGAGTTGCGGCAGCTCGACGAGATAGCCGACGGTGAAGATCCACACGTCGACGAACAGGATGACCTGCAGCAGGAACCAGAAGCCGTAGCCGTCGAAGAAGTGCAGAAACCCCTTCGAGAAAGCGTTCGTGCTGGCGGCAATCACGAACCCGTTGCTGACGGCGGTGAGGAAGAACACCATCAGCGACGTCACCATCATCGGGGCGAAAAAAGCCTTGAGCAGCGTCACCCGTAGGGCCAAGCCCTCCTCGCCCGTGACCCCCTGCCGCCACGTCGCCACGGGTGATCGGACGAACCGGCCGATGACCGCGACGCACCGCAGCGATTTGGACAGACGGGGATTGCGCTCGCTGAAATAGTAGAGCGCCAGCAGTGCGATGTACCCGAGCGCGGCACGGACCAGAAAATCGGAGCCGATCGTGGAAAAGCCCGGGACGCCGTAGACCCGGTCGAGCTGCCCCTGGTTGTACGGCGAGAACAGGTAGACAGCGCACGCCGCCGCTGTCACCGCGGCAGACGCCGCCAGATTCTTGAGGCGCAGCGCCTGGCCGGAAGCGGGAATTGCCGGAGCACGGTCCATCGGCGCTGACTCTACTCCAAGCCCGCTGGGGAACGACAGGCGGCGGTGCACAAAAACAAAGCCCCGCGGATGCGGGGCTTTGCGTGGAACGGTCTTTCGTCGTTTACGCGCGGAGCGACATCTTCCGCTTCAGGAACGTTCCGGCAAGCAGCGCGATTCCAAGCAGAGCCAGCGCGCTGGAGCTCGGCTCGGGCAGGCTGCCCGACGTCGTGCCGCTGCCGCTCGTGCTGCTGGTGCTGGTCGACGCGACGGCGGTGGTCCCGAACTGGACGAACAGCTGGTCGAACGTCGAGGCCGCGGTGACGCCAGCGACATTCAGCGTGAACGTCACGGGGCCGACGAGGAACGGATTGTGCGGACCGTTGCCGTTGATGCTGCCGCCTGCCGACGGGTACGCGCCGCTTCCGCTGCCGCCGATGATCGTCTCGGCAGGTACGGCGGTAGCGCCCGTGCCGTAACCACCGGCACAAATCACGCAGACAACCAGGGAGTTCCCGTTATGACCGGTAGCCCAACCGCTGGAAACTGCTCCCGCCAACGTTCCCGTCGGCACATTGCTCGCATTGGGCGCAATGAACGTCGAGTTGGTGCTCAGCATCGACTGGAGCGACACGGCGCCGCCGGCGTAGCCCGACATCGTGAAATAGATGCCGCTGATGTTCTGGATGACGGAGCTCACGGACGCCTGGGCGACCGTGTCGCTGATCGTGATCGTCACGGTGCCGTTGCCGGCTGTGATGCTGCCCGAGAAGCCCACGCCCGAAATCGGCGTGGCGGAGGCGGGCAGTGCTGACAGCGCGAGGGCTGCACTTGCGATTGCGGTGGAGACGAAGCGCTTCATGGTGTTCCTTTGTCGGACGTACGAACGAATTGACAAATGTTTAGGATTAACTCTGGTTCGACGATCATTAAGCAAGGTTCGAACCACCCTCGCAAGCCATTGATTAAAAGAGTTTTTACCGCGCCAAGTACAGTGTCATACCCCCGATCGTAAATTTTCCCGACAACGGGGTGTTTTGTGGGGTTCAGAGGCCGCCTGCATCCCTTGCCAGAGACGTCCGCCCCGGGCGGAAGGCGCTCAAGCCGGCGCGGCACGGGACGCCGGCCGGCCGGCCGCGACGAGACTCTGCCCCGTCACGAGCAGCGCCGCGTCCGAAGCGAGGAACAGGACAAGCTCCGCAAGCGCCTCCGGCGGCGTCCAGAGACCCGCATCGGCGCCGGGCATGACGGCCCGGTTCTGCGGCGTGTCGAGCGTCGTCGGCATGACGCACGTGACGCAGATGCCGTGGTCGCGAAGCTCGGCCGCCATGCTCTCGGTAAGGCGCGCGACGCCGTTCTTGGCGACCGCATAGGCCGCCATGCCGGCAAGGCCGCGCTGGCTCCCCGCCGCACCCACGTTGACGATGTTGCCGCGGCCGGCGGCAATCATCCGCGGGACCACCGCCTTGGCCGTGTGGACGATGCTCATGACATTGAGCTCGAACATCCGGCGCCATAAGTCGCCCGACGTCTCGTGCACGGGTGCGCCGGCAGCAAAGCCGCCGGCGATGTTGCACAGCACGTCGATCCGCCCGAAGCGGGCGAAGACCGCATCGACGGCCGCTCGCGTCGACGCCTCGTCGCGCAGGTCCGCCACGACACCGAAACGTTGCGCGTCGTCGGCTCCGCCATCGCCCTTCGCGTGATCGACGAGCGCGACCTGCGCGCCGGCGGCGGCGAACGCGCCGGCCACCGCGCGGCCGAGGTTTCCCGCCGCGCCCGTCACCAGCGCAACCTTGCCCGCAAAGCTCATGGTTTTACCGTATTGAGGAGATTGGACGGCGAATACTGATCGGTCAGCACGCGCGTGCCTTCGGGCCAGTCGTGCTCGACCTCGAAATGCGGCAGCACCCACGCCTTGTCGACGCCAAGCGCGCTCAGCTTCGCATCCATCAGGTCGGCATTGCGCGCGATCTCCGTCTTCGGCGGCAGGCCGCCCTGGCGCGCCATGATCACGCGGTTGTTGGTCTTCATCCCGAAGAAATCGCCGAACACCGCGTAGTACGTCGCCGATTCGTGGTCGTAGAGCTTGCTCGAAGTGAACGTGTTCCCGGCGACGACGCCGCGCTCCGCCAGCAGCGATTTCACCTCGAGCAGGAATTCCACGGTGAGCATGTGCTCGGGGATGTAGTCGTGGTCGTAGGCGTCGAGCACCACGAGGTCGTACTTGAGGCCCTTTTTCTGCATCCGCTTGACGAAGACGCGCCCGTCCTCCTCGTAGACGTTGGTCGTCTCGCTCGGCGCGAAATCGAAATAGCGCCGCGCCATCCGCACGACCGCGGGATCGATCTCCACGGCGTCGATCGCCGCAGCGGGAAACACCCGCTGCAGCGCCATCGTGAGCCCACCGCCACCGAGCCCAACAACGAGGATGCGCTTCGGTGCGGGAACGAGGTACGACGCTCCCATCACCAGCCGCGCGTAGTTGAATACCAGGTGCGCAGGTTCCGCGAGCGACGTGCACGACTGGCGCATGCCGAGGTTGCGCCCGAACGCCATGCAGCGCAGGCCGTCGTCCTCGTAGACGACGATGTTGCGATAGAGCGATCGCTCCTGGTGGAGGACCGCGGATTCGCCCGGGTCCGCGACCGTTGCCGCGAGGAGCGCGCCTACCAGCGCAGCGTTGCGGCGCCCGCGGGCGTGTCGGTCACGTCGCATGACCAACCGCGCTCGGCGTGGGCTCGACGGACAAGGGCGTGTCGTTCGGATCGAGTCGTGGCATTTTGCAAATCCGTGCGGGCGTGGCGGCAATCGTACTGACTGCCCCGACCGCGGTCGAGAGAATTCAACGGCTGCCGCGGCCGGGGCCGGGTCGTTGCGGCTCACGTTAAGATAGCCGATGCCTTGCACTCACGGCCGGCCCGCCTCTCTGTTCCACGTTTCATGGCCGGCATGAGCGCCACCGGCTTCGGACCGGACGGCGCGTCCGACAACCATCGTTACGGGCTCGCGGCGCTCTGGCTCGCATTCGCCGCCTGCCTCGCCACCCGGTGCTGGTACGTGTTCTACAACGGGCCGCTCGACCATCTCTTTTCCGATCCTGGCCGCCATTGGGAGAATGGGCTGTTTTTCCGCAGCCCGCGGTTCATGGGCAGCATCGACCCGTACGCGTATCAGCTTTGGCTGTACGCGCTGCGACGGCTCGTCGAGGATTCGACCTTCGGCGTTCTGGCCGGCACCGCAGTGCTGTCGATGGCACTCCCCGTCTTCTGGCTTTGCGCTCTCCGCGAACTCGTGCCGCTGGCCTGGGCACTCGCTGGGGCGATCGTCATCGGCTTCGTGCCGTCGCTGTTCATGATCTACGTCTATTTCATGAACGACACGCTCATGCTTTCGCTCTCGGCATGTGGCATCTGGCTTGCGCTTCGCGCGATGCGCACGCACGACCTGCCGACGATGGCAGCGCTCGTTCTCGTGTGGACCGTTGCTGCTTATACCCGTCTCATCGCGCTCCCGCTGGCGGCACTCTGCTTCGTGGCCGTCGCGCTGCCGCTGACATGGCGCAAGCGAGCGCTGCTTGCGGCAGCGATCGGCGTCAGTTTCGGTGCGCTGGCAGTGCCGGCCTGCTCGCACTCCAGCTGGAATCTCCACTACTGCGCACCGTTCGGCTCGGGCTATCTCAACGAAGCCTACCGCGCGTCCGGGGCCCGTACGATCAAGATTCTCGGTCCGGGCGACGAGTGGACGTATACGTCTCCGAGCATGTTTTCGGAGCCCTTCGAACCGTTCTCCGACTGGCACTCGCAGCGCATCGGCATCAAACGGATCACGATCGATGTGCAGAAGGGGCGCGAAGACTGGCAGGCCGCGATCGACCAGATCGCGCTCGGCGGGTCCTTGCTGCCGGCGCTTGCCGATCGGACCGAAAACGCCGTGTTGCTGCTGTTCGACTCGTCGTGGCCCGACAACAATCGCGAGTACCTCTGGGGACGGCTGAACCACTGGACTCGCTGGCTCTGGCTTCCGCTCATCCTCGGCGTGGGCGTCCTGCTGGCGAAGACGCGTCCCCCGTTGCGCGAGGGCCTGATCCCGATCGCCGGCCTCGTTCTGATCGGGCTCCTGCTGGTGCAGACCAGCGGCGTCATGGAGGGCCGCTACCGCAAGCCCGCCGAGCCGCTGCTGATTGCGGGCGCCTTCGTGTTGCTGCATCGTTTTCTGGCCGCCCGCGCGCGCACGGCGGAACTCCGCGGCTGACCCCTCGAATTTCCGGCCCGTCCGCGGCCGCTCTTCACGCCTCGTTCGCCGCCGCATCGCTAAACGGCAGCGCCGCAGCGCCGAGCAGAAGCGACAGCGCAATCATGCCGACGAAGATCTGGTTCACCTCGAACCACAGCACCAGGTAGAACGACGTCACGATCGTTCCGGCCGCGCTGCCGAACGTCGAGACGAAATAGAGCACCCCCGCCGATCGCCCCGTCGCGCGGACGCTTTCCGCGAGCAGCCGCACGGCGTACGGCGACACCATGCCGGAGATCGCCGTCGGGACGAAGAACAGCAGCGACGACGCCGCAAGCGTCCCGTAGCGCGGGTCCTGGACGTGATCGAAGATCCAGTCGAGCACGCGATCGCCTGCAACGACGATCGGCGTCGACGCGATGGCCGCGGCCATCAGCACGAGCCCGAGCCGGCGCAGGCTCGGCGAGAACAGCGACAGCTGGCCACCCGCGAGATAGCCGAGCGAAAGCGCGAGCATGAACACCGTGATGATCGCGCCCCAGACGTAGATGCTGTTGCCGAAGCTCGGCGCGAGCAGGCGCCCGCTCAGGAGCTCGATCGCCATGACGTAGTAGCCGCTCCACGCGGCGATCGCGAACACTGCGAGCTTCCTTGCCATGCGGCCGTCCCCCGGAACGAAGGCCGCAAGGCTAGCAGACGATGCTGCGCGACGCGCGCACGCCGCGCGGCTTCAGGCGTGCACGTAGCACTGGATCTTTTCGTAGACCCAGCCGAAGTTGCCGTTGCCGAGCTCGTTGAAGTTGGTCGTGTAGAAGTGATCGCGGCCGTTGGAGTTCCAGTAGCGATAAAGCGGCAGGAGGCCTGGCGCCAGCTGGTCGTGGACGTAGCCGGCCGGGCCTTCGAAGACCCAGCCGAACTTGCCGGGGCCAAGCTCGCTGTAGTCGGTGGTGAAGAAGTGGTCGCCGAGCGTCGAGTTCCAGTAACGGAACAGCGCGACCGTGCCCGCTGCCGCCTGCGCATGCACGCGGCAGGCGATGCCTTCGTACTGCCACGCCGCCGAGCCCGCGCCGAGCTCCGCCCAGTTCGTCGTGTAGAAATGGTCCGGTATCTGGGCGTTGTAGTAGCGATGCAGCGGCACGGGCACGTCGGCCTCGACGAGGCCGCCCAGCATCTGACGCAGATCGGGCCGATTGCCGATCCGCTGCGTGGCCGGATACGGCACCGAATCCTGCTGCGGGCTGCCGGTTGACCGCAGCAGCGCGCGCGCAGTTGCCGGGGTGAGCAGCGCTGCGCCCTGCGCGCGCTTGACGCCTTGCACGCAGCCAAGCACGCCGGTCACGATCGCCGCGGCACTCGACGTCCCCGCGAACCGGTCCGTGTACCACGCGTTCGCGTCGGCGCCGCCCTGCAGGTCGCCATAGCCGGTCGTCGTGACTTCGCGGCCCCAGCCCTGCGCGTCGAACGCCGCGCCGTAGTTCGAGAAGTCGAGACGCGAGCGGTCGGGTCCCCACGACGAGCCGTGCGTGTTGGGCGGCGGCACGCCGGCGCCGACGAGGATCGAGCCGGAATCGCGCGCCCCGCGAGCGAACGGATTCGACCAGCCGGCGGGAAAGCCCGCCGCCGGCGCGTTGTAGAACGGGTCGTCGAGATTCTCGCTGCCGTTGCCGCCGGAGGCGACGACGATCACGCCCCTTGCCGTCGCGTAGCGGATCGCGTCGTAATCATCCGGCCACCACTCGAGCGGCAGTGCGCCCTGCTCACCGGTAGCCGCCGTCCAGCGGGGACCGGGACGTTCGAGCTCGATCAACATGAGATCGCCGGGCGCGAGTCGATCGGCGGCTGCATGAATCGCACCCGCGGTGCCAAGCGCCCCGGTCGCCGCGACGGCGGTGACGATCGCGTCGCGGCAGATGCCGGTGACGCCGACGCCGTCGCCGCTGAACACGCCGAGCACGGCCGTCCCATGGTTGACGAGATCCGGTTGCAGCACGGGCGTGCCCGCGACGACGCCACCCTGGTTCGCCAGCAGATCCTCGTGCGCGAAGTTCCAGGCGCCTTCGACGTCGATGATGCGCACGCCCGCGCCGCGGCCGCCGGCGAGTGTCCACGCGAAGCGTGCATCGACGCCGCCGGGCGCGGGATCGAGATACGACTGGTGCGCGCCGAAATCGGGGGTTGCAGGCGGCGCCGGCGCGGCCTTCGGCTGCATGTCGTTCAGGCCCGCGGGCACGGCCGCGGGCTTCACGTACGCCGCGTGCACGTGCGGCGACGCGGCGAGCGCCGCGGCCGCCGCGTCCAGCGCGTCGTCGGCCGCGTGCACGCGGTAGTAATGCGCGAGCGCGGGCGCCGCGATCCCCGCCGCCGCGAGTCGCGCGGCGGCGGCTTCGACGCGATCTTCCGAGCCCCCGAAGAGCGGCCTCATCGTGCCGCGCGCAGCGGCGACGGCGCGCGCAAGCGGCGCAACGTCGGCGCCAGCGAGCGACTCGAGCCCGCTCGCTGCCACGCGAAGCCGGACGTCCGGCTTGACGACGACGATGAGCTCGCGGCCCGGAGCGTGCGGGTCAGCCATTGCGGATCTCCCGGAGGCGCCGCGATGACGGCGGCATACCGGGCGAGGATTGCACCCCCGCTCCGCCGCGGTCAAGCGACGATTCGCCGCAACCCCTTAGAATGACTGCAATCCGCGTCCGACCCCGCCCATGATCACGCCCGACCTTCTGCTCCAAGTGCCGCTTTTCGCCGGCGTTGCGCCGCAGGAACTCGAGACCGTCGCCGCCCGCATGGCCGACATCTGGCTGCGCCCGCAGGACTGGCTCATCCAGGAGGGCGAAGCGCCGTCGTTCTTCATCCTCCTGTCCGGCAGCATCCGCGTGACCAAGCAGATCGCCGGCGTCGAGCGCGAGCTCACGCACTACGTGCCGGGTGAGTTCGCGGGCGAAGTGCCGCTGCTGCTGGGCTCGCCGGCGCTGGCGAGCCTGCGCGCGGTCGAGCCGTCGCGTGTCGCGCGCCTGTCCGAGGCCGATTTCCGCGAGCTCTTCGCGTCGTGCCGGACGCTCAACGCCGAGATCCTGCGCACGATGACCACGCGTCTCGGGCACCTGCAGACGCTCGCCGTGTCGGCGCCGCCCACGGCGGTGACGCTGATCGGCCACCAGTTCGACCTCGCGTGCCACGCGCTGCGCGATTTCCTCTCGCGCAACCACGTGACGTATCGCTTTCGCGACCTCCGCGATCCCGACGCCCGCGCGGGACTGCCGGCCACGCCGCAGCCGAACGAGGCCTATCCGACCGTGGTGCTCACGGACGGCACGCGACTCGTCACGCCGACGCTGCGGGCGCTGGCGGACCGGCTGGGGCTCCAGACAGTGGCGGCGCCCAAGCGCTACGACGTCGCGATCGTCGGCGGCGGCCCGGCGGGGCTCGCTGCCGCGGTGTACGGAGCGTCGGAAGGCCTGTCGACCATCATGATCGAGCGCGAGGCGCCGGGTGGCCAGGCGGGAACGTCGTCGCGCATCGAGAACTACCTCGGCTTTCCCACTGGGGTTTCGGGCGACGACCTCGGCAACCGCGCGCTGCAGCAGGCGAAGCGCTTCGACGCCGAGATTCTCGTTGCGCGCGGCGTGGTCGGCATCGACGACACCGGTGGGCTCGGTCGTCGCGCCGTGCTGCTCGACGGCGGTGATCGCGTGGACGCGCGCGCAGTGATCCTGGCGACGGGCGTTGCGTGGCGCCGGCTCGAAGCGCCAGGCGCCGACCGCTTTGTCGGCCGCGGCATCTACTACGGCGCAGCGCGCACGGAGGCGCCCTCGACGCGCGGCCGCGACATCTTCCTCATCGGCGGCGGCAATTCGGCGGGCCAGGCAGCGATGTTCTTCGCCGGCTACGCGCGCGCCGTCACGATCCTCATCCGCGGCCCCTCACTGGCCGCGAGCATGTCCCATTACCTCATTCAGCAGCTCGCGACGCAGAGCAACATTCGCATCGAGCCGTACAGCCAGGTGGTCGGCGTCGACGGCGACGATCACGTCGAGTCGATCACGATCGAGAACCGCCGCTCCGGCGCGCGGCGGCGCGCGGAGACCGATGCGGTGTTCGTCTTCATCGGCGCGGATGCCGAGACGGCGTGGCTGCCGCCGACGCTCATCCGCGACGTGCGCGGCTACCTGTGCACCGGGCGTGACGTCATGGATCTCGTGGCGCGCAACCACGGCAGTTGGCCGCTCGCGCGCGACCCGTATCTCCTCGAGACGAGCATTCCCGGCGTGTTTGCGGCCGGCGACGTGCGGCACGGCTCGATCAAGCGGGTGGCCGCGGGCGTGGGCGAAGGCAGCATGGCCATCGCCTTCGTGCACTCGTTTCTCGCCGATTCCGCACCCGCCGAGACCGCGAACTCCGCGGACGACAAGCGCACCGCGGACGACGCGGCGCTCACGTCGGCGCCGTCGTCGCGCTGAGCCGCGCCGCCTCCTACAGGACATTGGCATTGCGCCGCGACGCGCAGTTCATTTAGGCTACGGCTGGTTCGTAGTGCACAGCCGCGTCGGGAAAGCACGCCCACACAAGGGGACGGGGACATGAGGGTTTCAGGCTCGGCGCGCGCGCAGCTCGCCTGCGCAGCGGTGTTCGTCGCAATGTATTCGGGCGTGCCGTGCGTCGCACGGGCCGACGGCACCGGCTGGTTCGCTCCGGCGCAGGTGCCGCAGGGCCGCTGGGAATACTCGCAGCAATGCGCGGTGTGCCACGGCGCGCAACTCCAGGGCACAGGCGCGCCCGCGCTAAAGGGCCGCGAGTTCACCGCCCAATGGAACGGCAAGAAGCTCGACGAGCTGTACACGTACGTCCACAAGAACATGCCGCTCGGGCGCGGCGCGTCGCTGACGAGCCAGGAATACGCCGATATCGTCGCGTACATCCTCGCGCAGAGCGGCCTGCCCGCCGGCAACGAACGGTTCACGCCCAGGACGCCGATGGACCGCGTGCTGACACTCACGGCGGCGGCGGAGAGCGGCAGCGTGTCCGCGACGGGGGCGCCGGCGGACGTGACGATCGGCGCGCTGTACGGGCAGCTGAAGCAGCCGTCGACCACCGCGCCGACGCAGGCCGAGCTCGACGCTGCCGACGGCTCGACGACTACGTGGCTGATGTACAACAAGGGCTACGCGGGCCAGCGCTATTCCCAGCTCACGCAGATCAACACGGCGAACGCGCGCAACCTGCGGCCGGTCTGCATGTTCCAGCTGGGCGAGATCGGCACGTTCTCGACCGGGCCCGTGATGTACGACGGCCTTCTCTACGTCACGACGCACCTCGGCACGTACGCGATCAGCGCGACGACGTGCCAGAAGGTCTGGACGCACCAGCACGTCGCGCAGGGTCCGGAAATGAACGCGACGAATAAGGGCGTGGCGATCGCCGGCGGCCGCGTGATCCGCGGCACGCAGGATGGCTTCCTGTATGCGCTCGACGCCAAGACGGGCGCGCCGCTCTGGGTGCGGCAGGTGGCCGACTGGACCATCGGCGAGGGGATCGGCGCAGCGCCGATCGTCTGGAACGACATCGTGTACGTCGGCAAGGCCGGCGGCGACTGGGGCATCCACGGCCGGATGATGGCGTTCAACGTTGCCGACGGCACGCTCGCGTGGGCATTCGATCTGATCCCGACGGGCGGCGAGACCGGTGCCGACACCTGGCAGACGCCGGGCGCCGCCGGGCACGGCGGCGGCGCCGCCTGGGTGACGTACGCGCTCGATCGCGCGACAGGTACGTTGATCGTGCCGGTCGGCAATCCGGGACCCGACTATCACAAGGATATGCGCGCGGGCGCCAACCTCTTCACGATCTCGACGGTCGCGCTCGACGCGAGGACGGGCAAGCTCAAGTGGTGGTACCAGCTGCGGCCCAACGACGACCACGACTGGGATGCGACGACCGTCTCGCTCTTCGAGGTCGGGAACCGCAAGCTGGTCGCCACGGCGGGCAAGGAGGGCATCCTGCACGTCGTGAATCGCGACGACGGCAAGCTCGTGTTCAAGCTGCCGATGACGACGATGCTGAACCACGACGTGCCGCTCACGAAGGAAGGCGTTCGTGTCTGCCCGGTGGCCGGCGTGCAATGGAACGGCGCCGCGTGGAGCCCGGCGACGCAGTTGCTCTACGTCAATGCGATCGACTGGTGCACGGTGTTCAAGCTCGGGCCCGATCCCAAATGGGTGGCGACGGTGCCGTACACCGGCCTGGCCAACGGCTGGGGTGCCAATGACTCGATCGAAAAATGGGCGGGCTGGATCAACGCCGTCGATCCGCGCACCGGTAAGATGGCGTGGCGCATCAAGTGGTCGACGCCGATGTACGCGGGGATCACGCCCACGGCGGGCAACGTGCTCTTCACCGGCGACCTGCTCGGCAACTTCCTCGCGCTCGACGCACGAAACGGCCAGACGCTCTACAGCTTCAATACCGGCGGCCCGATCGCTGGCGGCGTGATCACGTACGAAACGGCGGGACGGCAATACGTTGCCGTTGCGTCGGGCAGCAGCGGCGGTTCGATTCCTCTGACCGGCAGCACGACGATCGTGATCTTCGGACAATGAACATAAGCGTCCGCGCAAGGTCGCGCGGCCGTCACCACGCGTCGCGTGTCGCGACGAGCGCAACCGCAGTGACCAGGGAGACGTCGAAAATGAACTTCTGCAGACTGGCTTGCATCATCGCAGCGGCGCTAACCGCGGGCAGCGTCGCCGCCGCGCCGTTCCAGAATGGAAGCTTCGAGCAGGGTTCGGCACCGGCCTGCAACACGTTCAACATTCCCTCGGGCAGCACGATCATCACGGGATGGACCGTCAGCGTCGGCAACATCGACTGGGAATCGGCGCCGGCGTGCGGCTGGCAGCCGTCGAACGGGACGCACAGCCTCGATCTCGTCGGCACCGGCGGTATCGGCGGCGTGCAGCAGACGTTCGACACCGTTCCGGGGACCACGTACCAGGTGACGTTCGATCTTTCGGGCAACTACGGCGC
>Ga0068858_100003961_pt1 | contig 14613 bp, 18 predicted proteins | sample KBSSwiS12_FD_66589 | JGI IMG/M metagenome (GOLD analysis project Ga0068858, IMG submission 66589) | Switchgrass rhizosphere microbial communities from Kellogg Biological Station, Michigan, USA - KBS Switchgrass S1-2 | ecosystem: Host-associated > Plants > Roots > Rhizosphere > Soil ... | reverse complement strand
GACGGCGAGGGCCGCTGTCCGGTGTGCGGCACGGTAACAGCGACGGCGCGCCCGCCCCGGCACGATCGCCGGGGTCGCTCCCCCGACGGCGTGGGCCGCCCAGGAAGCGCGACGCCGCGCCGGCCCCGGAGGGCTGGCGCGGCGTCGGAGGTGAACCGCAAGCTCAGGCGGCGGACTCGCCGGCCGGCAGCGCCGCCCGCGCGGTGCGCACGAGCGCGGCGAACGCGGTCGGGTCGGTGACCGCCAGGTCGGCGAGCACCTTCCGGTCGACCTGGACCCCGGCGGCCTTGAGCCCCTGCACGAACCGGTTGTACGTCATCCCGTTCGCCCGGGCCGCGGCGTTGATCCGGGTGATCCACAGCTGGCGGAAGTCGCCCTTGCGGGCCCGCCGGTCGCGGAAGGCGTAGTTGCCGGAGTGCAGCAGCTGCTCCTTGGCCTTCCGGTACAGCCGGGAGCGCTGCCCGCGGTAGCCGCTGGCCGCCTCCAGCGTCGTCCGCCGCTTCTTCTGGGCGTTGATTGCCCGCTTCACGCGTGCCACTGGTGATTCCTCGTCGTCGGGCGCCGCCCCGGGTCACGGGGTGGCGAAGGTGGTCAGGACGGTCAGCGACCGAGCAGCCTGCGCACGCGCTTGACGTCCGCGGGCGCGATCTCCGTCGTGCCGGCCAGCCGCCGGGTGCGGGTGCTCGGCTTGTGCTCGAGCTGGTGGCGGCGGTTGGTGTGCTGGCGCAGCAGCTTGCCGCCGCCGGTCACCCGGACACGCTTGGCGGTGCCGCTGTGCGTCTTGTTCTTCGGCATGGTGAAGTGGTTCTCCTCGCAGGGACGCGCCGGGACGCGTCAGGTGTCGGCCGACCCGGGATCGGGTCAGCCGGCGGTCTCGGGCTGGGGCGACGGCTCGCGCGAAGCGCGCACGATCTTGGCGTTCTTGTGCGGTGCCACGACCATCACCATGTTGCGACCGTCCTGCTTCGGCGACGACTCCACGAAGCCGAGCTCCTGGATGTCGTCCGCCAGCCGCTGCAGCAGCCGGAAGCCGAGCTCCGGCCGGGACTGCTCGCGACCGCGGAACATGATGGTGACCTTGACCTTGTCGCCCTGACGCAGGAACCGCTCGACGTGACCCTTCTTGGTCGAGTAGTCGTGCGGGTCGATCTTCGGCCGGAGCTTCATCTCCTTGATGACGGTGAGCGCCTGGTTGCGGCGGGCCTCACGCGCCTTCTGCGCGCTCTCGTACTTGAACTTGCCGTAGTCCATGAGCTTGGCGACCGGCGGCCGGGCCATCGGAGCGACCTCGACAAGGTCGAGCTCTGCTTCCTGGGCCAGCCGGAGCGCATCCTCGATGCGCACGATGCCGACCTGCTCCCCCTCTGGACCGACGAGCCGCACTTCGGGGACGCGGATCCGGTCGTTGATGCGGGGCTCAGTACTGATGGGGCCTCCTCGGTGAGCGGTCAGGGACGGTGCTCACGAAGGCCACGCTCGACCGGTCGCGAGGCGGATACGCCTCCACCGCCGCCGCGCCTCGGGCGCCGCGACAGGACCGGACCCGGCTGCCTCCCGGCGGCTCGGGTGGGAGCGTGAGCTCCGCTTGCACACCTCTGCACCGGGCAGAGGCTGGTCGTCCCGTTCAGGTTACCCCATGTCAACGCGTGGAGGGCCGGCCACCTTCCCCGGCGGCGTGCCGGGCGTGCAGCGCGCGCAGGGCCCGGACGGTCGTGACCGCGCGCGGGCCGTCGGCCGCCTGCACCGCGAGCAGTGCGATCTGGTCGTCGTCGGCGAGGTCGAGCATCGCCCACGGGGTGCCGTCCCGGAACGAGACGGCCCGGACGACCTCCCAGGGCACGTCCTTGGTGGTGAAGAGGTTCTGCACCCGTACGCCGTGCAGGTCGGCGACCACGGACGGCCGGGCCAGCACCAGCACGCCGGCCGCGACCAGGACGCCGAGCAGCACCATCGCGACCTGGTCGCCGGGGCCGAACTCGACGCCTTCGCTGCTGCTGCGCCGGAGCAGCACCGCGAGCAGCACGAACACCACCACCACGACGGCCGAGGTGGTGAACGCGACCCGGCGCAACCGCACCGGCCGCGCCCGCACCACGTCCCCGTCCTGATCTCCGTCGCGGCCGCGACCGACCGCACGCCGGCCCGGTCCGGGAGCGCCGGACGACTCGACCGCGCGGGCGTGGTCCGCCGCAGCCGCGCCGGCGGGGCCGGGGTGCGGGGCGTCGTCGCGTCCGGGGTTCCGGTCGTCCGGTGCGTCCGCCACGCCTTTCATGGTGCCCCTCGCGAGCGGGACCGAGCCGGCGGGGTCAGGACGGGTCGGCCTGCAGCCCGGACTCGATGGCGAAGACCACCAGCTGGGCCCGGTCCCGGGCGCCGAGCTTGAGCATCGCCCGGCTCACGTGCGTGCGTACCGTCGCCGGGCTGACCACCAGCGCCTCGGCGATCTCGTCGTTGGACCGCCCGGTCGCCACCCAGCCGACCATCTCCCGCTCCCGGTCGGTCAGCTCCTTGATCCGCGGGTGCGGCGCCGCCCGCCGGCCGCTGGCGAACTCCGAGATCACCCGCCGGGTCACGCTCGGCGAGAGCAGGGACCCGCCGTCGGCGACCACCCGGATTGCCTGCAGCAGCTCGCCCGGGTCGGCGTCCTTGAGCACGAACCCGCTCGCCCCGCCGGCGAGCGCCTCGAAGACGTACTCGTCCAGCTCGAACGTGGTCAGCACGATGACCTTGACCTTGGTCAGCCGCGGGTCGGCGGTGATCTCCCGCAGCGCGGACAGCCCGTCGAGCACCGGCATCCGCACGTCCATCAGCACGACGTCCGGGACGGTACGGCGGATCTCGGTCAGCCCGGACCTGCCGTCCTCGGCCTCGCCGACAAGGTCCGTGTCCGGCTCGGTCTCCAGCAACGCACGCAGGCCCATCCGGACCAGCGCCTGGTCGTCGACCACGACGACCCGGATCGGGGTCACGCCGGCAACTCCGCCCGCACCAGGAATCCTCCGCCTTCCCGTGGTCCGGCGGACAGCTGCCCGCCGACCGACTCGGCCCGCCGGCGCATGCCGGCGATGCCGCTGCCACCGTCGCCACCGGCCGGCCCGTTCCCCCGGTCGGCCACCTCGACGTGCACCGCCCCGTCCACCGACACCCGCACCGACGCCTCGCTGGTGCCCGCGTGCCGCAGCACGTTGGTCAGCGACTCCTGCACGATCCGGTACGCGACGGCGCCGACGTCCGGGGGGACCGCGTCGTCGGCGGGCAGCGTCACCGACAGCCGAAGCCCGCCGTCGCGCATCCGGTCCAGCAGCAGCGGCAGGTCGGCCAGTCCCGGCGCGGGCCGGCGGGCGGCCTCCTCGGCCGGCGAGCGCATCCGCTCCAGGTCGGCGCGCAGCCCGTCGAGCGCCTCCCGGCTGGTCGTGGCGACGGTCGCCATCAGCTCGCGGGCCCGGGCCGGGTCGCGGTCGAGCACGTGCGCGGCGACCCCCGCCTGCATGGCGATGACCGCGAGGCTGTGCCCGACGCCGTCGTGCACGTCCTGGGCCATCGCCAGCCGCTCCTCGCTCACCGCGCGCCGGGCGATCTCGGCCCGCGTGGCCTCCTCCGAGCGCGCCCGGGCGGCCAGCGCGAACCCGACCGCGGCTCCGGCGGCGACGGCGGCGACCATGGCCGCGCCCCACACCAGCAGCGCGGCCCAGCCGTTGCGGTGCACGTGCCCGGGGCCGGCCCCGGCGAGCAGGGCGACCAGGAAGCCGACCAGCCACGGCACCGCCCGGCGCAGCGGCATGCTCGCGGCCAGGCACCAGGCCCAGATCGGCCCGACGAACAGGATCGGCCCGTACGGCTCGCCGGTGCCGAAGTAGACGCCGGTGGCGATCGCGGCGACGGAGATGCCGGCCAGCGGGGCGCGCCGGCGCAGCAGCAGGCTGAGCGCGGCGATGGAGACCAGCACGTAGCCCAGCGCGTCCGGCGGGTTGTCCTGGTTCGCTCCGGCCGGGTGGGTGCCGCCCAGGCAGACGACGAGCAGCGGCACCGCCGGGATGAGGATCCACAGGCGGCGCCAGCCGGTCCGGGCGGCGTCCACGTGCCGACCATAGGACTCCCGATCGCGCGGCGCGTCCACGCCCGGCGGCAGCGCGGGTACGCGGATCTGCGTACCCGGAAGCCGTCGAGGGACCGACGACCGGGCAGGCGCGGCGGCGAACGATCGACGGCATGGACGCGACGATCGTGAGCACGCAACGGCTCACCAAGACCTTCGGCCCGCGCACCGCGGTCGACGCGGTGGACCTGACCGTCCGCCGCGGCGAGGTGTACGGCTTCCTCGGCCCGAACGGCGCCGGGAAGACCACGACGCTGCGGATGCTGCTCGGCCTGGTCCGGCCCAGCTCCGGCCGGGCCACGGTGCACGGCCTCCCGCCGGGCGATCCGGTGGCGGTGGCCAGGACCGGCTCGCTGGTCGAGGGACCGGGCTTCTACCCGTACCTGTCCGGCCGGGAGAACCTGCGGGTGCTGGCCCGCTACCGCGGCCTCGGCGACCGGGAGGTCGACCGGGTGCTGGAGCGGGTCGACCTGACCGAGCGGGCCGGCGACCGGTTCAAGACCTACTCCCTCGGCATGAAGCAGCGGCTCGGCGTGGCCGCGGCACTGCTCGGCGAGCCCGACCTGCTGGTGCTCGACGAGCCGACCAACGGCCTCGACCCGGCCGGCATGGCCGACATGCGGGCGCTGCTGGTCGACGTGGCCGCCGGCGGGCAGACCGTGCTGCTGTCCAGCCACCTGCTGGCCGAGGTGCAGGAGATCTGCGACCGGGTCGGGATCATCTCCGCCGGCCGGCTGCTGGTCGAGTCGACCGTGACCGACCTGCGCGGCGCGACCGGGATCCGGCTGGTCGCCGAGCCCGTCGACCGCGCGCTGGCCGTCGCGATGACCGTCGCCGGCGACGACGCGGTCGAGGTCGACGGCGCGGCGCTGCGGGTGTCCGGCCCGGCCGCGCAGGCGCCCGAGCTGGCCCGCGCGCTGGTCGGCGCCGGTGTCGACATCACCGAGCTGACCCCGGTCGAGCGCTCGCTCGAGGACGTCTTCTTCGACCTGACCCGTACCGTTCCCGAGGAGGTGCCGGCATGACCGCGCTGGTGGAGGCGACCGCGACCGCGGCGCCCGCCCGGACCCGATCCCTGCCCCTGGTCGACGCCACCAGGGCCGAGCTGCGCCGGATCCTGCGCTGGCCGGCCACCTGGGTGCTCGCCGGCGTCTGGCTGTTGCTGAACGCCCTGTTCGGCTACGTCTTCGACTGGATCAGCTACCGCACCGGCGAGACGACCGGGCCGGCGGACGCGGGGGTGCAGCTCAGCAGCCTGCTGCCGGCGGCGATCCCGGACCGGTTCGCCGACGGCATGCCGATGTTCGGCGGCGCGATCGTGATGATCCTCGGCGCGCTCGCCGTGGGCAGCGGGTACGGCTGGGGCACCTGGAAGACCGTCTACACCCAGGGCCCGTCCCGGGCCGCCTCGTTCGGCGGCACGCTGGTCGCGCTGCTGGTGCTGGTGGGCGGTCTGGTGCTGGTCACGGTCGGGCTCGACCTCGGGCTCTCCGCGCTGGTCGCGGCCGTCGAGGGCGGTTCGGCGGCGCTGCCCGCGATCGGAGCGCTGGCCACCTCGTACGGCGGCGGCGTGCTGATCCTCGGCATGTGGGGCGCCGGCGGCGTGCTGCTCGGCGTACTGGCCCGCGGGCCGGCGCTGGCGGTCGGGCTCGGCCTGGTCTGGTCGCTGGTGGTGGAGAACCTCCTGCGCGGCGTCGCGAACGCCCTGCCGGCGATCGAGGGGGTCACGAACCGGATGCCCGGCTCGGCGGCCGGCTCGGTGGCCGGCGCGCTCGGCGGCGCCGACGTGGCCGACGGCGGGGCCCCGGGCGTGCTGCACGTGCTGTCCGGGCCGGCCGCGGCCGGGCTGACGGCCGGCTACCTGGTGATCTTCGTGGCCGTGGCGCTGGCGCTGGTGATCCGGCGCGACCTGCTCTGACCGCGACCGGCGATCAGCACCGCGGCCAGCGTGAGCACGACCGCCGCGTAGGTGGCGGCCCCGGGCGGACCCGTCCGCCCGGGGCTGACCAGGTCGATGACCACCCCGCCGGCCAGCTGCCCGGCGACGAGCAGCAGGCCGAGCCGCAGCACCCCGAGCGTGCCGACCGTCCAGATGCTCGACGCGATGTACGCGATGCCCAGCACGCCCCCGGCGTACAGCCACAGCGCCGGGGGCCACGGCGTGCCCGGGCCGTGGCCGGCGCCGGCGGCGATCACGAACGCGGGCACCAGCAGCGCCATGCCCACGGAGAAGTTCACCGTGGCGGCGAGCAGCCCCTCGCCGGTGGCCCGCTGCACCCGGCCGTTGAGCGCCTGCTGGGCCGAGGCCATCGCGCCGCCGACCGCGGCCGCGACCAGCAATCCGAGCAGCACGCCGCCGCTGACCGCGGCCTCCCGGCCGTGCCCGAGCCGCAGGATCGCCACCGCGACGATCGCGACCGCGGCGCCGGCGATCCGCCACCCCGACAGCGGCTGCGGCCCGCCGGGGCCGAGCCCGATCCGGTCCACCGCCAGCCCGCCGACGGCCTGGCCGGCGACGATCCCGACGGTGAAGGTGGCGACGCCGACCCGCGGCACCGCCAGCGAGGACAGCGCGACCACCGTGCCGCCGGCCAGGCCGCCGAGGTAGGTCCACCACGGCAGCCGGTTGCGGGTGGCCCTGGCGGCCGCCCGCCGCAGCCGCGGCACCGCGGCCACCACCACCAGCAGCACGACCAGCCCGGAGCCGAACGAGACCAGCGCGGCCCACAACGGCGAGCCGGCCCGCTCGGCGAGCTCCCCGTTCACCCGGGTCTGCAGCCCGAACAGCGCGCCGCCGGCGAACGCGACGCCGGCCGCCGGCCCGGTACGGGCGAGCAGGCCCGGGCGGTGCGGGTGGTCGGCTCCGCCGTCCGGGCCGCCGCCCGGTCCGCTCACCCGACGATCTTGGAGATGGGCAGCTCGAGGATGTCCCGGGCGCCGGCCGAGCGCAGCGCGGGGATCAGCGTGTTCATGCCGCGCTTGGGCACCACCGACTCAACCGCCCGCATGTCCCCGGAGGCCAGCGCGGTCACCGTCGGCGAGGACATCGCCGGCAGCACGGCCAGCACGTCGTCCAGCCGCTCGGCCGGCACGTTGAGCTTGACCAGCACCTGCCCGCGGGCCCGGATCGCGCCGGACAGCAGCAGCGCGATGTCGTCCATCGCCGCGCGCTTGGCCGGCTCGTCGGACGCGGCCCGGTTGGCGACCAGCTCCGTGTACGAGCTGAGCAGCGTGTCGAGGATCCGCAGCCCGTTCTTGCGCAGCGACGAGCCGGTCTCGGTCAGGTCGACGATCGCGTCGACGATGTCGGGCACCTTCGCCTCGGTCGCCCCGTACGAGGGCACGACGACCGCCTTGACCCCGTGCCGGTCGAGGTAGCGGCGGGTCAGGTTGGGGAACTCGGTGGAGATCCGGATCCCCTCCGGCAGATCGGCCGCGCTCTGCCAGGGCGCGTCCCGCGGGATCGCCAGCACCACCCGGACCGGGCTGCTGGTGGTCTTGGAGTACTGCAGCTCGCCGAGGGAGACGACGTCCGAGTCGGTCTCGGCGATCCAGTCCCGGCCGGTGATGCCGAGGTCGAACAGGCCCTCCTCGACGTACTCGGGGATCTCCTGCGGGCGCAGGAACCGCACCCGGTCGATGCCGGGGTGGTCGATCGAGGCGTGGTAGTCGCGGTCGGACCCGCGCCGGACGGCGAGGTCGGCCGCGTCGAAGAGGTCGAGGGTCGCCTTCTCCAGCGAGCCCTTGGGCAGCACGAGCGAGAGCACCGGATCTCCAGGGATGTCGGGTGGACTAGAGCGGAGGGCGGCCCGGCCTATGTCGCAGGCCGTTGAGCACCAGCGCCGCGTCCAGCGCCGCCAGCGTCGCCTCGTAGCCCTTGTCCTCCGTGCCGCCCGGTGCGCCGGAACGCTGCAGTGCCTGCTCCAGGGTGTCGCAGGTGAGCACGCCGTTGCCGATCGGCGTCCGCTCGTCCAGTGCGACCCGGGCCAGCCCGTCGACGGCGGCCCGGCAGACGTGCTCGAAGTGCGGTGTGCCGCCGCGGATCACCGCACCGAGCGCCACCACCGCGTCGCACTGACGGGCCAGCTCCTGCGCGGCGACCGGCAGCTCCAGCGCGCCGGCGACCTGCACCACCGTCGGGTCGGTGACCCCGCACTTCTCCGCGGCCAGCAGCGCGCGCTCCAGCATCATGCCGACGACCTGACCGTTCCACCGGGTGCAGACGATGCCGAGCCGCAGCCCGGCGGCGTCGACGACCGAGTCCCCGGGCCGGCCCTCTCCGCTCACGGAGCCGGCCTCCGCTCGCCTCGGCTCACCGGGCTCCCCGCTCGATCAGCCCGGGCAGGTCGTGGCCCATCCGGTCGCGCTTGGTCAGCAGGTAGGCCGTGTTGTCCCGGGTCTGGTGCACCGGCAGCGGAACCCGGCCGAGGATGCGCAGCCCGTAGCCCTCGAGGCCGGCCCGCTTGGCCGGGTTGTTGGTCAGCAGCCGCATGGTCCGCACGCCGAGGTCGACGAGGATCTGCGCGCCGGTGCCGTAGTCGCGGGCGTCGGCCGGCAGCCCGAGGCGCAGGTTGGCGTCGACCGTGTCGGCACCGAGGTCCTGCAGCTGGTACGCCTGCAGCTTGTGCAGCAGGCCGATCCCGCGGCCCTCGTGCCCGCGCATGTAGAGCACGACCCCGCGCCCCTCGGCCGCCACGGCGGCCAGCGACGCGTCCAGCTGCGGCCCGCAGTCGCACCGCTGGGAGCCGAACACGTCGCCGGTCAGGCACTCCGAGTGCACCCGGACCAGCACGTCCTCGCCGTCGCCGAGATCGCCGAGCACCAGCGCGACGTGCTCGGTGTCGTCCAGGTCGGAGTCGTATCCCATCGCGGTGAACTCGGCGTGCCGGGTCGGCAGCCTGGCCTCGGCGACCCGGTGCACCTGCCGCTCGGTGCGCATCCGGTGCGCGACGAGGTCGGCGATCGAGATCAGCGTCAGCCCGTGCGCGGCGGCGAACTCCTCCAGCTCCGGCAGCCGTCGCATGCTGCCGTCGTCGTTGACCAGCTCGCCGATCGCCGCGGCCGGCCGCAGGCCGGCGAGCCGGGCCAGGTCGACCGCGGCCTCGGTGTGGCCGGGGCGGCGCAGCACGCCGCCCTCCTTCGCCCGCAGCGGGAACACGTGCCCCGGCCTGGTCAGGTCCTCGGCCTTCGCCTCCGGGTCGGCCAGCAGCCGGATCGTGCGGGCCCGCTCGGCGGCCGAGATCCCGGTGGTCACGCCGGCCCGCGCGTCGGCGGAGACCGTGTAGGCGGTCTGCTTGCGGTCCTCGTTGGTGTGGTGCATCGGCGGCAACGCCAGCCGGTCGCAGTCGGCACCGGTCAGCGGCACGCAGAGCACCCCGCTGGTCCAGCGGACGAAGAAGCCGATCAGCTCCGGGGTCGCCAACTCCGCGGCGATCACGAGGTCGCCCTCGTTCTCCCGGTCGGCGTCGTCGACCACGACCACCGGGCGGCCGGCGGCGACGTCGGCGACAGCCCGGTCGATGCTGCCGAACTGCCCGGTCACAGCTCGACGTTACCCGCTGGACATCAACACACGCTCGACGTACTTCGCGATCACGTCGACCTCGAGGTTGACCGGGTCGCCGACCGCGGTGCTGCCGAGCGTGGTGCGGGCCAGCGTGGTCGGGATCAGCGCGACGGTGAACGAGTCGGCCGCCGCCTCCACCACCGTGAGGCTGATCCCGTCGACCGTGACCGAGCCCTTCTCGACCAGGTATCGGGTCAGCCCGGCGGGAATGCCGATGCGGACGACCGCGTCCTCGCCGCGGTAAAGCAGGGTGCCGACGCCGTCCACGTGGCCCTGCACGAGGTGGCCGCCGAGCCGGGTCGCCGGGGTGGCCGCCCGCTCCAGGTTGACCACGGTCGCCCGGCCGAGCGAGGTGCGAGCGAGGGTCTCGGCGACCACGTCGACGGTGAACGTGTCGTTGCTCACTCCGGTCACGGTCAGGCAGACGCCGTTGACCGCGATCGAGTCGCCCTCCCGGGCGTCGCTGGTCACCAGCGGACCGCGGATGGTCAGCCGGGTCACCTCGCCGGGCTCCCGCGCGACGATCTCCCCGAGCTCCTCGACGATGCCGGTGAACACTCAGGAGGCCTTCCGGGCCAGCTCGCGCAGCTCGCCGACGGCGCGGTCCGGGTCGTCGGCGTGGTAGACCGCCGAGCCGGCGACGAAGACGTCCGCGCCGGCCTCCGCGGCCGCCAGGATGGTGTCCGTGTTGATCCCGCCGTCGACCTCGATCGCCAGCGTGAGGTGGCCGGACTCGACCCGCCGGCGGGCCTCGCGGACCTTCGGCAGCACGTCGGCGATGAACTCCTGGCCGCCGAAGCCGGGCTCGACGGTCATCACCAGCAGGGTGTCGTAGCTGCGCAGCAGTTCGAGGTAGGGCTCCAGCGGGGTGCCGGGCTTGATCGCCAGGCCGGCCAGGGCGCCGGCGGCGCGCAGGTCGCGCGCGATCATCACCGGGTCGGCCGCGGCCTCGGCGTGCACGGTGACGTTGTGCGCGCCGGCCTCCTCCGCGTACGGCGGGGCCCACCGGTCCGGGTCGTCGATCATGAGGTGGCAGTCGAGCGGGAGGTCGGTGGACGCCCGCAGCGCCTGCACGACCGGCAGTCCGATCGTCAGGTTCGGCACGAAGTGGTTGTCCATGACGTCGACGTGCAGCCAGTCCGAGCTGGGCACGGCGGCCGCGGCCTCGGCGAGCCGGGCGAAGTCGGCCGACAGGAGGCTCGGGGCGATCCGGGGCTGCACCGCGTCAGCCTATCGGCGCCGCAGCAGCGCGCAGAACATCGCGTCGGTGCCGTGCCGGTGCGGCCAGAGCTGGACCGTCGGGCCGTCGGCCGGGAAGTAGGGGCCGGCGTCGAGCAGGTCGGCGGTGCCGTCGGTGAGGACCTCGTCGACCGCGTCGCGGGTCTCGGCCAGGTGCGGCGAGCAGACGACGTACGCGATCACGCCGCCCGGGCGGGTCGCCTCGATGCCGCGGCGGAGCAGGGCGCGCTGGGTGCGGGTCAGCGCGGTCAAATCGTCCGGGCTGCGCCGCCAGCGGGCCTCGGGTCGGCGGCGCAGGGCGCCGAGCCCCGTGCACGGTGCGTCGACGAGGACCCGGTCGGCCCAGCCCAGTCGCCACGGTGGCACGGTCCCGTCCGCGCGCACCACGTCCACCGGCAGTCCCGCCGTCGTCGCCGCCACCAGCCGGGCCCGGTGCTCCGCCAGCTCGACCGCGACCACCCGCGTGGCCGGCCCGGGGCCCGCGTCGGGGCCGCTGCGGAGGGCGGCGACGGAGCCGAGCAGGGCGGCCTTGCCACCGGGGCCGGCGCAGAGGTCGAGCCAGCGGGTGTCCGGGCCGTCAAGCGGGACGCGAGCGAGCGCCAGCGCGCACAGCTGGCTGCCCTCGTCCTGCACGCCGGCCCGCCCGTCCCGGACCGCGGCCAGCGCGCCGGGATCGCCGCCGGACGGGAGCCGCACCGCGTACGGCGACCAGGGCCCGGGCTCGCCGCCGGCCCGCTCGGCCAGCCGGTCCCGGTCGATCCGCCCCGGCCGGGCGACCAGGTGCGTCTGCGGCCGCGCGTCGTCGGCCGCCAGCGCGGCGTCGGTCTCGCCGAGGTCGCCGCCGAGCGCGTCGGCGAACGCGGCCGCGATCCAGCGCGGGTGCGCGTGCCGCAGCGCCAGCCGGCCGAGCTCGTCGGGCGGGGCGACCTCGGCCACCCACGCGTCCCAGTCCTGCCGGGCCAGCCGGCGCAGCACCGCGTTGACGAACCCGGCCGCGCGGCGCGGCGCCAGGTCCACGGTGGCCGAGACGGCGGCGTGCGGCGGCACCCGGGTGCGCAGCAGCTGGTACGCGCCCAGCCGGAGAGCCGCCCGCGCGGCCGGGTCCATCGCCCCGACCGGGCGGTCGGCGCACCGGGCCAGGAACTCGTCCAGCGCACCGGCGGCCCGCAGCGTCCCGTACCCGAGCTCGGTCGCGAACGCCGCGTCCCGGCCGGTCAGCCCGCGCTCGCGCAGCAGCGCCGGCAGGGTCAGGTTCGCGTACGCGTCCCGCTCGTCGACGGCGCGCAGCAGGTCGTAGGCCACCCGCCGGGCCGGGTCGGCCTCCCGTCGCGGCGCCGGCCGGGCCGGTCCGGGCCGCCGCCCCGCGGGCTCGCCGCGCCGCCGCGCCGGCGGCCGCCCGCTCACGCTGCCACCCCGACCCGGGCATCCGGCGGTGCGGCGGCACGGCTCATGCGGGCCCGCCGGAGGTGCCGAGGCGGCTGCCGGCGGCGGGACGGGCGCCGCGGGCCCAGTCGGGCGCCGGCATCGGCCGCTTGCCCGGCGCCTGCACCTCGCCGAGCTCGACCGGATGCGTCCCGGTGCCGACCAGCACCCGCCGCTTCTCGACCAGCAGCTCCCCCGGGCCCAGCGCCGGCCCGTCCGGCACCGGCAGCACCGGGCCGAGCTTGAGCCGGTCCGGACCGTAGGTGGTCCAGGCGCCCGGCGCCGGCGTGCACGCGCGGACCAGCCGGTCGACCCGGATCGCGGGCGCCGACCAGTCCACCGCCGCGACCTCGACCGTCACCTTCGGCGCGATCGAGACTCCGTCGGCGGGTTGCGGCACCGCGACGAGCGTGCCGTCCTCGATCCCGTCGAGGGTGCGGACCAGCAGCCCGGCCCCACTGCGGCTGAGCCGGTCGAGCAGGTCGCCCGCGGTGTCCCGGGGCCGGATCGCCTCGGTGACCACGCCGTACACCGGCCCGGTGTCGAGGCCCTCCTCGATCTGGAAGGTCGAGGAGCCGGTGACCTCGTCGCCGTGCAGGACCGCGGCCTGCACCGGCGCCGCCCCGCGCCAGGCCGGCAGCAGCGAGAAGTGCAGGTTGACCCAGCCGTGCCGGGGGATGTCGAGCGCGGCCCGCGGCACCAGCGCCCCGTACGCCACCACCGGGCAGCAGTCGGGCGCCAGCGCGGACAGCGCGGCCAGGAAGTCGGGCTCCCGGGGCCGGACCGGTGCGAGCACCGGGATGCCCGCCTCCGCGGCGAGCACCGCGACCGGCGAGCGCCGCTCGTGCCGGCCCCGCCCGGCCGGCGCGTCCGGCCGCGTCACCACCGCGGCCACCTCGTGCCTGGACTCCAGCAGCGCGCGCAGCGACGGGAGCGCGACGGCTGGGGTGCCGGCGAAGACGACCTTCAGAGCGCCCGCCCGTAGGTCGGGTGCGGGCTCACCCGCACGGTGGCCGCCCACGGAGCCTCGCGGATCTCGGACAGCGCCCGGCGGCGGGTCTCCGGGTCGAGCCGGTCGACGAACAGGATCCCGTCGAGGTGGTCGGTCTCGTGCTGGACGCAGCGGGCCAGCAGGTCCGAGCCGGTCACCGTGACCGGCTCGCCGTGCAGGTCGAACCCGCGCGCGACGACGTTCCGGTGGCGCCGGCAGTCCCAGGACAGGCCGGGGATCGACAGGCAGCCCTCCTCGCCGAGCTGCTCCTCGTCGTCGGGGAAGCTCAGCGTGGGGTTGATCAGGTGGCCGTGCTCGTCGGCGTCGACGTGGTAGGTGAACACGCGCAGCCCGACGCCGAGCTGCGGCGCTGCCAGGCCCCGGCCCGGCGCGTCGAGCATCGTCTCGAACAGGTCGTCGACGAGGGTGCGCAGCTCCTTGTCGAAGTCGACCACCGGCTCGGCGGGGGTACGCAGCACCGGATCGCCGAACAGTCGGATCGGCCGTACGGCCACGGTCGGCTCTCCAGGTCTCGCGGGGCGGGGTAACCCCGCCACTCTACTTAGCCGGCGATCCGGACCACCTCCGAGTCCGGGTCGGCGTCGTCGGCGAGCCTGGGCCGCTTGGCCGGGTGCTCGACGAGTGCCAGCACGCGGCTGGCCATGAATCGCGCGGTCCGCACCGGGGTGCCGCCGCGGGTCAGCTCCGTCACCTCGACCAGCCCGCGGCCGGTGCGGATGTCCACCCGCCGGCCCGCCCTGGTCGCCGTGACCTCGTACGTCTTCGTGTCGCCACCGGCGTCGATGACGATCTCCACCTTGTCGCCCTTCATACCCATGTAACGTTCGAACACGTTCGAACACTCCCCGCAACGGCGAGGATCGGCGGCGGTCAGAACAGCTCGAGCGGGTCGAGCTGGACGCGCACCGGGTCGGGGGCCTTGCGGGCGGAGCGGACCGCGGCGGCAGCGTGCAGGGCGGCGGCGAGGGCGGTGCCGTCCGCGCGCGGCACCCGCAGCAGCAGGCGCTCGGCGCCGTCACCGGCCGGGACCGGGCCGAGCGGCTCGGCCGAGGCCGGCAGCCGGGCGGCGTCGAGCAGGTCGGCGACCGCGGCGGGGGCGCCGGTGAGCGAGGCGAACCGGCGCGCCGGCGGGAACCCGAGCTCGGCCCGCTCGGCCAGCTCGCGCTCGGCGAAGCCGGCCGGGTCCCAGCGCACCAGCGCCTGCACGGCGGCCAGCCCGGCGTCGGCGCCGACCACCACCCGGCCGCCGGCGCCGGCCGGCCGGACCAGCGCGGCCGC
>Ga0068858_100003958_pt1 | contig 14619 bp, 10 predicted proteins | sample KBSSwiS12_FD_66589 | JGI IMG/M metagenome (GOLD analysis project Ga0068858, IMG submission 66589) | Switchgrass rhizosphere microbial communities from Kellogg Biological Station, Michigan, USA - KBS Switchgrass S1-2 | ecosystem: Host-associated > Plants > Roots > Rhizosphere > Soil ... | reverse complement strand
CTGTCGCGGATCAAGGAGTTCGCCGCGCCGCGAAGGAAGCGCCTCCTCATCGTCGACGACAGCCCCGCCGAGCAACAAAGCGTCGCCGCGCTGCTGGGGCATGACGACATCGACATCACGGTGGCTGGGACCGGCACGGCTGCGCTGGTGGCGCTGCGCGAGCAGCCGTACGACTGCGTGGTGCTCGACCTGCGGCTGCCCGACATGTCGGGCTTCGACGTGCTGGAGAAGATCCGCGACGAAGTGTCGCTGCGCGACCTTCCCGTCGTCGTGTTCACCGGCAAGGAACTCTCGGCCGAGGAGGACGCGCGGCTGCGGGTGATGGCGCGCAGCGTCGTGGTCAAGGGCGTCGAGTCGCCTGATCGACTGCTCGACGAGACCGCGCTCTTCCTCCATCGCGTCATCGCCGACCTGCCCGAGGCGAAGCGCTCGACGCTGGAGCGGCTGCACGGCTCCGACGACGATCTCGTCGGCAAGGAAGTGCTGGTCGTCGACGACGACGTGCGCAACATCTTCGCGCTCTCCAGCGTGCTCGAGCGGCGCGGGATGACCGTGCTGACCGCCAACACCGGACGCGAGGCGATCGCGCGCCTGCAGGCGACACCGGACGTATCCATCGTGCTGATGGATATCATGATGCCGGAAATGGACGGCTACGAGACGTTGCGCGAGATCCGCCGCGAACCGGCTTACCGTCGGTTGCCGATCATCGCGCTCACCGCGAAGGCGATGAAGGGCGACCGCGAGAAGTGCCTGCAGGCCGGCGCCTCGGATTACCTCGCCAAGCCCGTCAACACCGAGCAGCTCATCTCGGCGCTGCGAATGTGGCTGCACCGCTAGCGGCGCCGCCAGCGCAATGGAGAAGCTCAATGTCCTGATGGTGGACGACCAGCCGGCCAAGCTGCTGACGTACGAGGCCATTCTCTCGGGGCTCGGCGAGACGCTGATCAAGGCAGCGACGGCGCGCGAGGCGCTCTCCGTGCTGCTGAAGGAAGAGGTCGCTGTCGTGCTGATGGACGTCAACATGCCGGAGCTCGACGGCTTCGAGCTGGCGGCGCTGATCCGCCAGCATCCGCGCTGCCAGAAGACCGCGATCATCTTCGTGTCGGCCGTGCACCTGACCGATCTGGATCGGCTGCGCGGCTACGAGTCGGGCGCAGTCGACTACGTCTCCGTGCCGGTGGTCCCGGAGATCCTGCGCGCGAAGATCGGCGTCTTCCTCGACCTCTACCGCAAGTCGGCGGAACTGGAGCGGCTCAATCGGTCGCTCGAGCAGCGCGTGTCCGAGCGCACCGCCGAGCTCGAGGATACCGTGCGGCGATTGCGCGAGAATGAGCTGCGCCTGCGCCAGCAGGGCGACGCGCTCGCCGAAACCGACCGGCGCAAGAACGAGTTCATCGCCATGCTCGCGCACGAGCTGCGCAACCCGCTGCAGCCGATCCGCACCGCGATCGAGCTCGCGCGCCATCCGAACGTCGGACAGGAGCAGCTGCGCCTGGGTCGCGACGTCATCGACCGGCAGGTCAATCAGCTCGTCCGGCTGATCGACGACCTGATGGACGCGAGCCGGATCACCAGCGGCAAGCTCAAGCTGGTGCGCGAGCCCGCTGACCTGCGCCAGGTCGTCGACAGCGCCCTGGATTCGATCCGTCCGCTTGCCGAGCGCAAGGAGCAGCGCGTCGACGTCACGCTGCCGGACGAGCGCATCTTCGTGCACGCCGACGTCGTGCGCCTCACGCAGATCGTCGTCAACCTGATGAACAATGCGGTCAAGTTCACGCCGTGCGGCGGAAACATCGCGCTGTCGGTCGCGCGCGAGGACGACACGGTGGAGATTCGCGTCCGCGACGACGGCGCCGGCATCGCCGCTGCCGACCTCGAGCGCATCTTCGAAATGTTCGTCCAGGGCGAGCGCGTGCCGAGCGATGCGCACGGCGGCCTCGGTCTCGGCCTCGCGCTGGTGCGCCAGATCGTCGAACTGCACGGCGGAACCGTGCGGGCCGCGAGTGCCGGCCGCAACCACGGCAGCGAATTTAGGGTCCTGCTGCCGGCGATTCCACGCTCGCCTCCGGTGCAAAGCGATCGGCCCGCACCCTCCACTGCGGCGCCCGCCGTCGAAGCGCGGCCGGCGGCCGACAGCGCCCGTCGAATACTGGTGGTCGACGACAACCGCGATGCGGCCGAATCACTCGCGGCGATGCTCCGGGTGCTGGGACATGGGGTCGACACCGCGTTCAGCGGCGCGGAGGCGCTGTCGAACGTGGCGCAGGGAAGCCCGGACGTCGTCCTGATGGACATCGGCATGCCGGACCTCGACGGCTACGAGACGGCGCGTGCAATCCGCGCGAATGCGCACGGCAGCGCAGTGTTCCTCGTGGCCGTCACCGGGTGGGGCGGCGAGGCCGATCGCCATCGCTCGCAGGCAGCCGGCTTCGATCGTCATCTGGTGAAGCCGATCGTGCCGTCGGACCTCTTTGCGCTGCTCGCGTCGCTGCGGGCGGCGGAGCCGCGCCGCTAGCGTCCGGCCGTGTCCGGCGGCAGCCGCTCGTCGATCGCCTTGAGCAGCTGCTCGATCGGAAACGGCTTTTGCAGGATCAGCGTGCCGTGCGGCAGCACGTCGTCGGACGTTAGCGGCAGCCCCGTCATCAGCACGACCGGCAGCCGCGCGAACCGATGCTTGAGGACCCGGCGCAAGTCCAGGCCATCGACATCGGGCATCCGCACATCGGAAACGACGAGGACGATCGACGGATCGTCGTCGAGAAGGTCGAGCGCCTGGCGGACCGTCCCGGAGGCGACCGCCGCCCGGTCGTGCAGTTTCAGCAGGGCGACGATGCTCTGCGCGAAATCCAGGTTATCGTCGACGACGAGGATCGTGGGCGCGGTCACGGCGTTGCCCCCTCGGCCCATTGTGTTTCCGGGTCGCCCGCGTGCCCGAAGCCGGACGCCGCCCCCCGATTCAGCGCGGACAATGACATGACGAATGAATAGCTCGTTCAATGGGTTGCATGCTGTCGAGTATACGTGTTGCCCGCCAAAAAGGGCGGCCTGCCCGTTCGCGCTATAATGCGTGCTGCGGCCCTTGTTCCAGTCCCCTTGCCGCAGTCGATTCCGACCTCGTAGTCTCACCCGTTTGGCTGTGACTGGCCGCCCTCCCCGGGGGGCGAATGGCCGAGCATCCATTCGAAAGACGTCATGGCCTTTTCCAAGCTCGGGCTTTCCGAGGCGCTGCTGCGCGCGGTCGCCGACCAGGGTTACACCGTTCCCACCCCCATCCAGGCGCAGGCGATTCCCGCCGTGCTCGCCGGCGGCGACCTGCTGGCCGGCGCGCAGACGGGCACCGGCAAGACAGCCGGCTTCGTCCTGCCGATGCTGGAGCGGTTTTCCGCGCAGCCGTCGCCGCATGCCCGCGGCGGGCGCAAGCCGCTCCGCGCGCTGATTCTCACGCCCACGCGCGAACTGGCCGCGCAGGTGGAGGAATCGATCCGCACCTACGGCAAGCATCTGAAGATCACGTCGATGGTGCTGTTCGGCGGCGTCGGCATGGCACCGCAGACCGCGCAACTGAAGCGCGGCATCGACATCCTCGTGGCCACACCCGGCCGCCTCCTCGACCATCATGGACAGCGCAATGTCGACTTCTCGCACATCGAGGTGTTCGTGCTCGACGAGGCGGATCGCATGCTCGACATGGGGTTCATCCCGGACGTGAAGCGCATCCTGGCCGTTCTCCCGAAGCAACGGCAGAACCTGCTGTTCTCCGCCACGTTCTCCGCCGAGATCAAGGCCCTGGCCGACAAGCTGCTGAATCGCCCGCAAGTGATCGAAGTGACGCCGCCCAATTCGACCGTCGACGCGATCGCACAGCGGGTGCACCCCGTGAACCGCGAGGCCAAGAGCAAGCTGCTCGCGTTTCTCGTCGGCCATCACCGCTGGCGGCAGGTGCTGGTGTTCACGCGCACCAAGCACGGCGCCGACAAGCTCGTGAAGTCGCTGCACGCCGATGGCATCGGAGCGGTTGCGCTCCACGGCAACAAGAGTCAGAACGCGCGCACCCGCGCCCTCGCCGACTTCAAGTCCGGCGCCGTGGAAGTCATGGTGGCCACGGATATCGCGGCGCGTGGCATCGACATCGACCAGTTGCCGCACGTCGTCAACTACGACCTGCCGAATGTGCCGGAGGACTACATCCATCGCATCGGCCGCACGGGCCGCGCGGGCGCCGACGGCGAGGCGATCTCCCTCGTTTGCGTCGACGAACATGTTTTCCTCCGCGATATCGAGAAGCTGATCAAGCGCTCGATTCCGCGCGAGGTCATCGCCGGCTTCGAGCCCGATCCGAACGCGGTCGCGCAGACGGTGTTCACGCAGCGCGGGCGCGGCCAGCAGCAAGGGCATCGCGCAGGCGGCGGCCAGCCCGGCGCGGGACGCCGCGGATCGGGCAGCGGCAAAGAACACCGCGCCGGAGCACCGAAGGGCTCGACGGGCGCGGCCCAACCGCGCGGCGGCAACGCGCACGCCGGCGGCAACGGCGGCGGACGATCTGTCCCCAACAGCAATCCCCGGGCGCCCTCCGGCGGCGGGGATCGCGCGCGCACGAACGGCGGTCCCGCGTCGCGACCGCCGGCACAGGGGCACGCGTCGCCGCCTGCCCGTCCGGCCGCGCGGGAGGGCGCGGGCACGCCCGCCAGCGCTGCGCCCCGCGGCAACGACCGTCGCGAGCGCCCGGCGCCGGCACTGTTCCAGCCGCGCTCGAAGACGAAGCACTGAGGCGACGGGCGCATGAAGACACCGGCGCGCCTCGAAGCGCTCATCGCCGAAGGACTGATCGACGGCGTGCTGCGGCAGTTGATGAGCGGCAAGGAGGCGACCGTCTACGTCGTTCGCTGCGGCGGGGAGATTCGCTGCGCGAAGGTGTACAAGGACGCGAACAAGCGCAATTTCCGCCAGGCGTCGCTGTACCAGGAAGGGCGGCGCACGAAGAACACCCGCGCGGCGCGCGCAATGGCCAAGGGCACGCGCTTCGGGCGCCAGGCGCAGGAGGAGGCGTGGCAGAGCGTGGAAGTCGACACGCTGTTCCGCCTCGCCGACGCCGGCGTCCGCGTGCCGCGTCCCTACGCGTTCTCGCAGGGCGTGGTGGTCATGGAGCTCTTGACCGACGCCGTGGGCCACCCGGCGCCGCGGCTCAACGACGTGATCCTTGCCGAGGACGTTGCGCTCGCCTACCACGCGACGCTGGTGCGGCAGATCGTCCGCATGCTCTGCGCCGGCATCGTCCACGGCGATCTCTCGGAGTTCAACATCCTCGTCGATCGCGACGGGCCGGTGATCATCGATTTCCCGCAGGCGGTGAACGCGGCGGGCAACAACAACGCCGCGGCGCTGCTGCGGCGCGACGCCGACAACGTCGCCACGGCGCTCGCGCGTTTCGCGCCCGCGCTCGCCGCCACCGAATACGGCCAGGAGATATGGTCGCTCTACGAGCGCGGCGCACTGCACGAGGACGTCGTGCTGACAGGTCGCGTGCCGCCGCCCGAGGGCGTGGCGGACGTCGGCGCGGTGGTCCGCGAGATCCGCGACGTCGAAGCCGAGCACGAAGCGCGATTGCGTTACAAGGCGCTCCTGCAGTCCTGAGCGCCGGGTCGGTCAGCCATGCCAGTGCACGAGCGTCTTGGTCGTGCTCATTTCCTCGAGGGCGACGAACCCTTTCTCGCGGCCGTGGCCACTGCGTTTCATGCCACCGAACGGCAGCTCGACGCCGCCCCCGGCGCCAAAGCAGTTGATGAACACCTGCCCGCAGCGCAGCGCCTTCGCCACGCGCTGCTGCCGGCCGCCGTTCTCCGTCCACACCGCCCCGAGCAGCCCGTAGTCGGTGTCGTTTGCGATCGCGATTGCCTCGGCCTCGTCGTCGAAGGGAAAGGCGGCGAGCACGGGACCGAAGACCTCGTCCCGCGCGAGCGCGCTGTCCCGCGGCACGTTGCCGAACAGCACGGGCCGCACGTAGTACCCGGCCCCGGGCAGGTCCGGCGGCAGCGTGCCTTCGGCGAGCACCGGAATCCCCGCGCGGCGGGCGGCGGCGACCATGCGCGTGACACGCTCGAACTGCCGTCGGTTGATCACCGGTCCGCAATAGCCGTCCATCTCGGGCGTGCCGACGCGCACGGCGCGAAACGCCGCCGCCACGCGGGCGACGAACGCGTCGTAGATCGGCCGTTGCACGAGAAGCCGGCTGCCCGCCGTGCACGTCTGGCCGGTGTTCTGAATGATCCCGCGCACGATCATGGGCAGTGCGCGATCGAGATCGGCGTCGGCGAAGACGATCTGCGGTGACTTGCCCCCGAGCTCGAGCACGCACTTCACTGCGTTGCGCGCTGCCGCCTGCTGCACCAGGGCGCCGGTTTCCTTCGATCCCGTGAACGTGACGAAGTCGATGTCCGGATGCGCGGCGAGCGCCGCGCCGGCCTCGTTCCCGTACCCCGTGACCACGTTCAGCGCCCCGGCCGGGACGCCGCACTCCAGGGCCAGCTCCGCGACCCGGAGTGTCGTCAGGCACGCATCCTCGGCCGGCTTCAGCACCGCCGCGTTGCCCATCGCGAGCGCCGGCGCGAGCGTCCGCCCCATGATCTGCGCCGGATAGTTCCAAGGGATGATGTGGGCAGTCACGCCCAGCGGCTCGCGCACGACGCTGACGGCGTAGCCCTTGAGAAACGGAATGACCTCGCCGTGCACCTTGTCGGCGCCGCCCGCGTAATACTCGAAGTAGCGCGCGAGCACCTGGATGTCCGTGCGCGCGGTCGCCAGCGGCTTGCCCGTGTCGCGCGCCTCGAGTTCCGTCAGCGCGTCAGCCTCGTCGAGAATGCGCCGCGACACGGCCGACAGGATCCGGCCGCGCTCGGTCGCCGTGCATGCGCCCCACGGCCCGGCCAGTGCCCGCCGCGCGGCGGCGACCGCAAGATCGACGTCAGGCTCCCGTCCGCGCGCGATGCGGGCGATTTCCTGCCCGTCCGCCGGCGACACGACGGCGATCGTCTCCCGTTCGCACGCGTCCACCCACGCGCCGTCGATCAGCATCCTCATCGCCTGCCCTCCTTCACGCGCCATGATGCCCGATCGCGACCGGGCGCCGTCAAGAGGGCTGCCACCCTCCGCCCAGCGCCTTCATGAGGTCGACCGACGCCGCGAGCAGCGCCTGGCGGTTGCGGATGAGCAGGAGCTGCGACAGATTGAGCGAGCGTTGCGCGTCGAGCACGTTGAGATACGCGGCGTAACCCGCCTCGTAGCGGCGCGTCGCGAGGCGCAGTGTATTGCGCGCAGCGTCGACGCTGTCCTCGAGGTCGACGACGGTCGCACGCGTCTGCTCGACATTGACGAGCGCGTCGGCGACTTCGCGAAACGCCGTCTGGATCGACTTCTGATAGGTGGCGAGCGCCTGCCGCTCCCGTGCGCGCGTGGCATCGACCTCGGCGTCGAGGCGCCCGGCGGTGAAGATCGGCAGCGACAGGGCAAAGCCGATCGACCAGATCCGGCCACTGCTCTGCACCAGCGCCGAGAGGTCCTTGCTCTCCCCGCCGAACGCGCCGGTAAGCGAGATGCGCGGCAGCAGCGCCGCCTTGGCAACGCCGATCTGCGCGTTGGCGGACACCAGGTTCTCCTCGGCAGCGCGGATGTCGGGCCGCCGTTCCAGCAGCGCCGACGGCAGGTCGACGGGCGGGATCGGCGGCACGGGCAGTTGCGCGAGGTCGCCCGGCGGCAACGTGAGGTCGAGGTTTCCGGTCAGCGTGCCGAGCAGATGTTCCGCGAGAGCGCGCTGGCGCACGAGGTCCTTCAGCTGTGCCGCCGCGTCCGAGCGCGCGCCGCGCGCCTGGTAGAGATCGAGGTCGGAAGCGAGACCGCTGTCGGCGCGCCGCTGCACGATGTCGAGGTAGTCCGCGCGCGTTTGCAGCGTCTCGCGCGTCGCGGTGATCTGCGCGTCGAGCGAGCGCAGCGCGAAATAGGCCTGCGTCGTGAGTCCCGCCAGCGACAGCGTGACGACGTCCTTCGCATAGTGCGTCGCCAGCGCCTGGGCGCGCGCGCTTTCGACCATGCGCCGGAGCCGGCCCCAGAAGTCGATCTCGAACGACGTGGTGAGTGCGATGCGAAAGTCGTTGGTCACGCGGATCGGCGTGGGCGACGTCACGCTGCCGCTCGAGCGCGAGCGCGCGGCGATGCCCGGCAGGTCGATCTCGGGGAAGAGCGCGGCATTGACTTCGCGCAGGTTCGCGTCCGCCTCCTCGATCCGGGCGACGGCGAACGCGACGTCGAGATTGTCGGCGAGCGCGCTCGCCAGCAGCCGGTCGAGCGTCGGATCGGCATACAACGTCCACCAGTCGGCGCGAAGCGGCGCCTCCCCGCGCTGCGGGGCCGGCGCATCGGGATACGCGGACGGCAGCGTCACGGCCGGGCGCTCGTAATCCGGCCCGACCATGCAGCCCGCCAGCGCAAGCGCGGCCAGTGCGCACATCGCGCGACGCGCCGTCACGCCGCACCTTCGACTGTGGCCGGCGGCGCGGCCGCGGGGCGTGCCCGGGTGCGCGACAGGATCACGAAGAACAGCGGCACGAACAGCGTCGCAATGAACGTCGCTGCGAGCATGCCCCCGAAGACGCCGGTGCCCATCGACCGCCGCGCGCCCGCGCCCGCGCCGCCGGCAAGCACCAGCGGCAGCACGCCGAGCACGAACGCCAGCGACGTCATCACGATGGGCCGGAACCGCAGGCGCGCCGCCTCGAGCGCCGCCTCGTACGGCGCGAGGCCCTTGGCCTGCTCCTGCGCTGCGAATTCCACGATGAGGATCGCGTTCTTGGCCGCGAGGCCGATCAGCACGACGAGGCCGATCTGGAAATAGACGTCGTTGCTGAAGTTGCGCAGGAACACGGCGACGAGCGCGCCGAAGACGCCGAACGGCACCGCCAGCAGCACTGCAGCGGGCAGCGACCAGCGCTCGTAGTTCGCCGACAGGATCAGGAAGACCATGATCAGCGCAAAGACGAACGCGAGCACTGCCGTGCGGCCGATGCGCTTTTCCTGGAACGCCTGCCCGGTCCACGCGATCGTGTAGCCGGCCGGCAGCGCCTGCGCCGCCTCCTCGACGCTGGCGATCGCCTGTCCCGAGCTCACGCCCGCGGCGCCGTTGCCGATCACCTTGGCAGCGAGGAAGCCGTTGAAGCGCTCGAGCTGGTCCGGTCCCGTCGTCGCGTCGACGTGGATCAGCGCCTTGACCGGGATCATGTCGCCGGCCGCCGAGCGCACGTAGACGTTGCCGAGATCTTCCGGCTTCGCGCGGTAGGCGCCTTCCGCCTGCAACTGCACGCGGTACGTGTGCCCGAACTTGTTGAAGTCGTTGACGTAGAGCACGCCCATCGTGCTCTGCAGCGCGTCGAAGACATCCTTGATCGGCACGCCGAGCGCGATCGCCTTCTCGCGATCGACGTCGACATAAAGCTGCGGCGCCGTCGGCCGATAGAACGACGCGACGCCGGTGAGATTCGCGCGCTTGCGCAGCTCGGCCAGGAACGGCTGCAGGGTCTGGTAGAGCTTCTGCGGGTCCGCGTCGGAGCGGTCCTGCAGGTAGACCTCGAAGCCGCCCGCGGTGCCGAGCCCGCGGATTGCCGGCGGATTGAACGCCAGCACGGTCGCCTGCGGGATCTCGCCGGCGTGCGCGAACACATATTTCTGCACGTCCTCGGCCGACTCCTTGCGCACGTCCCACGGCTTCAACGGGATGAAGATCGTCGCCGCGTTGGTCTTGTTCGCGCCGGCAATGACGTCGAAGCCGGCGACGAAGAACACGTGCTCGACGGCCGGATTGCGCGCGATCATTGCCTGCACGGCATCGCCGACTTCGCGCGTGCGCTGCAGCGTGGCGCCATCGGGAAGCGTGACCGAGCCGATCAGATAGCCCTGGTCTTCCGGCGGAACGAACCCCCCCGGCACGGTGCGCAGCAGCAGCACGGCCGCACCGAGAATGCCCGCGAAGAGCAGCAGCGCCACGGTCCGCTGCCCGATCGCGAGCCGCACGCCGCCAAGGTAGCGCTCGGTGAGCCACCCGAAGCCGACGTTGAACGGTCGGAACAGGCGGTTCTCGCCATGCTGCGCCTTCAAGACCAGCGCGCACATCGCCGGCGTAAGCGTCAGCGCGACGAGCCCGGAGATCGCCACCGCGGTGACGATCGTGACGGCGAACTGCTGATAGAGCTTGCCGGCGAGCCCGCCGAGGAAGGCGACCGGCACGAACACCGAGATCAGCACGAGCTCGATCGCGATGATCGCGCCGGTGACTTCGCGCATGGATTCGATGGCCGCCGCCTGCGGCGTGAGCCGCTTCTCCGCCATCAGCCGCTCGACGTTCTCCAGCACGACGATGGCGTCGTCGACGACGATGCCGGTCGCGAGCACGATCGCGAAAAGCGTCAGCGTGTTGATGGTGAAGCCGAACAGGAAGAGTCCGCCGAAGGCGCCGATCAGCGAGACCGGCACCGCGATGATCGGGATCAGCGTCGCGCGCCAGTTCTGCAGGAACACGAACACGACGAGCAGCACGAGCAGCGCCGCCTCGATCAGCGTGATGATCACCTCGTGAATCGACGACTCGACGAAACGCGTGGTATCGAACGGGATCACCTGGGTGATGCCCTGCGGAAAGCCCGCCTCAAGGCGTACGAGCCCTTCGCGCACGGCGTCGGCGACCTTGAGCGCGTTGCCGCCCGATTGCAGGTACACCGCAATGCCGAGCGCCGGCTTGCCATCGAGGTTGGTGAAGGCGTCGTAGCTGACGGCACCGAGCTCGACGCGGGCGACGTCGCGGATGCGCAGCGTGCCGTTCGGCCCGTTCGAGCGCAGGACGATGTTGCCGAAATCCGCCGCCTCCTCGAGCCGCCCGCGCGCCGTCACCGTGTAGACGATCGCCTGCCCGGGCGGCGCCGGCTCGGCGCCGATCTTGCCGCTTGCGTATTGAAAGTTCTGCGCAGCGATCGCGTTCGCGACGTCGGTCGGCGTGATGCCGAGCAGCGCCATCCGCGGCGGATTGAGCCAGACACGCATCGAGTAGTCGCGCGCACCGAAGATCGTCGCGTCGGCCACGCCGGGGATGCGCTTCAGCTCGTCGAGCAGGTTGATCGTCGCATAGTTGGACAGGTAGAGTGTGTCGTAGCGCGGGTCGCTCGACGTCAGGGCCACGACCAGCAGGATGTCGGTCGAGCGCTTCTGCGCGACAACGCCGCTTTGCCGCACGACATCCGGCAGCCGCGGCAACGCGATCGCGACGCGGTTGTTGACGTCGATCACCGCCTTGTCCGCGTTCGAGCCGACTTCGAACGTGCAGTTGATCGTCAGCGTGCCGTTGGTCGACGCCGTCGAGCTGAAATAGATCAGGTTCTCGACGCCGGAGAGCTGTTCCTCGATCGGCGCCGCGACGGTGCGCGCAAGGGTGTCGGCGCTGGCGCCCGGGTAGTTTGCCGTGATGACGACGGTCGGCGGCGCGATCTCCGGGTATTGCGCGATCGGCAGCACCCGTGCGGCGATGAGGCCGGCCAGCGTGATGATGATCGAGATGACGCCGGCGAAGATCGGCCGGTGGATGAAGAACTCGGAGAACGACATCGCGGGCGCCGCAGGAGCTGACCGCTATTTCGCCGGCACGACGGCCGGTGGTGCCGGCGCCGCTGTGGCCGCCGGCGGCGCCTCGGTGACCGCGATGCCCGGACGCACTTTGAGCAGATTGTCGACGATCACGCGATCGCCGGCATTGAGGCCGCTCGTGATGGCCCAGTCGGCGCCGATCCAGTCACCCGTCTGCACGGTGCGCGCCTGCGCCTTGCCGTCGGCGTCGACGACGAAGACGAGGTTGGTTTTCTCGGTCTGGATCACCGCCGCCTGCGGCACCAGAAAGACGTTGTCGCGCTGCCCGGCCCCGATACTCACCTTGACGAACTGTCCGGGCAGGAGCTGCTCGTTCGCGTTGTCGAACTCGGCGCGAAGCTGCTGCGTACCCAGACGCGCGTCGATCGCCGTCGCTGCGAAGTTGAGCCGGCCCTTGCCGCCCATCGGCGTGCCGTCGTTCGACGTCAGCTGCACGTCGAGCGGCGTGCCGCGGCTCACCCGCCCGCCGGGCACACGCGCGAGATCCGATTCGGCGAGGCTGAACCGCACCCAGATCGGCGTCAGCTGATTGATCGTCGTCAGCAGGCTGCCGTTCGAATCCGTGGTGATGAGGGTTCCGATCGAATGCTCGGCGCGCCCGGAAATGCCGGCGACCGGCGCGTTCACGGCCGTGTACGACAGGTTGAGCTCCGCCTGGCGCACGGCGGCCGTCGCCTGCTGCAGCGACGCTTCGGCGAGCTGACGCGCGGAGGACGCGTCGTCGAACTCCTTGCGGCTCACGGCGCGCTCGTCCACGAGCGGCTTCAGGCGCTCCTCCTCGCGACGCGTCTGCTGCGACTGCGCGGTCGCCTGGGCAAGCTGGCCGCGCGCCTGCGCCAGCGCCACCTCGAACGGCGCCCGGTCGAGCTCGAACAGCGGCACACCGGCTTTCACGGCGTCGCCCTCCTTGTAGAACTGCTTTTGCAGGATGCCCGCGACGCGCGCGCGCACCTGCACTTCCTTCGAGCCTTCGACCTGGCCCGGCACCGCAAAGCGGATCGGCACGCTGCGCGGCTCGACCTTGACGATGTGCACCGGAACGGCAGCGGGCGCGGCCGCAGGCGGCGCGTCCTTGCCGCAGGCGGCGAGCAACAGCAGGACGGCAGCCGCCAGCAGCGGCAGGGCGAGAGGGGTCGGCGTCGGTCGTGCGATCGGCGGGGGACGCGCGGGCATCAGGAGGAGCCGTTCGAAGGGAGCGTGGGCGGCACGCGACGCGCAATGATTATACAATCGACTTTGTATGTAAACTCATTTTGATTGCGGCGCCGGACACATGCGCAGGACGAAGGAGGAATCGCGCCAGACGCGCGAGGCGATACTCGCCGCCGCGCGGCGGGAATTCGCCGCGCACGGCGTCACGCGCACCACGCTCGAGCGCATCGCGCAGGCGGCGGGCGTCACGCGTGGCGCCGTCTACTGGCACTTCGCCAACAAGCTCGATCTCTTCCAGGCCATGCGCGAGCAGGTGTCGCTGCCGCTGTTCGACCGCACTGACCTGCTCGACGGCGACGAGCCCGACCCGCTGCGCGCCGTCGAGCGCTTCCTGCACGGCGTGATCGACCAGGTCGGCAGCGACCTCCTCACGCGACGCACGCTCGACATCCTGTCGCTGCGCTGCGAGTACGTCGACGAGTTGCGCCCGGAGCTGAAGCGCCACGCGCAGCGCTGCGACGAGCTGAGGCAGAAGTTTGTCCGCGTCTATGCCCGCGCACGCGTCGTGGGCGCGATGCGCGGCGACGTCGCACCCGCGACCGCCGCACTCGGCACCTGCATCTTCATCACCGGCCTGCTGCGCCTCTGGTTGATGGACGGCCGCAATCAGTTGCTGCGGCCGCATGTCGACGCGCTGATTGCCGCGCACGTGGCGGTCCTGCGCCTGCCGCCCGTGGTGGCCCGGGCGTAGAATCGGCCACCTTCCGCGCGGCACCGGGCCGCGCGCACCACGTCCTTCGGAGACCGTCATGCGCCCTTCCCGCTCGCCCACTCGCGCACTGGTCGCGGTCGCGGCGCTCGCCGCCACCTTCGCCGCCGGCAGCGCCCGCGCCGAGTGGCCCGATCACGCCATCAAATGGGTGGTGCCCTTCGGGCCCGGCGGCGCGAACGATCTGATCGCACGCGCGGCTGCCGAGGCCGTGGCGAAGCGCCTCGGCCAGCCGGTCGTCATCGAGAACAAGCCCGGCGCGGGGGCGATCGTCGGCGCCGACTATGTCGCTAAGGCGAAGCCCGACGGCTACACGTGGCTGATCGGCGCGGCAGGCATCGTTACGAACAGCCTGCTGCGCAACGACATGCCCTACCCGGACAGCGACCTCGTTCCTGTCGGCATGATCGCGGTCGCGCCGTCCGTGATCGTCGTGAACCCGAGCGTGCCGGCGGCCAATCTCAAGGAGTTCGTTGCCTGGGCGAAAACGCGTCCGGGCGGCATCGACTGGGCGACAGCCGGCGCCGGCAGCACGCCGCACTTCGTCGCGGAGATGCTGCGCGAGGCCGGCGTCAACATCACGATCGTCCCCTACAAGAGCGGCTCCGAAGGCATGACGGCCGTGCTCGCGGACAACGTGCAGGCGACGTCCGAGGCGAGCATCGTCGTGTTGCCGCAGGTGAAGGCAGGCAAGCTGAAGGCGATCGCGACGACGTACAGCAAGCGCATCAGCGCCTACGGCGCACTGCCCACTGCGCGCGAGCAGGGCTTCGCCGGCGTGCTGATCGGCCATTGGGCCGGGCTGTTCGCGCCCAAGGGAACGCCGCCGGCCATCGTCGCCAGGATGAGCACGGAACTCGAGGCGGCGGTGCGCTCGGAGGGCTTTCGCGACAAGATGGTGCCGGCGGGCATCGAGCCGGAGCCGGGTACGACGGCGGCATTTGTCACGTTCATCAGCGAGGAACGCGACCGCCTCGGCAAGCTCGCCCGCAAGGCCAACATGCAGGCGGACAAGTAGCGCG
>Ga0068858_100003956_pt1 | contig 14622 bp, 10 predicted proteins | sample KBSSwiS12_FD_66589 | JGI IMG/M metagenome (GOLD analysis project Ga0068858, IMG submission 66589) | Switchgrass rhizosphere microbial communities from Kellogg Biological Station, Michigan, USA - KBS Switchgrass S1-2 | ecosystem: Host-associated > Plants > Roots > Rhizosphere > Soil ... | reverse complement strand
GTCGCGGCCATCGCACTTGGTGATGAAGATGATATCGGCGCGGCGAAGTTGTTCCGGCGGTTCGCGTAAAAGGCCGCGAGGAAGCAGGTGGCGATTGGCAAACGGGGACTCGCGATCGACCAGGACAACATCGATGCGCTCCTTGAGTCGCAGATATTGCAAGCCGTCGTCGAGCAGCAGGGTATCACAACCGAACTTGCGAATGGCGTGGAGTCCGCTTTTCACCCGGTCCTTATCGACCAGGACCAACACGTCCTTGAGATTGGAGGCGAGCATGAAGGGCTCATCGCCCGCCAACTCGGAATCGAGCAAGAGCGAGCGTCCGTCCGAAACGACCCGAGGCGGATGGCGATGTTCCAAGGCTCGAAAACGATCCGCGAACCTTTGCGCAAAGGGCACGGGTTGACTTTTGTAACCGCGACTCAAAACGGCGACCTTGCGACCGCGCCGGGTCAACTCGCGCGCGAAGAGTTCGACGACCGGTGTTTTGCCCGTGCCGCCAACGGTCAGATTTCCGACACTCACCACCAGGCAACCCAGCGCGTGTACGGAGCCCAGTCGATTCTCAAACCACCAGAGACGCCACTTCACGCCAAGCCGATAGAGCCCCGAGAGCATCCAGAGAAAAAGACGGAAGACCCCGGCGCGGAACCCCCAGCGCCGTTCGAGGATTACATCGACGGCAAATTGTTCGAGCCGGTCAAAACGGTTGGATGCCATGTGAAAGAGTTGAAAATAAACGAGACGTTGCGCTCATGTATCTCACAACCACGCCCGCGAGCCAAGATGAGACATCTTTGTGAATTCTGGCAGCTAGGCAAGCTGGAGGAGGCTTTCCAACAGGCTTAAGCGTACCTTTCTAAAAATTATCCTTGGATTAATCTGTCCTAGTATTAACAACGGGATGAGGTAAAATATTCGTATGCCCGCGGAAACGCCCTCCAGTCCCTCGTCCGTCTTCGATCCTCAGACTTGGGTTGATTTGATGACGGTTCACGCGCTCAAGCGCGATATCTTTAGCGCCAAGACCCTTATGGCCATTTATGAGGGTGTGCAAAAGTTGGCGGATGCCCGTGCCCAGCAGAACAGCACGATCACGATCACCAATTTCCATAAGACGCTGTTCGAACGCCTGCTGCGCTCTTTCAACAATCCCACCCTCTTGAAGGAGATCGGCGTTCTCTATCTCGGCGAATTTGGCATGCCGGGAATCGCCCTCAAGCATTTCGACCTGGCGCATCAATTTGCTCCCAAGGACCGGGACATTGAGGAGTTACAAAAAGCGGCGGCCCTGGCGATGGCCCGGGAATCCTCCGGCCAACCCGGTCATAGCGGCTTGACCGAAGCGCAACCGGGCAAGGTCGAAGTCGAAAACGTCATGCGGAAGACCGTCCGCATCAATGTCGTCGAAGCCCGAACCCATTTGGGAGAAACAGCGGGAGAACTTGGCCGCAAGCAGCAGGCATGGCGACAGAGTGGATCGCTCAAAAGAGGCACGCAACATCTCACGGCCGATTTTAACAAACCACTGAAACTGGCGGAGCGACTGATCAAGCAGACCGATTTTGCCGGAACATTTGCCGCCCTGAGTGAGGCCCAAAAAGCGGGCGCACCGAAAGAGGAATTACTGGCCAACTACGCTCATCTGGGCCTTGCGGCTTTCGACCACTCGCGCATGGACGAGGCCCTCGAAGCCTTTCTTCTCACCCGTGACCTGGCGCCGGAAGCCGTGGAGGGCTGGTTCAATTGTGGCTTGGTTTATCAACGTACCGGACAGCTGGAAGATGCCATGGCTTGTTATCAAAGTGCGGTTCGCATCGCACCCGACAACGCGAAATCGTGGTGCAACCTCAGCGCCGTTTCCTTTGAACTTGGCAATCTCGATGAGGCAGAGAAAGCCGTTCGCCAGTCGCTCGCCCTTAAATCGGATTACCCTCGCGCCTGGGATAGCCTGGCTTCAGTCTTAAGCGCGCAGAATCGCCTACAGGAAGCGGCCGACGCCTGCCAGCAGGCTATTCGCCTTCAGCCTGCTTTTCACTCCGCCTGGTTCAAGTATGGCGTCATCAGTTTCCAACTGGATCATCTCGTTAAAGCCCAGGAAGCGTTCAACCTGACCGGCGACAATCCCGATTTCTTTGCCTACGTCCTCTATTATCTCTGCATGATCGAGGCCCGGCGCGGCGAACTGGATCTCGCCATGCAAAAACTCGCCGAGGCGCGCAATGCGGATCCCACCAACGATCTCCAATCCTCCGCCATCAAAGAAATAGCCGCCGCATGTACCAAGATCGGTAAATATACCACCGCCGCAGATTTCTACCGTCAGGCGACCGAACTTCATCCCAAGGATTTTTCCGCCTGGCTTTCACTCGGCACCGCCTACCATCGTGCGGAACAATTTGAACACGCCCGGGAAGCCTATTGCCATGCCACGGTGCTGCAACCGGAGAATACCGTCACGTGGCACAACCTCGGCCTGCTCGCCTCCGATGAAGGGAAGCACGAGGAAGCGCGCGACTATTTCCAACGCGAAGTTGAGCTCGATCCCCAGAATGCCAAGGCGTGGTATGATCTCGGGGTCAGCCAACAAACCCTGGGCCTGGAGAATGAAGCCTCCGACGCCTTCGAAAAAGCGGAAGACCTTGTCAAATCGCTTACCCGCAAGAGCAGCGATCTCTCCGCCGCGCTAAGCATCGTCCGCCGTCTTAATCTCGGCGAGCGCGTGTTGAAGACGGAGTAGTCGTGCTATTCAGTTAATTAAGGATTGACGCTCGGTCCATCAGAGCAAAGCTGTTCATGGTGAGTAATGAAATCCAAAATCCTCCCCGGTTTTTTTTTCCGATCTCCGACGTTCAACCCGCTTCCGAGCGTCTGCCGGAAATCACGGTGCGCGCAGCTTTGGAGCGAACCGCGCAAACTCAGCTACTTACCTGTCCGAAGGCCGAACAGCGGGTCATTGAAAGCGGAAACTTTCACCCCCTGATCGCCTCGGCCGCGATTGCCTACCAACAACATTATCCGTTGGTGCTTTCGCCCGACATCATCTGGCTCACCATTCTGCAAGGAGTGGCCCAACACATTGCCAACCACCACGAGACTTTAAGATCACGCTTGGTGTCGCACCAAACAAAGATCGAATTGGTAGTGGGCACCAATCCAACCAAAATTCCCGAAAGAGATTGCGAAATGCTCAGCGCCACTCAGGCTTTTGTTGAGCTGGTGGGAAAACATGTACAGCCCGACAAGCAATTCCTGCTGAGAACCGAATTCAGCACTACAACGGATGTGGAGAGAATCGTCGGGGCCGTCGTCTTAATGGATGCGTTCCAACCTTATTTTGATTATGTCTTTTCGATTATCTGTGGCATTCCGTCCGTAAGCCTTGAAGGCACCCCTTCGGACTGGAAACTATTGGCCGCGAAAGTGCAATTGCTCCACGAAAGCGATCTCGACCTTTCCTGGTGGACATGTCATCTGCTACCGCTTTGCAATCAATTTGTTCAAGCATCACACGGCAATATCGACCGGGACCACTGGCAGAATCTGTGCAAGCTGGTAGCGCGCTATGGAGTCGATGACCTGAACGGGTGGCTTTTGAAGTTCATCCCCTACATTCGCAAGGAAAAGAATGAAGTTCCCATCCACCGCAATCCGGTTTTAGAACTCACGTCCTACAATGGGGATCCTGAAGAGCCAGACAGGGAATCCAAGATAACCGGCTGCACCTCGGATATGTTGCCGACAGGAGTTTCACGGGTGCCGATGGTTTGTCAGAATATTTCAACTGGCGAGAATGTCGCCTTCCAATTTCTGGCCGGTCTTGTCGGCGTCAGTCATTCGGATGACGATCTGAGTATCCGGGCAGTCGTCGGCTGGGCAATTGCCGAGCCGACAAGCATTGATGCCTTGATCGACAAGTTGCGGACACAACACGGTTGTGTTGCGCCCACCGGACTGGAAAACGAGGTAATCCTCAGATTGTTTGACCGCAACCTGCCAGGCGACATGTGGAAATTTTATTCCGAGATTGATGAAGCCCACATTGGATTTCCTCAGCCAAACAAGTATGGCGAGACCTCTTGCAGTATCTTTGGATTTTATGTTTTCCACAGCGGCCCAAATATTAAGCGTCTTTGGGACTGCACCAGCGTGAAAGACGAACTCACCCACTTATGCCAACAGGGGATCATCTCCAAAGCTTTCCTGGAAGATCGCGTGGAATTTGTATATGCCTACGCAAATTTCCTCAAGCTTGCGTCGGCAAGAACTGGAACTAGTAGCGCATATTATGTCTACGGCCAATTGCCGGATTCGGATGCCCGGATTTTTCGCTGGACGGGACAGCATACTCCCGAGGCTTTTACGCCGGTAGCGAAAACATTCACAGAATGGCTCACAACTATTCTGGACTCTGCGCAGGCAATGAAGTCCAAGTAGCTTTTCACATAGTAGCTACAAGCGAAGACAACTTCTCGAAGATAAAGGCAGCCTGCTTTTCGCGGACGTCCTCGGTGAAGTGGACGTGATCGATGAAGCCTGCGGGCAGGAATTTCTCGGTGAAGGTGTGAAGATCGATGATGTCGATACCGGAACCCGCCATGATGGCGTCGGCGGCGGCATTGTAAGCCATCACATCGCAGGCGAACCGATGGAAATCGTTGCAGCGGGAATTATGATGTTCGTCGATGATGGGTGTGGTGCGGATCCAGATGAACCGCAGTTTCATAAACCGCGCTTCATTGAGAATGGCGCGGAGGTTTTCCTTATACCGGGCCAGGGGTACCTGTTTATTGCCGGTTGCCGTATGGGTTTTGATGTCGTGGAGGCCACAGTTAACGAGAAGGAATCCCGGTGGGATGGGATTGTGGAAACGGCGATGATGCAGATAGGCGAGCACCATTCCCGCATCGCCGCCATTGGCTCCGGTAGGGACATCGAGATTACTAGCGGCACGAGGTGCACCTGCATCGTCCTGTTTACGATCGTAGAGGAAGGTGTTGGCGACAAGCTTTTCCAAATAAGGGCCGTATTGGATGGAGATACTGTCACCGATGACGAAAAGGCTGGCTGAAGTTAAAGTAGAGATCATCGTAACAAGTGACTTTGCAGGGTGGTTCTGTTTTTTACGCCTTCTGTCATTCCTGGCGCCTCAATCCTATCCCCATGCAATTCGTTCGCAACATCCACAGCAAAGAGCCTTCAACTCTTTTGTATTTTTCCTCAACCCTAATTTGCAATATTTTTGATGCACTTCATTGCAAAATGCCTATCTGTCTTCGCGTGGCTCACTCTGTAGAATACGTAACTTGTTGATTTTCACATGTGCTGTTATTTCCAACGCGCAGGCATGGCACATGCATTAACAAAGCCTTCCGACAATGAAACAGAATGAACTGAGTCATATTCTCGTGGTAGAAGACGATACGGATGATCTTTTTCTTCTTACTCATCAACTCGAAAAAGCGAAAATCAAGGATCATGTTACCTTTATGGGCAATGGCAAGGAAGCCCTCAACTATCTGCTTCAGGCCCCCTTTCCTCCTATCGTCATTTTTCTCGATTTGCATTTGCCAGGTCTCAGTGGCGTTGAGCTACTCCACAGAATAAGACAAGATTCTCGTCTTAAGACCGTGCCCGTAATCGTCATGACCGGTTTCAACGACCCGCACGACATTAAACAATGCCATGCATTAGGGATTACCGCCTTTTTGACAAAACCGCTTGATATCTCCACTTTTACCAGCGCCGTTGCTAATTTATTTCAAAATGAGCCTATTCCCGGATAAGCATATGGTTTGGAGCGCCTCTTCTCATGCTATCGGTGGGGGCGAGCTCACGACGGTTATCTCGGAGAATTCCTCGCTCGTATTAATCCGGTAGCCAATGCGGTTCCAAACAGTATGACTGCGCAACCCAACAACATGTGCGGGGTGATGGATTCCGACAGGAAGAGAAATCCAAAAAGCACGGAAAACATGGGGACGAGAAAAATAACCGTCATGGCCCGGATCGCACCGGCATGGGCGACGATTTGATAGAAAAGAATGTAGGCGGCGCCGGTGCAAAAGACGCCCAAGGCCGTCGCCGCCATGCAGACATGGGACGAAGGAAAATGGGAGGGTAGGGAGAGGAGCGCGGGCACCAACAGGAAGATTGCTCCGGACAACATGCTTCCACCCGCGACCAACATGGGGCTGACTCCATGCAGCTTCAATCGGGTGTAGTTGGTACCTATTCCATAAAGCAACGCCGCGCCGAGTGCTGCCACAATGGCCACGCCATCGCCTCCGGGCTTGAAGCTGGCTCGCCCCCAGGCCAGCAAGACAACGCCAAGAAAACCGATGACAAGTCCGACCACTCTTAATCTCGCAATGGAATGATTGAAGAAGAGCCATGCAATCAGGGCGCCAAAGAGAGGCGTGGTAGAATTTAAAATCGCCACGAACCCTGCGGTGAGCGACATAGCGGCGTAGGCCAGCAACGTAAAGGGTATGGCCGAATTCAGGATGCCCACGATACCGATCGACTTCCAATTTTCCCGAAAAGACTGTCGATGTTTTCTGGCCAAAAGAAAGGGCATGATCACGACAGCCGCCAGGGCCAGCCGTACTTCAGCCAGCACCACCGGGCCGAACTGCGGAGCTGCCAGTCGCATGAAGAGGAATGAGCAACCCCACATCGCCGCGAGGAGAAGCAGCTCGATGATCTCGCGCTTCTTCATTCCCGTATCTCTATTAGTAACAAGATAGAAGCCATGACGTGCTCATACATATCACCGGAGGCTGATCCTTCGACAAGCTCAGGATGACGGATTTTAGGTGAGAAGTCTTCCGAGGAAAGAACCGTCGCACGGAGTGCGACGGCTACCACGGAGGGGATGACTCCGCCGCTGGGGACAGCGGCGGCTACCTGTTACAGATATTCTCTCGGATCAGTGATGTGGCCGGTCAGGGCGGAGGCGGCGACCGTATAGGGCGATGCCAGATAGACCTTCGATTCCTTGTGACCCATGCGACCTGGGAAATTCCGATTCGTCGCCGAGATACAGCTCAGCGGCTTGTTCATGCGGCCAAAGGTATCGACGGGACCACCGAGACAGGCGGCGCACGAGGCGTTTTCGGTCATCTGCACGCCGGCGGACTCGAGGATGCTCCAGACGGTGTTGTCGCCCCACTTGGTCGTCTGCAGTTCATGCACAACGTCAGGGGTCGCGGGTACTCCGAACGTATCGATCTTCACGCTGCGTCCGTTCAGGATCTGCGCGAAGGCGAGGAAGTCCGAGGTCTTTCCGCCGGTACACGAACCGACGTAGGCGCGGTCGAGGTTGATCTTGCCGAGTTCCTTGGCCAAGGCGCGATGGCCCGGATCGGGATGCTGCGCGACGGTGGGCTCGAGCTCGGAGAGATTAACCACCTCGTCATAGACGAAGGACTGGTCCTTATCGACTTCGACGGGCGTGAAATCGGACTTGGTGCCGTTACGCTTGGTCCGTTCATTCACGTAGTCGAAAGTCTTTTCGTCCGCGGGGAAAACGCCGTTCTTGCCGCCTGCTTCGATCGCCATGTTGGCGATGGTCATGCGGTCGTCCATGGTCATCGAAGAGACGCCGGGGCCCTCGTACTGCATCGCACGATAGGTGGCGCCGTCGGAACCGATCGAGCCGATGACGTGGAGAACAACATCCTTGGCCATGACACCCTTGGGCAGTGAGCCTTCCAGGTACCAGCGCATCGTCTGCGGGACCTTGATAAGCAACTTGCCGGTGCCCATGATAAAGCCCGCGTCGGTATTACCGATGCCGGTGGCGAACATGTTGAACGCGCCCGCCATGCAGGTGTGGCTATCGGTGCCGAAAAGGATTTCACCGGGACGCGTATGGCCCTTGGCCGGAAGCGCGGTATGGCAAACGCCCGCGTAACGGGAGCCGTACTGCTTCTTCAACTGGCCCCGGGAGGTATCGAAAACCCAGTGACCGTTCGGGTCATCGATCACGTCGTAAAAATAGGGAAGGCCCTGCTCCTGCACGAAGGCGCGGAGAATATCGACGTTGCGATTGGAAAGGGAATCGGCAGTGAAGATGTAGTGATCCGGGATGATGACGATCTTGTTCTTGTCCCAAACCTTGGCTTTCTTGCCGAACTCGCGCTTGAACACACCGATGGTTCCCGGCCCGCATACATCGTGGGTCAAAAGGACATCGGCGCTCACCCATACATTCTCACCCGGGGCCACATGGGCCTTGCCACTGGCACGGGCGAGCAGTTTTTCAGTCAACGTCATAGGGGATCAGCCTAGCGCAGGTTGAGCGGTTTCACAATGCGGAAGATGCAAACTGAAGCAGGTGGGGGGGGTACAGGGTCCGAACCCGCAGCTTTCACTCTGCAACAGCAACCACTCGCGGGTCAAGGCACACAAGGAGGCACACAAATTCCTTCCGACCTCGACTTGACGCGCCTAGTCGCGGCATGGCCCACCCACTTCGATGTAGTCTTGAATACCAAGAAGCTGTGCGCCTGGATTTGTTTTACCGTTGCGTTGGCATTTCGCCTGTGTCGGTTGCGTCATTTTTTTTGAAGCAAATATTCCCTGTCGCACTTATCGGCGCAAAGTCTATAGAATTCAAAATATATATTTGTAAAAGCACGAAACTGTTTAGCTACTTCTTCCGCATTTGTCAGCTTAGCTGTTACATACATGCTTGTAACGTGCAATTCAAAAACTTCTATAGTCTCAAAATTAATAACCTTAAATTCAGATTTAATTGTCGGACGCGTTAGCTGCGATAGCGAATAGCCTTTCATAAAGGCTCGTTCATAGCAATAGACGGGAACTTTGTAATGTTTTTGCAATTCAGGAATTTCTGTGAGCGCAACTGCATTTCTTTCTATAAAGCTAATGCTACATGGAGTCCATATCGTCTGCGATTTGCGCTTTGTCGCATTGAAACTATACCCATTAATTGAGAATAATAACATTATCTCCACATCTTCTATATTAGCCACCAAGGCTTCAAGCTTAGAGGAACCAATTTTTTTTGTTTTTTGTTTTACTGCGCCATCAAGTATGTCAGCGATTTGCGAAACAAGCGCTTTAGACACTGCCGTGGACGAAGAATTTTCGGGCCACGGCTTGTTTGGAAGCAAGACGGTACTCATACGTTCATCTTATTTAGAAGTCATAACAATTTGTTTTTGCGCCTTTTGGAAGCGAATACTGTCTATACACTTTTTCAAGCAACTTGGACAAGAAAGCGGCAGCCCTGACAAGACTGGTCAATCTGCTGAAATGGTGCGCGGTACAGGGTTCGAACCTTGGATTCTCCCTTGGAACATCAACCACTTGCAAGCCCGGACTTACAAGGAGAAAGAATCTGTTTTACCCTACGGCCAAAGTGAGAGGCAGGGCCAGCTCAAATAGCACTCACGGGATAGCCAAATAGTTGGAAATACCAAGCGTACTGCTGTTGTAAATGTCGCACGGCATCCCGACCGAGAATATCGAGATGGTCGTTTTGCAGCGGCTCTACCTTTGGACGGATTTCGTGCAGGCCGGGAATGCCGAAGACCAGATCGTCCTCCTGGGTGACCTGAATAATTTTATCGAAATTATGCGTGAACTCTGTGACGCCCAGATAAGCATAAATTTTTTGCATTGTGGCCGCGGGATGTACAGTGAGATCCTCGAAGCGTACGAAGGCGATGTTCTTGGCCCAGCCGCGTTGGTGCACTTCCAGTAGACGATCCAACGCGAGACCGACCGGCGGACTTTGCAACCCGAGAAGCACCCTCTTCAGAGTGGTGGTGCCGGAGAGATTCGAGTGGTTTTCAAGCGAGCGATACTTATCGGGATTCTGTCGGAACTTCTTTTCCAACGAGGATAGAATTTGTCGAAGGTCACGCACCATGCAAATAATCTTCGGTTCCTCGTTGAAGATCATTTGCAGAAGATCATAGTGGACGCCCCATCCCCGCGATTTATCGACTACATAGGGCTTGTCGGTTAGGGCCTCAAAATAGGCCTCCATGCCGGCCCGGCTGAAGGCGAGAAAGGCTTTTTTCATCGCCGCAGGGTCCTGAGCCTTGAATTCCGGGCTGTTCGTATAGTTGAGTCTTGCTCCAAAGATTAACTCCAGAAGTCCAGATGTCGGGGTAGCGTAAAAAGCGGGATTTTGGGCGAGGATATTTTGCAGCAAAGTGGACCCGGCCCGGGGCAAGGAGCTTTGGTAGAAGATCGTGGGAGCCATGGATGCACCCATGCATAATGGAAGGCTGGCTACAGTGATATGGGGTGTTCACCCCATATGAAAGAATTGGATTCGTTCGTAATCTCACCCGACGAAATCCCCGCTTGCAGTCGCCTGGCCACCCATCCCCTAAGGAAAAATGAAACGAATCAATTTTTGTCGTAAGACTATTCTCCGCGCCATCAAAGCCGCATGCTTTGCTCTATTCCTGATGGCATGCTCGTCGAGAGCCGAGGCGCAAACCTTTAGCTCACCTTTCTTCCAGGTCAGTGGCACTACGTATAATACACATCCCGGGATCTATACCACGGGCGGCTTTAATGGGCCCACGGCAGTCTATACGGTCACTATCGACTCGGCCACCACGCTCAATTCAACTAGCGCCTCCTACGGATCCGCAAATCAGTTTTACAATGCAGGAACCAATATTGCGGTTGGTGGAGGAACTTTTTCAAACGGGGGAACAGCGAGCCTGACTTTATTGGCCGCCCATGGTTTTTACTCAACCGTGGCGTTATATGGTTCGACCGGTGGCGATATCACTGCGACAAATTCGGGTTCCCTGACTGCAACGCTCAGCGGCGGAGCGGCAGCGGCGGGAGTGAGTTACGATAATAGCGATTTTAATGATGGTGGCCTGGCTGTCTCTGCCAAGTCGCTCACATTGAATAACAACGGCATGATTTCGGGAACCGCCTCTGGATATGGCTTCGGAATTCATGCCCTCAGCGCGGGTACAGGCAATCTCAGCATCACCAATCAGCAGGGCGCCACGATTCAAGGCACCTCTTCCGGCAATTATGCCGAGGGCATTTATGCGCATGCTCCGGGCAGCGGTGTGGTCACGATCAGCAACTCAGGAACCGTTTCTGCATATGGTCTCGGCGGCGCCGTCGCAGTCGATGCCGTGTCTGAGTCCGGAGCCATCAGTATTACGAACAACGCTACCGGCCATGTCACGATTACCGATCTGGTCTCGACCACCTATGATGTGGGTATGTCGGCCAACACGTCCAGCGGCCCGATTAGCATCACCAATAACGGAAGTGTTTCCATTTCGACCGCCAGCGCTTACGCCATAGGCCTTACAACCGCATCAGCCTCCAACGATACCAGTGACATCCAGGTTAGTAATGGCGGGTCCATCACTATTAACTCGACTGCCTCGGGCGGATACGGAATCGCTGCCGACAATGAGGGCACGGGGAATGCCACTGTTACGAATGCTGCAGGCGGGGCGATTAACGCCACCGCTTCCGGTTACTACGTTACGGGTATCTCAGCTATCGCCGCCATGGGCACCGCGATGGTGACAAATGACGGTACGATCTCCGTGACTGACACCGACACGGCTACCGCGACCGGGATCGAGGCCAATGGGGCGTCCGTTCAGGTTAGCAACACGGGGTCTGTTTCGGTTTCCGGCTCGGGGTATGATGGTGCTTTCGGAATTCAAGCCGGGGGAAACAACGTTATGGTTAATAACACGGGGTCCATTTCGGTTTCCGGCTCGGGGTATAATGGTGCTTTCGGAATTCAAGCCAGGGGAAACAACGTTATGGTTAATAACATGGGCTCCATTTCGGTTACAGGGTCCGGCTATTACGGAACCACCGGCATAGACGCGACCAGTAAGAGCGGCACCGTAACCGTTGCGAATAGTCAGTCCATCACTGCCAGCGGTAGCTACAAAAATATCGCAATCCATGCCTTTGGTAGCCAGGGCACCACGGTTACCAACAGCGGAACTTTATCCGCCTATTCTTCCGGGGACCAAACTTATGGAATAAGCGCATCCGCTTATACGGGCCCGCTTGCAGTTACAAATACCGGGACTATTTCCACGAACGGCTTTGGCTTTGCCACGGGAATTACAGCATTTGCCATTTTATCCGGGGATGCCGACATCACCAATAATGGAAATATTACTGCTTCAAGTACGAATAGTTCCGCCATCGGCCTCCAGGCCTTTAGCGAGCATACGACCGTCAATAACACGGGATCCATTTCGGCCATGGGCAACTCCGGTTCTGGAACAACCTACGGCATCGAAGCAGAGTCCCAAGTGGAACCGGCCGAAGTCACCAACAGCGGATATGTTTCGGCCGCCAACAATAGTGGCTCGAGCTATGGTATTTACCTGCTCAGTTCTGGTACGGTAAATAATAGCGGCACTGCTTCGGGCGGAACCTACTCGATCTTCGTCCCCACCCATAGCACGGTCAACTTGACGGGGAACTCGCCCATTCACGGCCTGCTCAAGGGAGGCGTCGATGACACCAGCGACAGCTTGCTAAATTTCGCCATCACTGTCCGTACTAACTATGCGGCATCTAAAGCTGCTCTCGATGCGGCGATTGCGGACTATGCTACGCGCTACGCTGCCGCTAACGGCGACGGCAATAATGTGGACAGCGTCCCGGTTCTACTCAATGGTATCGACTATCAGTGGGAGGATTTTGGTGCCGTCGAGGATAATCTTGTTCAGGCACGTCTCTACGCACTGACGTCTGGCTACCAAGGTATCGGTGGTGCCATCGATAATTTCGACCCAGCCAGTGTCCGCGGCACGGCCATTCTTGCTGCATTGGATAATCTGCCCGACTCGGCGGTCGCTGGCGCATTAGCCCAGCTTTCGCCCCAGTCGTTGCAGGTGTTGCGACATATCGCTTTCGACGGCGCGAGCTTCACGGCGGCCAATGTCAACAACCACCTGGCCAACCTGCGCGATGGACTCACTGGTTTCGATACCTCGGGCTTTACTGTTAATTCCCCCGGCATCGACCCCACCATAACCCAGATGAGGAGCCGTCTTCTGGCTTTTAACCCGGCTCCGTTCGATCCTGGCCTGCTCAGCGATAGTAGTTCTTCACTCTTCGGAGGCATCGACATGAAGGACACGCAGGCCCTGGTCAACACCCAACCCGTTGATCGTTGGAGCGCTTTCATTTCCGGCAACGTCGTCCTTGCCAATCTCGACAATACGAGTTCAACCATTGGCGATGCCGACTATACCACCGGTTCAGTCATGGCGGGCGTCGATTACCGGCTCACCGATCACGTCACGGTCGGCGCGCTATTCAATTATGCCCATACCAGCGCCAACCTCGATGGCAACGGCAGCAAAGCCACCGTGGATAGCTATTCTCCCGGCATCTACGCAAGTTACGTTGACAAGAAGGGCTGGTACGGAAATGCGATGCTCATGTACGGCTTCAACAACAACACTGATGACCGGAACATCACGATTCCGGGAATTCAAGGCGTCAATCACGGTGCTTCGGGAGGGGGACAGGTCACCTCAAACATGACCGGAGGCTACGAATTTCAACGCGGCCACTTTAAGTTCGGTCCTGTTGCCTCACTCCAGTACGTACACCTCACCGTCGGCTCGTTCCAGGAGCAGGGCCCGACCTCGCTTTCAATTGATCGGCAGGAAGCCGACTCCCTACGGACGCAACTCGGATTCGAGGTTCGCTATAGTGCGGAGAGCCGCACGCCGTTTGGGCTGATGACGTTCACGCCTCATTTCCAAGCTAGTTGGCAGCATGAATACATGGACAACAGCGACGGCATCAGCAGCCAGTTCAACGGCGGCGCAGGTGGAGGCTCGTTCATCGTGCAAGGCCAGCAACCGGAACGAGATTCCGCCTTTCTCGATCTGGGACTTGACGCCCAAGTGGCGAAGAACGTCACCCTCTTCGTCGATTACCAGACCCAAGCCGGACAGAATGACTTCTTCGCTCAATCCGCTCAGGGTGGGGTGAAAATCGGCTTCTGAGAGTAAGCGATTCGGTTCTGACTTGACGGAACCAGCGGTTGTTGATGACGGGGCAAACCTTGGCGATGGAAATCATGCGTTACAGCGCAAAAGAATGGCCTAGTCAAGACCAGTCAAAAAAACGGAAGAATGGTGCGCGGTACAGGGTTCGAACCTGTGACCTCTCGCGTGTGAAGCGAGCGCTCTACCGCTAAGCTAACCGCGCAGTGTCGAGCAGAAAACATACCCTCACCCCGAGGGCAAGGGCAAGCAAACAAGAAAACACCCCGAACGTTTCCGTTCGGGGTGTAGAGTCAAACCAAACTCTATTTTTCTCGAAGGACTAGAAATTGTACTTCACACCGGCGACAACCACCTGCTGTTGAATCTGGCCGGGGTTGTAGTGGTAGTAGGTACCGCCGCCGCCTGCACCCGAGAGATTGGGGTTGATGGCGTCGATGAACTTATATTCGCCAAAGAGCGAAATATGCTTCGACAACTTGACGTCGATACCGCCCAAGCCCTGCGCGGCGAAAGCGAGATCGTCGCTGTTGATCCCCGTGATGTGGCCATGTCCGGCATAATTGGTGGTAACGTCCACGCTGCTGGTCATGTATTC
>Ga0068858_100003955_pt1 | contig 14624 bp, 14 predicted proteins | sample KBSSwiS12_FD_66589 | JGI IMG/M metagenome (GOLD analysis project Ga0068858, IMG submission 66589) | Switchgrass rhizosphere microbial communities from Kellogg Biological Station, Michigan, USA - KBS Switchgrass S1-2 | ecosystem: Host-associated > Plants > Roots > Rhizosphere > Soil ... | reverse complement strand
ACGTTGATGAGGCCACCAAGACCAAATTAGAAGCTTGCTCAACCGTTCCTTACAGCGACATTCTCACCTCCCACGACTATGATTACTGCAACGAAAATTCCGAGATGAACATACGTTATGGCGTCTTCAAAATGGATCAACGAGCCACTCACGCCCTCGTCGTATTAAATAATCAACAAGAGAAGTAATATGAAACGCCTTCTACTTTGTCTGGCCATCGCCCTCACACCGTTCCAAGCCTTCGCCCTCACTGCAGACATTAAGCACTCGCTAGCCAACAGCTCGCAGTTCTACAACCCCAATCCGCCCGACACCTGCGACGGCACAGGCGCTGTCCCCCCCGGAGGCGGCGGAGGCGGCGGAGGCGGCGCTGCCAACAATGCTCAATTGCGGAACACGCAAACCATCATCGGCATCGCCAAGACTCTAAACCTCGGCAAGCAAGGCGCCCTCATTGGCCTTATGACCGCCCTAGCCGAATCTTCAATCCTAAACGACGCTAGCCAATCCGTCCCGATCTCCATAACATTTCCGCACGACGCCGTCCCACCAGGCGACCACGACTCCGTAGGAATCTTTCAGCAGCGTGCACACGGCAGCTGGTCGCCGGTGTCTTCCGCTACCAACTTCAACGAAAATGTTAAGTGGCTCATGACGCCAGCCTATTCCGCAGAAGCCTTCTTCGCCATGCCCGAAGGTAAAAAGGAACGCAAAGCCTTAGTAAAAGTTCCGAATTGGCAAAGCATAGATCCCGCGCTCGCCGCACAAGCTGTCCAGGTTTCAGCCTTTAGCGACGGCAGCAACTACCGAGCAAAGCAGGCAAAAGCCCAAGGCCTTGTTGATAAATATTACGACACGTCGCCAGCCGTACCACTCCCCGTACCACTCGCTAGCGGCGGGGGAGGGGGAAGCAATCCCGGCGGCCCCGCCGCTGGATCCCCGGCCGATTGCGCCACAGATGGCGATGCCAACATCCCACCCGGCCCCATCACCGGCTGCGTAAACCCCTTTGCCGCCGAGCCTAGCGCCTGGGGACTAGCCCGCACCGACCAGGGCGTCGACTACATACCCAAGCGCGAAACGCCCGTCCGTGCAATCTGCGACGGCATTATCACCCAAAACGACCAACACACCGGCTGGGGCGGCGAACCCGGTGGCTGGATCGGGTACAAACTCACCAGCGGACCGTTTGTCGGCAAATGTATCTATGTCGCCGAGCAGATCAAGGGCACCCTGCCCGTAGGCACCCACTTCAAAGCCGGCCAAGTCATTGGCACCGCTCACCCCAAACCGGTTTACACAGAATGGGGCTGGACCAAATCACCTCCTCGCCACCAACCCAGCACCCCCTACAACGGCGCGGCCGACGGCACCCCAATGCCCGGCGGCAAAGCTTTCGCCCGTTTCCTCAGACACCTAGGAGCCAAGACCCTGCAGGCGCCGGGCGCCGGGCCTGAGTACGCCGGTGCAACCTGTCCGTAAATATCATTGATTGCTCTTAAAAGCGAGAACACCGCATGGAACCAAACACTCCCCAAACCCCCAACCAAAGCCGGATCAAAATCTACGCGTTAGTAGGTGGCGCCGCCTTTGTCGCACTGTGCATTGCCGGCGTCGTCTGGGCACTCGGCCACGGCCCCCAAAAAGCCGGCGCCACCCCAACGCCGACGCCCCATGTCATTCCCACCTCCACGCCAAATAGCGACGTCATAGCCCCCGACGAGCTCAAAACCGTGATCAAAGCCTATGCCCAAGCCCATGAGAACGCCGTCGGCGCCAACCAAGCCACGCCCGTCTCGTGGATCGACTCCGTAAAATCGATTGTGACGCCATCAATGCTCGCATCACTCCAGCCCCCAGCCGGCGCAGACATAAACAGCGGATCTGACGAATTTCGAACTGCCCACGCCAACGGCTACACTGTCAAAGTCGCCCTAGGCCAGTGCAACTGGGACTACGAGCAGGGGAGCCCCACCCCTACCGAGGGCATCATCGGCTGCGACGTCACGGATACCACGATCAACCAAAACACCGGCAAAGAAGTTGTAGCAGCCGACCTGCCATTTGCCTGGACTCACACCGGTTTGCAAACTACCTACATCCTCAAAGTCACCAAGCAGAGCGGCAAGTGGCTCATCGACGCCGACCAAACCGGCAATCTCGAGTAGCTACCTTAGCGACTGAATCGAAATCGCCACCCGCACCCCGGCCAACTTATGTGCCTCAAGCAGCTCAATTTGCCGCATACGCAGGGCCCCTGCAACAGCCGCGCTCGGCGTCGCCAAATGCAGCACGCCCTGGTGCAACTGACGCGCTCGCACTCGACCCGGATACCATGCGTCCAAAGTAGCCTGTATCCGAGCCAATACATCCTCGCGGTCCAGTCCCAGCTCGGCCCGCTTCTTCGCGAAATACTCGGGCTCAAACATAAGGTTCGTCCCTCGCGGGGGACAAACCCCGGCCAAGATCCGCCGCTTCCGTAGAAATCACAACGTGCGGCGTGTGAAATTCACGAGTTATAGCGTCGGCGTCCGTCGTGGTGATTATAGTTTGATGGCCTTGCAGTCGATTCAAAAGAAAACTTCTGCGGTCACGATCCAACTCGCTAAACACATCGTCCAACAAAAGCACTGGGCGTATACCCGTCACCTTCTGCGCATAATCCAGCTCAGCCAGCTTCAGGGCCAACACCACCGTCCGGACCTCCCCTCGCGACGCCACCGCCGATATATCATTATTTTTAAACCTCACCTGGAAATCCTCTCTGTGTGGCCCAATGGTAGTAAATCCCGCCGCCAAATCACGAGTGAGATTGCGCGCCAGCGTATCCATAAAACTTTCCGCATACACACCGGCCACACTCGGTACATATTCCAGCTCGAGCTTCTCTCCAGAACCAGCAATCTCGCTATACAGCAGGGGAATAGCCTCGTTGAGCGCTGCCAGTAGTTCCTGTCGCCGAGCATAAATTTCGCATGCCAGCTCAGTCAGTTTCACGTCCCACGCAAAAATCTGCTGACGAATCCGCTCCATATCAAAGCCATCAAGCAAGGCATTGCGCTGTTTCAGCGTCCGCCGGTATTGCTGCAAAGTCCTAAGATACATCCGGTCCGTCTGGCACAAAATAAAATCCAAGTAACGGCGCCGGCCATCCGGTGGCCCACTCACCAGCGCCAAATCACTCGGCTCAAACAGCGTCACCTGTATCTGCCCGACATGGCCCACCAACGTCCGCTTCACGCCATCGTGCGTAATCTTCTTCTCAAGCGAACCACCCGCTGCCGAAAAACCCAGAGCATACTCGCGCTCATCAGTACGCGCCACCACCCGAAAAAAATCCTGCTCGTGGCGAATCAAATCCCGATCCTTAGCACGGAAACTGCGCGTCGAGGCCAGCACATATAGCCCCTCGAGCAAATTCGTTTTCCCGCTAGCATTCGGACCCACCACAAGCGTCACATCAGGATGAAGCTCAAAATGAGCCGCTTCATACGACCGAAAGTTAATTAATTCCAAAGCCTCAAGAATCATATATCTATTGTATCTGATGCCAATTCGTTATAACGCCCCTTGACATTTATGATATTTGAGGCCATTGTATGAAGCAGAACGACGGCTCGCACCACCGCCGCTAAGTTTAGATCTCACTCGAGATTGACAATCCGAGACCCCTTGGAGGGCCCCGTGTCACATCCACCGATTGCGATGCCCGGCGGGCACCCGCAACACCACCCGCACCCGCACTCGCGCCGACTTCTGGCCGTGGCGCTCGTGACGCTTGCGGTCGCGGTCGCCTTCCTCGTGACCGTGGTCCTATCCAACCGCGGCTCACAGGTCACGAGCCCAGGATCAAACGAGCCCGCGGCGGTCGCGGTTTCCGTCACCAGCGCCGCCCCGGCCGCGCCGGCAACCGCGCGCGCGACCACGAAGCCCGGCACCCCGCCGAGCCCCTCGCGCGGCGACCCCGCCGTACCCAACCGACCCGAAGCCAAGCTGGTCACCAGGGCCCAGATCGCGGCCGCACTCGGCTTCGATCCTGGACCACCCGTCATAGTCCCGCCGATCATGGCGGAAGACGGCTCGCGGGAGGCCATCATCCCGGAGCAAGCCGAATACGGACCCGACGGCAGCTCGCATGTCACCGTCAGCCTGAGTCGCGAAAACAAGCACTCAAGCTTCGCCACGCTCGCCAACCCGGAAATGTACAACCCCGGAATCCTGACGATGATCCGTGGCATCGGCGACAAGGCGGCCGTCCTGAACGACCGCATCGGCTCGGTCACCATCTTCGTGATCAAGCACCACCGGCTCCTGATCGTCAGCGTGATCAGCGCCCAGGGTCCGCCCGACGCCGGGAAAACCATCACCCTAGCCAAGCAGGCGGCCGCCAAGATCTAGGAGTGCAACCCAGGCATGAACCACCTCATCCACAGCCCCCCGACGGGGCACACTACTACCACCAGTGAAGCCTCGTCGGGGGGCCTAACTGTGTCCCTACGTCCGTAGCGGCATCACAATGTGAACGTAATCATCAGTTGCGCCCTCGCCGGCCGGCGAAATCACGCATGGGCTCAATTTACCGCTAATCGCCACTGTCACTTCCGGACTCTTCACGGCCGTCAATGCATCAGTAAGATACCGGGCATTGAGCGAAATCTCCCCATCGTCACCGCTCACATCACAATCCGCCGAAGACGTGTTACCACCCACCTCGGAATCATTCGACACCACACTCACTTCACCCTCAGCTTTTATCTCTAGCTTCACACTCCCGGCGCTCTCACGGGCGAACAAGCTCGCCACTTTCGTAATGCGAGCGAGTTCCGCCGTCGCAATATCAAACGACGTATCTGCACTCTCAGGAATAATCGCCCGGTAGGCCGGAAATTGTCCGTCAATCAGCCGGCTCACCAGCTCAATATCCGATATTCGGAACATTACCTGATTTTCATCGATATAAATTTCCACGTCGCCCTCGGCCTCGCCCAGAAGCTTTATAAGCTCTTGCATAGTCCTAGCCGGGACCACTACCGAAAACTTCTCTGGGACGTCCCCAGAAAGCTCCAGACGCTTCTCAGCAAGCCGGTACGAGTCAGTAGCTACTACAAACAGGTAGCCGTCCTCCACGAACAAGCACACGCCAGCGAGCACCGGCCGGGCCTCATCCGCCGAAGCCGCCACTACTACCTGAGCAAGCGCATCGCGAAAAACGGTCGCCGAAAGCGACAACACCGGGTTGCTCGTAATGGTCGGGATAAGAGGGAACTCCTCGGCTGAAATTCCGTTTATCTTCGACTCATAATGAGGGCTCTTCACGGTCAAAACCGCGTCCAGTCCACTCAATTCAATATTTCCGTGTGGCAAGCTCGACACAAAATCGGCGAACAGGCGAGCGGGGACAGTGAGCGACCCTTGCGCCTCCACCTTTGAACCAATCCAATAGTTAATACCGATTTCCAAATTGGTCGCAGACAGTCTCAAGCGATTACCATCAGTGGCAAGCAATATGTTTGAAAGCACTGGTAAGCTCGCACGAGAGGAGACTACCCGTCCAACACTGGCAAGGGCTCGAGACAAATTCTCTTGCGTTAGACTAAGTCTCATTTATCCTCCCCTTATCTGCCTTTTCTTCATTATACAGATATTAATTAAAAGTAATCGTAGTAATCATAAGACCTGTGCATACTGGGTAAAAGTCTATTTTTGGCTTTCCGCTGGAAATAAACGCTTGTGCTTAATGGGGAAAGTCTGTGGGTGGGTCTGGGGGCCCATTTGGGACGGCCTGTGGACGCCGAATTTCGCGCTGGGGATTAACAGCTGCTCGCTGTCGTCTCTCAACACCACTTCCCCAGCTTATCCCCACAAGTTATGCACCCATGGGGATAACGCTTAAGCTATGGGCCTAAGTGTTACGCGAAACGCATTTTGTGTAGTCCAAGGAAAACCGAGCACCGCAAACGAGGCGTATATGGACATACGACGAGTGCGGAGCGCAAAGTTTGACGCCGGAATATGCGAAATGCGTTTCGCGTTAGACTGAGACAGCGTTCAGCCGTTCGCGGATGGCCTGGATATCGCTGCGCAGGTTGTCGTCGCTCTCCACGAGCTTCTCGATCTTTGTGACCGAGTGCATAGCGGTGGTGTGGTCGCGGCCGCCGATGGCCGCCGCAATCTTCGGGAAACTCAGCCCCAGCTCCTCGCGCATGAGATACATCGTGACCTGTCTCGGTACCACAATCTCCTTGTCGCGCTTGGCTCCGGTAATCTCGCTAGCCTGCAGGTCGAAGTACGCCGCCACGCGCTCAATGATCACCTTGGGCGAAATCGGCCGCACCTTGGGCCGCGCCGCCACATCGGCCGCCAGCAAATGCTGGATGCGCGAAAGCGTCGGTTCAGCGCCGTTGTGCTCCCAGTCGGCGAGCACCTTGGTGAGCGTGCCCTCGAGCTCGCGGATGTTGGCCTGAGCATACCGCGCAATGTAATCGACCACATCGAGCGGCAGCACAATGCCCTTGCTTGTCGCCTTGCTCTGGATAATCGCCGATCGCGTTTCGAGGTCCGGCGGCTGGATGTCGACCGTAATGCCCATCTCAAAGCGCGAAATCAACCGGTCCTCAAGCATTACGAGCTGCTTTGGCGGTTTATCGCTTGAGATAATAATTTGCTTGTTGGCCTGGTGTAGGGCATTGAAGGTATGGAAAAATTCATCCTGCGTCTTCTCTTTGCCGGCCAAAAATTGCATGTCATCAATGATGAGTACGTCGACATTGCGATATTTCTCTACGAAGCTCTCATTCTTCTTCTTAGAAATCGAATTGATGAACTCATTCGTAAAACCTTCGATCGTCACATATTCGATCCGCTTGCTTGGGTCGCGCCGCAAGATCTCATTGCCCACGGCCTGCATAAGGTGCGTCTTGCCGAGCCCCACGCCGCCATAGATGAAGAGGGGATTGTATTTGGTGCCCGGGCTCTTTGCCACCGCCTGGCAGGCCGCGTGGGCAAAGTCATTACTCGAACCCACCACGAAGCTCTCGAACGTATAGCGCGGGTTCAGGTTTGAGTGGCTCGCCGGTGCCGTCGAAAAGGCGATTTGCTCACCGCGCCGTGGAGCCTGCTCGCTCCGTACAGTTTCGGTGCGCTTCGCCGGCCGTGACGGCACGCTTTCAGCCGCCTGCTGCCCCTGTCCCGAAGCCTTGCCGACCACCTTGTATTCAATAGTCTTGATGCGGCTGTCGATCTTCGAAAGCGCCGTTTTTACTTGAGCGTGGTACTTATTTTCCATCCACTGCTTGTTGAAGATGTTCGGGACGCCTACTACCACATGTCCGTCCTCATTCGAGATGATGTACGTTGGCTTAAGCCAAGTTGAAAAATGCGCCCTGGTTACGCTGACTTCCAGCTCACCGAGCACAGATTGCCACATCCCCTTCACATCCTGCATACTTTCGAAACTCCTAACGTTACCATCCATCATAAAGAGCACGAGCCTTTTCCACAACGGCAATCTAAAGTCCCCACCCAAGCGCTACTTATACACAGAAAAGCGCTTGCAACAGATAAGAGACCGGTGGAAAACTCTGTGGCTTCATGGGGAAAAACTTGGGACAAACCTACCAGTTTGAGCGTACGTTCGCCCTTCGTTCGGACGGGGAAAAACCGCCCCCAAATGCGGTCCAGGCTACTTTGCGGCCTGACCCACCAGCTCGCTTACATGGCTTAGGCCGCGGCGTTTGAGCTCCGCCAAAATCCCACGGTTTATGGGCCCGGCTACAAACCCAAGATGCTGCCGGATGGCCGTCACTACCTGTAGAACCTCAGCTCCGGCCTCCAGCCGTTCGATCGCCGTGGCCGCATCATGTACGCCGCCCACGCCAATCCGTCGCAGCCCGGTTCCCTTAGTGTGGCGGGTGATGTGCTTCATGCGCTCGTTGGCTCGCCGGCGGTATTCGGGATTGTCGCCGCTCAAGCCGCCCGGCTGGCCGCCCCAGCCGTACTCGGCCTTTAGTTTATTGTCGATCGTCGTATTGGTATCTACGATGCCGTCCACGCCGTTATCAATGCACACTTTGAGCACACTATCGAGGTCCTCGAGCGCCAAGTCGATCGTGGTCTTTACGAACAATGGTTTGGGTCCCTTGGCTTTCAATACTTCCTGGACGGCCACCACAATCTCCGTAAGCGGCTTGGCATTCAGGAGCGTCCTGAGGCCGGGCGTGTTGGGCGACGCCACATTAATCACGAAGTAGTCGGCGAATTCATAGAGGCGCTTTGCTACTGCGGCGTGTTCCTCTGGCGCGCTCTCCATTGGCGTAACCTTGTTCTTACCCAGGCTAATGCCCACCACACCCGGCCGCTTCTGCCGCGCCAAATTGGCCGCGACCGCCTCCATCCCCAGGCTATTGAATCCCAGACGGTTGAGGCCGGCCCGGTGCTCACGGTCGGTCCACATCCGGGGCTTGGGATTGCCCTCCTGCGGCTGCACCAGCACCGTGCCAACCTCCGTGCCGGCAAATCCCAGCGCATGCAATCCGTCGACGCATTTGCCCGTCTTGTCCCAGCCCGCGCCCACAATCAGCGGGTTCTCGAAATGAATGCCCGCCACCTCGGTTTCAAGCCGCTTATCTACCACCCGCAAACCAATGCCTGTCATGAGCGCCCTGCCCACCGCGCCCGTCAGCCCAAAAATGTGCACGGCGTCCTCGGCCAGGTGCTTCAGATCCTCACTGCCCGGGCCAATGTTTGGGAGCTCTTCACCTGCGGGGCCAATGATTTTGTCGGGGGTCGGCATTCAAAGCATCCTTTTATCTCAATAATCATACGCCATCCCATGGACATCTTCGGACCGGCCGCTACCCTCGAACCCAGCATCCTAGAATGCATAGCCGTTTTTATATCAAATATGATATAATTCTTATACTTTATAAGGTATAAAAACCCCCATGCATTTGGGCATACCAGACCGAAAATAATTGCGCTTTTGCGGTCGGTCCCATGTTCGGGACCGACCGCGCCAGCTTCATCCGATCACGCTTGTGGTGGCGACCACCACCTCGCAGCGCAATTCCAGGGGTGCACCGGCAGCGCCATCTTGGAAGCTGAGGAGGCTGCCGGCCGCGCGGGCGCCGACCACGTAGCCGTTGGCGCCGTACTGGGCCAGGTGTTGCACGTCGGCCACGCTGAGCCCCTTGGGCAGAACGCACACCAGGATACCGGGGTGGTAGTCCAGCATGCCGCGAAGTGCGTCAAGCTGAAGGAGCACCGGCTGTCCGGAGCTGTCCGTCCAGTAATACACCGGGTGGTTCGTCCCGGACGGCGACCACCTTGTGAGAAGCTGGCCCGCCGGAACGGCCGGAAACTTGTCGGTGGGCGAGACGACGAACTGGGACAAGGACTGGCTGTCGGACGCGAACGCGGCCACCATGGAAGCGCTTGTGTCGGGCGTGGCCGCGGGCGTCTTCGGTTGCCCAGGCTGGACGGTCACGATGACAGCGCCGAGTAGTAGCACGGCTCCGAATATGGTTGGGAACCAGCGCCGCAGGAAACTCATTGTAAAACCCTTCTCGAAGAGCGGTGATCGGACGAAGCGAAGCGGATAAACTATATGACATTATTGAAAAAAAGCAACATACTACGGACGCCGCAATTAAGACCACCACCATTGACCCTCGTCTCCAGATAGTGTAAAGTACCCAAGTTATGTCGAAGCGAACGTATCAGCCAAAGAAAAGCCGCCGCCAGCGGGTCCATGGGTTTCTAGAACGCATGACTACTCGTGCAGGCCGTCTCGTGCTCAAGCGCCGCCGCCTCAAGGGCCGCGTCCGAGTCGCGATCTAGCGTCGTGCTGGCGCGTAGTAGCCGCCTCCGCTCTGCCTCCGATATTGCCCGCGTTTACAAGCGTGGAAACTATGGGGGTTCGGGCGGTGTTTTGTCGGTGAAGGCCGCCTCTTCGGGCCGTCCCGTTGCCCGCGCCGTCGTTGTCGTCGGCAAAAAGGTCAGCAAACGCGCTGTTGTTCGCAATCGCATTCGCCGCCGTCTACTCGGATCCCTCGCTAGCCGCTGGGAGACAGTCGCACCAGGTTACGATATAGTAATAAGTGTTCATGCCGATGTTAGCGAGCTCGCAGCCCCCACTCTTGAGGAGCATCTCGCACGAGCTCTTACCCGCGCCGGCACTATCAGGAGTTAACCGCTTCAAAAGCCGTTAGGAATTCATGTTTAACACCGTCTTCGTCCACCCCATCTTCAACTTGCTCGCCGTCCTCTACGCCTTCGCGCACGACTTTGGGCTCGCGATCATCCTCCTCACCATCGTCATCCGTGGTCTGCTTTGGCCGCTCGTCACCAAACAGCTGCACTCGCAGCGGGCCCTCCAGGAACTCCAGCCGGAGCTCAAGCGCATCAAGACCCAGGCTGCCGGGGACAAAACCCTCGAAGGCAAGCTCACCATGGAGCTCTACAAAGAGCGCGAGATCAACCCATTTGCCTCATTTTTGCCGCTCCTTATCCAGCTGCCGATCTTTTTCGCCCTCTTCATCGTGCTCAAAGATATCGTAAAGCCCGGCCAAATTGCGGCAATCGCCTACGAGCCCGTGAAGCACCTCGGGCCAATTGCCGACATCATCAAAAACCACGTCGCCTTCAAGCCCACCCTCCTGAGCGTCATCGACCTCACCAAGCCCTCACCCCTGCTCGCCGCCCTTGCCGCCGCTGCCCAGTTTGTCCAAACTAAGCAAATTACCCCGCAGCGCACACCCGGCGACGCCCAGGCCCAAATGATGGCCGGTATGACCTATGTTTTCCCCGCCCTTACCTTCTTTATCGGCCTGTCGTTGCCGTCAGCTCTTCCCCTCTACTGGCTCACCGCTAGCGCCATGGCCGTCCTCCAGCAGTACCTCGTGCTCAAGCGCGACGTCGAAGAGCTCGAAGATGGCACTCCTACTCCTGCCCAGCCGGCCCTAAACCCCTCAAAGCAACTCGGCAAGGGTAAGAAGAAGAGGAAGAAATAATGAGTGACACACTCGAATTTGCCAAACTCCGCCTCGAAGAAATGGTTTCGTTCTTCGGCGCCAACGTCAAAGTGGCCGCCGATGTTACCGACGACGGCATCCAGCTGAGCATCGACAACACGCCCGCCAGCCCCCGGCTTATCGGCCATCGCGGCGACACCCTTCGCGCCATCGAATATCTGCTAAACCAGATCGTGAAGGCCCACGACGGCCTTGCTCCTCGCGTTCTCGTAGACGTCGCCGGCTACAAGGAGGCTCAGCGCCACTCGCTCGAAGAGTTGGCTCAGGAAGTTGCCACCCGCGTCAAAGAATCCGGCGCCGAGGAAGAGCTCAAGCCCATGAATCCGGCCGACCGCCGCATCGTCCACATGGCACTGCGCGAGATCGACGGCGTGGAGAGCGAATCGCGCGGCGACGGTCACGACCGTCGTATCGTCGTCAAACCCGCCTAGCCGCAGGGCGCTCCAGCGCCGCCGGGCCTAGCTGCGCGCCGCCTCCTGGTAAGCCGCGAGCGTTTGCTCCGCCGTGCGCCGCCATGAAAAATGCTTGGCCCGCTCACGCCCGGCCTCTTGCATCGCCTCCAGCCGCTGTCGACTGCTGAGAAGATGGTCGACCAAGGCAGCCAATCTTTCAGAACTGTGCGGATCGAAATACTCGGCCGCCGCCCCGCCAATTTCTGGCAAGCTGCTTGTGTGGCTTGCCACTACGGGGCAACCTGCTGCCATGGCCTCCAAAATCTGTAAGCCGAAGCCTTCGGCCAACGACGGATAGATATAGAGGGTAGCCTCCCTATATAAGCTCACGAGCTCGCCGTCTGATACCGGTCCCGTAAACACTATTCGGTCGGTGAGGTTTAATCGCTTAGCCAAGGCTACGAGCTCATCGCGGAAATAATCCGGCGCGCAGGTGAGTACGAGTTTGAGCTTAGGGTAAGTCGGCGCCAGCACCTGCATGGACTCGATCGCTAGGGCCAGGTTTTTATAAGGAAAAGCGTTTCCGACATTGAGCAAAAACTCATCGCCCGCTCCCAATCGCCCGATCGGCTGTGCCGGCGCCAAGTTTTTATCAGCCGCGAGCAGTGTCACCCGCACTCGGTCCGGCCCGACGCCAAACGCCCGGATCACCTCATCTTTTACGTACTGCGAAGGAGTCATCACCACGCGGGACGCCCAGACGCTCTTGCTAATTACCCGCTTAAACGGAATCCTCTTAAACCGTCGCATCTGCCGTTTTAATCCCGTGCCACGGCTAGTATCAAACTGCAAGAGGGTAAGGTCGTGCACCGTTGTCACCCGCGGACCCTTGTAGAGCATCGGTGCGTTTGCTGCAGTGAAGTGCACGAGATCAGGATTGAGGCGCGCAATCACTCGGGGCAATTGCATCTGCTCCGCAAGCGAGTAGGGATTTATATCGACCTCCACCCGGCGAAAATTTGGCGCGGCCGGTTCCCAGAGCTTGCGGTCGGCCGGGCGGGTGAGCACAAAGTATTCGGTGGTGGTATCGAGCGCCGCCAAATTATCGAGCAGCGCCCGGGTATACCGACCTACCCCGGTCCAATACAGCATGCGCGCGTCGATCACGATCTTCATCGCTTTGATCCCCGCACGCCAAGCTGCCCCAACCGCGCCTGCTGCTGAGGGGGCAGTCCATGCCAAAGTATGGATTCAATCCGGCCCAAAGGCACTTTTCGCGACTTCTGGATGCGCTGCCGGTCCCGTAAGATCCCCCCAAATTTAGTGAGCGCCACCAAGTTCGCCTTCAGGTTTGTGATCAGTAATCCACGCCGCAAATCACTAGCAAGCATGAGCAACCAGCTCGCTATAAATCGAGGCAAATACTTCCAATACAGCCAGCCCGGCATATTTTTTGTGTAGACATAAGAAAAATTCTTCACCGAATGATACCGTGCAAACGGGCTGGGGCGCGAATGGCCTGTCTCTTGCGCCTTCGGTTTAGCGGCTTTATCGCCGGCTTTAAACGTGTCGATTCGCGAACTTGTGGCCCCGATATAATGCTTCACGGTTGCCGCTGGCTCGTAAATCATCGTCCACCCGGCGAGCTGCCCTCGAAAGCCCATATCTACATCCTCATAGTAGGCGAAAAACCGCTCATCAAAGAGACCGATCCGGTGGAATAATTCAGCCCGGTAGAGACTTGCGCCGCCCGATACGGCAAACACTTGGCGCTTCTCTGGGCCATCGTACTGCCCCTTATCCTCTTCACCGCGGCCCCTAGGAAAGGGGAGAGCCCATGTCGAATAAAAATCGCCGGTAGAATCGAGCCGCCGGCCATCTTGAGTTTGGATCTTTGCGGCCACTGCCCCCGCCTTTGGATCGGCCTCCAGGGCCGCTACAAGCCGCTCCAGCCAACGAGGATCGGCCACGGCGTCGTTGTTGAGCAAAGCAATATCATCGGCACCTTGCTCGAGAGCCGGCCGAATCCCTCGGTTCACGCCACCGGCAAATCCGGCGTTGTCCGGAAACTCAAGCAGCTGCACTTCGGGAAATTTCTCGCGGATCACCACGTTTGAGCCGTCGACCGAGCCGTTGTCGACCACGATCACAGTATGTTTGATCGTTTGCTCCCGAAGGGACTTAAGGCACTCCTCGATCATGTCGATTCCGTTCCAGTTGGGTATGACGACGAAGTGGCTTTTGTCCATGGATAAGATAGATTATAATCCATAACATGGACGTGAGGAGAATTTTCAGCCACCGTAATCGCGCCCTCTTGCGAGAGCTTGTCGTCACGGACTTTAAACTGCGCTATCAAGGATCCGCCTTAGGCTATTTGTGGTCTCTTTTTCGACCACTCTTTTTGTTTGGCATTCTTTTAGCCGTTTTCGGTTTTATCCTCAAAGTCGGATCAAACATCGAACATTATCCGATCTACCTACTACTTGGTATTGTTCTCTGGAACTTTTTTGTCGAGGCTACCAATAATGGTCTGCACTCAATCCTCAATCGCGGCGATCTGATCCGCAAAATCAACTTTCCCAAGTACATCATCGTCGTATCAGGCACCATTTCGGCGCTTATCAATCTTGGAATCAGCCTCATAGTAGTAGCAATCTTCATGTTGTTTAGCGGTATCGAACTCCGGCCGGTAGCATTGGCCTTCCCGCTCATAATTATTGAGCTCTATGTCTTCGCCCTCGCCCTCGCCTTTTTCTTGTCCGCCCTTTATGTAAAATACCGAGACATCACCTATATCTGGGAATTGATCATGCAGGCCGCTTTCTACGCCACCCCAATTCTCTATCCGCTATCCCTGGTTTCCGCCAAAAGCGCCATCATCGCCAAGCTCATGTTGCTCAATCCGATGGCTCAGATGGTACAGGATGCGCGATACATACTCGTTACACCGCAGACCGACACACTAATCAAGCTCAGCCACAACCGCTTGGCCATCGCCATCCCAGCCTTGATCGTCATTACCACCGTGGTAGTAGCGGGCTATTACTTCAAGAAAAGCTCTGGCTTTTTTGCGGAGGACGTATGAGCGATATTGCGATCTCAGTCGAACATGTCTCCAAGAGCTTCAAGTTGCCTCACGAGAAAGCCACGGGCATCAAGCAGGCCATTATTCACTTCCGTCCCGGCAAAAAATATGAGA
>Ga0068858_100003946_pt1 | contig 14647 bp, 12 predicted proteins | sample KBSSwiS12_FD_66589 | JGI IMG/M metagenome (GOLD analysis project Ga0068858, IMG submission 66589) | Switchgrass rhizosphere microbial communities from Kellogg Biological Station, Michigan, USA - KBS Switchgrass S1-2 | ecosystem: Host-associated > Plants > Roots > Rhizosphere > Soil ... | reverse complement strand
TGCGACGGGTGCGACGGGTGCGACGGGTGCAACCGGCCCTGCCGCGAACATCGGCCTCGCGAACGTCAATACGGTGAATGGCAATTACACGATCGTATCCACCGACTACACCGTGCTATGCGGCAACTCGGGCGCCGCGACGAAGCACTTGACGCTGCCGGCCGCTGCATCCAACACCGGTCGCATCTTCGTCGTCAAGCGCATCGACACCGGTGCCTGCGACGTCGCGCCGGTGGCCGCGCTGGACGGCGGCCCGACGGTGACGCTCAGTGCGGGCGTCGGCAACAGGGGCAGCGTTACCGTGCAATCCGACGGTTCGACGTGGTGGGTCATCGGCCAGGCGCAATAAGCAAAACCTGACCTTCGGCTCGAGCCGGGGCCGCTTGCGCAGCATCTGTCTTCGGGCGGATCGCGACGCAGGCGGCCCGTTTCTTTTGCGGACCATCATGTCGGTGGCGCGTTGCGTCGCACGCGCCTTGACCTGAACGTGCCGTGCCCCAAAATACGGGCCACGGGCGCCGACGCACGGCGAGCACACGAATGTGGAGCCTACGAATGGCCGAGTATCCCGCCGAGGTTCAGGTCGCACCCAACCCCGCCGGCAATCCGCCCGTTAGCGCGACGCTGGTGGTCTACGTCCTCTTCGGCATCGCCGCGATCGTGGGCATCGCCGGGCACGGCATGGCGGTCGGCGCGCCGCTGCTTACGATCCTCGGCATCGCCGCGGTGATCATTGCCTACGTCAAGCGCGACGAGGCGCGCGGCACCTGGCTCGCGTCGCACATCACGTGGCTGATCCGCACGTTCTGGTGGTCGTTCCTGTGGAACGTGATCGGCATGTTCGTGCTGTTCACGCTCGGCCTCATCCTGATCGGCATCCCGATCGCGTACGCGATCTGGATCGCCACGACGATCTGGGTGATCTACCGCCTGGTGAAGGGCTACCTGCTGTTCAAGGACAGCAAGCCCATTCCCGGGGTCGTCTAGTCCTAGTCGCGCGCGAAGCGGTCGATCAGGCGGTCGCGGTACGCCGAACCGCGCGGCAGCGCACCGCCGCGCGCTTCGAGCGCCGTCTCGATGAGCGCGAGCCGCGTGATCGCCTTGCGGCGCGCGGCGTCGTCGCCTGCGCAATCGGCACCCGTTCCTGCGGCGATGAGCCGGCGCAAATCGGCCGCCTCCTTGCGCGCCTCGAGCTCGGGCGGCACGAAGCCGGCGTTCTTCAGAATGCGGTAGGCCATCCGCAGATCCTCGGGGACGAGCCGGTCGTCGGCGAGGTCGAGCGGCTTGCCCGCGCCCGGCAGGTTGTCGAACGCGCCGTCGCGAATCGCGGCTCGAATCTTCTCTTCGATGACCAGATCGAAACCCATGGCGTCACCTCTGCTGCGACGCATCCCACGTCGCGCCGTTCTGATACACCCATTGTACGAGATGGTCGAGCGCCGGCGCGCCGCGCGCGGCGTTGGCGTGGTTGATGATCGCGACGACGACGAAACGGCGGCCCTCGCCGTCGATCACGTAGCCGGCCAGCGCGCGCACGCCCTCGAGCGAGCCGGTCTTGAGGAGCGCCTGACCCGCGACCGTGCCGTTCTGGAAGCGCCGCTGCACGGTGCCGTCGGTGGCAGCGACGGCGAGCGACGATGCGAACTCGTCGCGCACGCCGCTCCGGTCGGCGGCGAGGAGCAGGCGTGCGAGGCCGGTGGCGCTGATGCGCTCGTTGCGCGACAGTCCGGACCCGTTCTCCATCACCAGTCCGGGGATCGCGATGCGCTGCGCCTGCAGCCAGCGGCGGATCGTTTCGGCGGCCTTGGCCGGCGTGGCCGGTGGCGGGCTCGACGTCGTGGCGAGGGTCAGGAAGATCTGCCGTGCCATCACGTTGTTCGACAGCTTGTTGACGTCGCGGACGATGTCGTAGAGCGGGGGCGACTCGAGCGTCGCGAACGGCGCAACGCCGCGCGGCGCGCGCCGCGCCTTGAGGCCGCCGCCGAACTGGCCGCCCGCCTCGCGGAAGGTCGTCGTGAAAATGCCGTGCACGTAGTGCGGGTGGTCGAGGAGCGCGACCCACCATTCGTGCTCGCCGCAGCTTTCCGCATAGCGGCCGCTGAACGTCACGCGTGCCTGCGCTGCGCCGTTCGCGAAACTGGCGCCGAGCGCATTGCGCCAGTCGCCGCAATCGGCGGCCGTCAGCGTGGGCATCCCGCCGAGCGCCACCTCGGGCAGCGGCGGTTCGGCGGCGACCTTCACGGTATTGGTCGCCGCATCGGCTGCGAACAGAAACCGCACCGACTTGAAGTTGACGAGGAGCGCGTCGGGGCCGACGTTGTACGGCTTCAGGGGCTCGTTGTCGAACGACGCGGGGTTGTGTTCCGGCAGCGCGAACGCGCTGCGGTCGAGCGCCAGGTCGCCGTCGATCCGATCGAGTCCGGCCGCACGCAGCGTCGCCATGAACGCCTGCCATTGTTCGACGGTGATCTTCGGGTCGCCGTGGCCCTTGAGGATCAGGTCGCCCCGCAGCGTTCCCTGCTCCAGCGGGCCGCCCAGGTAGGCTTCGGTCTTCCAGCGGTAATCGCGCCCGAGGAGGTCGAGCGCGGCGAACGTCGTGACGAGCTTCATCACCGACGCCGGATTCATCGGCCGCTCGGCATCGTGGGCGAACAGCGGCTTCGGCTTGCCGACTTCCTGCACGACCATCGCGACGCGATTGAGCGGGACGCCGTTGTCGAGGAACGCGCGGCCGACGGCGCGCGGCAGCTCGGCCCGCGCGGGCGCGGCGAGCAGGGCGAGGAACGCGGCCAGCAGCAGCGCACGGTGATGCGAGCGGTTCATTCGGCGTCCAGGATCGCGTGCGTGCCCGCGACGAGCAATGCGAATTCGGCGTCGGTCACGATATAGGGAGGCATGAAGTACACGGTGCGATCGATCGGACGCAGAAGCAATTCGCGCTCCAGCGCTGCCGCGAAAAAGCGCCGGGCGAAAGCGGGGCGGTCGGTGTCGACGTCGAGCGCCCAGATCATGCCGCGATGCCGGAAGTTCCGCACCCGCGGGTGCGCGGCCAGCGACGCGGCGAGCGCCGACCAGCGGCGCGCCGCGGCGTCGTTCGCGGCGATGACATCGTCGTCGCGGAACACGTCGAGCACTGCGAGCGCCGCCCGGCAGGCGAGCGGGTTGCCCGTGTACGAATGGGAATGGAGGAAGCCGCGCGCCACATCGTCGTCGTAGAACGCCGCATACACGTCGTCGGTGGACAGCACGCACGATAGCGGCAGGTAGCCGCCGGTGAGACCCTTGGACAGGCACATGAAATCCGGAACGATGCCGGCGGCTTCGCAGGCGAACATGGTGCCGGTGCGGCCGAAGCCGGTCATGATCTCGTCGGCGATGAGGTGCACGTCGAAGCGCGTGCAAAGCTCGCGGGCGCGGCGAAGGTAGGCGGCGTCGTACATCACCATGCCCGCCGCGCCCTGCACGAGCGGCTCCACGATCAGCGCCGCCGTCGACGCGTGATGGCGGTCGAGGTGCGCCTCGAGCGCGGCGGCGGCGCGGACAGCGACGTCCTCGCCGGTCTCGCCGGTGCGCGCCTGGCGCGCATCGGGGGACGCGACGACCGCATGCGTGGCGAGCAGCGGCGCGTACGTGGCACGGAACAACGGCACGTCGGTGACGGAAAGCGCCCCCTGCGTCTCGCCGTGATAGCCGCCGGCGAGGCTCACGAAGCCGCGCTTTTCCGGCCGGCCGCGATTGCTCCAGTAGTGGAAGCTCATCTTGAGGGCGATCTCGGTGGCCGAAGCGCCGTCGGACGCATAGAACGCGTGGCCGAGGCCCGGCGGGGCGAGCGCCGCGAGCCGCTCCGACAGCTCGACGACCGGCCGGTGCGTGCAGCCGGCCAGCAGCGCATGCGGCAGCGTCTCGAGCTGGGCCACGAGCGCCGCATTGATCCGCAGATTCGCGTGCCCGAACAAATTGACCCACCACGACGACACGCCGTCCAGGTAGCGGCGGCCGTCGTAGTCGAAGAGCCACGCGCCTGCGCCGCGGGCGATCGGCACCAGCGGCAGCGTCTCGTGCGCCTTCATCTGCGTGCAGGGATGCCACACGGCGGCGAGACTGCGTGCGCGCCAGTCGGCGTTGGTGGCCGCGGGCCGCGTCACCGCGATCTTCCGTGAGTCGTCGTCACGGCCGGCCGACGAAGATGTACCAGCTCGAGTCGTGCCGGCTGGTGCGACCGTAGGCGAAATAGAACGGGCCGATGTACGTGTCCGCGGCGAGGAACAGGCTGGCCGCCTTGTACGTGTCGGCCGCGCTGATGTCGGCGCGCGTGTTCCAGATGTTGCCCATCTCGAGCGAACCGCCGAGGTACCACGCGCGTCCGATGTAGCGCAGCGGCCCCATGCGGTGATAGTAGACGCCGCGCAGCAGGCCGACATAATCGCCGGACAGCTGGTCGGTGCGCAGGCCCGAGATGTTGAGGAAGCCGCCGAGCTCGAAGTTGGTTGCGCCCGTCTCGTCGCGCCGATCGGTGCCGCCGAACCGCCCGCCGAGATGAAGGAAGCCGTTGGCGCCGAGCGGCACCGCCTGCAGGAAATCGATGCTGGCGCGCGTCACGTCGGTGTCGCCTCCCATGCCGGGAATGCCCTGGAACAGTTCGGCATAGGCGCCGGCGCCGTGCCGCGCGAAAAAAGGGTCGTCGAGGCGATCATAGTGCAGCCGCAGGCTGACGCCGGCTTCGTCGAGTTTCACGAACGACGGAAAATCGCTCACCGCGATCTGGCGGTCGGCGCGATAGTGGGTGAATTGCGGGCCGAGCCGCACTTCGCCCCACTCGCCGAGGTTCACGCCGGCATCGACGCCGGCCTGCTGCGTGAGGATGTCGTATTCGGCAATGCGAAGGTTGCCATCGTAAATGTACTGCGGCGCGCGCTTCACCTGGCCGTAAACCGAGCCGAACCACGTTTGCGATAGCTCCAGCGGCTGGTAGAACTCGGTCGCGTAGCGCCGCACCTGGCCGAACTCCAGCTCGTTGACCCATTGGCCGCCGAGGCTGTTGATCCACGTCTTCTTGTGGCCGATCAGCACGTTGAACGCCGTATCGCCCTGCATGTCCGACGACAGGTTGAGGCCGAAGCGCAGGAAGTTCGGTCCCCACGTTTTCTCGGTGACGTCGAGGATCAGGTCGCGCTGGCCCTTTTCGTCGATGAGCCGGTACGACACGCGCTCGAAGTCCCCGGTGCCGTAGAGGCGTGCAATGTCGGCGTCGATCTTCGCCGCGTCGAACGGCTTGCCGGCGAGCGTGTCGATCTGCTCCGCGATCACCGCCGGATTGGTCCGCTCGGTGCCCTCGACGCGAATCCTGGCGATGATCGGGTCGCCGACCGGCGGCAGCACGACGCGCGCGGCGAGATAGCGGTCATAGGCTTCCGGCGGCAGCGCGTACGCGGCGAGCGCCGCCGCCTGCGCCCGCGCCGCGGCTTCGCCGATTTCGACGAGCTTCGGACCCGCCGAGAAGTCGGCGAACGTCAGCTGGCCGAGATCGGGCGAGATCAGGACGTGCGGCCCCTGCCGCAGCAGCGCGATCGATGCGCGCACGTTCTGCTGCGTCAGGATGTTGAGCGACTGCGCGGTGAGGCCCACGATCGACTGCAGCTGCTCGGCGCTCATCAGCGGCGTGCCGATGTTGACCGCGATGACCACGTCGGCGCCCATCTGCCGCACGATGTCGACCGGCAGGTTGTCGACGAGCCCGCCGTCACCGTAGATGTGGCCCCCGACTTCCATCGGCGTGAACAGGCCGGGCACCGACATGCTGGCGCGAAGCGCGACGTAGAGCGGACCGTCGTCGAACACGCGCTTCTCACCGGTCACCATGTCGGTCGCCACGGCGCGAAACGGCGTGGGCAGGCGATCGAACGACGTGGCGCTGTCGGCGCGGCGCGTCAGCTCGTGCAGATAGAGCTCGAGGTTGCCGCCCGCGATCGCGCCCTTCGCGAGGTGCACGGAGCCGTCGCTGAAGCCGAACTCGAGCGGCAGCGAATAGCGCGCGTCCTCGTCCTTGCGGCGGATGTCGAGGTCACGGCGCGGCGGGCTGTCGGAAAACATCGATGCCCACTCGACCTTCGCCAGCCGCTCCTGCATGTCGGCGGGCGACATGCCGCTCGCCGAAAGCCCCCCCACAATGGCGCCCATGCTGGTCGCCGCGATGCAGTCGATGGGCACGCGAAGCTCGTCCAGCACCTTGAGCACACCGATGTGCGCGAGGCCGCGGGCGCCGCCGCCGGAGAGCACGACGCAGATCTTCGGGCGCCTGGTCTGCGGCGCGTCGGCGGCCGGCGATTGGGCGATGGCATCGACGGTCGACATCGCCATTGCAGCAAGCGATGTCCATGCGATTGCGGGAACAAGACGCCGATGCGGTATGTTCGCCGTCGGCAGGAGGAGCGAGCGTTTGACGGGGACGAGGATGCGCAGGAACTGTCGCATGGCGGAGTGGATCGATTATACCGGCGCGGCGCGCGGGTTCGCGTGCGTCATTGCGCTGCTCGCGTCCGTCGCATGCGCGGCGCCGGTCGAGTATCGCGTCGACCCGGACGCGACAGTGGCCGAGTACACGGTGACCTATCTCGGCGTGCTGCGTCAGCGCGGCCGCTTCGCCCGGACGAACGGCACGGTGGTCGTGGATTTTGCCGCGCACGCGGGGCGCGTCGACTTCGAGGTCGACGCGCAGTCGGTCGACAGCGGGTGGAGCGTGCGCGACGCGTTCATTCGCGATGACGCCATGCTCGACACCGAGCGGCACCGCTCGATCACCTTCGTCTCGACGCACCTCGCATTCGCCGACGATCGCCTGGTGCGCATCGACGGCCGCCTGTCGATGCGTGGCGTGACGCGCGCAGTGTCGCTCGCCGTCGAGCGCTTCGACTGCGGCACCGGCGCCGGCGAGGCGCCGGCCGAATGCAGCGCCGACGCGAGCGCCACGCTGCACCGGTCGGAATTCGGGATGACGGCGTATGCGCCGGTGATCGGCGAGCTGGTGACGCTGGATTTCGCGGTCGTCGCGCGGCGCTGATCAGCGGCCGGCGACGCGCGCGCGCATGCGCTCCACCGCGCGGACGAGCTCGCGTGTGATGCCCGGCTCGCGCACCGAATGTCCGGCGTCGGGCACGATCAGGTACTCGGCTTCGGGCCAGGCGCGCGCGAGTGCATCGGCGGTGACGGGCGGGCAGATGACGTCGTAGCGGCCCTGCACGATCGTGCAGGGGAGATGCCGGACGCGCTCGACGCCGGCGAGGAGCGCCCCCGGCGGCATGAAGCCTTCGTGCACGAAATAATGGGCTTCGATGCGCGCGATCGCCAGCGCGGCCGCGTCGTCATCGTGCCGGGCGAGGCCTTCCGGGCGCGGGATCAGCGACGAGCACGCGCTCTCGTAGCGGTCCCAGGCGCGCGCCGCGGGCAGGTGGACCGCGGGATCGGGATGCGTGAGGCGCGCGTAGTAGCGGTGCAGCAGGTCGTCGCGCTCGGCGGGTGGCAGGAACTCGGCAAACGTGCGCCACGCTTCCGGAAACACCTTGCGCATCCCGTGCATGAACCAGTCGATCTCGTCCGCGCTCGCGAGGAACACGCCCCGCAGCACGAGGCCGAGAACGCGGTCCGGGTGCGCCTGTGCGTAGGCGAGCGCGAGCGTCGAGCCCCACGAGCCTCCGAACAGCACCCAGCGCTCGATGCCGAGATGCACGCGCAACCGCTCGAGATCGGCAATCAGGTGCGGCGTCGTGTTGTCCACGATTTCGGCCACGGGTGTCGAGCGGCCCGCGCCGCGCTGGTCGTACAGGACGACACGCCAGAACGCCGGATCATAGAAGCGCCGGTGATGCGGCAGGCTGCCGCCGCCCGGTCCGCCGTGCAGGAATACCAGCGGCACACCCTGCGGGTTGCCGCAGACCTCCCAGTGCATCGTGTGGCGGCGATCAAGCCCGAGCATGCCGCTGGCCGAAGGCTGGCACGCCGGATAAAGCAGCGCGTCGGAGGACGGCGTGCGCGTCGCGTCGTTCACGGCCGCGCGGCGAGCTCGACGCTGATCGTGCCGAGGTCGCCGAACTCGATGTCGAGAGGCACATCGAGCGGAACTTCGAGGGCGCCTGCGTACGATCCGGTGGTCACGATGTCGCCGGCGCGAAGTGCCGTGCCCTGCGTCGGCAGATAGTTGGCGAGCCACACGAGCGGACGCAGCGGATGGCCGTCGGGATGCGCACCGTCCCGCGTCATCAGCACGGCGCCGCGCGCGCGGATCGCGAGCGGGATGCGCTCGAGCGGACGCGCGAGCGCGTCGCGCACCTGCGGACCCACGTACAGGCCGTGGTTGTTCGCGTAGTCGGCCAGCATTTCCGGAAACGGCACGGCGGCCGGGTCGTCGTAGCGATTGCCCATCAGCTCCAGCACGCAATGCACGGCACCGATGGCCGCACGGACGTCGGCCTCGGTGTGGGCGCGGCCGCCGGGCAGGTCCTGCGCGAGCACGAACGCGATTTCCGGCTCGATCAGCGTCCTGCCGTCGCGCTCGGCGACGGCGCAGGGCGACGCGCGGCGCACCAGGGGTGCGAACAGCGGGGCGACGATCGTGCGCTCGGCCGTGGGCAGCGCACACTTCCATCCGGCGATGACGTCGCCGAGGAGCTCCGTCACACGGTGCTGCAGCCGCAGTCCCGCGGCAATATCGGAAGGACGGGCGTCGGCGGGAAGGCGCGGCCCGCGCCGGCCGTTGCGGCGGCGGTCGGCGAGTTCGTGCGCGGCGCGTTCGAAGGGACTGGTCATCGGGATAGAATCGGCGTTCGCCCGGAACAAGGAAGCACGAGCGCGACGCGAGCGATGATACGTGCGTGCGCAAGACGCGGCAAATCGCGGCGCCTGCCGGGCCCGAGGAGGCACGAGGTCCATGAACGAGCACCTGACGCCGGCTGCGAGCCTGCCGGACGATCGCGAGCGCGCGCTGCTGGTCGGGCGCATCTGGGATCCGGCGGCGGGCGGTCCGCTGCTCGTGCGGGTCGATGGCGACGCCGTTGTCGATCTCTCATCTGTGGCGCCGACGATGTCCGAGCTCCTCGAGTTGCGCGACCCGGCGGCCGCGGTTCGTGCCCGTCCCGGGCTCGAGCGGCGCGCGGCAGTGGCCGATGCGCTCGCCGCGTCGGCGTGCGATCGCAACGATTCCACGCAGCCGCATTTCCTCGCGCCGTGCGACCTGCAGGCGCTCAAGGCTGCAGGCGTGACCTTCGTCTCCAGCATGCTGGAGCGCGTGATCGAGGAGCAGGCGCGTGGCGACCCGGCGCGCGCCGAGTCGGTGCGCGCGGCGATCGTGGCGATCATCGGCGCCAACCTGCGCGCAGTGAAGCCGGGCTCGCCAGAGGCGGCGCGTCTCAAGGACGCGCTCATCGCGCAGGGCGCGTGGTCGCAATATCTCGAAGTGGGCATCGGGCCGGACGCCGAGATCTTCACCAAGTCACAGCCGATGTCCGCGGTGGGGACGGGCGCGGCGATCGGCATCCATCCGAAATCGGAGTGGAACAATCCGGAGCCGGAGATCGTGCTCGCCGTGAACAGCCGCGGCGAAACCGTAGGCGCGACGCTCGGCAACGATGTCAACCTGCGGGACTTCGAAGGGCGCAGCGCACTGCTGCTCGGCAAGGCGAAGGACAACAACGCGTCGTGCGCGATCGGCCCGTTCATCCGGCTGTTCGACGAGCACTTCACGATCGACGACGTGCGCCGCGCGCACCTGGCGATGCGGGTCGAGGGCCCCGACGGCTTCACGCTCGACGGCTCGAGCTCGATCGCCGAGATCAGCCGCGATCCGCTCGACCTCGTTGCGCAGGCGATCGGCCCGAATCACCAGTATCCGGACGGCTTCATGCTGTTCCTCGGCACGATGTTCGCGCCGACAAAGGACCGCCACGGCCCGGGGCAGGGCTTCACGCATGTCGTCGGTGACGTGGTCACCGTTTCGACGCCGACGCTCGGCGCGCTGGTGAACCGCGTCGACACGACCGACAAGATCACGCCGTGGACATTCGGTACCGCGGCGCTGATGCGCAATCTTGCGCGACGCGGGTTGTTGTAGCGTTTCGTCTCGATCGCGGTGCCGATGGGCGGGAGCGCCGCGCGGGCTTCAGTGTTCAGGCGCCCGCGCGACGCTCCCGCCCATCGGCACCGGTCCGAGCAGGTGCGAAGCAACGTCCACCGCGGTGGTCCGAGTTGACGATTTGAGGCGCGCAAGCCACGACGCGTCTCGGCGGTGGTGGGCGGGCGGGGTGCGCGGGCGCCTGAACACTGAAGCCCGCGCGCCCCGCCCGCTCACCATCGCCCCGGCACAAACGCTAGCGCGGCCCTACAGCTCACCGCCGCTCAGCCACCAGCGCCTGCACGACTGCCGCGTTACTTCGCGCCCTTGCCCTTGAACGGCACGATCTTCTGCTTCTGCTCGCCGAGGCCCTTGATGCCGAGCGTGACGACATCGCCGGCGTGCAGCCAGCCGGGCGTCGGCTTCATCCCCATCGCGACGCCGGGCGGCGTACCCGTCGTGATCACGTCGCCAGGGAAGAGCGTCATGTACTTCGAGACGTCGGCGACAACCTCGGCGACGCCGAAAATCATCGTCTTCGTGTTGCCGGTCTGGCGACGGGCGCCGTTGACGTCGAGCCACATGTCGAGATTCTGCGGATCCTTGATCTCGTCGGTCGTCACGAGCCACGGGCCGAGCGGGCCGAACGTGTCGCAGCCCTTGCCCTTGCCCCACTGCGACGCGCTCTTCTTAAGCTGGAACTCGCGTTCCGACACGTCGTTGATCAGGCAGTAGCCGGCCACGTACCGCAGCGCGTCCTTCTTCTCGACGTAGCTCGCCTTGCGGCCGATGACGATGCCGAGCTCGACTTCGTAATCCATCTGCGTCGAATCGCGCGGAATCATCACGTTGTCATTGGGGCCGACGATGCAGTTCGGCGTCTTGAAGAACACGACCGGAAATTCGGGAATCGGCGAGCCCGTTTCCTTCGCGTGATCGATGTAGTTGAGGCCGATCGCGACGAACTTCGACGGCGTGGCGACGCACGCGCCGAGGCGCGGCTTGCCCTTGACCAGCGGCAGCTTCTTCGGGTCGAGCTTCTTCAGCTTGGCGAGCTCGGCGGGCGCGAGCGCAGCGCCGTCGATGTCCTTGACCTTGCGCGAGAGATCGCGCAGCGTGCCGTCGGCGTCGATCATCCCCGGCTTTTCCTTCCCGGCCGGACCGTAGCGTACGAGTTTCATGAGGCGCTCCTTTTCGTTCTGAGGTGAGTGCAGCGATGGAGAATGCGGCGCAGCGGCAGGGTCAGATCGTCATGCCGCCGTCGCACGAATACACGTTGCCGGTGACGAACGCCGCCTCGTCGGAGGCGAGGAACACGATGATCGGCGCGATCTCCTCGGCCGTTGCGAGCCGGCCCATCGGCTGGCGCGCAATGAACATCTTCCGCGCTTCGGCGGGATCCGCGTACGCGCCGATGCGCTCGCCGAGCGACGGCGTGTCGACGGTGCCCGGCGCGATCGCGTTGCAGCGAATGCCCTTCTGCACGTAGTCGGCGGCGACTGCCTTGGTGAGGCCGATGACGGCCGCCTTGGAGGCGCCATAGACGAAGCGATTCGGCAAGCCTTTGATCGAGCCGGCGATCGAGGCCATGTTGATGATGCTGGACCATGTGCCCCGCTGCTCGAACTTGGCGAGCATCTTGGGGAGCGCGCACCTGATCGCCATGTACTGCGCCCGGGCGTTGAGATTGAAGCTGAAGTCCCAGTCCTTCGGTGCACAGTCGAGGATCGTGCCGTTGTGCACGTAGCCGGCGCAGTTGAACAGGATGTCCTGCGCCGGCAACTCCGCGAACGTCGCGGCGACGGCCGCGTCGTCGAGCACGTCGAGCCGTCGCGTCGCGACGTTGGCCACGCCCCTGAAACCGTCGAGGAGCTCGACCTTCACGTCCGTCGCGACCACCTCCGCGCCTTCGCGCGCCATCGCGAGCGCCGTCGCGCGGCCGATGCCCTGGCCGGCGGCCGTGATGAGCGCGGTCTTGCCCGCGAGTCGTCCACTCATGTCGTTCTCCTGTGCGATTCGTGTCCCGCGCGAGTCGGCGTCAGCGCAGCTTCGGGCGCCGCGACACTGCGGGGTCGTTCCAGTCCGCGTTGGGGACGAGCGGATACCAGCCCGGGCGGCCCGGATCGCGGTCGTACGGATAGCCGCCGAGCTCGCGGAACAGCTCGTGATAGCGCGCGAGCTTGGCGCGGTCGAGCTCGACACCGAGGCCGGGCGCGTCCGGCACGCGGATCGCGCCGTCCTCGTAGCGCATCGGCCCGCCGACGATCACGTCGTCGGTCAGGTGGTGGTAGTGCGCGTCGGCGGCGTAGCCGAGGTTGGGCACGACGGCGCCGAGGTGCAGCATCGTCGCGAGTTGCACGCCGAGCTCGCCCGAGCTGTGCACGGCGACACCGATGCCCATCGTCTCGCAGACACCGGCGGCCTTGATGCACGGGCGGATGCCGCCCCAGAACGTCGTGTCGAGCAGCACGACGTCGACGGCGCGCATTTCCACGTTGGCGGCGAGCTGCTCGAAATTCACGACGACGGTGTTCGTCGCCGTGGGGATCGAGACGAACTCCTTGAGGCGCGCGAGCTGTGGCATGCCCCACACCGGATCCTCGAAATAGTCGTTCGCGAGGTCCTCGATGTCGCGGCCGAAGGCAATGGCGTCGGCGAGCGACAACGCGCTGTTGGGATCGTAGCGGAAGCGGTCGCCGGGCAGCGCGTCGGCGAGCGCGCGATAGCACGCGAGCTCGTGCGCCGGCGGATAGACGCCGCCTTTGAGCTTGTGCACGCGAAAGCCGTGCTTCGCCTTGAGGGCGCGCGCCTCCGCCACGAGCTGCTGCGGCGTGCGCACCTCGCCCTGGCCCGACTCCGGATTCGCGTAGCGGAAGAAAAGGTAGCTCGCGAACTCGACGCGCTCGCGCACCTTGCCGCCGAGGAGTGCGTGTACGGGCACGCCGAGCTTCTTGCCGATGATGTCGAGGCACGCGAATTCGATCGCTGCGTGGAGCTGCGTGCGATTGTTATAGAGGCTCGCGGTCGGATTGCAGATGGCGAAGCGCATCGCTTCGAGACGAAACACGTCGTGGCCGACGAGATAGCTCTCGAGCGCCGCGAACGCCCGCGTCGCGTCCTCGCCGCCGCCGCCCATCTCCCCCAGCCCGATGTAGCCGTCGGCGGTTTCCACCTCGACGATCGTGCGCACGAAGCGGCCCCAGTGCGCGCCATTGCTGTGGAGCAGCGGCGCCTCGAGGGGGACGGTGACGGGCGTGGCGCGAATTGCGGCGATCGTCGTGGCGGGCATTGCGCGGAGAGAGAGCGACGGGTGAGGCCGCGCCGGAACGCGGCGCGAAGCGCGGAATTGTACGCGCGCGCGCCACACTCGGTAAGGCCACCTGACCCGTCAGGCTCCGTCCCAGACGACGGTGGGCACGGCAAGCGCGCCGGGAAGCCGATACAGGGGCAGGTAGGCCGGCGCGTCGCCGCCGCCTGGCGGCAGCGTCAGCAGGCGATTGGCGGCGAAGCTCGACTGCGTATCCGGCTCGAGCGCGGCGGCGATCACGTTGGCGAGCGGCTGGTCGAGCGGCACGTAGAAATCGCCCGGCCGGAGCGCCACGCGCACAGGCTCGGTGACGGTCGCGACTTGCACGATGCTCGACGGCACGTCGTCGTCGTTGCGGCGCACGTCGTCCTTGCGCCGCGTCTCCGCACGCGTGACCCGGTAGCGCTCGCCGGCGGCATCCTGCGCTGCGCCGATGCGCAGCACCGTCGCCCCGAGAGCGACCAGGTGGCGCGCCGCCACGGTCTCGCTCGCCGGCAGCACGTAGGCGTACGGACGCGGCCGGACGAGACGGGGCACGATGTCGAGCGCGGAGCGCCAGTCCACCGCAACCGCGCGATCCGCGCCGGTCTCCGGATCGACGAGATCGAGCGTGTGCGTCGACGGCGTGGCGGTACCCGACACCACGAGCGTTCCCGTGCCGGCGGCGGCTGCGACGTCGCGTCGCAGCGTACGTCCCAGCGCCAATACGGCATCGGCATTGCGCGCCGCGGATTCCAGCATCGAGCGCATCGCGACGAGATGCGTGTAGACGCGCCGCTTGAAGTGCGCGCGACCGATGCCGACGCCACGCGTCTCGATCAGGAAGCTCACGGCGTTGCGCAGGCCCGCGATGTTGCGGCCGGTGTCGGGCGACACGCCGCCCATCGAGACGACCCGGTCCTTCGGGTCGTAGCTCGACGTGTAGTACCAGGAAGTGGTCATCCCGCTGCCCGCGAGCGCCTCCAGCAGCGGCGTGCGGAACATCCGCTCGGACGCCTCGGTCAGCGCAAGGGGCAGGTTCGAGACCGTCGCGTACTGGATCAGCGCGTCGTAACGCTGCAGCGCGCCGAACTTCTCGTACCAGCGGACCTTGACGCCGAATTCGTGGCAGTCGAGCACGACGTCCGGCTGGAAATCGACGAAGACGCGGCCGAGTGCGCGGCCTTCCGGCGTCGCTTCGAGGAGATGATCGCGGTTGACGTCGCCGCCGTCGGCGAGGCCGCGGACGAAATGATGGGCGC
>Ga0068858_100003935_pt1 | contig 14665 bp, 9 predicted proteins | sample KBSSwiS12_FD_66589 | JGI IMG/M metagenome (GOLD analysis project Ga0068858, IMG submission 66589) | Switchgrass rhizosphere microbial communities from Kellogg Biological Station, Michigan, USA - KBS Switchgrass S1-2 | ecosystem: Host-associated > Plants > Roots > Rhizosphere > Soil ... | reverse complement strand
CGTCGAGATCCTCACCTCGAACCAGCCCTACGCCGGGCCGTCGGAGGACTGGTTGTCGTTCGTGAAGACGGCGCGGGCCCGGGTACGCATCCGCAGCCGCCTCGCCCGCAGCCGCCGGGAGCCGGGAGAGCAGGCCGGCGGCCCGCGTCCGGCCGCGACGGCCGCGCCCCCCGGTCCGGCCGCGCCGGGGACCGTGCCACCTGATCTCGGGACCTCCGAGGCCGTGACGCCTGAGCTGCTGACACCCGGGCGAGTGACACCCGGGCTCGCGGACACGAAGGCCGCCGTACCCGACGCTCCCGCGCGCCAGAGCCCAGTGCCGCCGGCTGGCGAGGTCACCGAGGCGGCGCTGCCGACGTCGTCCGGCAGGGCTGCCGGCCTCACCCGGGCCACGACGAAGGACGTAGCGAGGCGTACGGACGCCAAGCACGCCGGCGCCAGCGGCGCCGCCGGGATCGCCGACGCCGCAAGCAAGAACGTCAGGACCACTGACGCCAGGGGCACCGAGGCCAGGTCCACGGACGCGGAGGACTTGGCGGCCGGCCGCGCCGAACCAGGACGGGCGGTCGGGGTGCTCACAGCGCCGAGCTCCAGCCCGCGTGACGGAGGGCGCAGCGAGCCGCCGTCGGCTGTCGCGCCCGCGATGCCCGGTACGGCCAGAACCTGGGCTGGGACAGGACCCGTCGGCACCGGTGGCCCTGATCAGGCCGCGGCTGCCGCCGCCACGGTGCCGACGGGTGAGGCTGGCGCGGCGCGGCGGGAGGCAGCGCGCTCGGCGCGCTCCGTCGCGGCGTCGTCGGCCTCGGCCCTCGAGGTGGCTGGCTCGCTGGCGGACCAGGTGGCCGACTCCGCGGCTGACTCCGTCGCTGGTGGCTCGTCGGCTCAAGGCGTGGTCGGCGGCGGGCGGGCGGCGTCGACGGGCGCCCGACGGCGGCTTCCCCGGCCCGAGACGCTCCCGGTGGGCCGCCGGCCGGGCCCCGCGGCGGCCGGGGTGGCCGTGCTGGACGGGCGCCCGGACGCCCCGGTGCGGATCGCGCGGTGCTGCCTGCCGCTGCCGGGCGACGAGCTCATCGGTTTCCTTGCCCAGCAGAGCGCCTACCACCAGGCGGTGACGCTGCACCGGCGGGAGTGCGCGAACGCCCGGCCGGGCGGTGCGTCGGCGCCGGCGCGCGAGCCGGTCCGGGTGCTGAGCTGGGACGTGCCGACGACGTACACGTTCCCGGCGGAGATCGCGGTCGAGGCCTTCGACCGCTACGGGCTGCTCGCGGACATCACCGAGGTGCTCTCGGACACCGCGGCCGGGTTGCGCGCCGCGTCGACGTCGACCTCGGAGGACCGGGTGGCGCACGCCCGCTTCACCGTCGAGGTCACGGGGCCCGGTCAGCTTGATGCGGTGCTCGCGGCGGTCCGCGGGGTCGGCGGCGTCTACGACTGCTACCGGGCCTGCCAGCAGCCCTCCTGAGTTCAGCGGCCTCAGTTTCGGTCGTCGCCGCTGGCCGGGGTCTGACTGGTCGAGGTCCCGGTGAGCGGGAAAGGCTCAGTGCGGCGGTCGGCTGAGTCAGGTGGCCGCCCAAGCCGTCCTCGGTGATCTCGGCTGGCCCGGCAGTCTCAGCTACCCAGGCCTGGCGGGCCGTGACATAGGCCCGGCAGTCTCGCAATCAGTGGCCGCTCCGCCGGTGCTGCGATTCTCGCGATTCTCGTGAATCGGGTGAGTCGACGCGGGCCTCATTCGACGCGTGGCCCCGGCCTGCCGTGCAATTGCACGTTCACTTGCCTATGGAGTGTTTCGCGCCTGCCGAGGCCGCCTTCCATTGGAACGGCCGGCGGCGGAGAAAGGCGCACTGATACAGGCGGGCCGCGCGAGGCCAGGCCGGTCGGCGGCCGTCGAATGTTCGGCGCGTGCCAGGAATTCGGTGACGGGCACATACTCGCCCGCCACCCGGGCCGGCGGGCGCGGCGGCTCAGGTGTCTCTGCTGAGCTCCGTCGGCTGCGAGCTACGGCCTCGTGCTCGCTGCGCTCCCACGTGACCTCCGCTCGCCGCCTCCTGCGCTCAGGCCAGCGCCCGCAGCTGCTCGTCCAGGTCGCGTACCGGCTGCGACGACTGCCAGGGCGTGAGCCGCTCACGGACCCGCTGCACTCGGCCGAAGCCGATCGAGAAGTCCGTCTGCGCGACGATCGCCAGCGCGTCGGCGGCGAACCGGCAGGCGGCGTCGATGTCCCGGCGCTGCACGTGCACCTCTGCGATGTCGCCGAGCAGCAGCGAGCGCTTCTTCGTCGCCGCCGGAGTGGTCGCCCGCAGCGCCTCGTTCGCGGCGGCGTACGCGGCGGTCGGCCGGCGCAGCCGCAGGAATGTCGTGACCCGCATGCCGTCGAGCCGGCCGCGGTCGAAGAATCCGGTCCAGACCCGATCCGCGGGGGCCGCCTTGTCGAATGACTCCTGCGCCCGGTCCAGCGCCGACATGGCGGCCCTGCCGTCGCCGCGGGCGGCCTGCTCCTCGGCCTCGCGGGCGGCGAGCCAGGCCCTGGTGAGCGGGTTCGCGCCGGCGCCGAGCCGCCGCTGCGCCTCGGCCAGCAGCGCACAGGCCTGGTCGTGGCGTCCGGCGCCGCCCGGCTGGTAGCTCTCGTAGCCCAGCACGCAGGCCCACAGTGCCGGGTCGTCGGCCTCGCGGGCCGCCTCGATCGCCACCCGGTAGTAGGCCAGCGCGGAGGCGTTGTCCTGGGTGTCGAACGCGAGCCAGCCCGCGAGCGCCGCCGTCTCGCCGGCCGTGGCGGCGAGCTCCCGGCGGATCGGCGAGCGGGTCGTCGACTCGAGCAGCTGGCTCAGCGTCGCCAGGTGGTTGCTCACCCGGCCCATCAGCGCCCGGGCCGGCACCCGCTCCTCCAGGCCGAACAGCCCGGCGGTGTGCTGGGACAGCTGGCTTACGAGCTCGGGGGTGACGGGGCTGCGCTGGCGCAGCGCGGCGGACAGCCGCTCCCACGGAGCGTCGTCGGACGCGGCGCTCGCGGCGGCGACGGCAGCGCCGACCGGTACGACTGCCACCCCGCCGGCCGCCACCATGCGCAGGAAGTCGCGCCGTTCGACGGGGATGCCGCGCAGGTCGGTGGTGTCACCCGCGCCCAGGACAATAGGAGAGCCGGGATCGACGGGGCCCGCTGTGGAGCTGCCGGAGAGCGCGTTCCCGGACAGCCCGTTTCCGGCCTGCGTTTCCACGGTTTCCGCTATACCCAGAAACGCGGCCGGTATGCCTGTCGCGGCGATACCCGCCGTTGGGTCGTCCTCGATGAAGCCGAGTTCCGCGGACGAGCGGTGGAATAGCGCGCGCAGTAGCCGCTGATAGCGCAGGCTCGGTTTCTTGTCGCCCTTCTCCCACTTGCAGATCATGTTGCCGGTGACGCCGGCCTCCCGGCCCTCGTGCAGGACCGCGAAACGGCGCAGTTCGATCGCGAGGCGCTCCTGGGACCAGCCCTTCTCCTCCCGGCACAGCCGCAGCCTGCCGTTGGGCGTCCGGCCCGAGGCGGTGCCCAGGGCCGAGGACTGGTCGTGGCCGGCGCCGTCGTTGCCGGGAACCTGGGGCGCGCTGTGCCCGCTGACGCCACCGCGCCCATGGGCCGAGTGGCCGTGGTCGCCGGCGGCGCCCGGCACGCCGCGGCGTGGCGCCGTCGCCGGCCGGGCCGCCGTGGCCGCCGGTGCCGTCCCGAGCGATGTCGGCATGGCCAACCTCCCGTCAACACGGTCCGCCGATTTCCGCTGGCCTCGTCCGTAGGTGCAGCGGCCGCCGTGGAACGGGTGACGAAATCGATTCCGACTCCGACCCGGACCGGGCTGGCGGCGAAGAGTGACGGCATCAGCCTAACCCGTGGTTGAGACAGTTCCGCTAACTGCCCCAGCTCGATTGGCTACCCGCTGTGTGACCAGTGAATTCCAGGGGTGACGACATGCTCCTGGAACTTGGTTGTCAATGCGGTACGGTCGTGGATGATGCCCATCCGTAATCGAAGGTGCATCTGAATGTGCAATTGGTCGCTACGACGGCCGTGCCCCTTACCGTGCGGAGCTGATTTCGCTGGGCGAGAATGTGTCCTGCCCGCCCGGACAGGCCCCTCGGGACCGGTGGCCGACGGGCGGGACGGCGCCCCGCCAGTGCCCGTGACGGGCGTGGCGCCGGCCCGGACGGGGGCGGCGGTCCGGCGGCGCGCGCCGGGCGCGCCAGGGCAAGCCCGTCGGTTGTCGTGGGTGCCTCATAGAGTCAGGACCCGTGAGCGTCAGCCCCGAACTTCGCCCCCATCAGCTCGGCGCCCCGCGAATTCCTGACCCGAGCCCCACCGCTGGACCGAGAAGCTCTGGTCCGAGAACCGCCGCGCGGCCGCTGCGAGCCTGGCAGCGGGTCGCCCTCGACCGCTACCGCGTCGCGTCGGGCGCGGGCGGCCGGGACTTCCTCGCGGTCGCGACTCCCGGCGCCGGGAAGACGACGTTCGCGCTGACGGTCGCCGCCGAGTTGCTCGCAGCCGGCGTCGTCACCGCGGTGTCCGTGGTCGCGCCGACCGAGCACCTCAAACGGCAGTGGGCCGAGGCCGCAGCCGGCGCCGGCATCTCGCTGGACCCGAACTTCCGCAACTCCGCCGGCGCCACCTCGCGCGACTACACCGGCGTAGCGCTCACCTACGCCCAGGTCGCCGCGCACCCCGCGCTGCACCTGGCCCGCACCAAGGCCCGGCGCACGCTGGTGATCCTCGACGAGGTCCACCACGCGGGCGACGCGCTGTCCTGGGGCGACGCGGTCCGGGAGGCGTTCACCCCGGCCGTGCGGCGGCTGGCGCTGACGGGGACGCCCTTTCGTTCCGACGTCAACCCGATTCCGTTCGTCACCTACCTGCCGGACGCCGACGGCGTCATGCGCAGCGTGTCCGACTCGTCGTACGGCTACTCCGAGGCGCTGCGCGACGGGGTCGTCCGGCCGGTGATCTTCCTGGCCTACTCCGGGGAGATGAGCTGGCGGACGAGCGCCGGCGCGGAGCTCACGGCACGGCTCGGTGAGCCGCTGACAAACGAACAGACGGCCGCCGCCTGGCGTACCGCGCTGGACCCGAAAGGCAACTGGATCCCCGCAGTGCTGGCCGCGGCCGACACCCGCCTCACCCAGGTACGCCGGGGCGGCATGCCGGACGCCGGCGGGCTCGTGATCGCCACCGACCACGCGGGCGCCCGCGCCTACGCCGCGCTGCTGCGGCGGATAAGCGGCACCGAGCCGACCGTGGTGCTGTCCGACGACCCGACGGCCTCCGACCGGATCGAGGCGTTCCGGCGGTCGGACGCCCGCTGGATGGTCGCCGTGCGGATGGTGTCCGAGGGCGTCGACGTGCCGCGGCTCGCGGTCGGGGTCTACGCCACCTCGGTGGCGACCCCGCTGTTCTTCGCGCAGGCCGTCGGCCGATTCGTCCGCGGCCGGGGGAAGGCCGAGACGGCGTCGGTGTTCCTGCCCAGTGTCCCGGTGCTGCTCGACCTCGCCGGCCAGATGGAGGTCCAGCGCGACCACGCCCTGGACAAGCCGCTGCGCGAGCCGGAGGGGTTCGACGACGACGCGCTGCGCGAGGCCAACCGGCGCCGGGACACCACCGACAAGGCGGACTCGCCGTTCACCGCGCTCGAATCGAACGCCGAGCTGGACCGGGTCATCTTCGACGGCGGCGAGTTCGGCGCCCCGGCCGCCGCCGGCTCAGCTGAGGAGGAGGACTTCCTCGGGCTGCCCGGTCTGCTGGAGCCCGACCAGGTCGCCATGCTGCTGCGCCAGCGGCAGGCGGCCCAGCTCGCCGCCGAGCGCACCCGCAAGAAGAACGCGCCCCCGGCCAGCCCGGCGGCGCCGGCCCAGCCCGGGTCGCCGGAGGCCGAGGAGAACCGGCCGGTCCACGAGGTGATCGCAGAGCTGCGGCGCGAGCTCAACAAACTGGTCGCGGCGAACAACCACCGGACCGGCCGGCCGCACGGCATGATCCACGCCGAGCTGCGCCGGACCTGTGGTGGCCCGCCCAGCGGCCAGGCCACCGCCGCCCAGCTGCGCGCCAGGATCGACACGATGCGCAAGTGGAACAGCTGAAAGCCGAGCGGCTGGGCCCAGCCAGCTCGGCGGGAACGACGCGGGGCTGACCTCCGTCTCCGAAGGTCAGCCCCGTCATCGTGCTCGGGCGCGGGTCAGTCAGCTGGTAGGCGTCGCGGCCGGTGCCGTCGCCGGGGCCGGCGAGGCCGAGGCTGCCGGCTGCTCCTGGCTGATCGTGATCGAGGTGATCTGGGGCTTGGACGCCGGCTGGCCGTCGCCGCCACCCTCGACCACCCCCGGGCTGGTGATCTTGTCGAGGATGTCGAGGCCCTGGGTGATCTGGCCGAAGACGGTGTAGCCGCCGGCCAGCGCCTGCGCGCCCTCCTTCGTCGGGTCGGCGTAGTTGATGAAGAACTGGCTGCCGTTGGTGTCGGCGCCGGCATTCGCCATCGCGAGTACCCCCCGGTTGTAGTTCACGCCGGAGGTGTTCTCGTTCTTGTACTTGTAGCCAGGGGTCCCGTTGCCGGTCGCCGTCGGGTCGCCGCACTGCAGCACGTAGATGCCGGCCTCGGGCCCGGCCGTCTCCCGGTGGCACGACGTCCCGTCGAAATACTTCTGCTGCGCCAGCGTGTAGAGCGCGTGCACCGTGCAGGGTGCCTTCTGCGGGTCCAGGGTGGCGACCATCGTGCCGTAGTTGGTGTTGATGGTCATCGTCGCCGGCGCGGTGGACACCGTCGGCGCGGCTGCCGGCATCGAGACGGTCCTGGCGGCCTGGCCGCTGGTGTCCTTCGTGTAGACGCAGGCGCCGACCTTGGTCGTGGCGGCGGCGCTGGCGCTCGCGGCCGGGGTCGTGCTCGCGGCCGTGCTGCCGCCACCGCCGCCGACGGTCAGCACGACGGCCACGACCGTGCCGATGACCACGACCGCGACGATGGCCGCGACGATGGACAGCATGCGCTGCCGGCGGCGCCGCAGCGCGCGGCGGCGTTCCGCCTGGCGCTGCGCCCGCGCCATCTCCAGCTCGCGCCGTCGCCGCGTCTTCGAGTTGCTCACCGACCGGGCCTCCCTGCCCTGTGCGCACCAATACCGGTACTCGTCCACGACCCCGGACCCGCCGACGCCGCGCCCAGCCTCGTGAGAGGGGCTAAGCGTTGCCTTGGCGTCGCCTTAGCGAAACCTGTGGGGGCGGCGATGCTCCTGGGAGAAGGTACCGGTTCGCTGAGCCTTTTCCATCGTCCCCCCTGGGAGGGCCGGACCGACGTAGGCGTAGGTGAGCCGGAAATGCTCATTGATCCAATAGAACAGCGCGATCGCCGGGACCGCGAGATCGGGCGACTACAGTGTGGCGCGCCCGCCGAGGTACGGGCGCAGCACCTCGGGGACGGTGAGGCCGCCGTCGGCCGTCTGGAAGTTCTCCAGGACGGCGGCGAGCAGCCGCGGGGTCGCGACGGCGGTGTTGTTCAGCGTGTAGACGAACCGGATCTGGCCGTCCGCGGTCCGGTAGCGGACGTTAGCCCGCCGGGCCTGCCAGTCCTTCAGCGACGAGCAGCTGTGCGTCTCCCGGTACATCCCGAGCGACGGGAACCAGGTATTGATGTCGTTCATCCGATACTTGCCGACGCCCATGTCGCCGGTGGCGCACTCGACGACCTCGTACGCGAGGCCCAGGGCCTGCAGGATCGCCTCGGCGGTGCCGAGCAGCTCCGCGTGCCAGCGGTCGGACTCGGCGAGATCGTCCGCGCACAGCACGAACTGCTCGACCTTCTCGAACTGGTGAACCCGCAGCAGCCCGCGCACGTCCCGGCTGGCGCTGCCGATCTCGCGCCGGAAGCAGGGCGAGACGCCGGCGTAGCGGATCGGCAGCCGGGACTCCTCCAGGATCTCGCCCGCGTGCAGGCCGACCAGCGCCACCTCGGCGGTGCCGGCGAGGAAGGCGTCGTCGGCCGGGATCTCGTAGATCTCCGCGCGGCCCTTCGGCAGCATGCCGGTCCCGACCAGCGGCGCCTCCTTGACCAGGGCCGGCACCGACCGCAGCTGGAAGCCGAGGCCGCTGAGCAAGTCGAGGGCGTAGGAGTGCAGTGCCCGCTCGAGCAGCACGGCGTCCCCGCACAGCACGTAGGCGCGCTCCCCGGCGACCCGGCGGGCCCGGGCGAACTCCGCCCAGCCGCGCTTCTCCAGGAAGTCGACGTGGTCGAGGGGAGTGAAGTCGAAGCCCGGCGGCGTGCCCCAGGTTCGCAACACCGTGTTCGCCGACTCGTCCGGCCCGACCGGCGCGCCGTCCCACGGGATGGTCGGCGTCTGCAGCATCAGCTCGTCGAGTCGCTCGCCGGTGGCGGCGAGCGCCTCGCGTAGCTTCTTGAGCTCCTGGTCGGCGCCCGCGCTCTCGGCGCGCAGCTGCTCCTTGCGCGCCGCGTCGGCCTTGGCGAACTCCTTGGAGAAGGACTTGCGGCGGGACTGCGCCTGGTCGACCTCGCCCTGCAGCTTGCGGTTTTCCCGGTCGAGCCGGAGCAGCTCGTCGACGTCGAGGTCGAGCCCCTTGTCGCGCACCGCCTGCTTCACGGCATCCGGGTTCTCCCGGATGAAGCGCTTGTCGAGCATGGAGTCCCGTCGTTCCTGAATGGAGTCGGGCCGGCGTTCCGGCCTGGGCGGACATGGTCTTTGGTCGGCTGGCCCCGAGGCGGGCTCGTCGCCGGAACCCTGGCCGTCAGGCCTGTGGCGACAGGCCGATCTACGGCCACGCTATCAGCCGGGTGCCGGTCCCGGCCGTGCGTGCGGGCGCGTCCGCGCCCAGCCAGGCCGTCCCGTTTGCCGGAGGCCTACCGCTGCCACATGGCCAGGCGGCGGCCCTGGACGCGCAGCAACGCACCGCCGGCGACGGCCAGCCGTCTTGGCGTGCTAACCGCCACCCGCCGGTCCAGCACCTGGTAACCGGCCTTCTCGATCTCGTCGAGGATGCCGTCCATCGCCATCGACGCCTGGAACGCCTCGAAGCGGCCGACCGGGATGTCCCACCGCCGGATCGCATGGATCACGGCTGGCAGCACCGACACGTCAGACTTTCAGGGCAGGCGGCGGGCGAAGGCCAGCGAGAACGCGGCGGCGGCGAGGCCCAGCCCGAGGCTGGCCGCGACGAACTGCCCGCTGATCTCGCGGAACTCCTTGCGGTAGCCGATCGAGCTGCCCAGGCTCTTGTAGATCGAGGTCAGCTCGTCGCCAGACGTTGCCCGGTGGTGGGTGCCCTCGGTCTGGTGGGCGATCTCGGTGAGCGCCGGCTCGTTCACCGGCACCGGGATCAGCTGGCCGCCGACGTCGAGGGTGCCGTTCGGCGTGCCGTAGGCGATCGTGTTGACTGGGACGTGCGCGTTCTTCGCGGCCTGCGCCGCCTGGCTGTTCGGCCGGCCGCGGGTCGTCTCCCCGTCGGACAGCAGCACGATGGCTGCCGGTGGCGCGGCCTGGCCGTTGTTCACGAACTGGCTGCTGATCGAGCTGATGGCCGTCAGGCTGGCGTAGATCCCCTCGCCGATCGCTGTCGCAGGGCCCAGCTGCAGCCCGTTGATGCCAGCCTTGACGGCTGCGCGGTCGGTGGTCGGCGGTACGAGCACCGACGCGGTGCCAGAGAACGCGACCAGGCCCAGGTTGATCTTCGGAGGCAGCTTGTCGACGAAGGCCTGCGCGCCCTGCTTCGCCGCGGCCAGCCTGTTGGGGGAGATGTCGGTGGCCGCCATCGAGTTCGACACGTCGATCGCCAGCATGATCGTTGCCCGTTCGCGGGGGACCAGCTCGGTGCGGGCCGGGCGGGCGAGCGCGAGCACCATCCCGGTGAGCGACAGCAGCAGTAGGGCCGCCGGCACGTGCCGCCGCCACCACTGGGGCCTGGTCGGCAGCACCGCGGACAGCATCGACGCGGAAGCCAGCCGGGCGGCGTACCGCTGCCGGGTGAACGAGATCGCGACGTGCCCCGCGAGCACGGCCGCGACCGCGAGCAGCAGCCACAGCCAGTGGGCGGACAGGAAAGTCATGACGCCCCGCCCGTTCGGATCGCCGATCCGCCCGGCCGACCGGGCCGGTGCTCCGGGAGCCCGCGGCCCGGCGGCGGGGCCCCCTGACCAGCCCGGCCGGGTCGTCCGGCCCGCGTTTGGCCGGCTGCCGCGCGCGGCCCGGCGGCCCGCAGCGCCGCCTGACCGCGCCGGTGCGCCGCCGCGTACCGGGCGATCTCGACCAGCCAGTCGGTGTCCGTACGCAGCCGCAGGTGGGACGCCCCCGCGGCGCGCAGGGCCGCGGCGACGTCGTCGCGGTGGCGGGCCGCCGCCTGTTCGTAGCGGGCCCGGAACCGCCGCGAGTGCGTCGGCAGCTCGAACAGGGCGCCGGTCTCCGGGTCGACGACCGCGAGCGGGCCGACGTTCGGCAGCGCCAGCTCCAGCGGATCGATGACCTCGATCGCCAGTACGTCGTGCCGGCCGGCGAGCGCCCGCAGCGGGCGTTCCCAGCTGAGGTCCACGGACAGGAAGTCGGACACGACGACCACCAGGCCGCGCCGCCGCTGCGGGCGGCGCAGCGCTTCCAGCGCCCTGGCCAGGTCCGTGCCCGCCGGGGCGCTCGCACCGCCGCGCCCACCCGCCTCGGCCCTGGTAGGCCCGGCGGCCACCGGGGTCCCAGCCGGTTCGGGGCGGGAGAGTCGGCCGCTGGGCCGGGGTGGCTCGCTGGGCGTTCCGATCGTCAGCAGCGTGCGCAGCAGCGTGCGCAGCCCGGCCCGGCCCGGCCGGGCTGGGATCAGCCGGGTGCCGGTGTCGGTGAGGGCGACGGCGCCCATCCGGTTGCCGGTCCGCGCGGTCAGGAACCCGACCGCGCCGGTCGCCGCGATCGCCAGCTCCCGCTTCTCGCACCGGGCGCTGCCGAACCGCAGGCTGCCGGTCAGGTCGACCAGCGCCCAGGTCTCCAGCTCCCGGTCGGCGACCAGATCGTGCACGTGTGGGACAGTCGTGCGTGCGGTGACGGCCCAGTCGATCCGGCGGACGTCGTCGCCGAACTGGTACTCGCGGCTCTCGGCCTTCTCGCTGCCCTGGCCCGGCAGCAGGCCGAGATAGTCCCCGAGCAGCAGCCCGTCGAGCCGGCGCAGCACGGTCAGCTCCAGGTGGCGCAGCGTCCGCTCCACCACCGGGTCGGTCGCCCGGGTGTGCTGGACGGCGCCGCCGTCGGACGGTGGGCGCGGTCGCTCCGATGAGCGCGTCATGCCGGCCGTTCCTCGTCGTACTCAGGGAAGCCGGAGCTGATGTTCGGCGACCAGCGGCCGCGGGCGCCCACCGGCAGGCGCGCCTGGCCGTGGCGCGGGGCGACCTGCGGCGCCGGCACCGTGGCGACCAGCCGGGCGGCGATCTCGTCGGAGGTCAGCCCGTCGGCCAACGCGTCGTAGGACAGCACGAGCCGGTGCGGCAGCACGTCCAGCGCGACGGCGCGCACGTCGTCGGGCACCGTGTAGTCCCGGCCGCGCAGCAGCGCCAGCGCCCGCCCCGCGGCAACCAGGCCGAGGGAGGCGCGTGGCGAGGCTCCGTAGGTGAGCAGGCCCGCCAGCTCCGGCAGGCCGTGCTCGGCGGGCGTGCGGCTGGCCAGCACCAGCCGCACGGCGTAGTCGACGATCGCGTGGTGGACGAAGACCTCGTCCGCGCGTTCCTGCAGCCGCAGCAGCGTCCGCGGGTCGAGCACCCGGTCGGCCTTTGGCGGGCGGACGCCCATCCGCCGCACGATCTCCAGCTCCTCGGCGGCCGTTGGGTACGGGACGTTGACCTTCATCAGGAACCGGTCGCGCTGCGCCTCCGGCAGCGGGTAGACGCCTTCGGACTCGATCGGGTTCTGCGTGGCGAGCACCAGGAACGGCACCGGCAGCCGGTGGGTGACACCGCCGAGCGAGACCTGCTTTTCCGACATGACCTCCAGCAGGGCCGACTGGACCTTCGCCGGCGCCCGGTTGATCTCGTCGGCGAGCACGAAGTTCGCGAAGATCGGCCCGAGTTCGATGTCGAACGTCTCCCGGCTGGCCCGGTACACCCGCGTTCCGACGATGTCTGAGGGAACCAGGTCGTTGGTGAACTGGATACGCACGAAACTGCCGCCGACGACGTCGGCCAGCGTCTGCACGGCGAGCGTCTTGGCGACGCCCGGCACGCCTTCCAGAAGACAGTGGCCGCGGGCCAACAGCGCGACAAGCATCCGCTCGACCATGTGGTCCTGGCCGACGATGACCTTCTTCACCTCGAACAGCGCACGTTCGAGCAGCGCGGCGTCGCTGGTCGTGTCCGGTGCCGCGAGCACCTCCGGCCCGGCTTCCCTCGGCCCTTCTTCCATGGCCGCATTCTCCCAGCCAGGCCGCGAGGCTGGCGCTGAAAACGGAGGCTCGGCCATGGCCGTCCGGTTTGTTTACGCTTCCTTAAGGCGGTTACGGTTTCTCGCGGCGGTTTCGGACAGGACGGGCCGAGCCGGCCGGCGCCGGGAATGGCCCGTCAGGGCCGGGCCCACCACTCTTTCCGCGGCCAGCCGCCCGGAGACCAGCACCATGGGCACCCCCACGCCCGGGCGGGTGCCGCTGCCGGTGAACACGACGTTCTCCAGCCCGGGAACCAGGTTTCCCGGCCGGAACGGGCCGGTCTGGCGGAAGGTGTGCGCCGCCGCGAACGGCGCGCCGGCCGCCAGACCGCTGGCGAGCCAGTCCGCCGGGGTCGTAGTCGACTCCACGGCCATGGAGGCACCGAACCCGTCATACCCGTGGCGTTCCAGGATCGTGATGATCTCGTCGCGGTAGCGCGGGCCGATCACCGACCAGTCCAGAGCCGCGCCCGCCACCGCGTTCGGGGTGGGAAACAGGACATGAAAGGCATGCCCGCCGGCCGGCGCCAGCGCGGGCTCGGTGACCGACGGGACACTGACCAGGAACGAGGGGTCGCTCATCAGCTCGCCGCGGTCGATGATCTCGCTGAACGTCCGCCGCCAGGCCGCGCCGAAGTGAATTGTGTGATGCGCCGCGTCCAGCCGGTCGGCGTCCGGGTGCGCGTGCGCGCCCGCGCCGGCCAGCAGCAGGAAGCACGACGGGGAGTACCGCAGCCGGGCCAGCCGGCGCGGCGTCACTGCCGGCGGCAGCAGGTCCCGGTACGCGGTCGGCAGGTCCGGGTTGAGCACCACCACGTCGGCGGCGACCCGCTCGCCGGTCGCGGTGCGCACCGCGACCGCGCGGCCGGCGCGTGTCTCGACCTCGGTCACCGCCGTGCCATAGCGGAATGTGACGCCGTGCTTGGCCGCCGCCTCGGCCATGGCGACCGGGACGGCGTGCAGGCCACCCTCCGCGTGGAAGACCCCCGCGACCGAGTCCATGTACGAGATCACGGCGTAGACGCCGAGCGCCTGGCGCGGGGAGACACCCGCGTACATCGCCTGGAACGAGAACAGCCGGCGGGTTCGCGGGTCGCGCAGGTGGCTCGCGACCAGCCGGTCGAGCCGGCGGAACGCCCCGAGCGCCGCCAGCCGGGCCAGCGACGGGCGCAGCAGGCCCAGTGGGGAGTCCAGCTGGGCCTCGATGAAGTCACGCATCTCGGCGCGGTAGATAGCCGTCACCGTCGCGACGAACCGGCGGTAGCCGGCCGCCTCCGCCGGGCCGCACAGCGCGGCGATCCCGGCGGCGGTGGCCTCCGGGTCGGCGCGGACGTCCAGCGCCGACCCGTCGGCGAAGCGCGCCCGGTACATCGGGTCGAGCCGGCGCAGCGTGACCCAGTCGGCGAGATCCTCCCCGACCGCCGCGAACGCCTCCGCCACCAGGTCCGGCATCGTCAGCACCGTCGGGCCGGTGTCAAACTGATAGCCGCCGGCGCACCAGGTCCCGGCCCGCCCGCCCGGCCCGTCGGCCCGCTCCAGCACGGTCACTCGGCGGCCCGCGCCCGCCAGGCGCAGCGCCGCCGACAGCCCGCCCAGCCCGGCGCCGACCACCACCACGTGGTCCGTCGGCCCCGTCACCGTCCGCACATCGGTCCCCTCCCAGCCCAGCAGGTGCCGTCCCGGCGGCAGGACGCGCCCACGGGCGCTCCCGCGCGGCGCCGAGCACGCACCATAGAACGCGCGGCGGTGCCGCCCGCGGGCACGCCGTGCACCGGTCACGGGCGCGCGGGCCCAGCAGCCTGCGCACCCGGCACCGGCCGGTCGGGCCCCCGCGGCGCCACGCCGGGTACCGTGCGACCGTCCGGTCCCTCCTTCACGTGGAGTATCCCGCCGTGCCCCATCTCAGCGCCGCCGACGTGATCGCGGTACTCGCCTGCGTCGTCCTACTGGCGGCCGCGCTCGGTGGACTGTGGCTCCTGCTGCGCCCGCCGCTGACCGCGGTCCGGTCCGTCGAGGGGGTCCGGGCGGTCGAGGTGCGGCTCGCCTCCGGCCGGGTGGAGATCGGGGAGGACGACCGGGCGGACGCGCGGGTCGACCTGACGGTCCGCCGCCGGGTGGGGCGGACGGTGCCCCGGCTGGTGGTGGCCGACGGGACGCTGCGCCTCGACGGTGAGACGAGCGAGGCCCGGCTGCGGCTGCGGCTGCCGCGTGTCACTCCGGCGCGGGTCGAGCTGCGTGCCGGTGAGGTCAGCCTGTGGGGGTCGGCGGGCGACCT